>Ga0335074_10008434_pt1 | contig 14320 bp, 13 predicted proteins | sample Lox_Sample_23_FD_206715 | JGI IMG/M metagenome (GOLD analysis project Ga0335074, IMG submission 206715) | Soil microbial communities from Loxahatchee National Wildlife Refuge, Florida, United States - Lox_Sample_2.3 | ecosystem: Environmental > Terrestrial > Soil > Wetlands | place: USA...
GCTTTCACCTCGGACCTGAAGAAGGTCGGGACGGCGAACGGCATGGCCAACCCGCTCGACATCCACTTCGCCACCGCTGAGGGCCTGTCGACCTGCTGGTACCAGATGACCTCGGCGTTCGGAGGCCAGGTGCTGACCGCGCAGGACAGCCCGGCCTTCACCTCGCCGAGTTCGCCCGGTTACCAGGCGATGAGCTGGATGGTCAACGCCTACAAGAACGGGCTGGTGCCCAAGGGCAACATCAACGAGACCGACTACCAGGGCTTCACCACCGAGATGGCGAAGAACCGGGTCGCGGCCGAGATGTGCGACTACTCCGGCAGCGTCGCTTCCATCTACAACGTGCCGTCGTCGTCCAGCGTGGTGAACGACACCGAGTACATCCCGACCCCGGGCGCTACCGGCCTGGGCGGCAACGTCGCCAATCCCGACGGCATCGGCATCCCGAAGACGGCCAAGAACGTGGCCGGAGCGGTGAAGTTCATCAAGTGGTTCACCAACACCGAGAACCAGGCGACGTGGGCCGGGCTGAAGGGCTCATCGGACGTGGTGAGCACGTTCCCGCTTCCGGCGCGGCTGTCCAGCCTCAGCCTGATGGGCAAGACCGCCCAGGCGTCCCAGCTGGCCAGCATCCTCCAGGCGCACGCGAAGGCGCCGTTCCCGAACGGGGCCCCGCCCTGGTACGTGCAGTTCAGCGCCTCGGTGCAGACCAACATTCACGAGGCGGCCGCCGGGCAGGAGACGATCCAGCAGGCGGTCAGCGCGATAGCCGCCCAGGTGAACTCGCTCAAGTCCAGCGGCTAAGGTGACGCTCCAGGCTCATGGCCAGCCATGGACCCGGCCGGCGGCCCGACGCATGAGGGAGGCTAGACATTGAGCGCGGCGCGTCGTGGCAAGATGCTGCCCTACCTCCTGCTCTCGCCGCTGGTCGTGTTCATCGGTGCGCTCTCGTTCGTGCCCACCGCCGACACCGCGGTGGAGGCGTTCTTCCGGGTGATGCCGCTCGACCCGCCAACCCGGTTCGTGGGCCTGGGCAACTTCCGGGCGCTGTTCGCCAACACCTCGATCACCACCTCGTGGGTGAACACGGTGGTCTACGTGGCCGTGGGGGTAACGGCATCGGTCGTGCTCGGCACCGTCATCGCGGTAGCGCTCCGGCAGCGGTTCCGGCTGCGCGGCGTCGTCCTCGCCCTGGTCATCCTGCCGTGGGCGCTGCCAGCGGTGGTCGAGGCGGTCATCTGGGACTGGATCTACAACCCGACCTTCGGCGTCATGAACAGCGCGCTGCATTCGGGGCACCTGATCGGCGGGTACCACGTCTGGCTCGGCCTGGAGCGGTGGCTGACGATCGTGCTGATCGAGATCGTGCAGGTCTGGCAGATGACCCCGCTGTCGGCGCTGGTCATCCTGGCGGCGCTGCAGTCGATCCCGACCGACCTGTACGAGGCGGCTCGGGTCGACGGGGCCGGCCCGGCGGCGTCATTCCGGCGCATCTCACTCCCGCTCATCCGGCCGGCCCTGGCCGTGTGCGCGGTTGAGGCACTGGTCCTCTCGCTCAACATCTTCGATCAGGTCTACATCCTGAACGGGATCGCGCCGCTGGGCTCGTCGGTCATGCTGCAGACCTACGTCACGACGTTCGAGAACCTCAACTTTGGCGGCGGCTACGCGCTGTCGCTGCTGATGACCCTGGCCACGGCGGTGCTGTCCATGGGGGCGCTGGCGCTGCTGTACCGCCGGGCGGAGGGCGTGTGATGGCGGCGGAAGAGGCAGGCGGGCAGACGGCGCCGGTGGCTCGCGCGGTGACCAGGGTGGCGAGCGGGCCAGCCGCCCGAGCCCTGTCCCGTCGGCCGGCCCGCCTGGCCGGCCGCATCATCACGATCGCGGTCATCCTGCTCTGGTCGCTGTTCCCCATCTACTGGGCGCTGAACACCAGCCTGACCACGCTGTCCGGCGCGGACACCGCGCCCGCGCACTACTTCCCGTCGCCGCTGGTTTCGGCCAGCTACCGTTCGGTGCTCGGGATCGGCGGCTCGGGCTACGGCATCTCCGGAGAGCTGGGCCGGTCCTTGCTCAACTCGGTGGTGGAGTCCGGCGCCGCGATGGTCGTCACCGTGGTCATCGCGATCTTCGCCGCGTACGCGTTCGCGCGCATGCAATTCCGGTTCAAGCGGACCATCTTCGTGAGCGTGCTGGCCACGTTGCTGCTGCCGGCCTACGCCACGCTGATCCCGCTGTACCGCATCATGGCCAGTCTCGGACTGGTGAACACCTACCTCGCGGTGATCCTGGTCTACGTTTCCGGCTTCCTGCCGCTGGCCATCTGGATCCTCTACAACTACTTCAACACGATCCCGCGTGAGCTGGAGGAGGCCGCCTTCGTCGATGGCGCCTCGCCGATGCGGGCCCTGCTGCGGGTGGTGATCCCGGTGGCCAAACCGGGCATCGCGGCCGCCGCGATCATCGCGTTCCTGCTGGGCTGGGCCCAGTTCCTGTTCCCGCTGATCCTCACCACCGACCTGTCCACCCAGCCGGTGACGGTCATCGTGGCCGCACTCAATGAGCAACGGATCGTCCCGTTCACGCTCCTCATGGCATGCGGTGTGATCGCTGCGGCCGTGCCTGGCGTGCTCGCCTTGGTCCTGAACCGGTACATCGTCCAGGGGATCACGGCCGGATCGATCAAGTAGCGGCCGCCGCGGCCCGGTAGTCGCGGACCAGTCCCAGGTAGCGGCGGGCCACGGCGGCGACGGCGGCGTCCCGGTCGCCGCCGTCGAGGTATCCGCGCAGCGGATCCCACCATAGGGTCCGGCCGACGGCGAAGCCGGTGAACCCATCGGTGGCCGCCGCGATGGCCAGCCAGCGCCGGACGGCCGCGTCGTCGGCTCCACGGCCGAGGACGAGACAGGCGGCGCCGGGATCGGCCGAGCGGACCGCTGCCGCTATCCGGGCCGCGTCCTCGCGCGACTCCGGCCCTTCTATCTTCCACAGCTGCGGGCGGACGCCGTCCGCGGCGATCTCGCGGATCGCCACCGCGGTCAGCTCCGCGCGCAGCTCCCGGTCGAACCGACCGCGGTCGTTCCCGGCGGCGGCGAGCTGGCCGGCTTCCGGCGGGACCAGCAGCTCCAGCATGAGCTGCTGCGGCTGGCCCGTGAGCCAGCCGGCGAACTCGCTCAGGCGGGCCCGCTGCCTGGCGTTCATCGCGGTGTCCCCGGCCGGGTTGTACCGGATCAGGACCTTGGCGTAGTCGGGACCGTAGTCGGTGATGACCCGCTCGGGATGACCGTCGCACAGGTAGCGCAGTTCGCGCTGCCCGCTCACCTCGACGGGCATGGCGACGCCGATGCCGCCGGCTTGCGCCTTGGCCACCAGATCGCCACCGTATTCGTGGTCGATGAGCAGCACCGCATTGTCCGGGCTGACCTCCGGCGCCGCGGCCAGCAGCGCATCGACAACGACGCCCTTGGCCTCGACCATCGCAGCGTGCTGCCCGGGCGTGGGTTCCCCGGTCAGGTGCATGAAGTCGCGCCGCAGCGAGTTGCGATGGTCAAATGCCAGGGCGAACACCCGGCTCACAGTTCGCTCACCTCCGTGAGGGCTTCCAGCTCGGCGACGTCCTCAGCGCGCAGGATTCCGGCGACCGGCTGCCGCACCGCCGCGGCCGACATGGCGGCCGCCCGCCGCAGCCGGTCGGGCCACGGCCGCCCGGCTAGATGCCCTTCGGCCAGCGCGGCGAAGGCGGCGTCACCGGCCCCGACCGGGTTGCCGCGCTGTGCGGGCGGCGTCGCCAGCAGCGACACCCCGGGCAGCACGCCCAGCAGGCCGCGTGGGCCCAGCGTGACCACCACGGCCTGCGCGCCGCCGGCGAGCAGCCCGCGGGCCGCCTGGACCGCCGCGGGCAGCGGCACCGGCACCGTCAGCCCGGCCGCCTCGGCCAGCTCGTGCTCATTCGGCTTCACCAGGGCGGGTTTTGCCGCAACCGCGGCCAGCAGCGGTGCGGCGTGAGTATCGACGAACGCCTCGCAGCCCGCGTCGGCCGCGAGCCCGGCCAGTGTCCGGTAGGCGTCGGGGGGGAGCCCGGCCGGGAGGCTGCCCGAGAGCACGACCAGGCGGGCTTCGTGGAGCAGCTTGCCGAAGCCATCAGCGAACAGCTCCCACTCGGCGGCGGCAATCGGCGGCCCGCTCTCGTTGTACGCGGTGACGGCCGCGTTCTGCACGCTGAACGCGCTGACCGTCCTGCGGCTGCCGGCCGCGCACCGGACCAGGCTGTGCGGAACTGCCCACTCGTCAAGCTGGCCGATGATTTCCTCGCCGACCAGGCCGCCGGCGAATCCGGTGATCACCACCTCGTGCCCGGCCTGGTGGAGCAGCCGGGCGACGTTGACGGCCTTGCCCCCGGCCTGGGCGTGGACCCGGCTGACCCGGTTCGCCTCACCCGCGACAAAGTGCTCGCTGATATAGGTGATGTCCAGGGCGAGATTCAGCGCGGCGCAGACGACGCGTCCGCCCGGTGCGGTCACTGGCCGGTATACATGACGGAGCGAGCGAGGTACTTCGGCCGGTCCGGGTCCAGGCCGCGCACCTCGGCGGTGGCGACCGCGACGCGCTGGGCCAGCACCAGCTCGGCCTGCGGATCGCCGCCGGTGGCGACAACCATCGCCCCGGTGCGGCTGATGTCGTTCACCAGCACGTTGTCATCGACGCCCAGCAACCAGACCACGGAGTCATCGTTGGCGGTCGACAGCGGCCCGTGCCGGTATTCCAGAGCCGGGTAGGCCTCGGTCCAGGCCGACGCGGCCTCCTCGTTCTTGAGCGCCGCCTCCCGGGCCACCCCGGTTGACCAGCCACGGCCGAGGAAGACGTAGTGCGGCCGGTCGATCAGCCGCTCATCCAGGTCGGCGGCGACTGCCGCTTTGGCCTGCTCCAGGACCGGGGCGAGATTGTGCCCGATGTGCGCTCTGGCCAGGGTGAGAACGGTCGTGGCGAACCGGGTCTGCACGACGGACTGCTCGTCGGCGTAGTCAAGGACCAGAAGCTGATCCGCGGCCTCGCGGATCGGTGTGGACGCGTCGGCGGTAATCCCGATCTTGCGGACCGAGGGGGGCACATCCCGCAGTGCGTCAAGGACCTCGACGGTTGTTCCCGAGCGGGTCACCGCGAGCACCGCGTCGTAGTTGCGGGCGGGCAGTTCTGATGCGGGGAAGGCGTCGGTCTCGCCATGGCCGGCACTCTCACGCGCTGCCGCGATCGCGGACGCTATATGCCACGACGTGCCGCAGCCGATGACCGCAACCCGCTCACCCCGGCCAGGGAGGATCTTCGCGGCTTCGTCGACGGACTGCAGCGCCCGGGCCCAGCAGTCGGGCTGACTTGCGATCTCGGCATGCACGTGCGCCTCAGGTCGATGCACCAGTCGGTCCTTTCGCGGTCCAGGTTGCGCGTCGGCCGAGCCAGGCCTCCCGCTCGCGACCTTCAAAAGTGCGCATATCTTGCCCTTAAAACTTGCACAGTCTAGCCTATTTCCACCGACTCTACGACATGCACGATCACACCACAAGACGCAGCGCTGGCTTGGAACCACCGGGCAGCGCGCCGAGTCGGCCACACCCAACTGCGACCCGACGGGCGCGCGGGCACGAGGCCGGGTTCGCTGCGCGTGAGCGGCCTGAGCGTTACGTCGCACCGTCTCCTTGATCTTGATCGCTGGGAACCGGAAACAGGCAAATTCTTGCGCGTTTCGTGCTCACTATTGGCTTCTGGTGCACACTCCGTCATGATGGCATTTGTGCGGACCTCGATCACCGGATCCACACCTGCATCCGCTGGAAGGATCAGGCGCGCCTTAGCTAGCGCGCCGCCGCGTCACTCCGCTGTCGTGCGGAACGCGCATTGCTGCCTCAGCCGCAGTTTGGCCAGGTAAGAACGCTATGGAGGATTCATGAGAAGGTGGACGCGGGCCTTGACGGCTATGGCCCTGGCCGCGCCGATGGCGGTGGCGGCCATTACTGCTACGCCCGCCCAGGCAGCAACGAAGTACCCCGGCGGCCCGGACCTGACGCCCGTGATGGGCTGGAGCGGCTGGAGCTTCCTGCGGCTGGGCGTGACCGCGACCCAGGTCCGCGGGGAAGCCAAGGCGCTGGTGAGCACGGGGCTGGCGGCGGCCGGCTACCGCTACGTCAACATTGACGACGGCTGGTATCAGTGCCCCGGCCCGCAGGGCCCCAATGTCGACGCACACGGCCGCTGGATGGTGAACACCGCCCATTACCCGAACGTCGGATCGCAGAACGGCATCCAGGCGCTCGCCGCCTATGTGCACAGCCTCGGGCTGAAGTTCGGCATCTACGAAACGGCCGGAATCTCAAAGCAGGCGGTGGCGAAGAACACGCCGATCCTGGGTACCTCCTACACCGCCGACGACATCGCCACCACCACGCCGCAAAACAACTACAACTGCGGCGGCATGGACCGGATCGACTACAGCAAGCCGGGCGCGCAGGCCTACGTGGACTCGGTCGTCGACGAGCTGGCGTCCTGGGGCGTGGACTACATCAAGCTCGACGGGGTCACCAACAACAACGGCCCCGACGTCAAGGCCTGGCAGGCCGCGATCCAGCAGTCCGGCCGCCCGATCGTGCTGAACATCACCCAGGGCAGCTACACCATCAAGCTGGCCCCGGTGCTGAAGGAGTACGCCAACCAGTGGGAGTTCGCGCCTGACATCGAGATCAACGGGCCCGACGAAGGCTCGGCGAACAGCTGCAACTTCCCGCCCTTCACCGGCTGCCGGAGCGTCTTCCCGCTGACCAGCTACGCCCACTGGAGCGACCGGTTCGCCGACGTCGCAAGCTGGCAGCCTTATGGCGGCCCGGGCGGCTTCAACGACTACGACTCGATCGAGGTCGGCGACGGCAGTACGGCCTCGGGGATGACGCTGGCTGCGTCGGAGTCCCAGCTCAGCCTGTGGTCGCTGGGCTCGGCCCCGCTCATCCTGGGCGGCGACCTGACCAGCGCGGTGACCAACGCCTACGGCACCAGCGCCGGTCTCACCCCGCGCGACTACAGCCTGCTGACCAACCGGCAGGTCATCGAGGTCGACCAGGACGCGATCGACGCGTCGAGGATCGCGGTCACCGGTTCTGGAGGCAGCAAGCCCGGTGATCAGGTGTTCGCCAAGGTGGAACAGCATGGGGACGGGGTCGTCGGCCTGTTCAACACCACCACTGACCTGAGTTCCAAGCCGGTCACGATCTCGACCACCGCCGCGGCGATCGGGCTCCGGCCTGACCCCCATGGATACCTGGTGCTGGACCTGTGGGGACGGCAGTCGGTGGCGGCCGGAGGCGGGCGGATATTCCGCATCTCCGCCGCCGGAGTGATCCACGCGACGGTCCCGGCCGAAGGCGTGGCCCTGTACCGGGTCATCCCGCTTCGCTGAACGGAAGCGCGTTCGCGGGCCTGCTCGGTAGGCCTGCTCGGTAGGCCTGCTCGGTAGGCCTGCTCGGTAGGCCTGCTCGGTAGGCCTGCTCGGTAGGCCTGCTCAGCGGGTCTGCTCATCGAGTCCCAGCGCGGATCGTTCTAAGACGGGTCATCGCGCGTGGCATAGGAACTCGCAGACGCTCCCGGTACCAAGTCCTTGACGTAGCGGGCGCTGAGCGGGCACCAGTCCTGATAGCCGAGCGCACGATAGAACGCGTGCGCCTCAGGCCGTCGCCGGGCACTGGTGAGTTCCATGGTGACGCAGCCCAGCTCCAGCGCGGCCTGCTCGGCTGAGTCGACGAGCAGGCGGCCGATCCCGCGGCCGCGGTTCCCCTCGGCGACGACGAGCGCGACGATCCGGCCCCAGCTTCCCTCGTGCTCGAAGTAGGGGATCGCGGTGACGGCCACGACTCCGGCCAGGCGGGCCTGGTACTCGGCCACCAGCACCGCGGCGTTCTCGGCTCGTGCCCAGCGCGCCAGGCGCTCGCGAACCTGCTCGACGCTGTCACCGGGGTAGCCCAGTTCGATCAGCAGGGCAGCGACGCCGGGTGCATCCTGGGGCCCGGCCGGCCGGACCGTCGGCGACGACGCGGCCCCGACCTCACGCGATGCCACGGTGCCTCCCGGTCAGCCGCTGGTCAGCCACTCGTCAGCCGCTGACCGGCGGCTCGGACTCGGATGCGGATACCGGCAGCCGGTATTTCTCCAGCAGGCGGTGGCCGATGATCATCTTCTGGATCTCGGTGGTGCCCTCGCCGATGAGCAGCAGCGGCGCGTCGCGGTAGAGCCGCTCGATCTCCGAGTCCCTGGAGTAACCGAAGCCGCCGTGGATGCGCAGCGCATCCTCGACGACCTCCTTGCAGTACTCGCAGGCCAGGTACTTGGCCATGCCGGCCTCGAGGTCGCTTTGCTGGCCCGCGTCCTTGTGGCGCGCCGACAGCACCATCATCTGGTGGGCGGCGACCGTCTTGGTTCCCATCTCGGCCAGCTTGAACAGGATGGCCTGGTGCTCCGCGATCGGCTTGCCGAACGTCTGCCGCTGCTGCGCGTAGCTGACGGCCAGTTCGAAGGCGCGCTCTGCCACTCCGCATCCGCGTGCCGCCACGTTGACCCGGCCCACCTCGATTCCGTCCATCATCTGGTAGAAGCCCCGGCCGGGAAGCTCGCCGAGCACGCGGTCCGCGGGTACCCGGCAGCCGTCCAGAATGAGCTCGGTCGTGTCGACGCCCTTGTAGCCCATCTTGTCGATCTTCCCGGGCACGGTGAGCCCGCTGCGGGTCTGGCCGTACCCGGCCTGCTTTTCGATCAGGAACACGCTCAGGTTCCGGTGCGGCTTGGCGGCGCCCTCGTCGGTCCGGGCGAGCAGCGCCACCAGGTTGGCTGACGCCCCGTTGGTCAGCCACATCTTCTGGCCGCTGATGACGTAATCGCTGCCGTCCCGCCGTGCCGCGGTCCGGATCGCGGCCACGTCGGAGCCGAGTCCCGGCTCCGACAGGGAGATGGCCCCCCGGATATCACCGGCCGCCATCTTGGGAAGGAAGTAGGCCTTCTGCTCGTCGGTGCCGTGCTGGCTGATCATGTAGGCCACGACGAAGTGGGTGTTGATGATGCCGGATATGCTCATCCAGCCCCGGGCGATCTCCTCCGCCACCAGGGCGTAGGTGAGCAGGGATTCCCCGAGGCCGCCGTATTGCTGGTCGATGAACAGCCCGAAGACGCCGAGCCGCCTCAGGCCCGCGACGATCTGATGCGGGTACTCGTCGGCGTGATCGAGTTCGTTGGCTACGGGCAGGATCTCGGTGTCGACGAATTCGCGCACCGCGGCCAGGATGTCCTGCTGGAGGTCGGTAAGGCCGTCGGTCTCGGTAAGGCGGGGCACGAACGCCTCCTTCTGCTCAGGGTGTGCGGCGTCTGGTGGCCGTCATGGCGACGGCCGCGTCACGCGGGAGCCGCCCGCGCGGTCGTACCCGGCCACGCTCCGCTCCGCCAGCGCGCTGATGTCCTGCGCGGACAGCCCGAGCAGGTCGGCCAGCACGGCCGCAGTATCGGCGCCGAGGAGCGGTGCGGGCTCGGGAGCCGGCCGGCCTTCCCGCACCAGCGGCGAGCCTGGTGCGAGCACCCGGCCGACCCCCGGCTGATCGATCTCGCGGATCAGCGGGTGGCCGCCCCGATCGCCATGGTCGGCCGGGTCGCCATGGCGGGCCGGGTCGCCGTCGCCGGCCGGGTCGCCGCCGCGGGTCAGGTCGCCGCCGCGGGTCAGATCGCCGACCAGGTCGGTGAACCGGCGGTAGCGGGACCACAGCACCGACGTGCCGGCCAGCTGCCGCTCGATGTCGGCCACGTCGCGCTCGGCGAACCACGGGGCCAGCAGCGAGGCGATGACCTCACGGTGCGCGTACCGGTCGCCGTCGGTGCCGAAGTCCGCGCCGAGCAGCCGTTCAAGCTCGGCGAACGGGCCGGCCAGGCCGGTCGCCCTGGCGAGATCGGCGAAGTGCCTGGCGGTGATCGTCGCCACCATGACCCGCTCGCCGTCGGCGGTCGCGAAGTCACGGGCGAAGCCGCCGTACAGATGGTTGCCGATCCGCGGCCGGTCGGTGCCGGCCAACTGCGCCTCGGCCAGGAAACCCAGGTGCCCGGTCACTGCCAGGGCGACGTCTTCGAGGGCCAGCGTGATCCGGCTGCCCTCTCCGGTGCGCTGCCGGTGCCGGTCGGCGGACAGCAGGCCGATCGCGGCGTACAGGCCGCACGCGATGTCCCAGGCGGGCAGCACGTGGTTCACCGGTGCCTGGTACTCCTCGGGCCCGGTGATCAGGGGGAACCCCATTCCCGCGTTGACCGTGTAGTCAACGGCCGGGCGCCCGTCGTGGTGACCCTGTATCTGCAGGTGGATCAGGTCGGGCCGGACCCTGGCCAGCTGGTCATAGCCAAGCCACGGCCGGCCGACCGCGTTGGTCAGCACGATCCCGCCACCCGGCCCGGAGGCGGCGACCAGGTCGGTGAGGATGCGCTGCCCGTCGGGGTCGCGGAAGTTCAGCGTGACCGACTTCTTCGCCTTGTTCAGCCCGGCCCAGTAGAGGCTGGCGCCGGACGGCGCGAGCGGCCAGCGGTGCTGGTCAGCCGCACCGCCGATCGGGTCGATCCTGATCACATCGGCGCCGAGCTGGGCCAGGGTCATGCCGCCCAGGGGAGCGGCCACGAAGCTGGAGATCTCCAGGACCGTGAGCCCGTCCAGCAGGGCGGTGGTCACGGGACCCAGTACTTCGTGACGTCGCCGTCGACCGTGGAGCGCAGCCGGGACTGCATCACGAGCAGGTCGAGGTGAGCCGCGGTCTCCAGGACCGCCAGCATCTGGTTGAACGGGCTGAGCTCGTCCAGAGCGCGGTCGCGCCGCGTCCAGGTCAGCAGCCGGGCCGCCTCGGCCGCGGTGACCGCTCCGCTGCTGACCGCCGCGGCGACCGCGTCGAGACGGGCGGCGTGGTGCGCGAGCAGCTCGTCGATCCGCGTGTGGACGCTACCGGTGACCGGCCCGTGCGCCGGAAGCAGCACCGAATCCGGCAGCTCGCGGACCAGCCGCAGCGACTGCAGGTAGTCGCCGAGCGGAAGCCGGGCTATGGCCGGCTCGAACCCGATCGAGGGCGTGATGTGCGGCAGGACATGGTCACCGGCGAACAGCAGCCCGGCGGCCGAGTCGCGGAAGCAGAGATGGCCGCGGGTGTGCCCCGGCGTCGGGATCACCTCAAGCACCCGGCCCGGTACCGCGATCTGGGCTGGCCTGGCCGGTCCGGCCTCGGCCGCGATCCAGTCGTCGGGTAGTTCCCAGATCGTCCTCGTGGGCGACCCGGCCGAGATCGAGGCCAGAAAAAGCTCGGCGATCGTGTCAGCGCCGCAGCTGCGCAACCGCGCGATCTGCGGCACCAGCCCCTGCACCCGTCCGGAGATGTACAGCTCGAGCGACGGCCGCTCGTCGGTCCCCAGGCTGATCCGAGTGCCGAACTCGCGGCGCAGCAGAACCGCCTGCGTGTAATGGTCGCGGTGCACGTGCGTGATGAGAAACCGGCTCACGTCGGTGAGCTTGCTGCCGATGGCGGCGAGCGCGTCGTCAAGCTGGCTCCGCGCCTCGGCCAGGGCCCAGCCCGAGTCGATCAGGACCAGGGCGTCACCGCTGCGGATCGCGTACACGTTCACCGCTCGGAGCGCGTCGTTCGGCAGCGGCAGCGGGATCCGGTACACGCCGGGCGCGACCTCGAACGCACCAGGCTCCATCCAGCGGCTGCGATCGCCACCCCCGCCCCGTGCGGCACCCCCGCCCCGTGCGGCACCCCCGCCCCGTGCGGCACCCCCGCCCCGTGCGGCAGACCCGCCCCGTGCGGCGGACCCGCCCCGATCGCCACCCCCGGCCCGTGCGGCAGAGCCGCCCACCTCGCCAGCGCTGCCAGTCACGCCAGGCAGGCTATCCCACCTGCGGTGGCGCTCCGCCTGGCGACGTCCGCTGCAGCCGTGGCATGGTCAGCAGCTTGCACCGCCTGGCGTGCTGGCACCCGCAGGCCAGGCATTCCTCGATCGTGGTCCTGAGCTGCGCAAGGTCGGCGATCCGCTGGTCGATGGCGGCCAGCTGGTCGCGGGCCGCGCTGGCCCAGTCGGTGAAGGTTGGGCTGTGGTCGACGTGCCCGGCCAGCAGGGTCTTGATGTCCTCCAGGCTCAGGCCCGCGCGCGCGGCCATGCGAATGAACTTGATCCGCCGGATCGCGTCGAGGTCGTAGCGGCGCTGGCCAGCCACGCGCTCCTGGGCGGGCAGCAGCCCGATCTGCTCCCAGTAGCGCAAGGTGGTGGCGGCCACGCCGTAGCGTTCGGCGACGGTTCCGATCGGCAGCCTGCGACCCGTTGTCCGCACCGGCCCGCCTCCGTCCGGAAGAACCTGACTTCGCGCCGAACACGACAGTACCGGGAATGCCCGCCGGCGACCGTGGCTATCGGCCCGGGTCCGCCTCCGGGCGCGTGGCCAGCTGGGCCTCCCACTCGTCCACGGCCAGCACGTCGGCCTGGCGCGGGAACACCTTCCCGATCAGCACCTGGTGGACCTCGGGGTCGGCGTCCAGGCAGCCGTCGGCGAGAACGACGAGCCGGTAGTCGAGGTCGGCCGCCTGGCGCAGCGTGGACAGCACCACACCGCTGGTGGCGATGCCGGTCAGCACCAGCGTGCCCGCGCCGAGGCCGCGCAGCAGGACATCGAGGTCGCTGCCGGTGAACGCGGACACCCGGCGCTTGGTCACCACCAGGTCACCGGGCTCGGGCCCGACGGCGGGATGGATCTCGGCGGCCGGGTCCCCGTCGGCGAACCGGCCGGCCGCCGCGAGCCCGGAAAAGGTCCGGTTCCTGGCGCTGATCTCCGGGTGACCGGGACGGAAGCCGACCGTGACGTAGACCACCGGGATGCCGGACGCGTGGGCAGCGGTGACCGCCCGCTGCAGCCGCGGCAGGTAACCGGGATCGTCGGCGAAGCGCTCGACCACCCCCCGCTGAACATCCATGACCAGCAGCACTGTCGCATCCATAATCCGGCGCTCTCCTCTCTGTCGCTGTGTAGTCTTCGGCTGTGGGCGCCGGGCCGGGAACGCGACGATGACGGCGCTGCCGAGAGACTACGACTCGGACCCGCAGCGGTTCCTGGCCGACTCCACGCGACCGCATGACGACGTTCATCCTTACGTGGCCGGCCGGTTCGCCGCGGCCGGGGTGCGGTGTGTGCTCGACCTCGGCGGCGGGTCCGGCCGGCTGGCCCGGCTGCTGCCCGGCCTGGCCATGGGCTGCGTGGTGATCGATCTCTCGCCGACCATGCTGGCCCTGGCTCCCCGGCCGGCCGTGCAGGCCGACGGCGCCCGGCTGCCGGTGGCCGATGCGTCCGTCGACGCGGTGGCCGCGCTCTACACGCTGTATCACTTTGACGACCCGGTGCAGCCCCTCACCGAAGCCCGGCGGGTACTGCATTCCGGTGGCCTGCTCGCAGCCTGTGCCCCGGCCCGCTCCAGCACGCCGGAACTGGCCCACGTCATGCCATCCTGGGGCGCCCGCTCCACCTTTGACGCCGAGGACGCGCCGGCCATCGTGGCCTCGGTGTTCAGCGCTCCGGGCGATCGGGTGGAGACCGACCCCTGGGACGGGCCGCTGCGGACGCTGTCCGCCGTCGACGAAGCCGCCGACTTCCTGCGGTGCCACGGCATGAGCGGCAACGCGGCGCGCGATGCTGCCGCCGGGCTAGAGCTTCCGCTGAGCCTGACCATGCGGGGCTGCGTCGTCTACGCGACCAAGGGCTGACCGGCTCAGCCGCGCTCCTCGTACCGCACCGGGGTGGAGAACCGCGGATCCTCGTGGCGAAGCCAGTACTGGTCCCGCAGCCGCGCCGTCAGCGGGCCGGGCACGCCCGCGCCGACCGGCTCGCCGTCGATGACCGTCACCGGCATGATCCCTCCGGCGGTCGATGTGACCAGCACCTCGGCGGCCCGGCGCAGGTCGTCGGCGCTCAGCCGGGCCTCCGCCACCGGTTCTCCCGCCTCGTGCGCGATCTCGATCACCGACTGCCGGGTGATGCCCCGCAGCGTGCCGCTGGCCGGGGTCACCCACCGCCCGTCCACGTGGGCGAACACGTTGTAGCCGGGTCCCTCCGTGATCGCGCCCGATGCGTCGCGGAGCACAACCAGCTGGGCATCGTGGTCGTAGGCACCCAGCTGGGCCACATCCATGTCCAGCCAGTGGTAGTTCTTGACCGCCGGGTCGACACTCTGCGGCGGGATGCGAGTCACCTCGCTGATCCGCATGCTCACGCCGGCCGACTGCTGCTCCGGCG
>Ga0335074_10008435_pt1 | contig 14319 bp, 15 predicted proteins | sample Lox_Sample_23_FD_206715 | JGI IMG/M metagenome (GOLD analysis project Ga0335074, IMG submission 206715) | Soil microbial communities from Loxahatchee National Wildlife Refuge, Florida, United States - Lox_Sample_2.3 | ecosystem: Environmental > Terrestrial > Soil > Wetlands | place: USA...
CGGCGATCCGCTAAGTTCGCCTAATGTTCTTTCAAGCGGAGATTTGGCGATGCCGTCTTTGTCGATGCCGAGCCCCGTCGGGACGCTGACGCTCGAGGAGGAAGACGATCATATCATCGCGATCCGCTGGACCGGCGAGACGCCGGCGCCGCCCGGGAACGGCAGCCCGCTGTTGGCCGAGGCGGCGCGCCAGCTGCGCCGTTATTTCGCCGGCGAACTCAAGCAGTTCGACCTGCCGCTCATGCCGGCTGGATCGCCGTTCGAAGCCCGCGTGTGGCAGGCGATGCAGCAGATTCCTTTTGGCGAGACCCGCTCATACGGCGATCTCGCGGCGGGGGTCGGCTCGTCGCCGCGCGCCGTCGGCGGTGCCTGCGGCAAAAATCCGATACCGATCGTGATCCCGTGTCACCGCGTGCTGGCAAAAAGCGGTATCGGCGGCTACAGCGGGTCGGGCGGTCTTGTTACAAAGCAGCGCCTGCTGGCGCTCGAAGGCACCGCCGCGAAGGCCGGATCAGGCGGTTCGGTGGCGCAGGCCCTCTAGCAGCGAAGCGCCCGGCTGCGGCCGGCGCAGCGCGCGGCGGATCAGTATCGCCGCTTCCATCGATCCGAGCGCCATTATTGCGAACACCACGGCGGCTGCGAACACCGGCAGAAACTCTCCGCCCGCCCGCACGTTGTTTTCGCCGATGACCAGCGGCATCGCCAGGAGCAATGCATAAAACCACCAACGCATGGCGCACCTCGTTCAAACCGTGCCCGCAGCATGCACGAAACTGGGTAAGCCGAACGTAAAGCCGCGGCTGGATATTGCCGGGTATTTGCCGAAAAAAAGCGACGGTTTCGCGATTTCTGCCGGTTGCACGTTGAGGAAATGTTCAGCCGGCCCGTCGATGATCGGCGGCATGGATTGGCTGGCGATATTCCCCCTGTTCGCCGACGCCGTCGGCAATGTAGGTGCTTTGGCCATGCAGGCGCTCGCGGAACGCTTGTTGACGTTGCTGTTTGCCGGCCTGCTGATCGGCGGGGTCGGCGGTTTTGCGGTAGCGGCGTTCGCCTGGCTGTGGGCGAAACGCGCCCTCGCGGGGCTGCCGCTGCCGCGGCCCAGCCCGGCGCCGCATTGAATGCGACGGGGCGCGCGCGTCGCGCGCCGTTCGCCGCCCGGCGTCAAGGCATGTCGGCGGTCTCGGGTGGCGGCGGGCTGAGGCGCGCCACCTCGCTCATGAATGCGTCCGGCGCGCCTGCGAGCAGCAGCGGCAGGCTTTCCGCCACTGCCTCGACCAGCTTGGCGACCCAGCCGCCCGCCTCGTCCGCCGTGAAATTCTGCAGCACATAGGGCAGCACCAGCTGCTTGACGCCGGGGTGGCCGATGCCGAGCCGCAACCGCCAGTAGTCGGGGCCGATCATCGCGTCGATCGAGCGCAGGCCGTTATGCCCGGCGCTGCCGCCGCCCTTCTTGACGCGCAGTTTGCCGGGGCGCAGGTCAAGTTCGTCATGGATTACCAGGATGTCGGCCGGGGCGATCCTGTAAAAGCTCATCGCGGCCAAAACGGCTTCGCCCGACGCATTCATGAATGTCTGCGGCCGCAACAGCAGGCGCCGCGCGCCGGCGATCGCCGCTTCCGACAATTCGCCCTTGAAGCGGCCGCGAAACGGCGGAAATCCGTAGCGGCTCGCAATAGCCGCAATCGCCATGAAACCGATGTTGTGGCGATTGCCGGCATGCCGGGCGCCTGGGTTGCCGAGGCCGACGATCAGCCGCATCGCGCTCACACCTGCGCGCGGACGAACCCGGCAAGCGCCGCGACAAGGCGGGCGAGATCGCGCTGCAGCCGGTCGAAGCCGGGCAGCTTTTCTAGCGTCCGCTGGTCCATGTAGAGTGCGCGGTCGACCTCGATCTGCAAACTGTGGCGCCGTTCGGCCGGCCGGCCGTGGCGGCGCACGATCTCGACGCCCTTGTAGCCGTCGTTGATCCGCACCTCGTAGCCGAGGCCGCGCAGAAAACCGGCAACGAAATCGGTGAATTGCGGCAGGCAGGTCGTGCCGTCGCGATCGCCGAGCACGAAGTCGCCGTGTTCGCCGTGCTCGCCGGGGCGGCGGCCGTCCGACGGCATCGAATGGCAGTTGATATGCCATACGGCGCCAAATTCGCGGTGAAAACGGCTGCACGTTTCGTCCAGCACGCGGTGATAGGGGGTGTGGTAGCGCTCGATGCGGGCGAGAACGTCGTCGGGTGCAAGTTTTCTGTCGTAGATCGGCACGCCGGGCCGAGCATGGCGGCGCACCAGCCCGACCCTTGTCACCGGCCGCGGCACGAGGCAGGGCGGCAGCGGTCCCGACAGGATTGCGGGGTCGAGGTCGTCGGGCGCGCGGTTTGCGTCGATGTAGCTGCGCGGAAACAGCGCCGCGATCAGAGTCGCGCCGTATTTGGGCGCCGCGGCGTACAGTTCGTCGACATAGGCGTCTTCGGCGCGGCGTAACGCCGGTAACGGACAACAATAATCGAATTCCGCGGGGTAGAGACTGCCGCTGTGCGGCGAGTCGAGGACGAGCGGCAGGCTTTCAGCGGACGGCGCGCGGCGCCGCAGCACTCCCGGAATCTCCAGGCATGTCGCGCGGTTTGACATGCTTTTTCATCGCACAGCAGCCGCGCGGAGGGAAGCGCCGATGATCCGACGGACGCGGCCGAACGGGCGTCGATGACGCCGGACAGGCAAAAATTCGAGGCGCAATTCGCCCAAAAGCGGCAGGATGGAGGGAACGGCAAAGCCGGTGGTGCCGGCCAGGGAGTACATGATGATCGAGGATGCTCAAGGGCATGCCCTGTCCGGCGCGACTGCCGACGCCGCTGCTGCGTATGACACCGCGGTGCGGGCGTTCAATCTCGTGCACGGCGATGCGGTGGGACTGTTCGACAATGCACGCCGGTCCGCACCCGAATTGGCGATGGCGCAGCTCGGGCAGGCGTGGATATTCGCACTCGCGAATGATCCCGGGTTGCGGCCAAAAGCCGAGGCATTGCTCGATACCGCCCGGGGATTGACGCTGAACGAGCGCGAGGCGGCGCATCTCGCTGCGCTGGCGCAGCATTGCCGCGGCGCCCGGGCCGCGGCGGTCGCGGTTCTCGACCGTCATCTGATGAGCTATCCGCGCGATCTTGTCGCGCATCAGGCGGCGGCGCTGATCGACGGCTTCCTCGGCCGTTTCGACCGCGTGCGCGACCGCTCGGCACGCGCCTTGCCGCTGTGGCCGAAGGCCGCGGCGGGCTACGGCATTCTGCTGGCCTTCCACGGCTTCGGCGCCGAAGAAGCCGGCGACTACGCCCGTGCCGAGGACGAGTCGCGCGCCGCTGCCGACCTCGAACCGCTGAGCTTCTGGCCACATCACACGGTTGCCCATGTTCTCGAAATGACCGGCCGGCCCGAAGACGGGCTCGGCTGGATGGCGGCACGCGAGACGCTGTGGGCGAGCCCCGCGCATCTCAACCAGGTGCACATCTGGTGGCATAAAGCGCTATTTCATCTCGAACTCGGGCAGAACGAAGCGGCGCTGGCGATCCATGACGGGCCGTTGACGACGACGCAGCGCCCGGTGGCGTTGAGCCTGACCAACGCGTCGGCGCTGCTGTGGCGGCTCGACCTGCTGGGCTGCGCGGTCGGCGACCGCTGGCAGCGGCTCGCCCCGGTATGGGAGGGTCACGCCGACAACAAATGTCTCGCCTTTGCCGACATTCATGCCGCAATGGCCGAGCTGCGCTCCGGGCAGGAGGCGCTCGTCGAGCGGCGACTGGCGGCGATGCGCGCGACGGCGGCGAGCGGCACCGAGGCGGCGGGTCTCTATCGCCGCGTCGCGCTCCCCATCGTCGAGGGGTTGAGCGCGTTTCATCGCGGCGCCTGGGGCGAGGCGCTCGAGAGCCTGTTGCCCGCACATGCCGACCTCTGGCAGATCGGCGGCAGCCACGCCCAGCGTGACGTCGTCGTGTGGACGACGACCGAGGCGGCAATCCGCGCCGGCCGGCGCGATGTCGCGGTCGCGCTGGCCAACGAGCGGCTGTCGGCCCGGCCGCGCAGCGTTCCCAACCGCGACTTTCTGCGCCGGGCCGAGACCGCCTGACGGTCGCCGGCGTCGATGTCGCGTCAGCCGCAGTCTGCGGCCGGCGACGGGCTCTGCGCGCGGCGTCGCGATGCGCCGGTCTGCGGCGGGATGCCACGCGGCGAGCTGTTGGCCATCATATAGATCGCTTTGTTGGTCGCGACATTGAATTCGGGAAGGCCCTCGCGCCGGGCAAATTGCCGTCGCACCGAGAGGCGGCCGGCCAGTTCCAAATGGTTGCCGATGTCGAAAAACTCGATCGCGCCGCGGTGGTACTCGGCAAATTCGAGAAACGTATGGGTGCGCGATGCGATGATCCGGCACCCCAATTCGAGCGCCTGCGAGATCGGCCCCGATGACGATTGTCCGACCTCCAGATAGGGGAACACGACGGCATCGCAGATCGCCATGCCGGCGAGGAAATCCGCCTCTTCCGGCGCGCCCATAAAGTGGATGCGCGCCGACAGGTCGCGCGGATGCGCTCCCGCCAACTCGCGCAAGGCGGCTTCGCTGTCGATGACAAGCTGCGGCGCCCCTTTGGCGGCGAGCGCCGTCATCCGCTCGTAGAGGGTCGTCTCGACATAGGCCTCTCCGAACAGTGACGAGATGTAGGCATGCCGCCGCTGCCGGGCCGCGATCTCGTGCGGATGCACGCCCCCGAACACCAGCAGGTGATGATTGCTCGGCAGGTATTGCAGCGCGTCGATAGCAGTTCCGATCCCCTTGTATTCATTTAGGAAACCGAAGACGCCGATCAATACGGCGTCGGCCGCCAAGCCGTCGAGGATCGGAAACCGCCGGCGCGACGCGCCGGCCCGGATCGCGGTCAGTTCTGGGATTGAAAGGTATGACAGCGGGTGATCGAACACGTGCCTGACGCCATAGACATACCGCATGTCGCGCCGGTCGCGGCGGTTGTGCACGATCGCGCTGACCTGCTTTCGGGCTTGCATTCGGCGCAGTTGATGGGCGATGCCATGCGATAGCTGATGCGCCCGGCGAAATTCGCTCTGCAGCCGCGTCGCCGCCTTGAAATTGAGCGTGGCCAAGGCTTTCAGGAACGCTGCGGTGTTGAAGGCGGGCGGCATCGGCAGCGTGTGGAAGGTCACCGACAGGCGCGGCGCCGCCTCGGTGAGCCAGCAGAAGCGGCGAAAGATGTCGGAGCCATAGCGGCCCAGCGTGCCGTGTTCGAGTTGCAGGTTGACGACATCGAATCGCCGGATTTCGCGGCAGATCTGCTTTATCTCGCGATCGGCGAGCTTGCGCACCCGGCGATGCAGGCTGCGCATCAGATATTGATCGAGATCGAATACGGTGATGTCGAATGCGTCGGCCAGTTGTCGTTCCAGCGCGTCGGTATAGGCGGCGATGCCACACAAGCGGCTGGCGGTCGAGACGATCGCCAGCCGCTCTGTGCGCGGCGGCGGCGGTGCCGAGAGCGGCTGCCGAAATTGCGGGTGGGGCGACACGGGAGCGCGGAATAGCGAGGTTACCATCGTGACATTCTCAATTTGCTTGCCGCGTCGTGGGCAAGGGTCCTACCACACGTGATCACGCAGGGACTGCAGCGCCAACCCGCCGATCGCCCAGATCGCGAACGCCATCAGGGCAACGACGCCGAGCGAACGCCAGCGGTGCGGATAGGTCGATTCACCCGGCAAGGCGGGCGGCACGAAGCTGGCGACAAACACATGTTGCCGATCGGCGCTGGCGCGCGCCTCGTCGACACCGCGCAGCGCGAGTTGATAGGCGGACTCGGCGAATTTCTGCCTGCTCTGCAGTTGCTCGTAGGCGTCGAGTGTGTCCGACAACGGCGCCGGGTTGCCGTCCTCGCGCCCGGTCATGCGGCGCGCCAGCAGTCGGCGCTGGGTTTGCAGCGAGCGGATGCGCGCCTCGAGGACCTGGACCGTCGGCGCGCCGTCGCGCATGTAAGTCCTCAGGGTCGCAAGCCGCGCGTTGGAGGCGATCAGCTGTTCGTGCAGCTGAGTGGCGAGCAGCGCCTCTGCATCGGCGGCCTTCACGGGATCGATCAGCCCGGTGCGCTCGCGGAAGCTCCGCATTTCGCCGAGCACGGCGGACAGGCGGCTCTGCGCCTGCGCCAGTTCCGTTTCTGCATCGCGCAATGAGTCGCGTCGCGCCCGCAGCGACAGCTCATTGACAAGGCGTTCGCAGGCGGCACTGATCGCCAACGCGATCCGGCGCGCGTCGGCCGCCGTAAAGGCGCGCACGCGTACCGTTACCGTGCCGGTCGCTGGGTCGTAGAACGGATCGACCTGTCCGCGCCAGTAGTGCACAACGTCTTCGATGGCGGCCGGTTGCGGCAGCCGCGACCACCAATCGGCCTGCGGCGCCGCGAACAGGCGGCGCAGGTCGAGCGTGCGGTCGATATCGTCGACGATGGCGCGGCTGGCGATGTATTGCACCAGGATCTGTGAATCGAGCGTCGCCGGCGAGGGAACCGCGCCGCCGGACAGCAGCGACACCGGATCGAGCCGCGGCGCATCAACCGTGCTGAGCGTAAAGCGGAACTCGGCGACGAACTGGTCGGCCGCGATGGCGAAATAGTAGTCGGCAGCCATGGCGACAGGCAGCACGACGATGGCAATGAAGGACACTGCGCGCAGCGACAGGCGAGGGCGCGGCAGCGTCGGTGCCGTAGGGTTGCCGCGGGCAATCGCGCTGCCGCGACGCGGCGCTGACATTGGCGCAAGCGGCGGCCATGTCCACAGGCGCGGCGTCCGGCCGGCATTCCCCGGAGCGGGCGAGCGCCGCAGCGCGTCGGCGGGCGTCCGCATCAGACGCTCGGCGACACGCATGGACCGTCGGCCACAAGCATGCGGCGATAGCAGGCAAAGGCGCTCGCCAGCTCATCGAACAATTGCAACCGGCCGCCGCCCAACACCACTCCCCGGTCGCAATATTGCCGAACGGTGTGCGGGTTGTGCGTGGCCAGAATGATATCGGAACGGCGCAGCCGCTCACGAAACGCCGCGGCGCATTTGCGGCGGAACCGCTCGTCACCGACTTCCGTCACTTCATCGATCAGGTAGACGTCGAAATCGATCGCCAGGCAGGCGGCGAATGCAAGCCGGGCGCGCATGCCGGCCGAGTACGTGTTGACCGGCATCGAAAAGTAATCGTCAAGCTCGGCGAACGCCTCGACGAAGCGAACCGTCTGCCGCACCGCGGCGCCGTAGACGCGGGCAATGAATGCAACGTTCTCGCGGCCGGACAACGCAGCGTGAAAAGCGCCCCCAAAGCCGAGCGGGAAGGAGACCCGGACATCGCGGCGGATGGTTCCGCGATCGGGCATCTCCGAACCGGCGAGCAGTCGAAGCAGAGTCGATTTGCCGCTGCCGTTGGCACCCAGAATGCCGAAATTATGCCCCGATGCGAAATCGGCGCTGGCATCGGCGAGCAGCTGTTTGCGGCCGCCGGCGGCCGGGTAGGCTTTTGTGACGTGCTCGAGGGCGATCACAGCGGCACGCTCAGCCTGTGCCGGCAGCCGCGCTGCAGCGCCAAGCCGCCGAGCAATGCCAGGGTCGCGACGATCGTAAGGTAGGGCCGGTCGAGCCAATGCGGTTGGTAGCTCATGAAAAACCCGGCTCGGAACCAGTCGATAGCCTGCATCAGCGGATTCCAGGCAAGCAAATGGCGCGCCCAATCCGGCATCATTGCCGGCACATAGAAGATCCCCGAGATGAAATACAATATTCGCGTCAGCTGGTTGTAGGCCTTTTCCCACGAGCGCCAGAACACGGTCAGGACGGCGTTGCAGAAGCCGAACCCGCAGCCGAGCGCGGCCGTCGCCAGCAGCGCCATCGAGGGTCCCCAAAAATCATCCGGCAACCTCGCCAGCCCGAGCGCGAGAAAGGCGGCTAGCAGGACCGCCGCGACGACGACATCGGTCATGATTTCCAGTAAGCCCCGCGCCGCGATCGCGTCGAAGCTGGTGACCGGCGGCAGTTGCAGAAGCGGAGCGTTGCCGGTAATCGCGTGGCACATGCCGCTACTGGCATGGACAAACAACAGATACGGAATGAGCCCGGTATAGTAAAAGATGAAGAAATGTCTGCCGATCGGCGGCCGGCCATGCATCAGCACCGCGAACATGACCGACAGCAGCGCGATGTGCAGGATCGGCTCGATCAGCGCCCAGCCGTAACCGAGCTTGTAGTCGGCAAAGCGGGTACGGGTTTCGCGGATGATCAGGGCGCGGATCACGCGCCGTTGGGCGCACAGGCGCTGCCGCAGGCTCGGCGCGGCGCGTGGCTGACGCAAACCGCGCTCGGCCTCGGGCACGAGCACAACGTAATCGCCCTCGATCGTATCGAGACGATGATTGAGCAGGTACAGCACCGCTTCCGCCGCGTCGCGGTCGTCCGGGAAGCGCAGCAGCAGGTCGCCGCCGGCCGCCGTCGCCTCGCGCAGGAGGCCGCCGGCACAATACAGGCTCATCTGCGCCTGCCTCACATTGCGATCATCGGGATCGCATGCCGCGGCGAGTCTGAACGCTTGCGCCGCGCCGGCGAGATCATCGAGGCGCCACAGCAGATGGCCGCGATGCAGGTGATATTCGGCAGCATCCGGGGCAAGGACGAGCGCACGGTCGACTGCCGCAAGCGCCGCCTGCAGCCGGCCGCAGGTCATCTCCGCCGTCGACAGCACGCGCAGGAGCCGCGCATCGTCGCCGCCATCCGACGCGGCGGCTTGCAGCAGCTCGACCGCGGTTTCGGCGCGGTCGCATTGCATCAGCAGTTCCGCGGCGTCGGCGAGGAGCCGCGGGTCGCCCACGGCATGCGAGGCGGCGCGAGCAATGTAACGCGCAGCCTCCTCGCCGCGCCGCCCGGCAGCCAGCAGCGCGGCCGCATGGAGGGCGAATTCAGCGTCGCCGGCCGAGCGGTCGCTCGCGACCGTCGCATGCTCGATTGCTTCCTCGAACCGCCCGGCGGCCGCCAGTGCGGCACTCAGATGGCGATGGCCGGCCGTCCATTCCGGGCACCGTTCGATGAGGCGCCGATACGCGGCGGCCGCCTCGTCATGGCATTCGGCGTTGCTGAACACCCAGCCGCAAATGCGCAATAGATCCGGGTCATCGCCAACCGCCGGCCACGCGCGGCGGCAATAATCCACCGCCTGCTCAACTTGCGCCCGATGCAGCAGCGCCTCGGCAAACCGGCAATCGGCCGCCGCAGCCGGGCCGCTCTGTGCCGCGCGGCCCTCGCCATGAGGAACAGCAAGCGAGGCGGCTGCCTCGCCGAATGGCAGCGAACTGATGTCCTGCATCGTCGCGGGATCGGCTGAGTGCAATTCGCAGGATCCACACCTGGGGAGAGATGCAATCCTGAGGCGAACGATAACGCCAAGTTGCGGCACCGCTCAATACAGTTGTATTCGCGTTACTTTATCACGAACTTGAGTTACAATTTTTCGCCTTTTGCGAGACGCGGCAACTCGCCGAGAACGCCCATCGCGTGCCGCATCAGCAGGCGCTTCATGGGCGGCAGGCGATTGACCAGCGCCAGCCCCGCATCGCGCGCCACGGCGAGCGGTACGATCGAATTCGAGAACAGACGGTTGAGGCCATCGGTCACGGCAGCCAACAGCAGGGCGTCGGGGCGGCGCCAGCGTTGATAGCGCAGCAGCAGACCGTCATCGCCGATGTCGCCGCCGCGCCGCCGCTGATCCGCGACAAGTTCGGCCAGGGCGGCGATGTCGCGGATGCCGACATTGAGGCCCTGGCCGGCGATCGGGTGGATGACGTGCGCCGCCTCGCCGACAAGGGCCAGGCGCGGCGCCGCATAGCGCTCGGCCTGCAGCAGCGCCAACGGATACGACCAGCGCGGGCCGAGCGGCATCAACGGCCCGAGGAAATCGCCGAAGCGGGCCGCGAGTTCCGCGGTGAAATCGGCATCCGGCAAGGCCAGGATCGCGGCCGCCAGATCCTCCTGCTCGCTCCAGACGATCGATGACCGGTTGCCGGTCATCGGCAGGATCGCGAATGGTCCCGCCGGCAGAAAGTGCTCGACGGCGATGCCGGCGTGCGGGCGCGCGTGCGCGACGGTCGTGACGATGCTGATCTGCGGATAGCGCCATTCGATCGTGCGGATCTGCGCGGCGCGCCGCAGCGGCGACTCCTTGCCGTCGGCGGCGGCGACGAGCCGGCAGCGGAGCCGCTCGCCATTGTCGAGCACCGCGACGGCAGCGCCCGCATCTGCCTCGACCGCGGCGAGCCGCCGCCCGGCATGAAGGTGCAGCGAGGGAAGGGCGTCGGCGCGCTCCAGCAGCGCTCGGCGCAGCAGCCGGTTTTCGACGATATAGCCGAGCGCGGGCGGCGGTTCGCCGCGAGCGGCAAGCTCGCGGTGGTCATAGTGCAGAAACAGAGGCGAGTTGTCGTCGGCGACCCGGATCGCGAGGATCGGCTCGGCCTCGCCGGCGAGGGCCGGCCACACGGCGATACCGTCGAGCACCCGCTTCGAGCCGTAGGCGATTGCCGAGGTGCGGCCGTCAAAACCCCGGTCGAGCATCGCCCTCGGGTCTTGCGGATCGACGACCGCCACGGACAGGCCGACGCCGGCGCAGGCGACCGCGAGCAGCATGCCGGTGAGCCCGGCCCCGGCGATGACCAGTTCGGCATTATCGGCCATGCGGCAATTACCGCCTTCGACGCGCCGGCCCTATCCCTTTGCGACCTCGTGCCGGGCCAGGTGTTCGAGAACCCGGACGAGGCCCGAGTGGTCCCACCCTTTGCCGCCCAATGCCGCGGCGGCGTTGAACAGTTCCTGCGTCGTCGCGGTGTTGGGCAATGACAGGCTGAGGGCGCGGGCGCCCGATAGCGCGAGGTTCAAGTCTTTCTGGTGCAGTTCGATGCGGAAACCGGGGTCGAACGTGCGCTTGATCATGCGTTCGCCATGCACTTCGAGGATGCGCGAGGAGGCAAATCCGCCCATCAAGGCTTCGCGCACCTTGGCCGGATCGGCGCCGGCCTTGGACGCGAACAGCAGCGCCTCGCCGACCGCCTCGATCGTCAGCGCGACGATGATCTGGTTGGCGACCTTCGTCGTCTGCCCGGCACCGACGTCGCCGACCAGCGTGATATTTTTGCCCATCAGCTCGAACAGCGGCTTGAGGCGCTGAAACGCGCTTTGAGAGCCGCCGACCATGATCGTCAACGAGGCCGCCTGGGCGCCGACCTCGCCACCCGACACCGGCGCGTCGAGATAATCGCAGCCCAGCTGGGCGATGCGCGCGGCAAACGCCTTCGTCTCGATCGGCGAGATCGAGCTCATGTCGACGACGGTCTTGCCGGGTTTGAGACCGGCGGCGATGCCGTCCTGGCTGAACAGCACGTTCTCGACATCGGGCGTGTCGGGCACCATGACGATGACGAGCTCGGCCTGTTCTGCGACTGCTTTCAGCGTATCGCAGACGGTCGCGCCCTCGCGGATTTCCGGCGGCACGGAGCGGCGGCCGTAGACGAACAGCCGGTGCCCGCCCTTCATCAGATTGCGCGCCATCGGCCGGCCCATGATGCCGAGGCCGACAAAACCGATCTGCATGCGATGCCTCCCTTCGCGGTTCGGGCGGGCGGCCACGATGCTACAGGAAGGGACCCGGCTCAAGCTCGCCCGAGGCGGCCGGTCTTCGTCTTTGCGCGATGCGCGAATTTCGCCCCGCTCTCTCTTACCGGAACGATTGGCGGGAACATCGGCGGTCGGCCTCGGGTTCGTTTGTTAGCGCGTTGCGCTTGCTTGTTTACTGATCGAGAGGACACGCGATGAAAAAACTCATGCTTGCGACCGTATCGGCGGCGGCACTCGGTTTGGCCGGGATTGCCCCCGGCTTCGCCCAGACCGCGACGAGCCCCAGCACCAACCCGAACCCGCCGGCGACGAGTATGCCGACGCAGCAGCAGGGTGCACAGGGCGACCAGGGCCTTTCGGCCGATCAGGGCGCACAGGCCCAACAAGGCAGCCAGACGGCCAACGCGCCCGTCAGGCTCTCGCGCCGGCAGGTCGAACAGGTGCAGCAGCAGCTGAAGAGCGCCGGCCTCTACAAGGGCGGCATCGACGGCAGAATGGGGCCGGAAACCAGGACGGCGCTGCGGAGTTTCCAGCAGCAGAATAACCTCCAGGCGACCGGCAGGATCGACCAGCAGACGATGGCGGCGCTGCAGAACGGCGCGACCGGCAGCGGCGGCTCGGCGATGACCCCGGGAACCGAGGGGCAGCAGGGAACCGCGGCCACCAACGGCACCGACAGCACGATGCAGCAGCAGGACAACACGGCCAACCCGACGCCGATGAACAACCAGACGCCGGCCAATAGCCGCTAACAACGGCGGCTTACTCGAAGCCGGTTCGGCAGCCGGCAGCCCTGGGCACTGCGCCCGGGGTTGCCGGTTTTTCATATCGCCAACAGGCGGTCGCGCAGGGCCTGGTCGCCGCGCAGCTCGGCGGCGGGTCCGCTGTAGCGGATCGTACCTTTTTCAAGAACATAGACGCGCTCGGCCAGCGCCAGCGAGAAATCGACGCCTTGCTCAGCGAGCAGGATCGTCAGCCCTTGCTCCTTGAGCGCGCGGATGTTGGCAAGCAGCGCCTCGACGACGAGCGGCGCCAAGCCCTCTGATGGTTCGTCGAGCAGCAGCAATTCCGGGTTGCCCATCAGCGTGCGCGCGATCGTCAGCATCTGCTGCTCGCCGCCCGACAGAAACCCACCGGGGCGGTTGCGCAGTTCGCGCAACACCGGGAACAGCTCATACACCGCTTCGATTGTCCAGCGGCCGCCGCGCCGACGCGTTGCACGCGCCGCGACATCGAGGTTCTCCCAGACAGTCAGCTCGGCGAAGATGCGGCGGTCCTCGGGCACGAAGCCGATGCCGGCGCGCGCCACCCGGTGCGGCGACCAGCCGGCGATGTCGGTGCCTTTCCAGCGAATATGGCCGGCTGTCGGCGCAAGCAGCCCCATGACCGAGCGCATCGTCGTCGTCTTGCCGACGCCGTTGCGGCCCAGCAGGCACACGCACTCGCCGGCGGCGACGTCGAGCGACACTCCGAACAGCACGCGCGACAAGCCGTAGGAGGCGTGCAAATCGTCGATTGCGAGCAGCGGCGTCACTCGACCGGCATCTCCTGGCCGCGTCGAGTCCGGCGATGACGGTTCGCGCCGGTTCATGCGTGCACGAGGCCGTGGCCGAGATACACCCGCCGCACTTCGGCGTTATTGCGCACCTCCTCGGGACGGCCCTCGGCGATGATGCGACCCTGGTGCAGTACCGCGATCTTTTGCGCGATCGAAAACACGACCTCCATGTCGTGCTCGGTGAATAACAGCGTCAGACCGCGCTCGGCGGCGATCTTTTCCAACAGCCGGATCGTCTCGTGCGTCTCCGTCGCCGACATGCCGGCGGTCGGCTCGTCGAGCAGCAATACCGCCGGGTCGCTCGCCAGCGCCAAGCCCAGTTCGAGCTGTTTCTGGTTGCCGTAGCTGAGCGTGCCGGCGACCGTGCTTTCCTGCCCGGCGAGGCCGATCGAGGCGAGCAGCGCGTGCGTGTCGTCGCGGTAGAGCGCCTCGGCCGGCGCCCAGAAATTGCGGCCGCGGCGATGGTGGACGAGAAACGCCGCCTGCAGGTTTTCAAACACGGTCAATTGCGGAAAGATGTTCGTGCGCTGAAACGAGCGGCCGATGCCCATGCGGCAGATGCGATAGGGCGCCGCGCCGGTGATGTCGCGGCCGTCGAGCCGGACGCTGCCGCCGTCCGGCCGCAAATGGCCGGTGATCAGGTTGAACAGCGTCGATTTGCCGGCGCCGTTGGGGCCGATGACGGCGGCGATCTGGCGCGTCTCGACCGAGAGGCTCACGTCCGATACTGCGCGGAAGCCGCCGAACGACTTTGAGAGGCCGGCGACCTCAAGCATTGCCGAACAATCGCCTGAGGCGCCGCCACAACAGGTCCAAGCCGCCGACAATTCCGCCCGGAAAGCCGAATAGCAGCACCAAAAGGATGGCGCCGAGCACAAACGACCAGTATTGCGTGTAGTCGGTGATCTCCTGGTTCAGCCAGACCAGCGCCGCGGCACCGACCGGTGGTCCCCAGAAATACCCCATGCCGCCGAGGATCGCCATGATCATGACCTCGGCCGATTTCGACCAGAACACGTAATCGGCAAAGACGCCGCGGCTGAAAATGCCGTAGAGCGCACCGGCCAGCCCGGCAAACCCGCCAGCGAC
>Ga0335074_10008436_pt1 | contig 14318 bp, 13 predicted proteins | sample Lox_Sample_23_FD_206715 | JGI IMG/M metagenome (GOLD analysis project Ga0335074, IMG submission 206715) | Soil microbial communities from Loxahatchee National Wildlife Refuge, Florida, United States - Lox_Sample_2.3 | ecosystem: Environmental > Terrestrial > Soil > Wetlands | place: USA...
ATCAAGCAGCTCACTACCGGCTCGGTCTTCGGCCAGTCGGTGTTCGCCAGCGGCCGGCTATTCACCGCGACCAGCAACGGCGTCGCCGCCTGGGGGCTGCCGGGCAGCTGACGCTCTATCCGTAAAAACAGGGCCGCGGCCGATACAGCCGCGGCCGTTATGGCCGCGGCCAACGCAGCCGAGCCGGCCCCTCCCGGCTTCGGCGCGGTCACGTTTGGGGCATGAGGCAGGGGGAAGCTCCTCCCGCCGTCGCACGTGACTCCATACTGGTTACCGGATCATCTAATCGGGCAAAGGGCGAGCGAGCCATGCGGTTGAGGTCGGGCGTAGCGATCGACCTGGGCACGGTCAACACGCTGGTCTATGTTGCAGGCCGCGGTGTCGTCATCGAGGAGCCGTCGGCAATCGCGATCAGCCGCACGGCTGGCCGCGTTGTTGCCGTCGGTGCTGAAGCCGATGCGCTCAGCGGCAAGGAGCCGCAGGACATCGAAGTCATCCATCCGCTCCGCGATGGAGTGATCGCAGACCTCGAGGCCACGGTTGCCATGCTGCGGGCCTTCATCCGGCAGGCGCGGGTGCGCCGTGGCCTCGGCAGGACCCTCGCGGTCGTCTGTCTTCCGGTCGAAGCGACTTATGTCGAACGCCGGTCCGTTGCGGCAGCAGCCGAGGCACTGAGGCCGCGCTGCGTTGTTCAACTGGTGGACGAGCCGGTCGCGGCGGCGGCCGGAGCAGGCTTTGACCTGGTGGCGGGGTCCGGTGCGTTCATCGTCGACATCGGCGGCGGGACGACTGAGGTAGCTGTACTGGCTGGCGGCCACGTCGTCCGTGCCCGTTCGCTGCGTCTCGGCGGGAACGTCATGGACGACGCCATCGTCCGCGCCGTGAAGCTGGAGCACGGCCTGCTCATCGGCCGCAACGCCGCACGGAATCTGAAAATGACCCTCGGCCTGGCTGACGGCTCGATCGCCGAGGCCGAGACGGTAGGGGTCGATGCGGGACGCCGGGTTCCGCGGGTGCAGCGAGTCTCCGCGAAGCTGGTCGCCGCGGCCGTCGAGCCGACGGTGGCAGCAATCACCGGCGCCGTCGAGGAACTGCTGTCCGCCATCCCGCCCAACCTCGCCGAGGAAGTTGTCCGCGGCAAGATCCGGCTGGCCGGCGGCGGCGCGCTGCTGCCCGGCCTGGCGTACCGGATCGAGACTGCGGCCGACATCGCCGCCGTGGTGGTAGACGATCCGCTCCGCTGCGTCATCCGCGGCGCAGGCCGGATCCTCGAAGCCGGCAGGGTGCCTGCCGGCGGGCCAGTCTCCTGAGTTCCGCTAAGTCTTCGATCATTCTCAGCTTGCACGCGTGACGCCCCAGGCGAACCTGGGGCGTCACGAGGCCGTGGCGGTGCCAAGAGCTAGTCAGTGCTCGCGGCTGCCAGCGCAGGCGACGGCTTGACCGCGAGTGGCTCCGCCAGACCAGTTGCGGCTCCGGCGGCGTGAGCAGCGCGGGCATCAGCGGCGCGGCGCGGGAGCGAGATCGCCACTAGCACGGCCGCGCCGACGGCTATCAGTCCGGCGACCGTGAATCCGGTCGTCATCGCTCCGGTGAAGCTCTGGTGAGCGACCTCGAGTACCTGAGGCGCGAACGGGCCGGCGTGCGCGGCAACGGCGTCCGCCTGGGCAATCGACGGGTCAGACGCCGCGACGATCTTTGCGGGCAATCCGCTGCCGGCCTCAGCGTGGCGGAAGGACGATGCGACCACGCTGCCGATCACCGCAATGCCCAGGCTGGCTCCGAGTTCCTGCACCGTGTCGTTGATGGCGCTGCCCGCTCCGTACTGCTCGGCCGGAAGCACAGACATGATCGAGTTGCCGGCCGGCGCCATCACCAGGCCCATGCCTGCGCCCATGATCGCAACGCCGATCGCGAGGAAGCTGTAGGACGTCGTCGGGGTGACCTGCGTCAGCATCAGCAGTCCGGCGCCCATCGCGGTCAGCCCGGCCGGCACTACGACGCGGATGCCCAGCCTGGCAACCAGCAGGCTGCTCAGCGGCGCAGTGGCCATGACCGCCGCAGCGAACGGTAGCGCCCGCACGCCTGCCGACAGCGGGCTGTAGCCGTGCACCAGCTGAAGGTACTGTGTCAGCGCGAACAGCGAGCCGAACAGCGCGAGGAAGGTCAGGCCGATCGCCGCGCTCGCGGCCGAGAATGCCCGGTAGCGGAAGACGCGCACATTGATGATCGGGTTCGCCACGTGCAATTCGCGGTACACGAACGCCGCGACAAGGAGTGCGCCGAGAGCTAGCTCGCCGAGCGTCGTCGCGGCAGTCCAGCCCCGGGTCGGCCCCTCGATTACCGCGTCCACGACCGCCAGCATGGCGGCGGCGGACAGCGCCGCACCGAGGACGTCGAGCCGGGTCCCGGCGTTACGCTCGCCGGGCAGGCCAGGCACGACCATGAGGACAGCGACGATTGCGACGGCGACCAGCGGCACGTTAACCCAGAACACCGAGCCCCAGTAGAAGTGAGCGAGCAGCAGCCCGCCGAGTGTCGGTCCGACCACGATGCCGACGCCGGCGATAGCAGACCAGGCACTGATCGCTCCGGCCCGCTCCTTCGCCGGGAACACGGCGGTCAGGATTGACAGCGTCGCTGGCATGACGAACGCGGCTCCGACGCCCATAACGGCGCGGGCGGCGATCAGGGTCGAGTAGTCACCGGACAGCGCCGCCCACGCAGAGCCAGAGGCGAAGATGACCAGGCCGGCTATCAGGGCGTTCCGGCGCCCGAAACGATCGCCCAGCGCGCCTGCCATGACAAGCAAGGCGGCGAAGGTGAGCGTATAGCCGTCAGTGATCCACTGCAGGCCGGAGGTCGACGCGTGCAGGACCCTTGCCAGGGTCGGCAGTGCGGTGTTGAGGATGGTGTTGTCGATGACGACCACAAGCAGGGACAGGCACATTACGGCGAGGATCGCGCGGCGCCGGGGGTGCCCGGCCGTCCCCGCGTGCCCGCCGGAAGCGTTGGTGAGTTCCATGACCAGATCTCCACGTCGTGAGCTAACGCCGTTTACTTACAACTGTAAGTTTTACAGCATGAGTAAACGGTTGTAAAGTCATTCACATGAAAGACATCGTCAGGGAGCGGAACCGGCGGGGTGAGGGCGCCAAGCTGCGCGCCGACATCCTGGCGGGCGCGACGGAGCTTCTCGAGCAGACCGGGAGCGAGGAGGCCGTCACGCTCCGGGCCGTCGCGCGGCAGGTCGGGATCTCGGCACCGTCGATCTACTCGCACTTCCCGGACCGCGAAGCGATCGTGGACGCGATTATCGACGGTGCGTTCGGCGACTTCAACGCCGCGATCAGGGATGCGAGCAATGCCGCAACGGAAGCGGGGCAGGACCCGCTCGCGCGGCTGCACGCAGGCTGTGCCGCTTACCTGCGCTTCGCGGCCGAGCGGCCGAACAGATACCAGCTGCTGTTCCAGCGACGGGACTTTCTCGGCGACGGCCCGCCGAGAGTACCCGCCCTCAGATCCGAGAGCTTCGAGTTGCTGATCAGCAGCGTGCGGGCGTGCGTCGAAGCGGGGATCTCAGACAGCACCGATCCGCAACTCGCCGCCACGGCTATCTGGGTCGCCTTGCACGGTTTGGCGACTTTGCGTCCCCATACGCCAGCCTTCGCCTGGCCGGAGACCGGCGCGCTGCTCGACCGGATCATCTACGGGCTGGCCCAGATCACGAGCGAGCCCTAGGCCGGTATCTGCCTCACGCACGCGATGACGGCCTGGGCACTCCGGTCAATGTCTTCCTCGGTGGTACACCAGCCGCTGACGCTCACCCGCATCGCGCGGATACCGTGCCACGTCGTGGGCCCGCACCAGCACGTGCCGTCTGCCTGGACTGCGGCGATAACCGCGTCGGTGCGGTCGGCCTCGCCGAATGACACCAGCACCTGGTTCAGTACCACCTGGTTCAGCGGCTCGAAGCCCGCATCCAGCATCCTGCCCGCGAACCGTGCTGCCAGGCGGCAGCTCCGCTCGACGAGGCCGGTTACGCCGTCGCTGCCCAGGCTCGCCAGTGCCGCCCACACCTCAACGCCGCGGGCGCGCTGCGAGGACTGCGGCGAGAGGCCCATCGCCTCGGTGCCGGTCCCCGGCAAATAAGCAGCCGATGCTTCCATGGCGGCGGCGAGTGCTTCCCGCGAGCGGACCAATGCGACACCGCAGTCATATGTGGTGTTCAGCCACTTGTGACAGTCAGTCGCCCAGGAATCTGCGCCGTCCACCCACGCGACCTGGTCACGCAGGCCCGGCGAGGTCGCAGCCCACAGGCCGAAGGCACCGTCAACATGAGTCCATGCGCCGCTGTCCCGCGACCACTCGATCAGCGGCCCGAACGGGTCACTGGCTCCCGTGTTCACGTTCCCGGCCTGCAGGCACACGATCGCTGGTGCGTCCAGCCTGGGCAGGCCCCTGGCCTCGATTCGGCCCTGGTGATCGACCGGCAGCACCGTGGCCCGGTCCCGGCCAAGGCCGATGAGGCCGAGCGCTTTGCGCACGGTGGTGTGTGCCTCCGCGCCGACGACCACGGTGACCGGCGGCGCGCCGACCAGCCCCTCGCTGGCCGCGTCCCAGCCGTGCCTGGCCAGCACCGCGTCGCGCGCCGCGGCCAGGCATGTGGTGTTCGCCATGGTCGCGCCGGTGACGAAACTGCCCGCCGTGCCGGACGGCAAGCCGAGCAGGCCGGTGATCCAGCGCAGCGCAACCGCGTTGAGGCAGGCGGCAACCGGTGACATCAAGGTCAGGGCCGCGTTCTGGTCCCAGGCTGAGCTAAGCCACGCCGCGGCCTGCGCCGCCGGCAGCGCCGCGCCGGTCACGAAACCGAAATACCGCGGGCCGTTCGACGCGACCGTCGCTGGCGAACCGACGTCATCGAGCTGGCGGAGCACGTCGGGGGCCGCCAGCCCCGTCCTCGGCAGATCGACGTCCAGCTCGGCCAGCCTGGCGACTGCCGCGGCGTCGGGGACGACCCGCCGGTCGCCGACCCCGCCCAGATATGCGAGCGACCGGTCGAGAGCGTTGCGGAGCAAGTCGGGCCGCTCCGACAGCATGGCGCCGATGTCCAACCTGGTTTCCGACACCGAAGCCCTCCCTGTCTGGCCGCGCCGGAGGCGCGTCCGCCAGCGTGCCCGAATGGCACGCACGTAGACATTCTTCCCGCCGGGAACGGGCCTGGCACCCCGCTGCATTTGGTTTGCGCGCTGTCGGCCTAGGCGAGGACGGCGCTGTCAGTTAACGTCGATTGGAACAGCCAGTCGCTGCCGTTGGGCCGGCGGTCGTTGCGGCCCTGGAGGTGCCGATGAACGACGTAGCTGACAGGTTCCTCGACCTGATCCATGAACTCGAGGATGTAACCACCAGCATGACCGTCGAACGGGCCCTAGCGGAGTTCGACGAGACGACATTGCAGGTGTTCTGGAAGAAATGGCCTCACCTGTCGGGCTGGAACGGCCGGTTGTGGGCCATGCTTTCGGCCGAGCTAGCCGCGCCGTCGGCTCGTGCCGCGGACCCGGAACTCGACGAGACCGGCGGAAGCGGGTAGCCCATGGCAACCCTCAGAGATGTCATGAGCACCTCAGTGGTTACGACGGCACCGGAGACGCCGCTCGCGCAGGCAGCCGCCGCCATGGTGGCAGCGGGGGCCGGGTCTGCGGTTGTCATGCAAGGCTCGTTCCTGGCCGGAATAGTGACCGAACGTGACGTGCTCAGGGCAGCCGCCTCCGGGCAGGACGTCCGCGACTCACCGGTCTCCGAATGGATGACCGCGGATCCTCAGTCGGCCGGGCCGGACTCATCCCCGGAGGAGGCTGCCCAGATCATGCTGCTGAACGGATTCCGGCATCTGCCGGTGGTCGACGGACGCAGCGTCTGCGGCGTCGTCACACTCCGCGATCTGTTTGCCGCCCGGATCCGCCGCTAACCTGGCCGCGCGGCCAGGTGCGCTTCGCGTCCCAGGTCAGTACGCCGGACCGTACCGGTCGGTGGGGTACTGGTCCGGATAGGGCGGCCGGGTCTGGTCCGGATACGACTGGGTCTGGCTGGCGGCTTCGTCGGCGAGTCGCTCGCTGAAGCGGTTCGCCGCCATCCTGGCCACGATGACCTCGCCGAGGGCGACGGCCGCCAGGAAGATGACTACGACGCCGAGGCCGTAGAAGAAGCCAAGAGGTTCGAGGAAGCGCATGGTGGCCGGCCCGAATATCGCGCCAGTGCTGGCAACGGGCGTCCCGGCGGAGATGTGCCTGGTGGCGAGCGCGAACGCAGCGACTGGCTGGCCGATCACCAGCCACGTGCCGCCGAGCACAGCCAGGAACGCGCCGAACGTGGCCGCCCCGTCGGACGCCAGCACCAGCAGCCCGCCGAGGAAGGCGGCCGCGCCCGGCAGCACGGACAGCCACAGGCGCCCGGACGTATATGCCCAGGCTTTGTCTGGTGTGTACGCATAACCGAAGTACGGGCCGACGAACGGCACGAGGGCTCCCCACGCGCCGAACAGCATTAGCAAGCTGCCAGTAGCCCGTCCGCGACCAGCCAGAGCGGAGCTAGTCATCGCGTCATCTCCCTGGGATCGATGGTCGATCCAGCGCCGCTACCCGCTAAGTCGGCCGCCATTCAGACAGTGCGGCGCTAGCGGTAGTCCGGGGTCAGTGCGGGTGGTCGTGTTCGCCGGCGTGGTCATGGCCCGGCGGGCGTTGCGCCAGCGCCTGAGCGCGCGCGGTGATCTCGGCTGCGGACACCGCGCTGAGGCCTGCGAGCACGTCTTCCAGGGCAGCCAGCCAGAGCTGGTAGTAATTCCACGGCTCGCCATGTGCGGCGGATTCCCAGGCTCCGATCCGGGCGATCAGCGCGGCCTGGAATTCGGGCCAGGCAAAAGCGCCCGCCTCGGACAAGCTGACCGCCATGCCGAAGGCGCGGCTCTCCCACGGCTCGGAGAACACCAGCTCGCCGTTCGACCGGGGCGGTGCGGCCGGGCCTTCGATATCCAGCGGCGCGGTCATGGTGCCGCCACCTTCGCCACGCCCACCATCGCGTCCCGGCTTACCAGCGGCACGAGCTCTTCCTCGGTCAGGTGCTCGGTACCCGCCGGCCGCTCCGGCAGTACCAGCCAGCGCACCTCACTGGTGGAATCGCGGACGGTGATGTGCACGTCGCCGGCAAGCCGGAGTCCCATCTCCGCCAGTACGGTGCGCGGCTCGCGGACCATACGCGCACGGTAGGCGGGGTCCTTGTACCAGCTCGGCGGCAGGCCGAGCACCGGCCACGGGTAGCACGAGCACAGCGTGCAGACCACTACGTTATGGCTGGTTGCGGTGTTCTCCACGACGACGATGTGCTCGCCCTGGCGTCCCGAGAAGCCGAGCTCCTTGATGGCGGCGGTGCCGTCCTCAAGCAACCGTTGCCGGTACTGCGGGTCAGTCCATGCCCTGGCGACGACTCTGGCGCCGTTGAGCGGGCCCACGTTGGTCTCGTAGGTGGTGACAATCTCGTTGATCGCCTTCGGGTCGATCAGGCCCCGCTCGGTGAGCAGTTGCTCGAGCGCCTCGGTGCGCAGGGCCGGGGAGGGGCGCCCGCCCGGTTCGCTGGTGGTGGTCATGAGGTCGTCTCCAGATAGCTCTCGTACAGCTCCGCGGTAACCGCGAAGGGCTCGGCGTCGGCGCCCCACAACTCACCAGAGCCGAACCGCACCGAGTAGACGTACTGCGGGTTCTCACCCTGAAAGTGCGCGTTGGTGTCCGGCAGGACGGCAGCCGGCTGGATGAGCGCGACAACTCCGGTATGGCCGCGCAGATAGCCCGGCAGCCTGGTGTGGCCGGGCGGGGAGTAGTCCCTGGCACGCACCCGCTCGCCGACGGCGAAGGCCGGGGCGGTGTCCACCGTGCGCAGCGATCCTGGGCCGGTCGGCGCGTAGTCGGACCGGGCAGGATCGGGGGCCGGTGGTTCCCCAACATCGTCGCCCCTGAGCTTGCGGGCGCGGGCATTGATCGCACCCGGCGCCAGGATGGCACTCTCGGTGAGCATCAACTCCGCGGTGTTCAGCCATCGCCCGTAGTAGCCGTCGTCGAGGTAGGCGCCTGCGTCCAGGCGCTCTTGCGCGTGCCTAGACGCGTCAATGTTTTGCCCGGATACCCGGACGGAGAGCAGGAACAGCGCGAACGCCCGGCCCTGCCAGGGCTCCGCAAAGACAGGCTCATCGCCTCTCGGCGGATGAGCAGGGCCCCACCCCTGGGTACCCCCCATGTCAGCAATGCCATCCATTGTTCCCCTAAATGGGTGCCGAGTTGCTGTCGCTGGAGCGCCACTTACCCGGCACCCATGAAGGTCCCTGACCTGCATCCAGGTGCGGCAAACACCAACTCAGGCGCGACCGGCGCGGGAGCGCGTGAGTGACCGCGAACGGCTGCTAGCTCGCGGCAGCCGCGCGCAGCGAGCGGTACAACAGCTGCTGATCGCCGAGACGGCGGCGAAGCTCGCGTTCAAGGCCGCCGATCGGGACGAGGTTCTGCGGCGCGCGCGGATCTTTGTGCGGCGAACTGGCCAGCGGCGGCAGCACTAGCGCGCTCAGGTCGGCCAGCCGCCTGACCTCCGGAACGGGCAGGTCAGCCGAGCACTCCAGCCGGACCACGCCAGACCAGGGAGCCCCGGGCGGGCCGGGCAGGCGCAGGTACCAGGAGCTACGCCGCCAGGATGTGCCCATCCCGAACGCGGGAGTGCGCTGGCCGGGCCGGAGCTGACTGACCACAGCGGCCTGCTCCGTCGGCAGGTACGTGGTGTGGTGCGTCTTGATGAACCCGATCGTGCGATCCAGATGCGTCCGGCCGCGCAGCGGGCCGTCCACGAAGAGCAGGTCATGAGTATCCGGATGCTCCTTCCTGAATAGCATCGCCAGCCGGACTTCAGCCTCGCCGAGGTGCTGTTGCAGCGCGAGCGAGAGCTGGTCCATGCCCGGCCCCGGCGCCTTGCTCGCGACGTATACAGCGTGGCGGCTGTCGAGGTCCGGCGCGTCGGGCGCCGCGGTGAACAGGCCGCGCTCGACAGTCACGTCGGTGATCCGCGCTGAGCCGTCAAGGCAGACCAGGCCGGCCGCGTAGGAAGCGGCGATGCCAGCGGACGGCTGAGGGTCCGTGCCGTGCACCCACACGCGCGCGTCGATGCGGCGCACGCCGTCAAGGAACAAAATCGTGCCGGGAACGGGTAGTGCGGGGTCAGCCGAGAGCGGCCGCCACTGATTGGCGGGCAACTCCAGATCGAGCGCGAGTTCCGCGCTGGACTGCTGCAGCGAGTCGCCGGTCATTTCCTCGCCGTAGGCCATGCCGTAACTCGGATCCCACGGATCGACTGAGAACGACGGCGCGGTCACGCGCGTTCCTTGACGATCGTCGATGTCGTGCCGGTCCGGTTGACGACGAACTTCACTGGCACCCGCTCGGCAAGCTCGGCGACGTGCGTGATGACACCCACCATGCGATCTGAGTCTGCCGCGAGCCGCTCGAGAGTGCTCGCAACCGTGTCCAGCGTGTCGGGGTCCAGCGTGCCGAATCCCTCGTCCAGGAACATCGAGTTCAGCTCCCGCATCCCCGCCGACAGGCCGATGACCTGGCGGGACAAGGCAAGAGCGAGCGCCAGCGAGGCCTGGAAGGTCTCGCCGCCCGACAACGTGTGGACCGGGCGCCTCGCCCCGGCATCCTCGTAGTCGATCACCACGAGCTCATTGCGCTCGTCCCGGTCGAGTTCGTACTGGCCGCCGGATAGTTCCATCAGCGTCGCCGACGCTTCGCGGACCAGCGAGTCGAGTGCCTCGCTGCAGAGCCACCGCTCGAACGACGTGGCCCGGAGCAAGTTGCCGAGCATGTTCGCGACCTGGGCGTCCTCGCGGTAGGCAGCGACCTGCTTGTCGAGCTGCTGCGCCTTCTTGCGGTCGGCGCGGATCTGCTGCAGTGCCGTCTCGGCCCGGACCCGGTGCGCGGCGACCGCGGCCGGGATCTTTGCCGGGTCACTGGCATCGGTGATGCCGGTCCCGGCGAGCAGGCTCACTAGGGCGGCAAGGGCGTCTTCGAACTGCTGGCGCAGCCGGGCGGCCGCCTCGTCGAGTTCGGGCTGGTGCGCCTTGCGCTTGTCGTACTCGGTGTCGGCCCAGCTCACCAGTGCTGCCCAGGCGGCGGCGAGGTCGTTTGCACCGGCCCCGTCGGCTGCGACCTCATCTCCGGCCGCTGCTTCGACGGCGCCGACGGCAGGTGCGCCGAGGCCGACGAGTTTGTCCCGCTCCGCGTTGAGCCTTGCCCAGGCGCGCTTCTCGTCGGTGTCCAGCGAGCGCCGGGCTTGCTCGGCGGCCGAGAGCTCGGTCTGCCGCGCGGTGGCCTCGTCGCGCGTCCGCGTGACCGCGTCATCGGCAACACCGATTGCCTCGAGCTGGCTGGCTAGCTCGGCCTCCGCCGGGATATCTGCCATGACCTGCGCGGCTTTATCGAGCCTGGCCTGCGTGCCGGCCCGCGACGAACTCGCGGCAGCCGTCTGCTTGGCGGCGTCCTGATGCGCGGCCTGCGCCGTGCGCTGCGCCGACGTCGCGGCCTTGACCGCTGCCTCCGCCGCGTGCAAGTCGGCGGGAGCCTCGCGGGCGGGCAGGGTCACGATGCGCTGTCGGCAGACGGGACAGTCGTCACCGGCGTGCAGTGTCACCGCCAGGTCCGCTGCCGCGTGTGCCCGCCGCGCCGCCGCCAGCGTGGCATGCGCCTCGTCGAGCGCCTCGCCGGCCAGCTTCAGCTGACCGGCGCTGTGCTGCTCGGCGGCGCGACAGCTCTCCAGCGCCGCTTGCTGCGCATGCGCCTCGTCGGTGAGCTCCCGCCGCAGCGCGTACATGCCTAGCTGTTGCTGTGTCGCGGCCTTGTCCGGCAGCTGCGCCCGGGCATAGCGGGCTGTCTCGGCGAGCTGTTCGGCTTCCTCGCGCCGCTGGCGGGAGCTTGCGACCAGCTCCTGCGCGGCGGAGATCTGGTCGGACAGGCCCCCGACCTCCGCGGGCATGCGAAGCGCCGCGAGGAGCGCAGCCTCGTTCCCGGTATGTTGCGCGGCTTGCGTCGCCTGGCCGGCTTGCTTGTGCAATTCGGCCAGGTCGCTCAGGCTCTTGTCCACCGCATCGGTGAGTTTGCCGAGGTCGCGGAACCGGCTGGCCGCTTCGGCCTCGGCTTCCTCGGTCGCGTCAGCGAGCTGGTCGCGCGCCTGCTGGGCGAGGTCGCACCGGTTCTTCGCGGTCTCGGCGCGCTCGCGGGCCCGCTGGCCGATCTCCTTGTAGACGCCGAACGCGAGCAACTCGACGAGCAGCCGCTGGCGGTTCGCCGGCGTCGCGCGCAGGAAGTCCGCGAAGCCGCCCTGGGGCAGCAGCACGGACTGGGTGAAGTGCTCGTAACTGAGCCCGAGCAACTCTTGCACCCGGGTCTTGACGTTATCCGGGCCTTCGGCGAGCTGCTCGACGCTGGCTTCCAGGATTTCCTGCAACGGCGCCTGCGGCGGGACGCTGGCGTCAAGCCGCTCCAGCCGTGCCGCTTTGGTAGTGACGTGGCCTTGCTTCCCGCGCTGCAGCGATCGCGCAGCGACGTAACGCTCACCGGCGAGTTCGAAGATCAGGCTGACGCGGCAGGCGTTCGCCGACGGCGCGAGGGCGTTACGCACTTCCTTCTCGTTGTCCCAGCGCGGCACGGTGCCGTACAACGCGAAGCAGAGCGCGTCGATGACCGTGCTCTTGCCCGAGCCGGTCGGCCCGACCAGCACGAAGAAGTCGACGTCAGCGAAGTCGATCTCGGTTTCGTTCCGGTAGGTACCGAAGCCGTCAAGCAGAAGGCGTAGCGGGCGCACCGAACCAGTGTGGCGGAACGTGCCGTCAGTCGCGGGCATACCGGCACGCCGGTGCGGGCGCCCGCACTGCCTTGCTGAATGCTGGCTCTCGCCGAGGGATGCTTTTTATTCAGTGGTGCGGTAGGTGCGTAAGTGACTAACTACAGACCGTTTTGTGCCTGATACACTCCGTAACATGGTGGCCTTGCCAAGGCACGTCGGCCATGACCGGATTGCTGAGGAGCAGGCGGCGCTGCGGCGGGTGGCGACACTGGTCGCCCGCGGGGCGCCGCCCGAGGAAGTGTTCGGCGCGGTCACCGGGGAAGCCGTGCGGCTCGAGCGCGCCGATTTCGCCACCATGAGCAGGTACCGCCATGACGGCTCGATAACGGTGGTTGTCGCCCAGGGCGCCGCCGGCACCGCTTTCCCCGTCGGCAGCCGGTGGAGTCTCGGCGGACGGAACCTGCACACGGCGGTGTTCGAAACCCGCCGGCCGGCGCGGATCGACGACCAACCTGCCGCCTCAGGCCCCGTAGCCGAGGCGGCTCGCCAGGGGCGCTTGCGTGCGGCAGTCGGCGTGCCGGTCAGCGTCGAGGGGCAGCTATGGGGCGTCTTGATCGTGGGATCCCGTGCCAGACCGCTGCCCGCGGGCGCGGAGGCGCAGCTGGCCGGGTTCACCGAACTGGCCGCCACCGCGATCGCCAACGCTCAGGCCCGCGTGGAACTGCGCGGGTTCGCCGAGGAGCAGGCCGCGCTGCGGCGGGTGGCGACACTGGTGGCCCGCGGGGCACCGCCGGACGAGGTACTGACAGCGGTAACCGAGGAAGCCGGGCGGCTGCTGCACGCCGATCACGCGACGACGGCGCGGTACCGCCCTGACGCCACGGCAGACGTGGTTGCTGCCTGGGGCGGCGCCGGTCAATCCATCCCTGTCGGGACCCGATGGAGCATCGGCGGACAGGACATGCACACGATCGTCTTCCAGACCGGTAGGCCGACGCGGTTCGACGACGTCACCAGCGCCTCTGGTCCCCTCGGCGAGTTCCTCCGCAAGCTGGGCATTCGCGCGGCGGTCGGCGTGCCGGTTACCGTCGAGGGTCGGCTATGGGGCCTCACGGTCGTGGATTCCCGCGCGGAGCCGCTGCCCGCAGGCACTGAGGCCCGGCTGGCCGGGTTCACCGAGCTGGCCGCCACCGCGATCGCCAACGCCGAAGCTCAGGCCGCCCTGGCCGCATCCAGGGCCCGGATCGTGGCGACCGCCGACGCCACCCGCCGCCGCATCGAACGCAACCTGCACGACGGCGCCCAGCAACGGCTCGTCTCCCTCGCCCTGGACCTCCGCACCGCCCAGGCAGGCATACCGCGCGGCACAGGCGAACAGTTGGACCGCATCGCCACCGGAATGGACGACGTACTACAGGAACTGCGCGAGATCGCCCGCGGCTTGCACCCGGCCATCCTGGCCGAGAGCGGCCTGCAACCGGCCCTGAAGACGCTGGCCCGCCGGTCCGCCGTCCCGGTCCGCCTCGACATGCAGGTTGACTCGCGGCTGCCTGAGCCGGTCGAGATCGCCGCCTACTACACCGTCTCCGAGGCCCTCACCAACATCGGCAAACACGCGCACGCCACCGATGTCGATGTCCAGGTGACCGGAAGCGGCGGCGCCTTGCAGGTGCGCGTCCGCGACAACGGACGCGGCGGCGCGGACTTCGGCGGCGGCTCCGGCCTGACCGGGCTCAAGGACCGGGCCGAAGCACTGGGCGGCCACTTCGATCTGCGCAGCCCGCCCGGAGCCGGCACCGCCCTTGAGATCGAACTGCCCCTCGAGCCCCCCGGGCTAGGGTAACGAACCCGCGCCATCGGCGCCGGGTCCGGCGTCGGTCAGTTCATCGAGCAATTGGGCGAACATGCGCTCGACCCGCTCGTCGGCCACGTCCTGTTCTTTGAGGTAGTCGCCGAACAGCTGCAGCGGCGTCCGCCCGGCCCGGCTTGGCTGATCGCCCCCGTGAGTGCCCGGCCGCGGCCGGTGTGCCTCGTCGAGTTGCACCTCCAGCGCATTGGGCAGCTTCTCCCTGACCAGATCGCCGAGGCCGGCCCGGGCTGACTCCGCCAGGATCACTCGGAGGTAGGCGTCGCCTGCCTGCTCGCCTTCGGCGATGACCTGGTCGAGCGAGCCGCGGAGGGTCCGCAGCGTGCGCCCGCCGGTGATGGGCACCCTGCGGGCGTCGGCCCTGATGCCGGGCGCCGCCGTGACGATCAGGGCGCCCGGCTCGTTCGCTTCCTCGCCGAAGTCGATCGCCAGCGGAGAGCCGGAGTAGAAGGCCGGACAAGGCGCGGGGATCTCCTGCTGCCTGTGCAGGTGCCCGAGCGCGGCGTAGTGCGCGGACGACGGGAAAATGCTCGACGGCACCTCGTACTCGAACGTGGTCTGGACGTCCCGTTCGCCGCCGCCG
>Ga0335074_10008437_pt1 | contig 14318 bp, 12 predicted proteins | sample Lox_Sample_23_FD_206715 | JGI IMG/M metagenome (GOLD analysis project Ga0335074, IMG submission 206715) | Soil microbial communities from Loxahatchee National Wildlife Refuge, Florida, United States - Lox_Sample_2.3 | ecosystem: Environmental > Terrestrial > Soil > Wetlands | place: USA...
CACCCGGTAGAGCATCTCCCGCGCCTTGAGGAGCGCATCGGGGGCGGTGAAGCCGCGCTCGAAAAGCCCCTGCAACGCGGAGAGTTTCGCCCGGTACTGAGGATTCACCGGCGATAGGTGCCCGACGAGGAGCGCCTGGTGAACCTGGGCATAGCGCTGCAGCATCGTCGAGACATAGGAAAGTCCGATGCTGCCCCCGACATTGCGCACGAGATTCTGGATGCCGGTTGCGTTGCCGATCTGCTCGTTGCGAAGCGTTCCGATTGCGAGCGTCGTGAGGGGCACGAAAATGAAGCTCGTACCGAGCCCGGAGAAGACGTTCGCGACAACCACGCTGCTCATCGAAATCTGCAAAGTGAGTCGGCTCAACAGCAGACTCGCGAACGCCGTCGAGCCGAACCCGAGCGCGACGAGGATCTTCGGATTGACCTTCCCCTCGAGCGCCCCGACGAGCAGCAGTGCTGCCAGAGCGCCGACGCCGCGCGGTGTCACGGATAAGCCCGCGTCGAAAGCGGGATAGCCGAGAAGGGACTGCAGAAACAGCGGTTGCAGGGTGATGAGCGCATAGATCGACAGACCGAAGAAGCCGAACAAGAGCGCGCTCACGGCGAAATTTCGATTGGCGAAGACCCGCAGATCGACGATGGGTTGCGCGATCCGCAGCTCGCGCACGATGAACGCGATCAGCGAGGCGGCACAGATACCGGCAAACCAGCGCAGCCATACCGCTGCGAACCAGTCCGCGTCCTGCCCCTTGTCGAGCACGACCTGCAGGGTAGCGAGGAACAGCGCCATGTAGGCAAAGCCCGCGGCATCGATTCGGCGGGGACGGCTGGCGCGGATGTACGGAGGGTCCTCGATCATGATCAGCATCAGGATCGCAGCGGCGATGCCGACCGGCAGATTGATGTAAAACGTCCACCGCCAGGAGAGCTGGTCCGTAAGCCAGCCGCCGAGGGTCGGGCCGATGATCGGTGCGACCACGACGCCGAGACCGAAGAGCGCGGTCGCGGTTCCTCGCTGGGTCGGGGGGAAACTCTCGAGGAGAATGGCCTGCGAGAGGGGTTGCATCGCTCCACCGCCGATGCCCTGAAGCACCCGCGCGATGACCAGCATGGGCATGCTGACCGCGAGGCCACAAGTCGCGGAGGCGACCGTGAAGACGATCGTGCATACAATCAGGAAGTTCTTGCGACCGAAAAAACTCGAAAGCCACGCGCTTGCGGGCAGGATCACGGCATTCGCGACCAGATAACTCGTGAGCACCCACGTGGACTCATCCTGTGTCGCCCCGAGATTGCCGGCAATGTAAGGCAATGCCACGACGACGATGGACGTGTCGAGAATCACCATGAACGTCGCGAGCATCACCGGGATCGCGATCAGCCAAGGATTGAAGCGCGGTCGCCACTCCGCGGCGACCGCGGGGCCCGCGGCGCTCATTTGACCTTCACTCTTGGGACTACGGACATGCCGGGCGCGATATCCAGGCCGTTCGGCAAGGTTCCGTCGAACACTATTTTCACGGGTATGCGCTGCACCACCTTGACGTAGTTGCCCACGGCATTCTCGGGGGGCAACAGGCTGAAACGGGCGCCCGTGCCCGCCTGCAGGCTATCGACGTGACCTTTCAGCGTGTAATTCGGATACGCGTCCACGTGCAGCTCCGCCGGCTCGCCCGGACGCATGTAGGTGAGCTGGGTTTCCTTGAAATTCGCCGTGACCCAGACGTATTCGGGCACGAGCGCGAGCAGTCCCTGTCCCGGCTGCACGTAGTTGCCGGGACCGACGGTGCGCGCCGTGACGCGCCCATCCACGGGCGCGACGATTTGCGTGTAGGAAAGGTTGAGCTCGGCTTGCGTGACCTTCGCTTCGGCAACGCTCACCGCGGCGGCGGCGCTCTGAATCACAGCTCGGCTGAGTGCCACGCCGGCTTGCGCCCCCGCGAGCTGACTGCGCGCCGAGCGGAGCTGCGCGGCACTCGATCGTGCCTGCGTGCTGATTTGATCCAGGATCGTCTTGGAAACGGCGCGCTTCTCAACCGACTGATAGCGCCGCAGGTCGTTATTGGCGCGCTGCGCGTCCGCTGCAGCCGCGGCCTCGCTCGCGCTCGCCTCCGCGACCCGAGCTTCCGAGACTTCGAGCTGCGCTCGCGCCTGAGCCTCATCACTCTGGGCGGAGGCTAGCGCGGCACGCGCCTGCGAAAGCGCTGCCTCGTAATCGCGCGGATCGAGCTCCAGCAGCACCGCGCCGCTGCGCACCCGCTGATTATCGCGGATCAGCAGTCGCAGGACTTGGCCTGGTACCCGCGAACTCACCAGCGTGGTGTAACCGTCCACGAACGCATCGTCCGTCGATTCGTACGGCGCGATGAACAGCAGGTAGTAGATCGTCACCGCAATGAGAACGACGAGGATCGCAACGCCAATCAGGACGGTTCGGGGTCGCAACCGGCGTTTGCGCGGCGGCGGCAAGACGTGTTCGTGTGCTTCGGTGCCCGCTTCGATTGTGTTCGTCGACTGCGCCATGATGACACCCATCGCAAGCTTGCGCCGATACCCACGATCCCGCGGCATCAGCAAGCAAACTCACCGCGAGCACGACGACGGACCGCCTTCGGAGGCGATCATACCCGCCACGGCGGCGTGCGAAGATCCGAAATCGGGTTAGGGCGTGCGCACGGTCGTTCGATGGCAAGGGTCGCGGCTCGCCGCGCGCGCTGCGCACCGAGTCCCGTGGAGAGCCGGGCAACTTGTTGGCAAATCACGCCCGTTCAACGACTTGCAAGTCAATGCGAGACGGGCTCGAACCGCGCCCAGCGAGTTGCCAAGCGGCAATGGAATGCCGCCGTCGGCTCGCGCGTTCGGGTCCCCGCGCGCATCGCCGCGCTCGCTCGCCCTCGGGTCGGGGCTGGGCACTCAGGTGTAGACTGGCGCTCGACACCTGTGGGAGCCGCCATGACGACGCGATGCCACCATCTCGACTTCGTCCGCACCGACCAGGCGCGCAGTCGCGGGTGCGAGGAGTGCCTCAAACTCGGCGATACGTGGGTGCACCTGCGACTGTGTCGCACGTGCGGTCACGTCGGCTGCTGCGACGATTCCAAGAACCGCCACGCCACCAAGCACTTCCATGCGGCGCGCCACCCCATCATCAGCTCGTTCGAGCCGGGCGAGGATTGGAGCTGGTGTTACGTCGACGAAGTGGTACTGCAACTCGAGTGAGCCGAGGATCACCATGGCCAACAGTCTCTTGGAGAAGCGCCGCGAGCAGATGTTTCCCAAGCTCACGTCGGCGCAACTCGCCCGCCTCCAGGCGAACTCCGTGCGTCGCGAAACGACAGCCGGCGAAATTCTGCTGGATATCGGAGAGCGCCCGCGCGGCTTGTTCATCGTCACCGCCGGCAGCATCGAGGCGCTGATCCCGACCTCGGATGTGCGCACGGAGACGTGCGACTACGTGGTGTTGAATGTGCTCACTGCCGGTGACTTCAGCGGTGAGATGAGTACGCTGCGCGGCACACGAAGTCTGGCGCGCCTGCGCGTGGGCGAGCCGGGTGCGGTGCTCGAGATGGGGCTCGAGGACCTGAAGCGCGTGGTTCAGAACGACTCGGAGTTGAGTGAGCTGATGATGCGCGCCTTCATCCTGCGACGCATGGGTATGGTGCAATCCGGCTCCAGCGAGGTCACGGTGCTCGGCTCGAGCCGCGCGGGGGACACCCTGCGCATCCGCGAATTCCTCACGCGCAACGCACGCCCGTACGTGGACATCGACATCGATCGGGATCCCGACGCACACGCGCTGCTCGAGCGCTTCCACCTGCGCTCACAGGACTTGCCTGTGGTGGTGTGCCGCGGCGGCGAGGTGTTCAAGAATCCTGACAATGGCGCACTCGCCGAGTGCCTCGGCATCAACGGCCAGCCGGACGATGCCGGCGTGCACGACCTCATCATCATCGGAGCCGGTCCCGCGGGCCTCGCGGCCGCTGTGTACGCGGCCTCCGAAGGCCTCGACGTGCGTCTCGTCGAGAGCTTTGCGCCCGGTGGCCAGGCCGGCACCAGCTCACGCATCGAGAACTATCTCGGCTTCCCCACCGGCATCTCCGGCGCCGCACTCGCCGGTCGGGCCCTGTCCCAGGCGCAAAAGTTCGGTGCGCAGCTGAGCGTCGCCTGGCAGGCTCTGCGGTTGCGTTGCGATGACTGGCCCTACTCCGTCGAACTATCGAACGGCAGGCAGCTGCGTGGCCGCGCCATAGTGATCGCGAGCGGAGCACAATACCGTGCGCTCGAGCTTGCCGATGTGCAACGCTTCCTCGGCAGTGGGGTGTACTACGCCGCCACGCACCTCGAGGCCCGGCTGTGCGACGGCGAGGACGTGGCCATTGTCGGCGGCGGCAATTCAGCCGGGCAGGCCGCCGTATTCTTGTCGGCCTCGTGTCGCCAGGTGCACGTGCTCGTGCGGGCGGCGGGCCTGGCCGAAAGCATGTCGGCATATCTGGTCCACCGCATCGAAAACACCCACAACATCACGCTGCATACGCGAACGCAGATCACCGCGCTCGACGGCTCGGATCGACTGGAGCGCATCGAATGGGCCACCGCAGGCGGCGCACCCGAATCGCGAGAGCTGCGCCATCTGTTCCTGATGACGGGGGCCTCACCGAACACCCGCTGGCTCGCGGGATGCGTGGCGCTCGACGATCATGGCTTTGTCAAAACCGGCCCTGACCTCAGGCGCGAGGAGCTCACCCGCTGGCAGCTGCCGCGGCACCCGTATCTGCTCGAGACGAGCATCCCCGGCGTATTCGCCGCGGGCGACGTGCGCGCCGACAGCGTCAAACGCATCGCATCGGCCGTGGGCGAAGGCTCGATCACGGTGCAGTTCGTGCATCGGGCACTGCGCGACCTGGCGGCGACGGCGCCGCACGCCGTTGCAGCCGCCTGACGACCCTGCGCCGCCGCATTCGCCGCGCTCGCAAGGAGTGGGTCCCATGAACGATCGATCTCGCGTTGACCTGACGCAGCCTGTCATCGCGACTGATCACCTCCTGGGAGACCCACGTGCGCCCGTCACGGTGGTCGAGTACGGTGACTTCGAGTGTCCCCTCTGCAAGCAGTCAGCGCCCACCGTCAGGCTCCTCCTCAAGCGGTTCGAGAACGCCGTCCGTTTCGCGTACCGACATTTCCCTCAAGAGGCGGTTCATCCGCACGCACTGCAGGCAGCCGAGGCCGCCGAGTGCGCCGGTTCGCAGGGGCGGTTCTGGGCTATGCACGACTTGCTCTTCGAGAACCAGACTCATCTTTCGCGCAAGCACCTCGACGCCTATGCGGAGCAGCTCTCACTCGATATCGCACGCTTCACCGCCGAGCTGGACGACGGTGTGTATCGACAGCGGATCCGCGAGCACCTCGAGAGCGGTCGAGCCAGCCACGTGCGGGCGACGCCCGGGTTCTTCGTGAACGGGGTGATCGTCGACGTATCCTTCGGGATGCGAGCGCTATTCGACGCCGTGGAAGCTCGGATCCGCGCGGGATAAGGTTCGCGCTACTCCGCGTGGCGTGTGGCCTCGAAGAGGAACCAGGTCCGCCGCTCGGCCTCATCGATCCATACTTCGAGGAGGCTCGCCGTTGCGACGTCGCCCTGCTCATCGCATAGACCGTGGAGCTGGCGCATGGAGGCTGCGAGCTGCCTATTGTCCTCGCGGAGCTCCGCCAGCATGTCGCGCGGCGTGACGAATGCGGCGTCATTGTCGCGTATCCGCTGCAGCCTCGCGATGTGTCCGATCGAGTGCAGGGTCGTCCCACCGATCTTGCGCGCGCGTTCGGCGATCGGATCGGTGGTCTCATAGATCTGCGTCGCGTGCTCATCGAGCAACAGGTGATAATCGCGGAAGTGGGGGCCCGACATGTGCCAATGGAAGTTCTTGGTCTTCACGTACAGGGCAAACACATCCGCAAGCAGCGCGGTGAGCGCGGGCGGAATGTCCCGGACCGCTTCCGGGGAAAGACCTGACGGGGTATCAAGAGTCGCAGTTCTTCTGGATTCGTTGGCCATCGCGTGACTCCTGTCTGGGGGTTGTTTCGGCAGAGGAATCGGCCGGCGCGACTGCGCGGCCCGGACATACTAGCGCTCCGCGCCAGCGAAGCTCAACGCCCCTGCGCCGCAGCCTCGAGAAGAGGAACCACGGCCGCGAGATTCGCCCGGAACGAACTTGACAGAGCGTGGCGCTCGAGGACGTATCCGGGATCGTTGTACGCAAGCCAGGTCCGACCGTCTTCATCTTCCCAAACCAGCGCCTTCAATGGCAGGTCGAGGCCTACGGTGGGTTCTGAGACCATCAAGGGAGTGCCCGCTTTCGGATTTCCGAAGATCAGCATCTGCTCGGGACGCATCGAGAGTCCGGCCCGACTCGCATCGCCGCTGAAATCGATGTGAGCGAAGATGAGGACGTGATGCTCATTGAGGCTCGCGGTGAGTCGCTCCACGGTCTGGCGGACCGAATGATTCGAGGCAATCCGCACGATCCCGGGGCCAAGCGCCCGCGCCGCCACAGTGCTCATGGGGGATTCTCCGGCCGGCTCGCCGCCGGCACGTCTACTGACTGAGGGCGCCCTGCATTCGTGCCGTCATCTCGATCGGAACCTGGTGCACCCGCCAGATCCTCGCGCAGTACTCGCGCACGCTGCGATCCGAGGAGAATCGGCCGGAGCGAGCGGTGTTCAGGATGGACATCCGCGTCCAGCGTTCCGTGTCGATATACGCAGCCTCGACCCGCTGCTGGCACTGCACGTAGCTCGTGTAGTCGGCGAGCGCGAGATAGGGATCGTGGTGCAGCCAATGTTCCACCAGCGGGCGAAACAGCCCGGTGTCCTCGCGCGAGAAGAAACCGTCCCGTACAAGGTCCAGCACTTCTCGCAGCTCCGATTGCTCCCGATAGAGCTCCAGCGGATGATACCCCTGCGCGAGTCGTTCCTCGACTTCGGCGGCGGTCATTCCGAACAGAAAGAAGTTCTCTGGGCCGACGGCCTCGCGGATCTCGACATTGGCCCCGTCGAGTGTCCCGATAGTCAGCGCGCCGTTCATCATGAACTTCATGTTTCCGGTACCCGAGGCCTCCTTGCCCGCGGTAGAGATCTGCTCGGACAGGTCGGCAGCCGGGTAGATGTGCTGGGCTACGGAAACATTGAAGTCCGGCAGAAAGACCACGCGTAACAACTTGCGCGCCCGCGGATCGCGATCAATGACCCTGGCCACCGCCATGATGAGGCGAATGATCAGCTTCGCGAGCTCGTAGCCTGGGGCGGCCTTGCCCGCGAAAACGAACACGCGCGGCTCGAGCGACAGATGCGGTTGCGCCTTCAAACGGCAGTAGCGGCCGATCACGTGCAGGATGTTGAGATGCTGGCGCTTGTACTCGTGAACGCGCTTGACCTGTACGTCGAACATGGCGTGCGGATCGACCGCGACTCCGGTGCGTTCGCGGATCAGCTGCGCGAGCCCCGTCTTGTTCGCATATCTGATGTCGCGCCACTGCGTGCGGAAGTTCGTATCCTCGGTTAGCGGCTCCAGCCGCCGCAGCTGCTCCAAATCGGTGAGCCATTGCGTGCCGATTGCGTAGGTGATGCAACGGGCGAGCCGCGGGTTCGCGAGCGCCAACCAGCGCCGCGGCGTCACGCCGTTGGTGACATTGGTGAATGTGCCGGGCCGCAAATCGTGAAAGTCGCGGAGCACGCTCTCGCGCAGCAGCTGCGAATGGAGCCGCGCGACACCGTTCACCGCGTGGCTGCCTACGGTCGCGAGGTGCGCCATGCGAACATAGCGTTCACCACTTTCGTCGATCAGAGACATGCGCGCGATGCGCTGCGCATCGCCCGCAAAGGCGGTGCGTACCTCCGCGAGAAAGCGCGCATTGATCTCGTAGATGATCTCGAGGTGGCGCGGCAGCAGGCCGCCGAACAGGTCGAGCGACCAACGTTCGAGCGCTTCGGGGAGCAGCGTGTGGTTCGTGTACGCGAAGGTGGCGCGCGTAATCGACCAGGCTTGCTCCCACTCGATCTTCAGTTCGTCGACGAGCAGTCGCATGAGCTCGGCGATCGCAATCGAGGGATGGGTATCATTGAGCTGGACGGCGAACTTCTCGTGAAACCGGTCCGGCGGGATGTTCTGGACTCGAAGGATGCGCAGCATGTCCTGCAGCGAAGCGCTGGCGAAGAAGTACTGCTGCTCGAGCCTCAGCGCTTTGCCCTGCAGGGCCTCGTCGTTCGGATAGAGCACCTTGGTGATGTTCTCCGAGACGACCTTCTGATTGACCGCGCCCCAGTAGTCGCCGCGATTGAACACCGAGAGGTCGAATGCTTCCGGTGCTTCGGCGCGCCACAGGCGCAGCGTATTGGCCGTATTGACGCGATAGCCGAGAATCGGAGTGTCGTAGGGAATGGCCATGACGGTGCGCGCAGGCACCCAACGTACGGCGAGCTGCCCTCGATCGTCGATGTAGCGCTCGGTGTGACCGCCGAATTTCACTCCCACGGCCCATTCGGGCCGCGCGATCTCCCAGGGATTGCCGTAGCGCAGCCACTTGTCCGTGTTCTCGACCTGACAGCCGTTGACGATCTGCTGGCGAAAGATGCCGTGCTCGTAGCGGATTCCATAGCCGAGGGAGGGCACCTGCAATGTCGCGAGCGAATCGATGAAGCAGGCCGCGAGGCGGCCGAGTCCGCCGTTGCCGAGGCCCGGCTCATCCTCTTCCTGCAGCAGTTCATCGAGCACGAGCCCGAGCTCAGCGACCGCCTGACGTACGGTATCTTGGATGCCGAGATTGAGAAGGTTGTTCGCAAGGTGCGGGCCGATCAGAAACTCCGCCGACAGGTAGCAGACCGTGCGCGATCCGAGCGCTGTGTAGGTGGCTGCGGTATTGATCCAGCGCTGCATCATGCGGTCGCGGATCGTGTAAGCGAGCGCCAGGTAGTAGTCCTTGCGGGTCGCGAGCGCTGGAAATTTCCCCTGGATGTAGTACAGGTTGTCGAGGAAAGCCTGCTTGAGCGCCGCCTGGCTCAGGGCGACCCGAGGTCCTTCGAACGGATGCTCCGGCTGCTGGACCGGCAGGGGCAGGGGCAGGGGCAGTACTCGACTCACGGCGTATCCCCTTCCTGCCGAGGCCGCACCATCAGACTACGCTTGCCGATGCGTAGCATACGGTGGGCGGCGGCGCCGCAGGCTGGGGGAAATAAGTGGCGCTGATCTGATCGTGCACTGCCGTGAAGTGCCGTTGCAGCTCGTCGATCAGCTCGTGCAGCCTCAACGGATCGATTGCGGCGAGATCGGCATCGCGAAGGAAGCGGCGGGCGCTCGCCAGCCGATCGCATACCGCACCGCTGCGTGGCAGCTCCTCCAGGCGCTGCTGCATGTCACTGAGGCAGGTGAGGCATGAACGCGGGAACAGCGTATCGCGCAGCGCGAACTCCAATACCCCCGCCCGTTCCGCGCGCGTGCGTCGCCCGAGCCGGTACATCTCGTAACCCGACAACGTGTGCAGCACGCTCATCCATTGGACCGTATCGAAAGCGCCGGGCTCGGCCGCATCTGGGCGGAGCTGCGCACAGCGCACATCGATGATCCGACTGGTCATGTCGGCGCGCTCGAGATCGCGGCCGAGGGCCATGAAGGAATGCGCGTGGTTGCGGCTCATGGTTCCTTCGAGCATGCCGGTGAGCGTCTGCGAGATGAGCACGGTCCGCTTGAGAAATTCGAAGCGGCCGCGGCGTGCCATCCCGGTGAGCAGTTCTTCGGAAAATCGCATGAAGAAGCCGTTGAACTCCTCCCAGTACGCGGCCGGCAGCACGTCCCGCAGCGCGCGCGCGTTCTCGCGCGCCGCCGTCAACGAACGCACGATCGAGCCAGGATTGCCGCGATCGGCCAGCAGGAAGTGCACCACGTCCCGCTCCTCGGCATGCGGCGCGTTCGTCCCGCGACGCTCATCGAAAAGCGCCCGGCTACCGGTGATGTCGATCAGCGGCAGCCAGCCTGGTCCGACGGCGGCTGGCAGATCGAGGAGCAGATGCGTATGGACGTTGATGAGGCGCGCCGCGTCTTCGGCCCGCTCCAGGTAGCGCGCCAACCAGTAGACGTTCTCGACGGTGCGGGCGAGCATCGTTTCAGACTTCGGTGTCCACGACCCACGTGTCCTTGCTACCGCCGCCCTGGCTGGAGTTGACCACGAAGGAGCCCTCGCGCATCGCCACACGCGTCAGGCCGCCCATGGTGACGTAGCTCTGTGGGCCGCTCAGGATGAAGGGGCGCAGATCGACGTGCCGGGGCTCGAGGCTCCGTCCAGTGAAGGTCGGCACCGTCGACAGTGCAACGAGCGGCTGGGCAATGTACTGGCGCGGTGAACGTCGCAGTGCCTCGGCGAACTGCGCACGTTCGCTCGGCGTAGCGCTCGGCCCCATGAGCATGCCGTAGCCGCCCGAGCCATCGATCGTCTTGACGACCAGTTCGTCGAGATGCGCCAGAACATGATCGAGCTGCTGCGGCTCACAGCAACGCCACGAAGGAACATTGGGCAGGATCGCATCCTCCCCCAGGTAATAGCGGATCATCTCCGGGACATACGTATAGATCAGCTTGTCGTCCGCGACGCCGGCTCCGGGTGCGTTGACGAGCGCGACGTTTCCTTTGGCCCAGGCGCGCATCAAGCGGGGCACCCCGAGGGTCGAGTCCTCCCGAAACACCTCGGGATCGAGGAACTCGTCGTCGATGCGCCGATAGATCACATCGACGCGCGTCCAGCCCTGTACGGTCTGCATGTAGACGCAATCGTCATCGAGCACGGCGAGATCGCGCCCTTCGACCAGCTCGCAGCCCATTTGCCGGGCCAAGTAGGCGTGCTCGAAATACGCCGAATTGTGGATCCCCGGCGTCAACACCACGATCTCGGCATGCCGCCCAGCGCGCGGGGACAATGCCGTGAGGAGCTCCTGCAATCTCGAGGGGTAGTCATCCACCGGCATGATCGCGGCGCTGTCGAACACCTCGGGAAATACGCGCTTGATCACCTGACGGTTCTCGATCATGTACGAGACACCGGAAGGTACGCGGAGGTTGTCTTCCAGCACGTACACGGTGCCGTCCTCGTCACGGACCAGATCGGTGCCGCAGATGTGCGCCCAGCAGCCGAATGCCGGATTCATCCCGATGCATTCGCGCCGGAAGTTGCTCGAGGACGCAATCAGAGCGGCCGGCAGCAGGCCATCGGCGACGATACGCTGTTCGTGGTAAACATCGTCGATGAATAGGTTCAGCGCCGCCACCCGTTGGCGCAGACCCGCCTCGATGCGCAGCCATTCGCGGCGGGAGATCGTCCGCGGCACGATGTCCAGCGGCCACGCACGGTCGATAGACCCGCCCTCCTCGTGATACACGGTGAAGGTAATACCCATCGAGCGAATGGCGAGGTCCGCGGCACGCTGGCGCAGCCCGAGGTCATCTTCATCGAGCTCGCGCAGATAGCACATCAGCTTACGCGCCGCAGCGCGTGGACCGCCGTTTGGCGCAACCAACTCATCGTAGCGTCCCGGCGCTCCGTAGGCGCTCCAATCAATCTGCATGTCGCGTGCTGGTGAGCGATCATTGCGATCTGCGCGACCAACATATCAACGAGCCGTAGCGCAGGCAAACCATTCCTGCAAGGTGATGACATTTTGGTGCAGCGTCGGGGTGCATCGCTCCAAACTGGTGCGACGCCCGCGGGCATCGAGCAGGCCGCAAGTGCCGCAAGGGATTCGGTCGACTTATCGTGCCTTGGGCCCGCAGCGCGCTGATCACCTCGGCCCCGCAAGGTACTGCGCGTCGGAGACCTTCTCCATCCAATTCACGAAGGTGCCGTCGAGCGCTTCCTGGATCGCGATATGGGTCATCGCGGTGGTCGGCGTTGCCCCATGCCAATGCCGGTGGTTCGGCGGACACCAGATCACATCTCCCGCGCGAATCTCCACGATGGGGTCGTCGCCACACTGAGTCCAGCCGCGGCCGGCGGTGACGATCAGCGTCTGACCGAGCGGATGCGTATGCCATGCCGTTCGCGACCCCGGCTCGAACGTCACACTCGCGCAGGCCACGCGGGCCGGGGCGGGCGCCGTGAAAAGCGGGTCGATGCGGACCTCGCCCGTGAACCATTCCGGGGAGCCTTTGACCGAGGGTCGCGAACCACTTCGCTTCAGTTCCATTTCGAGCCTCTCTCAAGCAAGACGATCGTTCTGTGCGTGCTCAGCAGCCGAACGGCCACCGGTTCCGAAAGAGGGAAAGGTCGCACGAAGCGTTCCCCTGTGTTGCTAAGTCAGCCAGTATCTCGCCGACGACGGTCGCGAATTTGAACCCGTGTCCGGAGCAGCAACTCGCGATCAACACGTTCGCGTGCGCGGGGTGGCGATCGATCCAGAAATGTCCATCTGGAGTATTCGTGTATAGGCAAACGGCCGCCGAGCGCAATGCACCCTCTGCATCGGGTGCGAAGCGACGCACGAGGCTGCGCATGTCAGCGATCTCCTCCGCGCCGACCTCGTATTGCAAGCTGTCCGCACTGCCGCAAGCGCCTCGGTGATGGCGCGCCACCTTCACGCCCTCACCCAGATCGGGAAGTCCATAGACGAACTGTTGATCGTCGAATTCCCAGAGATGCACCGGGCAGCACGGCGGCGCGAAACTCGGGTGCGCCCGCACCGGGTCAAACCAGAACTGGACCTGACGCTCGACCGTCAATGGCGGATGCAGATCGGCGAGCAATTGGCAAGTCCAGGCTCCCGCGGAAATCACCAAACACTCGGCCTGGTAAGTTGCCTTTTGCGTCGTGACCGACACTCCTCCGCGATCCGCTCTCCAATAGGCGAGCGGCTCGTGGGTGTGAATCTCTGCCCCGTGGGATCGAGCGAGCCGAAGGTGAGCACGCAGACAAGCTTCGGGGAACAGGATGCCAGCGCGCGGCTCGTAGATTCCGATCACATCCGCATCGGGCCTCAGACAGGGGAAGCGGCGCTTGATCTCGGCGGACGACAGCGCCTCGTGCTCCAGGGCATGCCTCTCCGCACTCTCTCTCGCGCCCGCAACGAGTGCCGACTCGGGCCGACCGATCATTATCCCGCCGGTCCTCAGCAGGAGCGGGGTCCCTGAGTCGGTTTCGAGCTCGCTCCAGAGCCGGTAGGCGCGTTGAACCAGCGGCACATACGCAGGATGCTCGAAGTAGGCCTCCCGGATGATGCGCGTCTTTCCGTGCGAGGAGCCGAAGCTGTGAGGCGGGGCGAAGCGGTCGAACCCGACGACGCGCATGCCCCGGCGCGCGAGATGAAAGGCCGCGGCGCTACCCATCGCGCCAAGCCCGGCGATGATGACGTCAGGGGATTTCGTCATGCTGGGCCTCGACACGCTCGCCGCCTGCGCGACGGCCCGGCGTCCCGGTCCCCTCCGCGAAAACTCAGGCGCCGCTCGCCGTCTGCACCTGACGGCGAAACTCGAGCGGATGTGCGATCCCGTGGAACGGCTCCTTCGTTCCGCCCGTGCCGACGAGCGTGATCGTTCCATATCCGAAAATGCGGCCCATGAGTCCCTGCTCGACCTCGATCGCCTCAACCTGCCGCAGGAGCAGCTCCAACGTCCTGCGGTGCATGATGCCGAGTTTGACGACGACTCGCTTGGAGGTCACCGCAAACTCGGATGTGTTGACCCTGATCCACCGCACGAACCAGATCACGAAGCCGACCACGAAGGGAATAGCTCCGACGATCGCGCCCGTCTTGGTGCCGTCCTCCTTCCCGAGAATGACGAATGCCGCGATGCCGGCGAGCATGATGACGACCGGCATCACGTAGGGCAGCCAATGAAGCCGCGTGCGATAAACGACATGCTCTTCAGGCAATAAATTGCGCTCGACATAGCCCATGGCGCTCCCTTCTCGTATTGCTTCGTCCGCACGGATGCGCCGATCCAGAGTATCACGCCGCAACAGCGCGGCGCCGTTTCACGTGCCGACTCAGTCCGCCAATGTCTGTTGTCGCGGCCTCATAACGCCGGTGCGCGCTCGCTCAGATACCGGACGGAGGCAAGGTCCTGCACGACATGTCCGAGGGATTTGTAAATGGTAATCTGTTCCGCGGATGTGCGACCCGGTACGCGACCGAGTATCACCTCGCCGATCTCCGCGACGATGTGCTCATCCCCGATCAACCCGGCCTTCTTTGCAATCAGGAATTCAGCCGCCGCCGCTAACGCCGAAGCACGACTGTCCGCGATATAGCGGCTCCGAACGACGAGCTCTGAGTCGACCTCCG
>Ga0335074_10008439_pt1 | contig 14316 bp, 13 predicted proteins | sample Lox_Sample_23_FD_206715 | JGI IMG/M metagenome (GOLD analysis project Ga0335074, IMG submission 206715) | Soil microbial communities from Loxahatchee National Wildlife Refuge, Florida, United States - Lox_Sample_2.3 | ecosystem: Environmental > Terrestrial > Soil > Wetlands | place: USA...
ACCCTGAACTGCAAGGACGGCCTTTACGATTTGACAGTGCCGCTGCCGCGCCGCCGCTTCGGCCCAAACTGCGACAACAATTTCGACGATGGCTGCTACTGCCCCTATTCGGGCTTCGGCTATACCAACGCCGGCGCCGGCCCGCCTCAGGCGATTCCCGATCTGACGGGGATTTTCACGGAAGCCAACGTCATGGACGATTTCGGGCCGAATCTCGCGTCCACCGAAGGCTACCGGGCCTTTCCAGGCCTCACCACGTGCGACAAGACCTTTGGGGACGAGAGCGGCGCCAACGGCTGCAAACAGCACGGGATGGCGCGCTTCTTCGGAGGCCTGCGCTTCGTGACTGCATGGGCTTCCGGTTATCTCAGCGGAAATTTCCTGACGCGCGCGTTTGGCGGCGGCGATCCGTACACGTCCTATTCGAGCGAGAACGCCACCATTTTCAACCAGGCCGTGCCCCTGGTATATTGCGGTGGCGCCACCGGGTTCACGATGACCCCAACGCTCTACCAGTGGCGGCCTCAGAACACTTCGATGGCCGCGGACTGCGTGATCGGCGAGGGGCCTATCGGCTTCGTCCTGCCCCCCACAGGCGCGGTGATCGAGCTCCCCGTCCTCGGTGGGACTACCACCGTGCTCTTTGGATCCGGCGGCGAGCTGGAGGCGGACTACCTGATCGGTGCGATCGGCAACGTCATGCTGAACAGCCTGCCTCCGGGAAACGGCCAGAACCCGGTTATCGCAGGCCAAAACGTGGCGCGCGGCGCCGGCCGCATCGGCGAACCGCTGCAATGGGACGAGATCTCCGGCAACCTGCTCAACAGCGATGAACCCGGCGATCCACCTATTTATATGTCGGCCAAGGCCGGGTTTTTCATCAATGTGGCGGATTCTTCGGCCGGCGTGAACAGCCCCAACGCCAGCCAGGAGACGGCCGCGGCCGCGGCGCCTTCGATGTATGCCAACATCTTCAGCGGAAGGCGCTGCTGGCAGTATACGGACCCCAACACCAGGGTCTACGCTCCGATCGATCCAACGACCCCGCCGCCGTCTCCAGTGCCCGTCTCCATTACAGGCGGGATGGGAGGATGCGGTAATCCCGCCTGGATCATACTTGATATGGTCCTGGAGGCGTTTAACGTCAAGTATGCCACGATCGCGCGCCACAATTCCGTTGTGGACATGCAGACGTTCATCGACTTTTCCTCCTACTGTCAGGCGACCATGACCGGCCTCGACGGAACCCCCGTCACGCGCTACGTATGGGCCGGCCAGTTCACCGATCTGCAGCCCGCCATGGATCAAATCGATTCCGCGCTGCGTGATTGCCATGGCTACCGCTTTTTCCGCAATGGTTTGCTTTGCATCGCTCCTTTTTCCGCCTGCCAGGACCAGATGATCCGGCCGGCCTTCCAGGAATTCGTCAACATCAAGGACAAGTCGTTCAAGCCGGAAGTGCCCACGCCCGGGTTCAACGAGCTGGACTTGAACTACGCCGATCACGATTTCGATTTCCAGCAAAACCTGGCTACGGTTTACTCGATCGACTACCAGGCCCTCATCGGCATCGGCGGCCATCCGTTTAAGATGGTCCAGACCTACAACCTGGTGGGAACCTGTTTAACCGAGCAGGCCGCGCGCATCGGTTTGCGCATGTTGCGCCACGAGTTGGGCGGCACCAGCGTTACCCAATGGGCGCAGGTGCGCGAAGTCTCGCTCGACAGCACCATTCTCATGACGGAGCTCGAAGTAGGCGACGTCACTTATGCGGCGCACAGCCTGATGCCCAATGGCGGCGATTGGGTCCGCATCGAAAGCTGGACGCTCAACAACGATTGGAGCGTGAGCTGGACCATGCGCTCCTGGCGTGCCAGCGAGTACGACGATATCCTGGCCGACGATCCATACGTCCAACTGGCGAAATTTCCGCGCAACCAGCCCGTTCCTGGCTCCACAGGCATCGTCTACAATCCTTTGCCGGCGTTGCAGTGGGCAACGACCCTGCCGATCCAGTCGATTCCCAGCGTGGGCGTGGAATTGACCTGGCAGGAGTACACCGATCCGACCGACGCGTCGCTGGTCCAGGGCGTGCAGATTTTCCGCACCACCGACACTTACCTGGCGGCCGGCGGCTACCTTCTCGAAGATGTCGATGGCTACGCCACCGAATGGACCGTGGCGTCGGAATACGCCAATTACAGCACCGATCCCACCAACAACCACAACACGTACCTGGTTTTTTCGAGCTCGTCGATGCCCAACATAGGCGCGCTGGTCGCCGAACAAATCGTGGTCACCAACTACGTGGACAACATGGATGGGACTGGCACGCTGACGGTGCAGCGCGGCATGAACGGCACCACGCCGCAGACGCATTTGACCTACGATCAGATCGCGCAGGTTTCGCTGTACGACAAAGTGCCCCATCCGAGCAACGTGCAGGGCTTGATTCAGCCGACGCAGTACATCGACCCATGGCAGATCAGCAGCACCACCACCACAACCACGACGACCAGCACATCGAGCACCAGCAGCGGCAGCAGCACCAGCACCAGCAGCTCGACGACGGGCACCACCACGACTGGCACCACCACGACTACGACTTCGCCGCCGCTCGGCTACAGCGGTATCGTGGACGTGGCGTTTTTTGCGGTTTCCTGGGTTAGCGGCGACCTCTTCGAATCGTCCTGGCCCGGCCTGACGATTTCGCTCGCCGGCGTTCCTTATGTGATCGGCGCCGTGAATCCGGACGGAATGTTCCTGTCGATCACGGAATCTTACGATGATGGGATGGGCGGCAGTTCCGCCGACAACATCAGCTACAGCGTGTAAAGCCTATGCCCGTTTACACCGCGCAAACGTGGACGTACTGGCTGGTTCCGGTCAACTTGACGGGGATTCCCGGCCAGCAGTCGACGCCCCAAACCATTGAAGTGGTGGGGCCGGATGGCACCTACGATATAGGGCCGCCCGGCAACCCGCTATTCGACGTGGAGCAGGTTTCCTACGGCGCTTTCCGCGTCTACAACGTATCGTTCATGGATGCGGTTCCCCCCAACCCTTCGGCCTATCCGGACGCCGGCAACGACATGGGAATCGACGAATTCCACGTCGCCGCGGCGTACGTGGATGAGATCACCGACAACCTGTATGCCACCATCGGCGAGGCCATCGGCACGCTTTCTCCTTACGATCCCGGCGCCGATTACATCGAAGGAATTCCGATTACCTACTCGCCCGACGCGATTGCGGCCGGCTGGACGTTGAGCGTCGGGGATTTCATCGTGATGAACGATCCGAGCCTGGTTCCGGATTATGACCAGACCATCCCGCCGCCAGGCTTCAACAGCTTCGAATGTGGCCAGATCACCGGCCCCGGCGATCCCGGCGATCCAATCACTACGACCATGAATTTGCAGCGACGCTACCCCGGCGAGCTCCCGGGAGGCGCTACTTTCGGTTCGTACCTTACCGCGCACGCCTCCGGCATCAACATCTACCTGCTGCAGATCCAGCATTTCCCGTTCAAGGTGGCGTTGGGAGCCTTCTTACTGGCGCCCGGCGCGATTCCGCCGATCTTCGATTGCGCGATCGACAACGCCATGGTGGTATCGGTCCTGTGCGGCGCGCACAATTATTACGGCTGGTCCGGCTTCCCCTACGTGAACCTCTCGCAGCCGCCCTACTTCGACGACAGCCAGGGGTACACTGGCGACACCGAGCGGATGGGCCTGCGCACGCTCTTCGGCGACGAGATTTCGTTTTCGATCTTGGGCACCTTGGAAGTGGGCACCACGCAAATTCCGCCTTACCTGGTGGCCTTCGATCAGGTTCCCCGCGTGCTTTACGCGCAGGTGGGCACGCCCTCGGCCGGCGCCGACATCCAGATCAACATCCGGGTTTCTTACGATGGCGGCGCCACCTGGACTACGCTGTTGGGCGACGAGGCGCCCTACACCTTCGACATTCCGGCTGGCCAGTACGACACCTACGGCTCGGAAGCGCAGCCGCCGGACGCCATGTCGCTCAACTGCCCCTATGGGATGGTTTTTCCTTTTCCGCGTTTCCCCACAGGATGCCTGCTCACCGTGGACATCGTGCAGGTGGGCTCCAGCAACCCCGGCGCCGATCTGCACATAATGATCGCGACCTGATTTATGCGTTTTATGCAGTAGCTATGCAAGTACGAATCAAAGCGGGCGGCGGAGGAGGCGGAGGGATCATCGCCACGTGGGATCTCAACGACACCACGGTAGGCACCAATCGCTGCCCCCTGCTCATCATCGACGAGAGCGGCACGGCCGCGGGCCTCAAGATGGCGAGCAAGTACGCGACCAGCGTCAACCTGACGATTCAGATCCGGCAGAACTTCACGGTCATCGCCACCCTGACGATTCCGGCCGGCAGCGCCGCCAACACGGTTTTTTCGACTACGACCTTCACACCGTCCTCGCCGGTCTTCAACATCAACGACCTGTTGACCATCGACGTGACTTCGAGCGACGGCACGGCCAGCGGCACCGGTGTGTGCACCGTGGAGCTGCTCTACTACGCCGGGCCGGGCGGCACGACAACCACCACTTCGACGACTACGACAACCACCACATGACGATCAATTACGCGATCGCGGAGCCGATGGATTATGCGATTTTCCCTCCGCAGAGCAGCCTGGCCGACCTGATCGCCTCGATCGTAAGTGAGTTGACCGCCAATGGATGGGTCTTCGTCACCACGTTTACGGCCGTGTACAACACCCACACCGAAACAGGCACGCGCCTGCTGGCGACCAGCCCGCAAGGTTACGAGGTGTACCTGGAGGTGACCACCCAAACCACCGGCATCAGCTCCTACCCCAACGCCGTTGGCTGGCAGTTGAAGGGCGTCGGTACCGGCTCCGTCAGCCCCCTGGTGTATAGCCAGTTCGACACGCTTTCCAGTACGCAGTACCAGATCGTGGTTTGTCCCTGCGGCTGGTTTTTTTCGCGCGTAGGCGCCACCGCGGACGCCACCTGCGGCGGCATCCCTTACGATCCTCTGGCGAACATTTCCGGCTCAGGCGCGGCCGGCGCGGCCTGCAACCTAGGTTACGCGGTGACTACCGAATTGTGGTGGATCATGGGGCAGAGCGGCGACGCCGGCCCATCCACCATCAATCCCCGGTCCTCGCTCGGTTTGAATCTCGGGAGCACCGTCCCTGGCTTCACGTTTCAATCGCAGAACGCCGGCTGCCGGAATGGCGTGGTGGTGACCAACGGCCTCTGTCAAGTAACGCAACTTTCCGCCGTATGGAACGAAGGCACCTTGGGTTTCATTTCCCAGCCGATCTGGTACGGCGGCGCCGATCTGGAATACCCGGCATTCATCGCCTGGCAGGATAACCCCAGCGGGCCGCTCGCCATCCGCGGCCAGATTTACAACGCAACCTGCCGCACCGGCCAGTACGTTGCTGACTTGATCAAAACGTGGGGCGGCTATCAGTGGGTCAATTATACCAGTGACTATTTTTTCGGCTCGCTGTGGTGCGCGACAACCCCGGTTTCGTCCGGGGGATTGAACAACTATGCCTTTGTCTGATATCGTCAATTTCTCTCCGCACCGGGCATTCGGCACGTTTTCCACGTTGGGCGGCGGCCTGTCGGGCGGCCTCGGCTTGAATGGCAGCGAAGCCTGCGATTTCATCAAAACGGCGCTGCTCGGATCCAATTGGCAGCAGATCGACTGGGTTCCCGCCACCGGCTACGTTCAGTTTTTCCTGAACATCCCGACGATCACCAGCGGAATTTACGACACGTTTGCGATTTGGCTGGGCTACGCGTTTTACATTTTCAACCCCTTCGCCACGACGCCGCCTTTGACCTACACCGATCCGAGCGGCCGCGCCTGGCCGGTAGTCGGCGTTCCCGCCGGCACAACCCCGCTGGGCACCCTGGAAAACGTCGCCAACGCTATGAGCATTGGCGGCTTCATTGGGACGGTTTCCGGCACGCAGACGGTCATCCTCACCGCGCAGTCGATTGGGGTAGAGGGCACCAAGGGCAATAATTTGCAGTTGGACGTCACGGGCATAGGAATCTGCAACGGGCCGGCTTCCAACGCCACCTCAGGCGGCGGATGGGTTTTGCAGTCGACACCCGAATCCGACACCTCCGCTGGCGGCAATACCGCCTATTTCAACCTCACCGTCGCCACGATCCCCAACGTGGTGGATGGCCTGGTTCAGAACAACGGCGGCGATCGCTGCACCTTGAGTGCGCACGTAGTGGGCACGCCTTCCAGCCAGGACGTTACGAACTATACGCTGGCGGAAGGCAACTGGATGGTCATCTCCAGCGATTACGACGTGTACTTTTTCACGACGGAGCCATTCGGCGGCGGCGACCTGTATCTTGGCAACAACACGTTTTGGTGCGTCACGCCGTTGCTGGTTCCCTCAAGCGATGTAGGCTTGAATTTCGCGGCCTTCGTCACTCTTGGAGAATTCCAGGAAGGTCCGTACGACGTCGCATTTTGGGTCGCCGGCGATTACCTGTTGGGGTATTGGGGCAGTCCGGACGGCACGCACTTCGGCCTTTCCCTCAACATTTACCGCTTCGAAGGGCCTCAGCCGGTGACGATCGAGGAAGGACAAAGCGTCCTGATGCCGGCGATCGTTTCCTTCACCGCTATGGCCGGCCAGCCTACTACGCTGGTTGGCTATATCGCCAACGCCTTCGTGGATACGGCCTACGACGCGCCCTATGATATCGCCGTTCCCGAAGGCATCACGTTCCGTGCGATTTCCGGCGTGGACAGCTACCTCAACACCACCCACACGCTTTGGCTGGCTTCCGCCGAAAGCAACGCATCGGGCACCGGAAATTTAGGCGTTCAGGGCAACGGCGGTTTTGGAAACGGCGCCGGCAACGGCGTGATTCAGAATTCGGACAACACGCTTTCGGCCACGCCCAATCCGCTGAACCTCACGGTGGTAACCGGCCAGATCACTTCCGGCGTGGTCACCGTCTCGACCAGCTCACAGACGCCCATCAGCATCACTTGCAGCATTACGGGCGGCCCCACGTTTACGATCCTGATGGTGACCAATACTTCCGTTAGCGTCGCGCAGTCGGTCATCATCCAGGTCCAGGGAGACGCCACTTCGCTGGTTCCGGGGACGTATACGGCCGTGCTGGATATCGAGCCTGACGGCGGCCTGGCCGATCTCGCGGTTACCGTCAACCTGTACGTGAACGGCGCCGGCACGGTGGGCAGTTTGAGCGGCATCGTTTCGATTTACGGTCCCACAGTGTACTGGATCAGCGGCGATCATTTCGACGTTTCCATGATCGGCAATCCCATCGTGATTGCCGGGCAAACCTACATCGTGCAGGCGAGCGGGTTTGGGCCCAACGTCATCACCGTGAGTCCCGCCGGCCCGGATGCTTTGCAAAACGTCCCGTACAATACTTGAGGGAGGGCGTTTATGCCAACTGGTGGTTACCTTACCGCCCAATTGACACGGGACGGCAAGTCCATTGAGCCAAAAAAGGAGTACGGCATCCAAATCACGATGTTTTCTCCGGACGGCACATTCACCAACACGATCGGCAATATTCCCGTGGAAGCGCTTCGTTCCGGCAATCTACATATTCAAGGCCTGGATCGAATGACCCAAGTTTTCGAATTCAGCGTATATGGCGTAGGCGCCCGCCCCGCAGGCCCGGAAGATTTCAAGGTGCTCAGTCTCGCTATGCTAGTTTCTCCCGAGGAAAAGCTATGAACGCGCTCTGCAAAACGATTTGGTATTGGGTATCCTACCTGCTCGTTACCTTGATCTTCGGCATCGTTGCCGGCATCGGCAACGTGTATGCCAAGATTTCGCTGAACACCGATCTGGGATCCGGTTCGCCGGCAACCTGGTACGCCGCGCTGCTCATCACCATGCCCACCGATGGCGATGGCACCAGCCTGGTGGAAGCGAGCTGGACCAGCTATGCGCGTCCCGCCATCACTAACAACAGCACGAATTTCCCCATGGCCACGGTGGTTTCGCATATCGCACAGGTGGCCTGCCAGGCGAGTGTTTCTTTCGGTGGCACCGGCATCACCGGCCTTTCCGGCTCCATTACGGTATCCGGAATCGCCCTGTTCGATGCATCGAGCGCCGGCAACATGGGCCGCACGGCCGTGTTCGGCACGATTGCCACTCCCGTTACTTACGTCCTGAACAACGGCTCTACCCTGTCTTTTGCCGGCGGCAACCTGATTTTCTTCGAGCAGTAGCGTGCCAGATGCCAGCCCTCAACATCATCGACCGCTTCGGCCTCGGCGCCACCGGCCAGCCCGGCGCCGTCACGGTAGCCACCGCGTATACCTCCGGGGCCACTTCGCTGGTGCTCTCCAGCGTCACGGGCCTGCCGAGCGGCGCCTGCAATTTCTGGCTGATCGTGCAGGCGGATGGGTCCAACACCGAAGAAGTCATGCAGTGCACCAGCGTCGATGTGGGTACCCTGACCTTGACGGTGGTGGGCGCGCAGGCTGGCACGGCCGCCAGCAACCACGGCGTAGGCGCCAACGTGATCGCTTCGATCTGGACGGCCGCCGCGTTCGCCCAATACGCCTCCGACGTCGGCTCTTCCCGGCCCGGCGTGCTGTGGTCCGGCTCCGGAGATCCGGGCGAGCCTTCCATCGTGGTTTCCCAATACCGCTCGAGCGGAGAAGGCGTTTCCTCGCTGGCTTTCAGTTCTAACGTGACGGCCGGCGACCTGCTGATTTGCGCAGCCGCGGTGTACGGCAACAGCAACTCCTACCCGATCACCATGAGCGATAGCCAGGGCAACACCTGGACGGTCGTGGCGACTCAGTTGAACAGCGCCACCGGGGCCTACTATGGCGTCGCCATCGGGTTTGCGATCGCCGGCTCAACGGGCGCCTGCACGGTTAGCGCCGCCCTCACAGGCGGTTCTTTCGCCGGCACCAACGGCCAACTGGTGATCGCGGACCTGGCGTCCTCGAACCTGACCAGCACGGTAGATTCCCACGGCAACGGCACCAGCATGCCGGCCCTCAGTCTGACGCAGGGCTACGACTTGGTCCTGTCGGCGGTTTGTTTCCACCCGGGCGCCGCCGCCACGGTGACCAGTCCGGAAGCGATCATTACGCAATCAACATACAGCGATATGCGCGTCGCGCTCTCTTGGTTTCTCGCCACCAGCATCGGCTCCGTCACCAGCTCGCTGGTTTCGGGCGGCGGCGATAGCGCCTACGTGTCCATGGCGCTTCAGACCAGCGCGGTTTCGAGTTTTGGCGTCGATGGCGACTGGTATCTGAACCTGTTGACCGGCGATTTATGGGGGCGCACGTCCGGGATCTGGAGCATGACCGGCTTCCAGTGGGCTTAGGACATGCCCAACAACACCTCGCAAACCGGCCAGGCGCAAACTGGTGCGCTGCAGACCGGCGCCGGGCCGTCTACCGGCCGGATTATCGTTCCCCGCCTGGAAGGAGTCGTCCGCTGCACAGGGCTGGCGATTCCCGCCTACAGCGCCACTGGTCAGGGCCTGGTGCAGTGCTCCGGCTCGATTCCCGCCGTCAATCTCCAGGTCACCGGCCAGGGCATCGTCCGCTGTTCCGGCCAGGTCACCCCGTTTTTCAACGTCTACGCTTCCAGCGTCCAGGGCATCGTACGCTGTTGGGGCGAGATCCCGCGCAACACGGGCCAGGGGATGGTGCACTGTTGGGGCCAGATTTCCGGCGTGCAGGTCATTACGCCCGGCGGGGTGGGAAAGGTGCAGTGCTCCGGGCAGATTCCCGGCGTTCGTTTGGGAGTACTCGGCCAGGGCCTCGTTCAGTGCTCTGGCGAGATTCAACACGTGGTGGCAACCTTTTATGGCTCTGGCGAAGGCGTCGTACACTGCTGGGGCGAAATCCTCAAAGTGAATTTGACCGTAAGCGGCCAGGGTATGGTGCATTGCTGGGGCGTCGTTGTCGGCCAGCTCAACGCCACGCCGGAAACCTGCCTGGAGGGGCCCGACGCACCGGCGCCGCCCGCGGAGGGAAGTGGTGGCGTTTCCAATGCCGCGTATTTTATTGCCTCGTGATAGACTGGCGATGGAATGCCGGCGACCGTTCAGCTGAACCACCTGCAAGGCGATGGAAGCACCGTCGTTCCGGTGGTGACTGTGCGGTTTCGCAACGACGACACCAGCAACGTAGACACCGGTTCGCCGATCACGCTACCGCCTGATATCGAAGCGACTTTGGCGTCTGTCACCGCGAATTCCACCCCGCAGGAAATCGCGGTGAATATGCTGGTGGGCGCATTTTCCGTGGACGACTGCGCGATTATCGAGCCCGGCACGAACCGGCAAGAAGTCGTTCAGATCACCGCGGTTGACGATACGCCGACCATCACGGCGATCTTTGGTCGCTCGCATCCCGCCGGATCGCTGGCTCTCAAGGTTTTTGCCGCGTTTTCCAAGAATTTTCAGGTCCAACTCATCTCCAATCCCGTAAATTCGGTGTCTAATCTCCGTTTTTTCCGTTTTTCCCCCCTTTCCAACGGCATTTTCGACCAATTTCGCATCAATTCTTCGTATTCGCCGGGCACACCCGATCCCTGGACCTCGGATGGCGTCAACGTCTACGGTTCCGTCCCGGGCACTCCGGTTTTGCTCTATGGCACGCCCCTGCTGGCGGCCGGCGTCGTTCCGAACCTGCTGGAGATCCAGTGGCTTTATTCCGCGCGCGCCGTTCCCGCGGCCATCGTCAAGAACCGCCAGATCGAAGATTATTTGCGGCTGATCCCTTCGACCTATCGAATTTGCTGGGATGAGAGCTGATGTCCCTCTATGCGATCACGGTTTATGCTTCGATTCAGCCGGCCCTTCGAGTGGCCTTCTACATGTTGAGCGGCGATCCCATTTTCATTGGCTCCGTGGCTTCCGTACGCCTGGATTTGCAGGATACCGATGGCGAATCCTATCAGCCTGACGGGACCATTTTCGTGGAGGTGTACTCTGTTACCGACAACGTACCGAGCGATACCCCTGTGGTGGAAGGCCCCGCCGTGGCTTATGAGCTGGAAGGCGAGCCTGTGAAGGGTTCCTTCCTGTTCGAGTTCCCCACCGAAGGCTTCGCTACGTTCACGCAAGGCCTGGTGCGGGCGACGATTCCTTACGGTTCCAATTCGGTCCTTTACCAGAACCAATTCCAGTTACAGGACCCGAATAGTCTCTCCGGATAGTAAGGCTAGAAGTACTTTACAAAGTATCTAAACTCATATATACTCACCCTTCACCTCCCCCAACTTACTTCAACGCTTCGGTTTTGAAGTGCGGTGGCACGTTTAAGCAGGTGTAAAGGTGTAACATGGATCAATTTACTTTGACAGCCGTACTATGCTATGTTTTGAGTGAGATCGAGCCGGATTTCAGGCCCGGTTTGGAATCTCAAATCCATGTTCACCTTTTAGCAAGGCGCCTTTCGGGGCGCCTTGTCGGTTTCAGGCTGTCGGAAAGACAAGGAACATGGATAAGACGAAGAAGCTGCGCCGCTGCTCAGTGGCGCTATCAAACCTCCAACACTCCCACCTTTTTCTCACGCGTTCGCGTGATAATACAAAAACTTGTTTTGAAAAAACACATATAAATAATAAATCTTTATATACTCGCGCGGACGGCGCAGACGAGTATGTGAGTAAAGCCAGCCGCCTTCAGGGACTTTTGAATCGAACCCGGTCGGTGGTGGCTCGATCGCGCCGGCCGGTGCAGCGCGAGACGGCGGCCATGGCCGGTGGCTGGTGCAATTGCGGTTTTCCGAAACCGACCGTGTATCGCGTCGAAGACCTGGTTTCTTACTGGCGCGCCTGCATGCTTCAGAAATTCCAAGATACGACCCCGCCTCTTTCCTTTCCGTTTTTCATGCGTCCCAAGATCCTGGAGTGGCTCCGCGCCGATGGGCATGTGTTGTGCGAACGCATCGTAGCCTACGGCGTCAAGATGTGGGAGCCGCTGAAGCAGGAGTTTGAGATCGACGCGGATTACCCGACAATGAATATCATGTGGGGCTTTCGCCGCGTGCTTTACAAGCGAATGCAGCAGACCGGTGAGAAGCGCCGTTGGGGAGGTAATTGGCATGGCGAAGCGGGCGAACAATACCACGAAGAAGTTTCCTAGCGATACTCGCTGGCATTCCAGCAACGCCGTGTTTCTCCGGCACGCCCGCATCCCGCCGCTGTATTGGGAAGCGGAATTGCCGGCGGCCGGCGCCCTGGCGAATTTCGCCGCGCAGCTTGAAGGCAACCTAAAGGAAGGAATAGGTTTGCTCCTCACAGGACCGAACGGATCCGGCAAGACTTACGCTTCCTGCGCTCTAGCCCGCCAGGCGCTCGCTTTCACCGCGCGCGTTCTCTACATTCCCGCGCCCGATATGGTACAAGCCTTCATCAAACATTCGAAGTTCGACGAAGACTTTTTGATGGAAGACGCCTTTCGCAACCGGGTGCTGCTGGTCATCGACGACGTCGGCCAGGAGTACCGCGGCAGCGGCAGCGGCTTCAGTGAACAGAACGTGGTCAATTTGATCCGGTACCGGATCACTTACAAGCGAGCCACGATTCTTACGACCAACATGAATATCGAACAGCTCACCGAGACGTACGGAAAGGGCTTTGCCAGTCTCTTACAACAGGGGATGGTAACGATCCTCATGTCGGGGGCGGATAGGAGGAAGGAGGGACGCAAAGAGCTTTTGGAAAAGAGCGGCGTTAGCCGCAATTCTTGATCTCTTCCGGCCGCGTTTGCGCCGCCGGAGGCAAACCGCAATCAATCAGAACATGGAGATTGAAATTGAAAACAGGTATGACGATGCATGAGTTTGCGCACGAAGTTTCGCGCCAAGCTCAATCCAAACGCGATTTTAAAGCGCCGTCCTCCAAACTCCGCTTGCAATACATAGAGCGGGAATCGGACCACGGCAATTCCCCGGACGGCTTTCTCATGAAGTTCGCTCTGGGAATCGACAGCAAAGGCACGTTCCTGGTGCGCAAACTGGTACACCAGCAGGTGGCCGAGCGCACCAAGATCAGCTGGCCCTATTACGAGAAGATGATGGGCGAGGATTCGAGCCTGCTTCCGATGAACGTCAATTATTGGTTCGACTCGCAGGACGAAGTCCGGTTGGTCCGCACGCTGGATGGCCAGGCGCGCGCCTATCTCGGGGACAAATACCGCCCGCTCGACAACTTCGATCTATTCAAGGCCGTTTCGCCGGTGCTGATGGGATCTCAGGCGAAGGGCATGCGGATCGAATCCATCCAGATCACCGAAACGCGCTTCTACATCAAGGCGTTTTGCGGCCTGACGGGGCTTTCCAAGGAAGTGACGCCTGGCGACGTCATCCAGGCTGGTGTCGCTATCACCAATTCGGAAGTCGGTTTCGCGCAAATCGCCGTGGAGCCGGCCGTCTTCCGGGTGCGCTGCCTCAATGGCTTGATCGTTCCGGACGTCGGGTTGAAACGCCGGCACGTCGGCCGCGGTTCGGGTGACATGGATGGCGCCGAAGAATATTTTTCGGACGCCACGCGCCGCGCCGACGACGAAGCCTTTTGGCGCAAAGTGGTGGATGTGGTCCGCGGTTCTTTCGAAGAAGCCCGCTTCAACAAGATCGTGGAGAAGATGAAAGCTGCCGCGGATAACCGCATCCCCTCCGGCGGGGCCTCCCTTCAGGAAGTCAAGGAGGTGGTGCAGAATATGTACAGCCTCACCGATACCGAAGGCGAGATGATCCTGCAAAACCTCATCAATGGCGGCGACCTTTCGCAATACGGCCTTTCCAACGCCATCACGGCCGCGGCCGCGTCCCCCAACGTCAATTACGAGCGCGCCACCGAGCTGGAACGCTTCGGCGGCCAGGTGATCGAGTTGAGTCAGAAGGACTGGAAGGAAATGGTATCGGCTTAGGTTTACCGCGGGCGCAATTCCTGGCCGGGCCCTCATCCTAAAGAGGATGGCGCAAGCCCCTCGCCGCCACACATCGTATGGTGCCGGCGGCCAGGTTAAATAGCCGAAAGAACGGCTCGCCCGCGTACCCCTTCGAGGCGCGGCCTTCGACAGAGAAATGGCGCTTTTCTCTGCCGCGCCTCTTTTTTCGAGTTATGGTGAGCAAAAACTACCGACCAAAGATGACGCCTACGCTGGTCCCCGCTTACGAGCGGCTGGTCAAGAACAGCCAAGGCGAGAAGAAAATCATTTGCCCGGCCCAGATCAAAGTGACCGGCGCTTACCTCGAAACGCGCAAAGCCGTTCTCAGCGGAGACGATATGCTCTGGCTTCA
>Ga0335074_10008441_pt1 | contig 14312 bp, 11 predicted proteins | sample Lox_Sample_23_FD_206715 | JGI IMG/M metagenome (GOLD analysis project Ga0335074, IMG submission 206715) | Soil microbial communities from Loxahatchee National Wildlife Refuge, Florida, United States - Lox_Sample_2.3 | ecosystem: Environmental > Terrestrial > Soil > Wetlands | place: USA...
TGGCTGGCCGGCTTGGCTGGCCGGCCACGGCGCGCCTAAAGCCGCAAGCGGTGCCCGGCCAGCTCCTCATAGAACGGCTGGCACTCCGCAGCCAGGCCGGCCAGTTCCGGCGGCAGCGCATCGTCGGCAGGCGGCCGGTACGGGCCGAACCCAGTCGACCGCCACACGCCCTCATACCAGTACGGCGCCCACACACCATCGGTCGAACGCGGGCCGGCCGGCCAGGACAGCATCGCCTCGGAGAACCCGAGACCCAGGGCCTCGCACAGCGCTGACAGTGCGGCCCGCGGATTTCGCAGGATGTCGGCCGAGTCGATCACCGGCCCGCCGAACGTCGCGAAGATCTCAGCCTGCTGGGCCAGCCCCAGGTCAGCAAGCACCGGCGTGGACCTGACCCGCGCATAAGACGCGAGAAGCTGCCGCGGATCCCGGATCAAGAAGGCGTGCCGCAGCCCCGCGAGCGCCGCCCGGTCAACCTCCGGCAGCAGGTGGTGGGTCATGTGCTTCTGGTAGTAGACCGACTTGCCGTCCGGCAGCGGCGCGCTGGCAAGCTGACCGAGCACCTCGCGCCAGTCAGCGGACATACTCGCGACGATCTCCGCCCGGCCAGGATGGTCGACCGGGACCGTCGCGAGGTAATAGGCATACAGCGGCTCGTCAACGACGATCGTGTCCGGCCGGTTCTCGAACGAGCGCATCAGCGCCGTGGAAACCGTACGCGGCCCGGACCACATGGCGATCCGGGCCGGCCCAGGACCCGACGAGCTAGTCACAGCACCACGACCGAGCGAAGCACCTCCCCGCGGTGCATCTTCGCGAACGCCTCCTCGACCGCGTCCAGCGCGATCGTCTCGGACACGAACTTCTCGAGCGGGAGCCGGCCCTGCAGGTGCAGGTCGACCAGCATTGGGAAGTCGCGGCTCGGCAGGCAGTCGCCGTACCAGGACGACTTCAGCGACCCGCCCCGGCCGAACATGTCGATCAGCGGCAGCTCCAGCCGCATCTCCGGGGTCGGCACGCCGACCAGCACGACGGTCCCGGCCAGGTCACGAGCGTAGAACGCCTGCTGGTAAGTCTCCGGGCGGCCGACGGCTTCGATTACAACGTCGGCCCCGTTTCCTTCGGTAAGGTCCCTGATCTTCTCGACCGGGTCGGCCGACCGTGAGTTCACCGTGTCGGTCGCGCCAAAGCCGCGGGCCCAGTCGAGCTTGCGGTCGTCGACGTCGACCGCGATGACCTTGCGCGCCCCGGCCAGCACCGAGCCGAGGATCGCGGCGTTGCCGACTCCGCCGCAGCCGATCACCGCGACCGAGTCGCCGCGGGTGACGCCGGCCGTGTTCAGCGCGGCACCAAGGCCCGCCATCACGCCGCAGCCGAGCAGCCCGGCGACTTCGGGCTTGATCGAAGGATCGACCTTCGTGCACTGCCCGGCCGCGACCAGCGTCTTGTCCGCGAACGCGCCGATGCCGAGGGCCGGCGACAACGGCGTTCCGTCGGCCAGCGTCATCTTCTGGCTGGCGTTGTGGGTGGCGAAGCAGTACCACGGGCGGCCGCGCAGGCACGCCCGGCACTGACCGCAGACCGCGCGCCAGTTCAGGATCACGAAGTCGCCCGGCGCCACGCCGGTCACATCGGGCCCGACCGCCTCAACCACACCGGCTGCCTCGTGCCCGAGCAGGTACGGGAAGTCCTCGCCGATGCCACCCTCGCGATAGTGCAGGTCGGTATGGCACACGCCGCAGGCCTGCACCGTGACCAGCGCTTCTCCCGGCCCCGGGTCGGGCACCAGCACGGTTGTAACGCTGACCGGTTCGCCCTTGGCGCGGGCGACGACGCCCTTCACCTCGTGTGCCATCGTGCTGCTCCTCCAAAAACCACATTCGCTAGGGAAACGGGCAGTCCTAGGCTGGCAGCCGCCCGCCCGGCTAGTCTGGCCGGCCGGTAACAGCGCTGGCTACTTCGGGTCAGGCCGCGCCGCGACAGGCTACGTCGGCGACCCGTCAGCCGACTGGCGTCGGCGGCTGCTGGCTGAACGGCTGCCGGGCCGGGGGCAGCGTGAGGCGCAGAGCGCTCCGCTTCGTGAGCACGCGCACCGGCGGACCGGCCGGCTGTACCACGGCCAGTGCTTGCTTCAGCTCAGCCGGCGACAGCCCGCAGATCTTCACCCGGTACCTGGGCGGATTCGCCGTCGGCATCGTCAGCGCGGGCCGGCCGCGGCCGAAGCCGAACGGCATCACCAGCGCGCCGAGCAGGAGCAGCGCCTGCTTGCCGAATCCCTGCCGGTGCGCGATCGGTGCGGACGGGCCGAGCGAGATCTCGAGCAGCAGCCCGTAGCGGCGCCGGATCATGCGCACCTGCGCGATTTCCGGCCAGGGCAAGTACAGCTGCCGCAGCTTCGGGCGCTTGCGGTTCGTGCTGATGCCGAGGACGATGCCGTGACTGTCCGCGCGGAACGCGTACTGCCGCACAGTTGCCAGCACGCAGAACATGGTGATGGCAGCGAGCGCCAGACCGCCGATCTCAGGCAGGCCGAACCACAGCGGTACGTGGCCGTTGGTTTTCTTTATCACGGCCATTACGGCCGCGCTCAGGATGATGAACCAGGCCGGGATGAGCCACAGGAATCCTCGCGGGTACCGGCTGGCTGGCCCCCGGACCAGGCACGTGACGGTGTCATTCAAGGCCGCCTCCCCGCGTGGTCCCTAACGAAGATCTTCTGTTGTCGCCACCTGATACGGCAAGTAGCAGCAGATTTTGTCACCGGAACGTCACCGTTGCGGCCTCCTGAGGGGGGCCGGGGCCGTCCCGCGCTGGTGCCATACGCTGAGGAGCAGCCAGCGTCGGCTCTAGGACTAGGGGACCACAAGCATGCAGACCGCTGAGATCACCCGCGCAGAGACCAGCCACCGCGCCGACCTTCTCACGGTCGACTCGTACGCTGTCGAACTCGACCTGACCTGCGGTGACAAGGTGTTCCGGTCGACTTCGGTGATCACTTTCGAGTGCGCCCAGCCCGGCGCGGAGACTTACGCCGACCTGGTTGCCGAGACGGTGCACGAGATCACCCTGAACGGCAGCCCGATCGACCCGGACACTGCCTGCGCCGACGGCCGGATCGCGCTGCGTGGCCTCGCCGCGAGCAACGAACTGCGGGTCATTGCCGACTGCGCGTACACATCCGACTCCAAGGGCATGCACCGCGCGGTCGACTCAGCCGACGGGAAGATCTACTGCTACACCAACTTCGAGCCCGCCGACGCGCGCAACGTCTACGCGAACTTCGAGCAGCCGGACCTGAAGGCGACGTTTGCCTTCACGGTCATCGCGCCCGGGCACTGGGCCGTCCTGTCGAACCAGCCTGCGCCTGACCCGGAGGACGCAGGTGACGGCACAGCGACCTGGCACTTCCCGGCGACGCCGCGGATGTCGACGTACCTGACCTGCGTGGTGGCCGGCGAGTACCACGTGGTTACTACTACGCACACCACGCCAGCCGGGCAGGCGATCCCGCTTGGCCTCGCCTGCCGCGCCTCGCTGGCCTCGTATCTCGAGGCCGACGACGTGTTCACGCTGACCAAGCAGGGTTTCGACTACTACACCGAGCTGTTCGGGGGCGGCTATCCGTTCGGGAAATATGACCAGGTTTTCGTGCCGGAGTTCTCTGCCGGGGCGATGGAGAACGTCGGATGCGTGACGTTCTCGGAACGGCTGCTGTTCCGGTCCAAGGTCACCGACATGATGTACGAGCTGCGTGCCACGGTGATCCTGCACGAGATGGCGCACATGTGGTTCGGCGACCTGGTGACCATGAGGTGGTGGGACGACCTGTGGCTGAACGAGTCGTTCGCCGAGTTCAGTGCGGCGTTGTCGAGCGCGGAGGGCACCCGGTTCACCGACGCGTGGACGACGTTCTCCGGATCCCGCAAGACCTGGGGGTACATGCAGGATCAGCTGCCGACCACGCACCCGATCGCGGCCGATGTCGCGACGCTCAGCGAGGCGATCGCGAACTTCGACGGGATCAGCTACGCCAAGGGCGCGTCGGTGCTCAAGCAGCTAGTCGCCTACGTCGGGCGGGACAACTTCTTCGCGGCCATCCGCGCTTACTTCGCCCAGCACGGCTGGGCCAACGCGACTCTGTCCGACCTGTTGCGCGCGCTGGAGACGAGCTCTGGCCTGAGTCTCGGCGACTGGGCGAAAGCCTGGCTGCAGACAGCGGGGCCGAACACGCTGCGCAGTGAGTTCACCGTCGGCGCGGACGGTACGTTCGGCGAGTTCGCGGTGCTGCAGGAAGCACCAGATGAGCACCCGACCCTTCGGCCGCACCGTATGGCGATCGGCCTGTACAACCGCTCGGACGGCGCCCACGGCCAGGCGGCCGGGGCGAACGAGGGCGCCCTGGTGCGGACCCACCGGGTCGAGGTCGACGTGACTGGCCCGCGGACCGCCGTGCCCGAACTGGCCGGCATCGCCCAGCCTGAGCTCATCCTGTTGAACGACGACGACCTGACCTACGCGATCGTCAGGTTCGATGACCGCTCGCTGGCCACTCTGATTGAGTCGGCCGGCGCGTTCACCGATTCACTGGCCCGTACCGTGTGCTGGAGCGCCGTGCTGGACATGGTGCAGCGGGCCGAACTCTCCGTTCCCGCCTTCGTGACGATCCTGGCCGGCGGTATGGGCGCCGAGCCGGTCGTGTCGGTGCTGCAGATCTTGCACATGACCGCATCAAGGCTAATGGCTGTCAACGCCGACCCTGCCTGGCTCCCCGAGGGCAAGTCGAAGCTTGCAACGGCCGCGCTCGAGCTGCTGAAGTCCGCCGAGCCGGGCAGCGACCATCAGCTGGCCTGGGCACAGCTGCTTTCCTGGACTGCTGTGACGCCCGAGCAGCTGGACTTCCTGGCCGGGCTGCTGGACGCTAGCGAGGACGTGGCGGGCCTGACTGTCGACACCGAGCTGCGCTGGGCGCTGCTGCGGCGGCTGGCAGCCACCGGGCGCGTCGGGGACGCGCAGATCGACGCCGAGCTGGCCGCAGATCCGACCGACGCGGGCCGGCGGCATGCCGCGGCGAGCCGGGCCGCGATCCCGGACGCCGAGCGGAAGGAAGCGGCCTGGCAGCTACTCACGCAATCGGTCGAGCTCGGCCACGAGGGCGTCATGGCCGTCGCAGGCGGATTCGGCCAGCCAGAGCAGGCCGGGCTGCTGGCCCCGTACGTCGACGCGTACTTCGCGGTGCTGCCCGAGATCTGGGAAAACCGCGGCGATCACATCAAGCGACTGCTCGCGGACGGGCTGTTCCCGTACTGGGCTGCGTCGCCGGACTTGCTGCGACTAGTCGACGAGTTCCTCGCCGCGGAGCAGCGCGACCCCGCTCTGGTGCGCCTGCTAGTCGAGCGGCGGGACATGGTGGATCGGGCGCTGCGATCGCGCGCTTTGCCCGTCTGACAATCTGATGACTGGAATTTTGCCTTCCCCGGCGGAATTGTCAGGGCAATATGAATCGGCTGTTGACCTGCGGATAATTTCTTAGCGTGAATACTTGATAACGCCAGGTGACGACACGACTTTTTGATAACGTAGCGGTAACGGTCGGCTGTGACGCATGATGTTCGAGTCCACATCGGGCAGAGACGCCGCAACAGTCTCAGAGGTACCAGCCGTTATGACCTCCTCGGGATGGCCGCAGAACCAGCAGGACCTGCGGTGGCCCTACACCGACGATGCCGAGGCAGATAGCCAGGCAGGCGGTCGTGTAGCCACTGACAGCGAGCGCAGCGACGGCTCGTTCTGGATCGACCACCCGAGCGGACCGCTGCCGGTTACCAGGGATCCGCAGCGGCGCGGACGCTCCGGCCGCAAGTCGCGCGATGCTGGTCCGAGCGACACCGTCGCTGACGCGGATTACGACTGGTACCGGTACCTGGGTGAAGCGGGGCCGGCTCAAGATAACTCCAGGCGCCCGGCGGATGCTCCGCCCGCCAACACGAGACCAGCCAGCAGCCCGCGGCCGTCCGCTGACCGGCCCGCGAGCACCCGGCGTGGCGCTGACCGGCCCAGTGCGTCCCGACCCTCGGCTCCCGCGCCGGTCGCGCCTGCCGGTCCTGCACCGTCTGGTCCGAGGTCGGCGGACACTGGCGACCGCGGCGGCCGGGCGGGCGGAATGCTGTCCCGGCGGCACGCCGGGCGGGATCGCGCCGGGTCTGATCGCACGGCTCTTGATCACACTGGGCTTGATAACACGGGGCTTGACAACACTGGGCTTGACAACACTGGGCCAGTGCAGGCAACCGGGTCACGGCATGCTTACCCCCCAGCGGAGGCGTCGACCAGCGCGCTGCCAGTAAGCCCGCCCCGGCAGGACCCGGGCAGGACCTGGCCAGGCCAGAACCGGACTTGGTCAGGCGACAACCAGGGATGGCCTGACGACAACCGAGGCTGGCCGGACCGCGGACCCGCCATGCCATACCAGAGCCCGGCGCGGCCGCCGTCTGGGTCGGCTCCGACCGGACGCACGGCGAGGAATGCCTCGCAGCCGGGTGCCTCGCAGACCAGTGCTCCGTGGCCCGTCGCGCCATATCCCGCCCCGGATTCGCTGGCGCCGACAGAGCAGTTGCGGCGGACTGCCGGGCGTTCTGGGCCAGACCCTCTGGCCGGGCCGGCGACTAGCGCGTTCGAGCGCACCGACTCCTTCAGCGAACAGCGGCGGCCGGGCAACGTCGCGTCGCTGGCGGCAGCAGGCATGGCGGCTGCCGAGGCCGCCCCAGGTTCCGAACTCGAGCAGCGGCCGAGCCCGGTCCGCCCGACCGGCCGTCGGGCGGCTCCGACGATGACCGCGACCGCGGTCGACGCGCCAGCCCCGGCGAAGAAGCGCGAAAGCGAAGACCGGAAGGCTGGCAGCCGCAGGACCGCCAGGCGCAAGCGCCGGCATCCCGTCTTGCTCGCTGTCCTCGGCGGCGGTGCAGTCGGCGGCGTTGCCGCCGCCGGGATCCTGGTCTCCGGCGTATTCGGCGGGACCGCTGGACCGCAGCACGTCATCGTGACGCCGGACAAGCTGCTGACCTACGTGCAGAACCCTGCACTCGCGAAGGGGATGGGCGCGCAGGCGCTGCGGGCCGACATCCTGGCGAAGGGAAACGGCGAGGCGAGCCACGTCGTCGACGCCGTGTACGAGGACAGTACCGGCTCGAGTGCCAAGATCCTGCTGTTCGTCGGCGGCAACCTGTCCGGATCGGCGCAGTCCTTCATCAATAGCTTCACCGGGATGCTGAAGGGCGCGTTCGTTATCAATCCAGGTTCGCTCGGCGGCCAGGCGGCTTGCGTGCCAGGGGCTGGCGGCCATCCGGCTGAGTGCGCCTGGGCCGACAACGACACGTTCGGACTGATCGCGTCACCGGCGCTCAACGCGAACTCACTGGCAGGCGAACTGCGGTCAGTAAGGCCGCTGGTCGAGCACCACGTCAAGTAAGCCGCGTCAGTTAGTACCGCGCGTTGAAACGCAAGCTCTCACCGATGTCGGCAGCGCAAGGGCCTGGCCGGTCGGTTAGCTAGTCGGCGACTCGCTGGTCGTTAACTGTCCCGCTTGGGCAGTCAGCGGAGGCTGCGCCGACTCAGGTCCTGGCGATCAGGACTTAGCCGCGCCATCGGTTGCGTCCTCTGGCGGCTTGGGCGTCCGCAGCGACAGCCGGGCGATCGCGATCGTCACCGCGCCGGCCAGCACGGCGAGCCCGGCAAGCTGTCCCCCGATGAGGCGCGCGTCCAGCGGAACGGTGGCCGAAGCGTCGGCAGCATGCAGATCCGCTCGTCCCCTGCCCGATTGCGCGCCGTGTGAGCCCGCGGTCGGAATCGGAGTTGCCGAGATAGTGGGGAAGAGGCCGGAGGGATCGGCTGGTGACACCCCCGTTCCCGAAATGGTCGGGAGGGTTGTCCCTGGTGGCAAGCTGGCAGAGGAGCTAGGGACCGCAGCGCTGCGCGCGACGACTACGTCCGATGCCGTGCCGGTAAACGAGTGTGCGCCTGAGGCAGTTGCCTTGGCGGAAATGTGAACCAGTCTGCCCACGGCAGCCGTGGATAGCACCGGGACGACCGCTTGCAACTCGGCGGCCTGGCCGATGGGCAGGTTGCCGATGGGGCAAGTAGCGCCGGTCGGGTCTGGGCAGACCGTGAATGTGGCCGCGCCGACGTAACGAGCAGTGCCGGAGCTGATGTGCACGGACACGGCGCGGCTCGTGGCCTTCGTCGTCCAGACCCAGATAACGAAGCCCGCCTTGTGCCCTGGCTTGACCTCCCCGCCCCCTGACAGGGACTGGATCCGCACGCACAGTTGCGGGGTCGCTGGCTTGGGCTTTGGGCTCTTGGATGAGCTAGGCGTCGGAGTCGGCTTGGGTGAGCTCGGCTTCGGACTAGGGGTGGTGCTCGAGCTGTCGCTCGGCGTCGGCGTTGTGGTCTCTGGCGAGGAGGACACCGAGCCGGTCGGCGACGAAGACCCAGGGGAAGAGCTCGACGCTGAGGAGCTCGATGATGACGGGCTCGACGAGGGACTGTCACTGGCCGACGTGCGCGACGCCGAGGTGCTGGGCGACGCGGACTTGCTGGTTTTGCTGCTGGCCGAGCTGCTCGGCCGGGCCGGCGAACTCGCCGACTTGCTCGCGGACGGCGAGGAGCTGCCGGACTCCATCGGCGACGCGGAAGTGCTGGCCAGGGCTGAACTGGGTCCGCTGGCGGGCAGGTTCTTCGTGGCCGCCGAGAGCACCGTGCTCTTCGGCATAAGCGGGCAGGCCGCGGAGTTGATGATCGACTGACTGCTCGCATCGGCGGCCTGGAGTTCGCTGATCATGCTGCAGCCAATGAAGGCGAAGCCGGCCAGCGCACCTATTGCGGCAGGCCTGAGGATCAGCGCCCTCACGTGTGCGTCCTCCCGTGCCTTCTCGCCTCGCTGGGCGTGCCAAAACGTCGGCTGGGCTATACCCCGGCCGCCGTGACAATCACATTATGCATGGCGGCCTCGTCGCCCCATAGGTGCCCGCAATAGCCATCTAAGGTTCATCAATGCGTCACCACGGCGGGCTGACCATCAGGTGATTGGCCTGGCCGGCCGTCCTTGCTGGGCTTCTGCCCGGCTGGGCCGGTCTTAAGCACCGGATAAGCGCGGGTTACCTGGTCAGATGGCATCCGCAGCGTTCCGGACCGGTCGTACCCGCGGGCGCCAGGTCGTGTATGCTCTCCAGTCGCGGCAGTTGGGATCCGGGAGCCCGGAAGTCTCAGGCGCCGCTGTCGCCCCCTTAGCTCAGTCGGCAGAGCGTCTCCATGGTAAGGAGAAGGTCTACGGTTCGATTCCGTAAGGGGGCTCCAGATCAGAGCCACAATGCGATCTTGGTGAATTAGAGCTGGGGGAAAATCCGGGGGACTATCGGACAGTTTTGCTGCCATGGTTAGCAATTGCGCCAGGCTTACCAGCGTGCCGTAGTTTCGGTCAAGCTTCCAGAAACTGATATTCGCAGCCATCGACCCTGCACGGTCAGGTCTTCGAGCATCGGTTCGAGTCGGCCTTCGCCAACGCCTGCCATTGTCCGCGGCGCTAGTTGTGGACCACTTATTGACCGAAGTTACGTGACATCACGCGCGCTCATCAGACACGACAGAACGCGCGCGGGCGAGCAGATTTGCTCCGCGATCACGGACGGGCGAAATTCATCAGCGTCAGCACCAGGTGGTACGACTCCTCGTGCTGGAAGTCGGAGTGGGCGCCAGCGGGGTTCAGCCACCGGCCGGCACGGTAGCGCCAGCTGGCATCGATGTTGACGATTCGCGCCCCGAGTTCCGCTCGCAGATAATCGTCGCTGACGGGGTGCAGACGGGTGGTGATGATCTCCCCGGCTTCGGCGCAGGCGCCCCGGCAGCCAATCCCGGGCTTCCCTTCCGCCAGGCGATGCCAGCGGCAGGTGGCCCGGTCGGCAGAGCTGAATGTCAGGCACACCGGACCCTGCAGGGGCGCGTCCGTCAGCAGGGTTTCGAGCTGGCTGGTGAAGATACCTGGCCGGGCCGCCATCTGGAAGACCACGAAGTTGTCGACGGTGAATTCGAACTGCTCGTTTGGCGGAAGCAGTGCCAGGGTTCGCGGGCTGGGCGTCGCGGCGGCGCTTACGGCCTCGGCCAGAAACCGGCCGCCGAACGAATGGCCAATGCAATGTAGATACTGACCCCCGGCGGTCTGCAGCGTGCCGGTCGCCAGGGCGGGAGGCTCCCGCTGGTCATCCAGGTAGCCAAGCAGCTCAGCGAGCGAGTACTCGGCATAGCCCTCGGTCGTCATCTGGTGCGCGAGCTCTCGGATCCTCGCGTACCCAGACGGCAGGACCGAGCTCTGGGACGGCCAGCAGATGACGACGTATTGGCCGGTCAAGGACGCGATGGCCGGGTAGCGGTCCGCGTGCGCCGCGTAACGCCGCTCGATCCCACCGAACAGCTGCGTTGCGGCCCGCACGGCGGTCCGCCGGTCATTGTTCCAGCCGTGCACCCAGACGAAGATGTCGGTCACCTCGTCCGGCACGGCCAGTGCGTTATGCAGGAATGCCTCGACCGCTACGGGCTCGAGCGGCTGACGGCTGTCCGGATCGACGAAGCAGCCGTCTTGATTCAGCTCGAGAATCGTGAGACGGTCAAGCGCGGGACCAGGAGTGCGTCGGCGGTGCATTAGCGGGCTTCGACCAGCCGGGTATCGAGCCCACGGTACAGCGAGAAGATCAGGCCCAGCGGGTTCTGGTGGTCGTCGATGAAGCCCCTTGTGAGTTGCTGCACCACGTCGCCGAGCGGCGTTCCCGGGGAGAGGAACCGCTCGAACAGGCGCGTGGCATATTCGGCGGCGAACACGGCCGGGACGTCGATTTGCGGGCCCAGGATGCAGTTAGCCCCCTTTTCCAGCAAGGGCGGGCCGAAGGCGGTGTAGAAGCGAGAGGACATCTGTCCGCCCTGGCATGCGTTGATGAAGACGAACGGGTTCGAAGTGAGCCTCTTTGGCTCAGGCAGCCAGCCGCGCAAATCACTGGTGCGGATCGGCTTGTTGTCGCCGAGCGCGAGTTGCGCCGTCGTGGCGGGCTTGGTGGCATTAACTGTCCCGTGGCAGCCGAAGTAGATGATCTGGTCGCGGAAGTGTTGTGCCAACATGGCTCGAGCGAGCTCGTTCTTCTCCTTCCGGATCTCGTGATCAGTGGTTGTGCTGTGCCCCTGGAAGAATGACGTCACCGAATCGACGAACTTGACCCTCAGTCTCGCGTCGATAGTGGGATCCACGTTGAGGCCGACCCGCACGTTTCCCTCATGGACGATCTGCGTGCTGATCGAGGTCTGATCCAGCCTGTGCTCTATGAGGTGCTGGTATCCCCAGAATCCCTGCCACAGCGAGGAAGACCAGCGAAAGCCCTTGGCATACAGGTCGAGTGACGGATCGGCCGGCGTGTACAGCATCCACCACGGCGCGAACAACCTGGCGGACTGTATGGCCAGAATGGTCGGGCCCTCGCGCAGAGCGGCTTCAAGCAGGTCCGCGATCTGGGTCAGTCCTCCGTCGCCTTGCCGGAAGATGTTGCGGAACAACGACTGCCCCGCTATCGCCAGCTCGCCGGCGACGCTGTCGAGCAGGCCGGCGTACTGCCTGCCGGTGAGGTCCCACTCCCGGTCGTAGGGCAGGTGATTGGGCTTGCCCGGCAGCGGAAAGCGTTTCAACACTACCTCGCGCAGCCACACATCCCGGCAGTCGTTGATGGCGCCGATCACGTCGAAGTCAGTGAGTTTAAGGATGCCCTTGCGTGCCGGCTCGGGGCCGAAAATCGGCCCGCTGGCTCGGACCTCGTAGTAGGCCGGCCTCCGTTTGGTTGCCGGCACGTAGTCGAATTCGAGTCGGCCAGACGGCTCGCGGTCCTGGGCGCTGACTGGCACCGAGCAGAAGCCGCCGGAATTGTCGGTCACCACTTTCAGCTCAAGCGGCGTCGCTTTCTCAGTCATGCGATTGCCATTCTGGGCTGGAGGGCGACCGGCACGTCTACTCTCAGTTCCTGCAGCAGGATCCCCTGCGCGGCGAGATAGACGCGGAACCGCAGGCGGAGCTTGCCGCCATGCAGCGGCGTCACCGCGAACTCGGCATCCTCGGTCTGGCCGTTCCTGGGCAGCGAGAGCCTGCGGCCAGTCGGCTCCACTGTGGCACGCGCCGCCCACAGCATGACCAGCAGCTCAAGGTTGCTGGAGTCACCCCAGTCGGGTTCGGGGAAGACCTCGCTGGCGAGGGCCTCCGGTCGCGGCGCACCAATGTTGAACCCGACTACTGCCGTCGTGTTGACCAGCAAGGGAAGGTCCGCGTCCTGCAGCCAGGCGTTGGCTCGCCGCTCCGGCAGCCGGTCGCCGGGCTGCGCCGGGTCGAGGTCGCCGGCCGATCCCGAACTGGCGGACGAGCCGCTGGTCGCCCAGGCGAGCGGGTCGGTGAGGTTGCGTCCGGTCTGGGTGTCGAAGAGCTGAAGATCGTCGAAGCTGTACGGGACGGGAACCACGCGGTCAGCCGCCGCATGCGCAGTCAGGCGGTCCAGAGTGTGCGGCTGGATCAGCCCGTCCGAGGCCAGGATGTCGGCCGGCGCTGACGCGACCAGGGCGTGAGACGGGGTTGTCGCCAGACCTTTCGTGTCGGCGATCCGCATGACCACGTGCCGCTGGAAGGGCTGGTCGATTGGGACTCGCAATGCTGCGGGCAGCAGGAAGTCCCCGATCCGGGAGTGCAGTACATGCCCGTCGAGCTCACCTGGCAGGAAGCTCGTCCCCGGTGAGTGCAGGAAGCCCGCGACGCGTAACGTTGCCGGGTGGTCGATTAGCGCAGTCGAAGAGCCGACTTGCTCGATCGCGCCGTCGGCCATCAGCACCACCCGGTCGGCCAGGGTGATGGCTTCACTCGGATCTCGGGTGACATACACGGCTGCGGTGCCCTGCTCCTCCCGCAGCCGACCAAGGACGGCATGCAGCTGATCGCGCTCGGGGGAGCCGACCTCAGCTAGCGGCTCCTCGATGAGCAGCGCACCCGGCTGGCGGACCAGAGCGCGGCCAATTGCGACTCGCTGCCGGTCAAGTTCGGAGAGCTGGCCGGGCTTCAACCCGAGCAGATCGGTTAGCCCAAGCTGAGCAGCCACCTGCTCGACCCGCTCCCGTGCCTGGTGCGCAGGCACCTTGGCCAGGCGCAGCGGGAAGGTCAGATTGGCGCCGACGGTCATGTGGGCATAGAGGGCAGCCTTGCTGAACACCAGCGCGACGTCTCGCCGCGTCGGCGGGACGTCATTCGCCAGAATGCCCCGGATCCGGACCTCGCCCGCGCTGACATGTTGACGGCCTGCAATGAGGTTCAGCAGGGTGCCCTTTCCCGAGCCTGCGGGCCCGAGGACGGCGACGATCTCGCCGTCGTCAACTGCCAGATTGGCGCGCCTGACTACTTCTGTACCATTCGCGGTACGTTTGGTGATATCACGCAGTGAAATAACGGCCAATACGTGCTCCCACCCCATCAGCGCTCTAGCTGCCCTAGTATGCCATCTGGGCCGCATTCATCCTAGGGGCGGTGTGAGGACTAGCCGGTTATCTCCGGGATGGAGCTCGGTGGCGCCCATGCACTGGCCAGTTGGCGGAGCCGCCAAGGTCGGTAACTACACGAACAGCAGGAACCTCCCCGCCGACTTCGTGCTGAAGAATGTCATCTTCCGAATCCTTCTGAAGGACGGCGAGCCGCTCACCACCGACACGCTCCCCCCGGTCCGCAGGTCACGCCGGCCCACACTGCGGCTGAACTGCAGGCCGGCACCCAGATCACCGTTGAGGTCACCGGAATCGATGCGGATGTCCTATGAGGCTCCACGGTCGAGGCCGCGACCACCAGCGCCAGTTCGATCTCCGGCGTATTTGTCCTGCCCGTCAGCCTCGGTCTGCATTTCCCACGGGGCCGAATTCCAGGTGTTGACCTGCTCAGTCGACACCTAGCTGCCGCTCAGATTCTCCCTCCCGCCGACGCCGCCAGGTTTGACGACGTACTCGGCGCCTTCTGCTCCTCTGCCACGTATTGTGTCGCCGTGGGTTTCTATGACACAACAGATGCCCAGGAGGGTCGGCCGCACCGAGGTCGGTAGGGACCGGCTCGGTGCCGCGACTTGCAGCACGGACAGTTCGTGATGCCGATCCGTTTCGGTTTTCATCACCGAGCCGTCTTGCCGGCATCGACGGTGAACTGCAAACCTGTAACGTATCGGGCTTCGTCGGATGCTAGGAATAGCACGGCGTTGCTGATGTCGCGCGCT
>Ga0335074_10008442_pt1 | contig 14311 bp, 11 predicted proteins | sample Lox_Sample_23_FD_206715 | JGI IMG/M metagenome (GOLD analysis project Ga0335074, IMG submission 206715) | Soil microbial communities from Loxahatchee National Wildlife Refuge, Florida, United States - Lox_Sample_2.3 | ecosystem: Environmental > Terrestrial > Soil > Wetlands | place: USA...
CCTGCCCAGCGCCGTACCGTGGATCTTTTCCACCCTGCGCATGAACGTCGGCTTCGCGCTGATCGGGGCCGTCGTTGGCGAGTTCATCGCCTCGCAACAAGGTCTCGGCCACGCCATCTTCGTCGCTGGCTCGTTGTTCGATCTCAATACGGTGTGGCTCGGCATCATCCTGCTAACGCTGCTGGCTGCGCTGCTGACCTGGGTTATTCGTTTGCTCGAAGAAAGGCTTGTGACGTGGAAACCAACGACTTGATGCGCCGCACGCGGGGCCGCCTTGCCGCCCTGGTCCTCGCCGGACTGGTGGCGTTCCCCGGCCTGGCGAGCGCCAAAGACAAGGTGGTCGTCTATCAGGCATTTCAGTCACTCAACTATCTGCCGCTCTATGTCGGAATCGATACCGGCACTTTCGCCGCGCATGGTCTCGACGTGGAGAAGGTCACGGCCGGCAGCGGCGCCGCCGGCGTGAGTGCGGTGATCGGCGGGCAGGCAACGTTCTCTTTGCAGGACCCAATGACGGCGGTGCTCGCCAATCTGCGCGGCGCGAAGCTGACGAACGTGGCCATGGTGGTGGACGGTGCGCCGGTATGGATCATCGTACCGAAGTCTTCGCCGATCACCAGTGTCGCCGGGCTCAAGGGCAACAATGTCGCCACCGCGATCCCGCCTTCCACCAGCACCTATTTGTTGCAACGGCTGGCGAAGGCGCAAAACCTCCCCATCAAACTCGATACAGTGCAACTCGGTACCGAAGCCGCGCCGGTGACCGTAGGCCGGGATGCCGCCGGCGCCGTGTATGAGCCGCAACTGGATCAGGCGCTCAGCGCCGGCGACCGGATCCTCTACGCATTCACGCAACATTTTCCGGGTGGCTACGCCTTCTCCACCATCGACACGTTGCAGAGCACGGTCACATCCAAGCCCGCCCTTGTGCAGGCCTTCGTGACAGGACTGGCCGACGCCGAGCACACCATTCACGCCAGGCCTGAACTTGCCGTGCAGATCGCGGAGCAAGAGTTCCCCACCCTGCCGAAGCCGATCGTGCAAGCGGCTGTCGCGCGGATGGCGGCGGCGGACGTCTATCCACAAGACCCCTCGATCTCCACGCAGGCCTTCGCCAATGCACTGGCGCTGCAGGTTTTCGTGGGCAATGTGAAATCGGGACAGGTGAGCTACGCCGACTCGGTGGATAACCAATTCGCTCTGGCAGCCGGCAAAGCCGAGGCAAACAAATAACGCACGCCACGGGAGTACCATATCCCTAAAATGCAAGATCGACCGAACGGGACCGGACAAAGGCCGGCCCCGCCGCACGGATTCGTGCCCAATTCGGGCAGTCGCAACTGGCTCAAAGCGTGCCCTGACGGCACAACCGCACCGCTTCGCGATCGCCGGCCCCACAAGAATTTATGGCAAAAGACAAGTACCCGTCTGCAACGTTGACGATACCATTGGTTCCGTAGAGGGTCCATGGCCCCCCAGCCGGCCAGCAAACCGAATGCGTCCATCCGTTTCAGCACAGCAAAAAAGCCCAACGCACGATCCTGCGGACCGAGCGCGGCGGGACCGCGCGCGGCTGATCCCCACGATTTTGAGCGGCGCATTGCTGTTCCTGGCAGGACTATGGTCGGCCGCCTTCCTGCCCATCGGTCCGATCACGGGCACAATATTCCTCGGCCCGGGCAAGCCGGAAGCCACCGTGGCATTGCTCGCGGTACTCGGGTGTGGATTGCTCGCAGCGTCCGTCATTGAACTTTGGCGCGGCAGCCATCGGGAAGCACGGCTCCAGCAGGAGCGGTCCACGCTCCAGGCCGCCCTCGCCTTGTGCGAGCAGCGGCTGCGGGAGAGCGAGCAACGATGGCAGGACGTCGCTGAAATCAGCGGCGACTGGATTTGGGAAACCGACGCCGATCACCGGTTCACCCACCGCGCCGTGGACGCCTGCATCGAAGCGACGGGACTCAGTCCGGAGCGGACGATCGGCATGACGCGTTGGGAATTCGCCGGCGACGCCGCGGCGGAGGGGGAAAAATGGCAGCAGCATCGGCGTGACCTCGACGCACACCGGTCATTCCACGGGTTTCGCTATGCCGCCATGCTGCCCACCAAGGAGGTGTGCCACTTCGCCGTCAGCGGCAAACCGGTATTCGATCGCGATGGAATTTTTCGTGGCTACCGCGGCGTCGCCATCAACGAGACGGCCATGGTCGCGGCGCTGGAGCGCGCCGAGAAGGCCGAGACCCTGCTGCGCGACGCGTTGGACAGCATGTCCGAAGGCTTCGCCATCTACGACCGCGACGATTGCCTTGTACTGTGCAATGAGGCGTATCGCGGGCTGTATCCAGGCTGCGCCCATCTGATGATTCCGGGCGTGCGCTACGAAACCTTGGTGCGCGCCAATCTGGCAACGGGCTACTTCCCCGAGGGCATCGGCCGCGAGGACGAATGGGTCGCCAATGCCTTGCGCATTCACGGCGTGGCCACGGGCGAAATGCAGAACCAGTGCCACGACGGGCGGTGGCTCCTGGTCTCCGAGCGCAGGATGCGCAGTGGCGGCCTGGCCTGCCTGCGGATCGACATCACCGAGTTGAAGCGCATCCAGATCGCCCTGCGAGACAGCGAGCGGCGGCTTCGCGACTTTGCCGAACTCACCTCCGATTGGTTCTGGGAACAGGACTCTGACCTGCGCTTCACATGGGGTTCAGGGGTTCCCGCCCTCCAGTCGCTTGCAGCAAGCGGCGGTTTCCTTGGCACCACAAGATGGCAATTCGCCAATCCACAGACCGGGCAAGAGGCGCAGAGCTGGGCCAGTCACAGGGCCGATCTCGAAGCGCGCCGGGAGTTTCGGGACTTTCGCTATCGCTGTGTCGGGCGAGACGGCCAGGTCCGCTACCTCAGCATCAGCGGCAAGCCACTGTTCGACTCCGGCGGCGCGTTCATCGGCTATCGCGGAACCGGCAATGATGTGACCGATAAGGTGGTCGCCGAAATCGAGTTGCGCCGGGCAATGGCATCGGCCGAGGCGGCAAGTCGTGCCAAGTCAGAGTTCCTGGCAATGATGAGCCACGAGTTACGAACGCCTCTGCACAGCGTTATCGGATTCTCCGAACTGATACGCGATCAGGCATATGGCCTGATCGACGACAGTTATATCAATTGCGCCAAGGACATTCGCGAAAGTGGCAGGCACCTTCTCGGGATCATCAACGAAGTCCTGGATCTGGCCACGCTTGATTTTGGCAGCTACCGCGTAGCCGAGGAACGTGTGCCGCTCGCATCGGTCGTGGATTCATGCGTCAGGATGCTCGCAGGTGCCGCATTGCGGCGCAGTGTTCGGATCGAACGGGACGAAGGTATTGACGGCGTTCATCTCTGGGTAGATCGCCGGGCACTGAAGCAGATCTGCCTGAACCTTTTTGACAATGCGGTAAAGTTCAGCCCGCCGGGCAGCGTCGTGAGCATACGGGCCGGATCTTGCACAAATGGCGACCTGGAATTGATCGTGGCGGATACGGGTATCGGGATCGACGCAGCGTCTTTGGAAAATGTCTTCGAACCGTTCTACCAGGTCGATGGCACGCATCGTCGTAACCACGAGGGCACAGGTCTTGGTCTGACCATCTGCCGGCGCTTGTTGGCCTTGCACGACGCGTCGATAAAATTAGAGAGTGCGGCAGGCCAGGGCACCAGAGCGACCGTGACATTCCCACGCGGCAGGGTACTCAGATGTGCCGCACGCTGTGCCAGGGCAAAGGCCGGTAGCGAAGACAGGGATGATCGCGGCGTCCCGGATGATCGTTCGCAGCCTCCTGTTGCGGCAAACGGCGCGCAGTCGGGCGGACCTTGAATGAGCCTTCATCGGCGGGCTGCTCGCCCCATGACCGCCGGCTGGAAGACCGCCCCTGCTTCCCCGAAGCAGAAGCGGCAGCTCCCAGGGAAAGCGTCCAGGCAAAGCTCCCACGGAAAGCTCCCCGGCAAAGCTCCCAGGGACAGCTTCCAGCGAACGGCAGACGGGATGCTATTGCGGCGTTGGCAACGTCTCCGGCGGACCGTTCGGAACCAGCAGGGTGCTGGTCCCATTGCCGTTATTCATCAGCATACCCTGCCCGGCTGCGCCCGGTATGGTGACCATTCCCATCGATCCCATATCGCCCGTCACGGTGCCGAACCCGCGTGGAGTCATGACCGTGTCGCCCAGCCGAGGCGCCGACGAAAAAGGCGTTGCCGGTGTCCCGAAAGACGGCGCCGCCCATGCACTTCCACCCAGCAAGAGCATCGCCCCGGCGCCGGCCAGAACCATTGCGCTGCGCATGTGTACCTCCTGAATTCACCCACGCGGACAGCCATCGCTGCCGCAATCGGCGGCCAGCCAAAGAACCCCGGCCGCCATCGATGCCAGCCATATGGGTGGATTGCACTGTGCGCCGAATGCAACCTCGGCATCTGGCCATGTCCCGACCGCATCCCCGCCAAATCCAGGTCGCCCCCTCCCCTTGTGGGAGGGGGCCGGGGGGAGGGGTCGAACTGCAAGTACCGGCTTGCCCCCAATGACACGCGTACAGTCGATCAATGACACGCGTACAGTCGATCAAAAAGCCGCCGCTGATCTCAGGCGTTAGACCGGTCCTCTGCATCCCGCCGATAGACCCCGAAGATCGCTTTGCCGATCAAGGACGTTTCCTCATCCATGCATTTCGCGTAAATCGCCGCGCGCGCGGTCTGAATCTCTGCCGATGCGGGGGCTGCGTCGCTCGCCAGCTCGATCAAGTGTGCCGCCAGCCGCGTCTTTCCCGTGTCGGCCAGCGCCGTGGCGCGGTTGGCCAATGTCGCCGCACCACCCGCCAATGCCGCGATTTCATCCGCAAGCGCCGCCGCCGGGGCAGGCTTGAGATGTGCCGGATTGCCGTCGAACCATCCGGCATACAGATGCCAGATCCCGCGAACGACAAACTCCGGGTCGTCGTATTTCGGCCGCAGCCAGGGCTTCGCCAGCAGGCCCTTGGGCGCCGACACCGTGTGCAGGATCGTATCCAGCGTGGCACCCTTGTTCATCAGCGCCAGGGTCTGCCGCACCAGACTCTCCAGCACCTCAGCCCCGTCGCAGAGCACCTGATTTGCCTGCTCCCGGCCGAAGATGACCGGACCATGGCCGGGTATCAGCACGTCGGGCTGCAACGCCTGCATCTGGCGCAGGGCAGCAGCCCAATCCGCGGCGTAGCGTTGCACCTTGCGCGGATTGCCCACGTTCGGGAACATCCAGATCACAAAATCTCCGCTGACCAGAACACGGCGTTCGGGCAACCACACAAAGGTAGCGTCGTCTGTTTCCCCGCGGCCATGGAACAGCTCGATCGTCTCGCCACCGATTGTGATGGAGAGGGTGTCGTCGTAAATCTCATCGGGCCGGCGCTGCCCGATCGGATAGACGTAATCCGGGTGATTGAATTGCTGCCCCTGCACGATGCTGTTGAAACCATGCGTCGCTTCGTAGCGGCTCAGGCGGCGGAGCACGTTTCGATGGGCAATGACACGCGGCCGCGGCAGGCCCCTCGCGTCGGCGTCCTGGTCGATGACCCCGATGCCGCTGGTGTGGTCGATATGGCCGTGCGTGTAGATGACGGTATGGACGGGGCTATTGTCCCATCGCCGGATCGCGGCGAGGGTTCCGGCCGCCGTATCCGGCTTGGCCGTGTCCACGAATACGAGGCCGGCGGCCGTCCGGATAACGGTGACCGCGCCGCACAGATATGTTGTGTGGACGGCAATGACGTTCTCCGCGACAGCGGTGATGGCGCCATCCGAGACCGCCTGTGTCCACGCTTCCATCGGCGCTGTGCCATGCCAAAGCCGTTCGAAAAGCTGGTCCTGTTCCATGGCGGTCATCCCCGGTCGCATGAACCGCCCGGTGGTAGCGCCCTGACAGATTGTGGACCAGGGCGGCCATGGCCGCGTCTCAGGACGAGTACAGCGAACCGCGAACGATCACGGCGCAGGGCGAACCATCACGGCGCCAGCCTCGCGGCGAGGAACTGGCGTACTTGCGTCTCCGCATCAGCGGCGGCGACCGGATTGCCGCCGACGCGGTGGCCAAAATAGATATGCAACGGCGCGACGGTATCGAAGGCATGCACGGCGCCAGGGTAAGTCAGCATCTCGAGCGCATGCCCGTTACGGTTCACAGTCTGACTCCAGCGCACACACCTGCCGGGTGGCGTCCAATCATCATCGGCCCCGATCAGGATGAGCGTGTCGGTGACGAGCGGCGCAGTCGGGCGCTCGCAGCCCGGATAGAAGGCGATCGCAGCGGCGAAAGCAGCCACACCAGCGGGAGGCGCGTCAGCGAGCACCGCTTTCAGCACCGCCCAGCCGCCATGAGAGAAGCCGATCACGCCGACACGGCCCGGCGCGATATCGGGCCGCGTGCGCAGCCACGCCGCAGCATGAAAGGCGTCCGCCGCCTGCGCCTCGGGCGGAACCTCGCGCCCATGCGCGCACACCTCGCGGACACCGCGCGGACCGAAGCTGTCGACCAGCAGGGCGGCATAGCCCCAACGCCTCAGGCGACGGGCCCAGTTGCGGTAATGGGGACCGACGCCGTCGCAGCCATGCAACACCACCATGGCCGGGAACGGGCCGCGGCCCTCGGGAAGGAACAGCTCCGCAGCCTGCCCGCTCCGCGGGCCGCCAACCGTGGCCGGCGAGAAGACCGGCTGTGCCTGTGCTGAAAAGACCCCCGCAAGCACCAAGCCGAACAGCAGGCTGGCAAGCGCCGGGATGGGGCACGTGCGCGTCATGATGATTTGATATTATCAACAATGCGACATGGGTGCTCCATACCAACGTCGCGATCACCGCGATGCAGTCCCCGTCCCGCGCCACGTCCGCGCTGCCGAACGCGGCACGGAACATCGGGACCTTGCGCCATCGGTTCCTTTCATACGAAACGCCGCCACACCAAGCGCGTGTGGCTCGCGCTTTCTCAACGCCCCTCAGATCATCAGTTCGATCAAAAACGGCCCGCTGCGTCCCAGCGAATAGCGCAGCAAATCAGCGAACGCCTCTGTCGTGTCGGCGCGCGCGCCCTCCACGCCCATCGATCCGGCAAGCTGCGTCCAGTTGATATCGGGATTTCCCAGATCGAGCATGCCCATCGCGGTCCGCCCGGGATTGGCACCCACGTTGGCCAACTCGCCAATCAGGATCGCGTATTTGCGGTTGGAGAGCAGTACCGTCGTCACATCCAGCTTCTCGCGCGCCTGAGTCCACAGCGCCTGCACCGTGTACATCGCGGAGCCGTCCGCCTGCAGGTTGATCACCCGCCGCCCCGGCGCACCGATCGCGGCACCGGTCGCCAGAGGCGGGCCGCCACCGATCGCACCGCCCGTCACGTTCAGCCAGTCATGTGGCGCGGCGGCCTTGGTCAGCGGGAAGAAGCCCCGGCCGAAAGTCACCGACTCATCGGCGATCACGGCCCCTTCCGGCAGCAGAGCGCCAACGGTCGAGGCGACACTGTCGGGCGTCAGCGCGCCACGTCCCACCTCCGGCCGAGGGCCACTATCAAACCGGGCAACTTTCGGCGCCCCCACCGCCTCGGCCAGCCGCGCCAGGGCGTCCACCACATCTTGCTCTGGCCGCGCCAGCACATGCAGGTCGGCATCCGGCGGCACCGAGGTCTGCACCTTCCCCGGATAGGCAAAGAACGTCACCGGCTTCTTCGCCCCCGCCAGGATAAGGTGCTTTGTCCCGGCCAACGCCTTGACAGCCACATCAACCACATAGGGCACGCGATCCACTGGCATGCGTCCTTGCCCGCGTGCCGTACGCGCATTGGAACCGCCCGCCATCACCCGGCACCCGGTATGCGCAACAATCCGCTGCGCGTACTCCAGCCCTTGCTCTGACAGACCGAACCCGCTCAGCAGCAACAGCACGCCCGCGCCGCCGCGACGCAACACCGCGGCCGCCTCATCGATCTGGCTCGGCGCGCTGGCCGGCGCGGCGGGGACAGGCAGGGCATCGGCTACCACGCCGCCCTCGTCCCACGACGTGTCGGACGGCAGGATCAGTGTCGCAATCTGCCCTGGCGACGTGCGCGCCGCCTGCACTGCCACCGCCGCGTCGGCCCCCACGCTGCGCGCCGAGGTCGCGGTGCGCACCCAGCCGGAGACGCCGCGCGCCCAACCCTCGGTATCGGCGGTCAGCGGCGCGTCCAGTGGCCGGTGATACGTGGCCTGGTCGCCGGGAATGTTGACGATCGGCGTATTGGCGCGCCGCGCGTTGTGCAAATTGGCGAGTCCGTTCGCCAACCCCGGCCCGCAATGCAGCAGCGTCGCCGCGGGTTTGCCGGCCATGCGCGCGTAGCCGTCCGCGGCGCCGGTCACCACGCCCTCGAACAATCCCAGCACGCAACGCATGCCTGGCACGCGGTCCAGCGCGGCGACATAGTGCATCTCGGACGTACCGGGGTTGGAGAAGCAGGTATCGACCCCGCTCCTCAGCAGTGTATGCACCAGGCTTTCGGCGCCATTCATGGCGGGGGACTCCTCGTTGTTGCCAAACGGCTAACCCGTCCGGGGCGCGAAGGCCAGTCTCGTGCCAGGCCCCCGAGTCCCCACGGGGCCGCTGCTCCGGCAGGCCGCGCGGCAGCACGATCCGGACATCGCGCGGCCGATCAACTATGGATCAGCGTGCCGACCGGCTCCCCCGCCAGGGCCCGGGACAGATTGCCCGGCACCAATCCGTTGACGATGCGCACACTTGTGACCAGCTTCGCCCGGGTCAGCAGTTCCAACACAACGGGCTCGACCGGCAGGGTCGGCAACCGCATCGCGATCAGTTCGGCTGCCGTGATCTCCGCAATGAACTCCGCAGCAGGGTGGGTCTTCGGGTCGGCCGCGTAGACCCCATCGACATCCTTCAGCAATATCACACTGCGCGCGCCGAACACCTCGCCGACGAGGTATGACCCGGCATCGCTGCCATGCGGGGGGATCTTGCCCAGGGCCGGCGGATGCTCCCACAAATCGTACGGGGGCACGCCGTTGAACACCGCGCCACGTGCCGCCGCCAGCATCGCCGGCAGCAACTGCACGATAAACGGCGCCTCCAGATAGACAAAGCCGTGGCTCGCCAGCAGGCACGACACCATGTAGGCGTTCTGTGCTGCCGACTTCGCGGCCAGCGTCGCCAGCGCACCGGTCGGCAGGCCAAGGTCGAGGCCGACCGACAGAATGTGGCGCGCACGCACGCCTGGTCCGACGCCAACCACCTGCGTATGCGCTGCCTGGTTCGCGACGATCTCATCCAGCAACGGCAGCACAGCGGACCGGCCGCGGTCCATGATCGACTGTCCGCCGATCTGCACGACATTCAGCTTCGGCAGAATCGCGCGCACGGGCGCTTCCGTGCCAGCAATCACTGCCCGGTCCATCAGCGATTCGCGCATCAGCTTCGACGCGACATGCTGCGCATGGCTCATGACCCTGCCCCACGATGCTGCGCATTGTAGATGATTGTTCCAACCGGTTCGCCGTCCAGCGCCGCCGTCAGTTGACCCGGCTTCAGCCCATTCACGAACTGGATTTCATGGATATGGCGCGCGTTCAACATGATCTCGAGCACCGCCCGCTCAACCACAAGGTCGTTCAGGTCCAGTTTCAGCAGCTCCTGGACGCTGATGCGTGGAATGAACGCAGCGCGCGGGTCCTTCTTCGGATCGGCGGTGAACAAGCCGTCCTCGTCTTTCACGTAGATCATCTTCCGCGCGCCGAACACCTCGGCGATCAGGAAGCAGCCGGTGTCGGTGCGCTGCGGCGGGATGCGGCCGAGCTGGGGATTTTGCTCCCAGAGTTTGTAGGGCGGCATGCCCTGGCAGATCACCGCGCCGCGCTCCATCAGGTAATGCGGGACCGAGGCGAACCCTTCCGGCTCCAGGAAGGCAATGCCGTGGCTCGCAAGCAGGTACTGCAACATCTGTGCGTTCTGCCAGGCGACCGCGGTGCCCAGCACCGTCAGCACACCAACCGGCAGCCCGAGATCGATCGCCAGCGAATAGATGTGCCGCGCGCGGGTGCCGGCGCCGGTGCCCAGGATCATCTTGTGGCGCGGCAGGTTTGCCACGATCTCCTGCACGACAGGCATCAGCCCGGCGCGGCCGCGATCCATGATGCTCTGGCCACCGATCTTGACGACATTGGCCCATGGCAGCAGCGCGAGATCCGGCGTGTTGTCCGTCGCGCGCATCAGCGATTCGTCGCTCAGCGATCCGCCGACAAGACGTTTGCCAAGCTCCGTTAGCAGCGAGTCTTCGACCACGTTCGGCATTCAGGCTCCTTGCGGGCTGCGGTGAATGATCAGTTCAAAGCGGTGGTCTTCCCGGTGGACGGCATCCAGCGACCCGAATTGCTCGGTCGCCCAAATGCCCAGCGCGCGCATCGCGTCCCGCTTCACCGCTTCCGGCAGCACAGCGAAGCGCGCGCCGCCGGCATGACGTTGCAGGAAACCGCGCGGCGTTCGTTCGGCGGCCCAGGATGACACGACCCTGACAGTCGGGTCCGGCATCCGGCGAGCCAGCCAGCCCATCGCATCGTCGCGGAATTTGCCGCGATACGGATGCACGTCCATCCGATCCAAAATCCCCGCCAACCGGGCTTTCATTTGCGCATCGACACCGCCGTCGGGCGCGATGACCCGCCCTGCGGCGACGATACCTCCGGGGCGCAGCACACGGATCGTATCGGCCAGCAAGTGCCGCCAGCCCGCGACGCGGTTGAGGACCTGCACCAGCAGGACCGCGTCGAAGCACCCATCGGGGAACGGCAGCACTGTGCCATCGGCTTGCACGAGCAACGCGCCGGGATGGCGCTGCGCGAAGTTGCGCAGCATCCCGAACGAAAGATCGGCGCCGACATAGTCGTCGCCCGCGGTCACGAACGGCCAGCCGATACGGCCGGTGCCGGCCCCCAGATCCAGCAAACGGAACCGCGGCGACAGGCCGGAGCGCAGGATGGTGTCGCGGACCGCCTCCGCGACACCATCCGGCAGGGGCCGGCACCGATCGAACTCCGGCGCGATCGCGTCGTAGACGCTCATCCCGATTGCCAGGGCAATGGTCAGTGATGCTGCATATGCGCCGTGGCCGGCGGATTGTAGGCCAGGTTCACCTCCACCATCATGCCGCGGTCCTCATGCGCCAGGATGTGGCAGTGCAGGACATAGGCGCCGGGATAATCGACGAACCGCGACCGCATTTTGAAGTAGCCATGCACCAGGGTGCCCGCGCCAGGCGCGCCGGCCGGCACGGTTGTCGCGTCCGGGATCGGGAACACGTCCCACCAGATGTTGGTCTTGGCGGCGTGCGGCGACGGGGGCGATGGGCACGGCTTCCAGGTATCCGGCTTGGTGCCGTCCAGCAGACACTGACCGGGCAGCGGTTTGCCGGTCCAGATATACAGCGGGATCGCGTTACCGCTGCTGTCGAACAGTACCTGTCCTTGCGCATTCAGCAGCGGGGCGTTCGGGTCGAACACCTCCGTCACCTGGAACGGATTGATGTGGATATGGAAGGGATGATCCACTTTGGCGTTGGAGATGTTGTAGACCGTCCATTCCTCGACCGTGTTGAGCGTCGGAATATTCACCGCGGTGCCGTTCTCGCCGAACTTGAGCTGTGGGCCGCCATCGACGGCGATGGTGTGCTGGCTCGCACCGGTGGTGGCGCCCGAGGTCTGGAAGGTCAGATACCGGCTGAAGTTTTTCACCTCGCTGGTGGCAACGTCCTTCAGGAACCCGGGCCGGGGCGGCATAATCGGCATGATCGGCATCAACACCGGCTTGTCCTTCGTCAGCACGATGTTCAGCAGCACCTTGTACTTGCCCGGCGCGGTCGTCTGCGCCGTGCTCACCGAATGGCCCTGGGCGATCGTCAAAGGAACACTACCCGAGGGAAGCGAGGCGGGTGCCCGCACCAGGAGATCGATCCGGTTGCCCGGGGCAACGAAGACCGGGCGCTCCGCCCTGGCAACATAATTGTCCTGGTCGAACTGCACCCCGTCCTGCGCCGTCTGCCGCCAGGTGAAGCCGGCCGGCAGCGCCTTCAGATAAAAGCCGCTGACGGTCGAGGCGTTGACGATGCGCCAAAGCTGCGTTTCGCCTGGCTTCATCGACACGTTCGGTACCTGCTGGCCGTTGATCGAGAATGGCGATTGCGAGCCGGAACCGCTCTCCAGCGTCGGAATCCCGGCGATCTGGTTGACCACCATGACGGTTTGCAAGATGGGCCAGTTGGTCGACGGCCCGGTCTGTCCCGGCAACTGCCGCCCGTTGGGATGATTCTTGTAATAGGCCTTGATGGCGCCGTCGTAGCCTTGCGGCGAATTGTCCTCGATGATGAATGCGCCGGCCATGCTGTTGGACACGTTCAGCGCGGTCGAGCCATGCTTGTGCGCGTGATACCACATGGTGCCAGGCGCCTGACCCATGTGCAGCGCCCCCGGCGGCGTGGTGGTGCCGGGGTATTTCGGCAGCAGGAAGCAATACGGGAACGCACCGATATAGTATTGCGGGAATTCTCCGGCGGCATCCTGCTGCTGATCGATCATCCACAGCTGCATGCCGGCGGGCGTCGCCGTCAGCATGGTCTCCTGGCTTTTGATCCAGTTCGGAATGCCCAATTGCTTCCAGGTGAGCGGCCATTCCAGCAGGTTGTTGGCCTTCAGGTTCTTCTCGCAATTGGCGTAAAAACTGTCGAACTCCGCCGCGACGGATTTGGCGGTGACGCTTGGCGGGCCGTTATTGGGCCGCGGCGACGGCCGCACCGCCAGGAACACGTTATCCGCTGTTCCCATCGGGCTGGTATGCGTGCCGTGGAAATGCAGATTGCCGGTGGACGATCCGTGGAAGCAATTCGGCAGCGTGTCGTAGGTGGTGGCGTTGAGTTTCGGATAGCCGCCATTCACCGAATCGCAACCGGCGCCCTTCGACAGGTCGGCGCCGGGAGGCAGGTTTTCGGCCACGTCGATGGAATTGCCGTAATCGATGGGATTGATCTGATTCAGAAATGTCAGTTCCACCATGTCGCCCAGGCTGGCGCGCAGCGTGGGGCCCGGTATCGGCGGCGGCGCGTTCTTGCCGTTTGGCGTGCCGGTCGTCTCCTCGGCCTGATAGTAGCGGCGGAGCTGCGGAACGCAGACGACAGGTGGCGGGTTGGGCTTGTTCGACGCCGGAGGCACCTGCGCTCGCGGGCCGTCAGCCAGAACGATGATGTGTTTGAGGCGGCCACCGTGGGAGTCGATTTCCGGCAGCCTGGTGAGCGTCAGGTCCAGTCCGGCGGGGCATGGCGCAGTGAATTGCGCCTGCGCCGGGGGTGCCAGCGCGACAACGAACGCCGCAGCGGTCAGCGCGGCAAACAACCAGCGCGGCGAGCGAAGGGCGCAGGCAATTGTTTGTGCACGGATGGCGTTGCTGAACAATGTCATTGAACTCTCCCCTGCGTTGACCGGTGCCTGGGCGGCCTTCTTTGTCTGTGGCGGATGCAAAGATCAGTAGATGACGATCTTGCCGCGTTCCGAGGGATGGTTCTTGCAGCAGTAGTAGATCGTGACCCCCGTGACGACAGGGATCGGCTTCCCGCCAGGGGTGGCGGGCGGCAGGGTGGCGGGCACCGGGAATTGCGGCGACGAGGAGCCGAAGCCCGGGATCGGGTCAGTGAAGTAAAGCGGCGACCCGGGCGGATTGTCGGCGTCCGGCACGGGAGCGCCGTTCTCGGTGTTGCCGACCGTCGGCCAAGGCTGGTGCACGTCGGCGGTGCCGTTCCCCCAGGTGATGATCTGGCCGGCCTGCGCCTGTGCCGCGTCACCCGGGTTCGCGCCCACGCCCCAGGGCTGAAAGGTTTTAACGCCCGCGTTGGTCGCGACGATTCGGATGTTCCACTCCTGCGTTCCAGACATGGCTTCCCCCCGTGTCGGTTCGCGGAATGGTTGCATTGAATCTGTCGTTTGGCAACAGAAAAAACCCCAAGTGCCGGCGCAGCCGTCAGTCCACCCGTAGTATACAATCAGATATAGCGGGTCGGCCCTTGCAGGACCAACGGAAAAATTATGCTCCGAGTAGAATAGAACGCGTCATTGTCAGCAGCCCAGGACGATTCACGGCACCATTATTCAATATGGTGTGCTCACAGGGTTCGCTGGTCTATGCAAGCCCTTGGCGTGACAGCCCGCCGACGAACGCGATCGTCCACCCGGAAACGGGTCATCTGAGACGCTGGACAGGCGCAAGATAGCGGTTGGCCCCGAGGCTACCAGCAGCAGGTTGT
>Ga0335074_10008443_pt1 | contig 14310 bp, 10 predicted proteins | sample Lox_Sample_23_FD_206715 | JGI IMG/M metagenome (GOLD analysis project Ga0335074, IMG submission 206715) | Soil microbial communities from Loxahatchee National Wildlife Refuge, Florida, United States - Lox_Sample_2.3 | ecosystem: Environmental > Terrestrial > Soil > Wetlands | place: USA...
GCTGCCGCCCGCCGCAGCCGGTCGGGCCAGGACTGGCCCGACAGGTGTCCGTGGATCAGCGCAGCCAGCGCGGCATCGCCGGCGCCAACCGGGTTACCGCGCTGCACGGGCGGCGTGGCGCGCAGCGACAGTTCAGGAAGCACGGCGAGCAGGCCGCGCGGGCCAAGCGAGATGACGGCGCCCTGCGCACCGCCGGTCAGGAGTTCCCCGGCGGCCTTCACCGCGGCGGGCAGTGCGACAGGAACCGCAAGCCCGAAAGCCTCGGCTAGCTCGTGCTCGTTGGGTTTGACCAGGGCCGGCTTGGCTCCGAGCGCGGCCAGCAGAGGCGCGGGCTGGGTATCGACGAACACGGCCGAGCCCGCGTCGGCCGCGAGCGCGGCCAGGACGCTGTAGGCATCGGCTGGCAGCCCGGCAGGCAGGCTGCCGGAGAGCACCACCGCAGCTGTGCCGTCGACCAACTGGCTGAAGCAGCCGGTGAACTCGTCCCACTCCGAGGCGGCAACCGGAGTTCCGGTCTCGTAGTATGCGGTGACGGCGGCGTCCTCGACGCTGAAGGCGCTGACTGTCCTGCGGCTGTCAGCCGCACAGCGGACCAGGTGGTACCGCAGTCTCCACCCGTCGAGGTGGCTAGCGATCTCCTGGCCGACTAGTCCCCCCGCAAAACCGGCGACAACGACCTCGTGGCCCTCCTGCTGAAGGATCCGGGCCACGTTGACGGCCTTGCCACCCGCCTGGCTGTGCACCTCACGGACACGGTTCGCCTCACCGGCGGTGAACCGCTCGCCGATGTAGGTGATGTCCAGTGCGGGGCTCAGCGCGACGCATAGGACGCGGCCGCTGGTCGCGGTCACTCGGGAGTCAGCATCACGGAGCGCGCCAGGTAGCGGGGCCGGTCCGGGTCCATGCCGCGAGCGAGGGAGGTGGCCACCGCGATGCGCTGGACCAGCACCAGCTCAGCCTGCGGGTCACGGCTGCCGACGATGACCGTGGCGCCAGTGCGGCGAATGTCCTCGACCAGTGCATCGTCGTTCACGCCCATCAGCCAGACCACCGAGGTCTCGGTGGCGGCCGACAGCGGCCCGTGCCGGTACTCCAGAGCCGGGTGCGCCTCGGTCCAGGCCGATGCGGACTCCTGCACCTTGAGCCCGGCTTCCCGGGCCACCCCGACCGACCAGCCCCGGCCAAGAAACACGTAGTGCGGCCGGTTGACCAGCGACTGATCCAGGTCAGCGGCTACCGCAGCCCTGGCCTGCTCCACGACCGGGGCGAGGTCGTGGCCGATATGCGCACGGAGCACGGTCAGCGCGGTGGTGGCGAACCGAGTCTGCACGACGGACTGCTCGTCAGCGTAGTCAAGCACGAGGAGGTGGTCGGTGAGGTCGCGGATAGGCGCGACGGGATCGGCGGTGATGCCGATCTTGCGCACTGAGCCTGGCAGGTTCCGCAGTGCCTCAAGCACCTCGGTAGTCGTGCCGGAGCGCGACACCACCAGGGCAGCGTCGTAATCGCGCCCAGGCAGCTCCGATGCCGGGAACGCATCGGTTTCCCCCTCGCCAGCGGATTCGCGCGCTACCGCGATCGCGCTCGCGATGTGCCAGGAAGTACCGCAGCCGATGACAGCAACCCGCTCGCCCTTGCTGGGCAGCACCTTCGCCGCTTCACCGACGGACTCGAGTGCTCTCGCCCAGCAGTCGGGCTGGCTGGAGATCTCCCTCTCCACGTGGGGTTCAGGTCGCTGCACCGGCGGGTCCTTTCGCTGACCGCTCCGCGGGGGCAGCTCACCATCGGCCGACCCGAGCCATGCCGACCGCGTCAGCGGAAGCAGGCCATACCTGTCGGACCGCGCTCGCCGCTCACGCGATCGTCAAAAACGCGCACAACTTACGCTCAAATTATGCACACTCTAGCCTATTTGCTTCGACTCTACGACATGTGTGATCACACCACAAGGTGACAGACCTATCTTGGGCGGCCCGCGCCGGAGCCGCCTCTCGCGCCGCAACGCGCACCGGACGCGAGCGCTGCAGACGAGCGCTGCAGACGAGCGCTGCAGACAAGCACGGGGTCCGCGTCAAGCGGATCCCAGGACGGTGCGCAGCTGCTATACGCACAGCGGAGGCGCAGCCGCGACAGAGCGCAACACCCGGCTACGCAAGGTGAGCACCAATGAGTTCTTAGTAACTGCCGGAGCGCTCCGTTACGGAAAGCCTGCACGCGGGACGCGCGCGCGAGGCGAGCACAGGGTGCAGTGAGCGTGCACGGCTGCGGTGGCCAGGCCAGGCTGCGCGTGACCGACAGCCGGGCCTGCGAATCATGCTCAGAAACAATGAAATGTGAGCAGATCAAGCAGATCTATGTGATCGCTATTGGTTTTCCCTGTGCAGGCGGCCATGATGGCACATGTGCGGCTTCCCGTTCGCCGCACCTGCCGCAACAAGGAGCGTGATGAAAAAGCTGAGACGAGCGTTCATAGCCATGCTCATGGCGACGCCTTTGGTGATCATGACCGTGGCGAGTAGTCCGGCTGCGCAGGCAGCGCCCGGCGGGCCCGATCAGACCCCCGTGATGGGCTGGAGCAGCTGGAGCTTCCTGCGGATGAGCGCTGATGCCAGCCGCGTGGAAGGGGAAGCCCGAGCGCTGGTGCAAACGGGCCTGGCAAGGGCCGGATACCGGTACATCAACATCGACGACGGCTGGTATCAGTGCCCGGGACCGCAGGGTCCGAACGTCGATTCCTACGGACGCTGGGTGGTGAACTCGGCCGCGTACCCGAGCGTGGGGTCGGAGAACGGCATCCAGGCAGTGGCCGCCTACGTGCACAAGCTCGGACTGAAGTTCGGCATCTACGAGACGGCCGGAATCTCCAGCCAGGCAGTCAAGGAGAACACCCCGATCCTCGGCACCCGGTACACCGCCGATGACATCGCCACCTCCAAGCCGCAGAACAACTACAACTGCGGCGGCATGCACAGGATCGACTACAGCAAGCCCGGGGCGCAGGCTTACGTGGATTCAATCGTCGACGAGCTGGCCTCCTGGGGCGTCGACTACATCAAGCTGGACGGCATCACCGATCAGAACGGCCCGGACATCAAGGCGTGGCAGGCTGCGATCCACCAGTCCGGCCGGCCCATCGTGCTGGACACCACCCAGGGCAGCTACAACATCAAGCTCGCCCCGGTGCTGAAGGAGTACTCCAACCAGTGGGAGTTCGCGCCGGACATCGAGATCAACGGTCCTGACGAAGGTTCGGCGAACGCCTGCAACAACCCGCCCTTCACCGGATGCCTCAGCGTGTTCCCGCTCACCAGCTACAAGCACTGGAGTGACCGGTTCGGCGACGAAGCCAGGTGGCAGCCCTACGGCGGCCCCGGCGGGTTTAACGACTACGACTCGATCGAGGTCGGTGACGGCTCGGCGGACTCCGGCATGACGCTTGCGGCTTCGGAGTCGCAGCTCAGCTTGTGGTCGCTGGGCTCGGCGCCGCTGATCCTCGGCAGCGACCTGACCAAGTCGGTGACCAACGGCTACGGTACTAGCGCCGGGATCACCCCGCGCGACTACAGCCTGCTCACGAACCGGAGCGTCATCGAGGTTGACCAGGACGCTATCGATGCGTCGCGAATCGTGAACGTCGGGACGCCAGGCCGGAAGCCAGGCCATCAGGTGTTCGCGAAGGTAGAGCGGCGCGGCGACGGGATCGTTGGGCTGTTCAACACCACCACCAAGCTCGGCTCGAAGGCGGTTTCGATCGCGACGACCGCGGCCGCGATCGGGCTGCCGGCTGATCCGCACGGGTACCTGGTAGTGAACCTGTGGGGCCGCCAGTCGGTGGTGGGAGGCCGCTCCGAGTACCGCATCTCGTCCGCCGGGAAGATCACGGCGACAGTCCCCGCGGAGGGCGTGGCGCTGTTCCGCGTCATCCCGCTGCCCTGACGCCGGGTCAGCGATTCAGTCAACGGCTGGCGCGGTCGGGCCTGCGTGCCCGGCCGCGCCAGCGCCTGGCTTACCGGGCGCCGGCCCTGGTGCTCAGGCCTTCCGGCGATAGATCCGCAGCGAGTTCATGGACCATCGGGATGACCCTGCTCCCGTACAGTTCGATACTGCGCATGAGCTTGGCGTGGGGGAGCCGTCCAGCGCTGTACTTCAGGTCGAAGCGGTCGGCGCCCAGAATCGATGCGGTACGAGCGATCTTGGCAGCGACCGTCTCGGGCGATCCAACATAGAGCGAGCCATGCGCAGACGCCTCGTGCTCGAACTGGGCCCGCGTCATCGGCGGCCATCCTCGCTGCGCGCCAACGCGATCACGCGCTTCCTTGAAGTACGGCCACAGTTCCTCGCGTGCCTGGTCGTCACTATCGGCGAGGTAGCCGGGCGAATGCAGCCCGACCGGGAGTGACGGGAAGCCGAACTCGCCCAGTGCACGCCGGTACAGGTCGATGTAAGGGGCGAAGCGCTGCGGATCACCGCCGATGATGGCGAGCATCAGCGGCAGGCCGTAATGCGCGGCCCGAACCACCGACTCCGGGCTGCCGCCCACGCCTACCCAGGTCTTCAGCGATCCGGACTCGGTTGTCGGATACACCCGCTGCTGCGCCAGCGACGTCCTGGTATTGCCTGACCAGCTCACCTCGCCCTCTGCGAGCAGCCGGACGAACAGGTCCAGCTTCTCCTCGAAAAGCTCGTCGTACTGGCCGAGGTCAAACCCGAACAGCGGGAACGACTCGGTGAATGACCCTCGTCCCAGGATGACCTCGGCCCGGCCGCTGGAAATGGCATCCAGGGTGGCAAAGCGCTGAAACACGCGCACCGGGTCATCGGAGCTCAGCACTGTCACCGCGGATCCCAGCGCGATCCGGCTGGTCTGCCCGGCGATCGCCGCCAGGACTGTCTCGGGCGAGGACACCGCGAAGTCGGCCCGGTGGTGCTCTCCGACACCGAAGAAGGCGACGCCCAGCTGGTCTGCGAGGACTCCCTGGTCAATAACATTCCGGATTGCCTGGGCTTGTGACTCCAGCTGACCGGCCTGATCCTCCGTTACGTCCCCGAAGGTGTCCAGGCCCAGCTCCAGAACCGTACTCATTGGCCGTCAGCTCCGTCCCGACTGCTCTCTATAGTAGAGAGTTCAACCATCGAGCAGGGAACCGCTCGTATCCTGTCCGTATTCCCCGGCTGCTGGGATGCCAGCCCGGCTCCGCCGGTCAGCTCTCCGTGACGACAAAACCCTGCAGGTCTGTGCCGCCCCTGCCATTGGCGTACTCGCCCGCGGCGCTGCAGCGGCCCGGAGCCGCGCACGACACCGCCTCGGTCTCGGCGTCGCCGCCTGTGTTGAGGCGCGCTGAGCCGGGTACCTCGAGAACCTTTCCCCACCGGCCGTCGCGCTCGGTCACGACGAACGCCTGGCTGTTGCCATCGGCTCCGCTGTAGTCTCCGCCCGCGCTGCAGTCGCCCGGCGCCGCGCACGACACGGCGTCGACTTCGGCCATGCCGGTGGTGTTGAGGCGGCCTGAGCCGGGGACCTCGATGGCCTTGCCCCACCGCCCCCTGCGCTCGGTCACGACGAACGCCTGGCTGTTGTAATTGCCGCTGGAGTAGTAGCCGCCTGCGCTGCAGTCGCCCGGTGCCGCACACGATACCGACTCGATCTCGGCATCATCGGCGGTGTTGAGGCGCGCCGATCCCGGGACCTCGGCCGCCCTGCCCCACCGGCCGCCGCGCTGAGCCACGACGATCGCCTCGCCGTTGAGGTCGCCGCCCGCGCTGCAGTAGCCCACTCTCGCGCACGACACGGACTCGATTGCGCCGCCGCCGGCGATCAGGCGCGCGGGTCCGCGGACCTCGGCCGCCTTGCCCCACCGGCCGCCGTGCTGAGTCACGACGAACGCATCCTGATTGTCGTGGCGATCAAGGTAGTAACCGCCGGCGCTGCAGTCGCCCGGCGCCGCGCAGGACACCGACTCGACCTCTGCCTGGCCTAGATAGTTCAGCCGTCCCGTCCTCGGAACCTCCATGGCCCGGCCCCAGACACCGTTGCGCTCGGTCACGACGAGAGCCTGGCTGGCTCCGCCGGAGAAGCCGGCAACGCCGTACTCGCCGCCGGCCGTGCAGTCGCCCGGTTTGGTGCACGACATCGTGCCGATGTCGGCGCCCCCGGCCACGTCGAGCCGAGCCGAACCCGGTACCTCGATAGCAGTGCCCCAGACGCCGTCGCGCTCGGTCGCGACCCACGCCTGGAACTGACCATGCCTGGCTGTGTACTGCCCGCCGGCGCTGCAGTCGCCTGCCGCGGCGCAGGAGAGCGTGTCGACGGATGCGTACCTGCCGACGTTGAGGCGCGCTAGGCCCGGTACCTCCATTGCGTTACCCCAGACGCCGTTGTGCTGACTGACGACGAACCCTTCTTCGACGCTGTCGGAAGCGCCGTAAATCCCGCCAGCGGCGCAATCCCCGGGGGCCGTGCAGGAGACCGCGCTCAGATCGACGCCACCCCCGGCGTTCAGGAGTGCGAGGCCAGGGATTTCAGTGGCGTTCCCCCAGGTTCCGCTGAAACTGCCAGCGTTTGGATGCGATCCTGATGCTGCCTGCGCGAGCGATAAGCCCTGGCTGATGAGCGCAACGGCCAGAGCCGTCGCTGCGAGCAGTGTGGCATACCGATTCCGCATCGAGTCCCCGTAGCTGACGAGAGCTTTTGGCCGCGATTGGCCACCGCATTATGCCAATCATTCGTCACAAGCCCGGCCAAACGCAATTGACAACAGCCTGGCCTTGACCCCGCCTGGTGCATCCAATGGAGACCCGGGGCGATGGCGACGCTGGCTGGGCTGGGGACTGCTCCCCACCCGGGGAGGGATCCCCTTGCTACCAGTCCGGGCTACTAGCAGCATCTGCCACGGAAGGATCAGCCGTGCGCCGACGGAGGCAAGGCGATGAGGCTCTCAGATGCGGCGGCGGAGGCTGCCGTGGAACCGTCCGTTAGCGCGGCGTGAGGCGGTTCTTCGTCAGCGTGGCTACGACCGGGGAAGAGGAACTGAGTCTTGATCGCACTGCGCTTGATGATGGCCATGCCGTACCTGCTGGCAGTGTCGGGAGCTACCGCCCTCGGCACCGCGCTGGTGGTGCGGCTGTTCTTCCGCCGCGGCAGGAGCTACCTCGACACACAGGGCCGGCGCCGGTAGTCGACTACCGGCCGCGCAGCTGGCTCGCGGTTCTGCCTCTCGCCATGCTGATCGGCGGTTCATTTGCCCTGCACTGGCGGCTGATTGGCGGCCATATCCCCGTCGGTGCGCTCGCCGCGTGGATCGTCATGTCCGGTTGCGTCGTCGCTCAGTGCGCCATGTCGTGGTTCCACCGGCCCGTCCGGCTGCCATCGGCGCCGGGGGAGGTTGCCGTTGTCATCCCCTGCTACAACGAACACCCCGCGTTGCTCGGCCGGGTGCTGGAATCGCTGCGCTGGCAAACCCGCTCCCCGGACTACATCGTGGTCACCGACGACTGCAGTGACCAGGCCGACTACCGGCCGTTGATGGACCGCTATCCGGAAGTGACCTGGCTGCGGCACGAGGAGAACCTGGGCAAGAAGCACGCGCAGGCAACTGCATGGCGGCGGGTGCCGACTGCGGATTACGTCATCACGATTGATTCCGACAGTGAGGTGGAGCACCGGGCGGTCGAGGAGATCCTCCGGCCGTTCAGCGACCCGCGGGTCACCGGCGTGGCCGGGGTGGAGATGGCCAGGAACTGGTCAAAGAACATCCTGACGCTGGCGATCGCGGCCCGGTCGCTGGCGTTCCAGCTGTTCGCCATGTCCAGCCAGTCTGTCGCCAGGTCGGTGCTGATCTGCCCCGGCGCGTTCTCGGCATACCCGGCCTGGCTGCTCCGCGAGAGCGAGGACGCCTACCTGAACGAGCAGTTCTGCGGCCAGCCGTGCCGTCTCGGCGACGACACCATGCTGACGTTCCTCGCGCTGATGCGCGGCCGGGTGATCCAGCAGCCGACCGCGTTCAGTTTCCCGACCTACCCGGAGACGCTTCAGCACCACATCCGGCAGTGGGTCCGGTGGATGCGCGCCTCCACCATCCGCCAGCTCTGGCGGCTTCGCTATCTGCCGCTGACCTCGTACGGCTGGTGGTACACGATCTGGCAGACCGGTACATTTACCGCGAGCGTCGCGGTCAGCCTGCTGGTCGTCCTAGCGTGGCCGGAGTCGGAGAGCCTCGGCCTGGTGTGCCTGGCCGGGCTGTTCGCCTGGCCGATGATTCTCGCCGTCCGGCTGGCCACGATCCGCCGCAGCGACCAGACCCGGTGGGGAATGCTGCGCGGCGTCGCGCTGATGCCGCTCGCCGCCGCCTGGTACCTCCTCGTGCTGCGCCAGCTCCGGTTCTGGGGGATGATCACCTGCGACCGGCAGGGCTGGAACACCCGCGCCAAGATCGAGGTGTCGGCGTGATCCGCCCGCCGGTCCGGCATCCGCTGCCCGCCGTGATCGGAGCCGTCAGTGTCCTCATGTGCGTCGGTGCCGTCTACGCGGGGCTGCACGGCGTCCGGCAAGCGCACATTCCACCGCCGCTCCTGGCAGAGCGTTCTATTACCTACCCGACGATCGGCGTCGCTGGAGCGAGTGCCAAGGGGTGGATCGACCTCACGCATATCCAAGCGAACCTGCAGGTGTCGTACATCTCGATGGAAAAAAAGGTTAATTCAAGTCTTTTCCGCTGGATCGAAATGAATGCTGACGGCGCCCGGCCCGTCATCGACATCGAACCTTACAACCGCAGCCTCGCGTCTGTTGCGACTGGCGGAGCGGACGGTTGGCTCCGGGCCCTCAAGCTTGGGATCGAGGCTATGAACAGGCCCGTCGTGGTCGCATTCGCTCCGGAGGCAAACGGCAACTGGTATTCCTGGGGCCTCCAGCCCGGTCCGTTCCGGCGCGCTTGGCAGCACGTCTGGGACATCGTCGGCAGCGTCTCCAAGAACAAGAGAAACCCGGACATCATCTGGATGTGGCAAATGTCGTCTAGCGACGGCATTCATGCCTACTGGCCTGGTAAGGCCTATGTCAACTGGGTCGGTATTGATGGCTATTTCCGGACTTCGCATAGTACCTTCGGCAGGATTTTCAAAAGCACCCTGGCCACAGTGAAGCGGCTCACCAAGAGCGACCCGATCCTGCTCTCTGAGACCGCAGTCGGGCCCAAGACCGAGGCTCAGGCGGCCGATATAACGAAGCTGTTCGCCGGGGCAGAGGCGGATCACCTGATTGCAGTTGTGTGGTTCCAGAAGAAGCAAAGCGATCTGAAGCATCCGGCGATCCACCAGGACTGGCGATTGAAGCCGGAGACCCTCGCGCTGGCGACCTTTCAGCATGACGCCCACAAATACCTCAGTTCTTCCCACCGGACTGCGCGAAAGAAATGATCACATAAGTAGGTATCCGCAATGAACGTTCGCAGGCTCATTACCGTCGCTGCCACCACCTCAGTCGTCCTCGGATCGCTCGCCGCAGCCGCGTGCAGCGCGCAGGGCGATCCGGTCGGCGCGCCGCCATCGCGCGGCAGCCCGCACAGGACCGCCTCGACGCCGGCCGCCAGCCCGCTTGCGAGCTTCGGGAAGGGGACAGCCTCAGTTCTGGGAATTGTCACTGACCATACTGTCGCCGACTTCGAAAAGGCCACGCGCGTCAAAGTCAACGTCCAGGCCCGCTACCTTGACTGGGGCCATGACCTGCCGCTCTCGCTGCTGGCCGGCAACGCCTCTGCCGGTGTGGCGACGCTGATCGAACTCGAACCGTACGGCGTCTCCCTGCGGTCTGTCGCCGACGGCAGCAGAGACAGTTACATTAAGACGCTCGCCAGCGAGGCCGAGAGCGTCAAGGGCAAGGTGTACCTGGCGTTCGCTCCTGAAATGAACGGCAACTGGTACACGTGGGGCGGCCATCCCGCGCTCTTTGTTCAGGCCTGGCGGCATTTCGTCACGGTATTCCGCAGCGCGAAGGCGACGAATGTTTCCTGGGTCTGGATCATCCATCACGTCGAGAAGAGCGCGGTCGCGCACCTTCCCAGCTACTTTCCTGGCCAGTCCTGGGTCACCTGGGTTGGCCTCGATGGCTACTATGAGCACCCGTACGACAGCTTCGACTACTTGTTCGGCAACTCGCTGAACGAGGTCCGCACCTTCACGACGGATCCCGTGCTGGTCACCGAGACCGCTGTCGGCCCGCTGGCCGGTGTCGTGCCGATCAAGATCGACAACCTGTTTGACTCGGTTAAAGCGAGACGCCTGCTGGGCCTGATCTGGTTCGACATCAAGCAGGATGACCCGCCCGTCCATCAGAACTGGAACCTGGAGAGCCGCCTGTCCGCTCTGGCAGCATTCCGGGTCGCCGCCAGGCGAATCTTCAAGCAGCTCGAGGGCTAGACAGGATATATCCCAATTTATTACTTTGTCACTCCTTGGTATCAGACTGGCACCTACTGTGTCAGCAACGTGGCTGCAGCCCACCTGACCACCACGTTTCCTGATAAATTGATCTCGGCAACTGGCGGGTGATCCACTCGGTTGCGCCCGGTCTGGGCGACGCCGAGAATGTGGTGCACGCCCGCCAGATGATGACGGGCAACGGCGCAGTCAGGTCGGCACAGCACACGGTGGGGGAACGGTGGCCAGCACTATCCCTCCGCAGGCAGATGCCCCGGGATTTACGGCCGGTTACCGGATCTCCGGGTACCGGCTGGAGCAGGAGATCGGCCGCGGCGGCATGGCGGTCGTCTACACGGCCTATGACGAGCGACTCGAGCGTCAGGTAGCTCTCAAGATCCTTACCCCGGCGATGGCTCAGGACCGGATTTTCCGCCAGCGCTTCATCGCGGAGTCGCGTGCCGCGGCGGCCGTCGAGGACCCGCACATCATCCCGGTCTACGAGGCCGGCGAATCCGATGGCGTTCTCTACATCGCCATGCGCCTGGTACGCGGCGGTGACCTGCGGACGCTGGTTGGCCAGAACGGCCCGCTCGCGCCCGGCCGGGCGGAATGGATCGTTTCCGCGGTCGCCTCCGCACTCGACGCAGCGCATGCGCGCGGTCTGGTGCACCGGGACGTCAAGCCCGCGAACATGCTGCTCGATGTGCGGCCAGGCAGGCCTGATCACGTCTACCTGTCCGATTTCGGGCTGAGCAAGGCCTCGCTGAGCTCTGGCGGGCTCAGCGGCGGGCAGTTCGTTGGCACCGTCGACTATGCCGCTCCCGAGCAGATCCTCGGCCGGGCAGTGGATGGCAGGACCGATCAGTATGCGCTCGGCTGCGGCGCCTTCGAGCTGCTGTGCGGGCGGCCGCCCTACTCCGGCGGGCCGGTGCCCGCCACGCTGTACTCACATCTGCAGACAAAGCCGCCGGCGGCGACGGCCGTGCGGCCGGACCTGCCGGCAGCTGTCGATGCTGTCTTCGCCAGGGTCTTCGCCAAGTCGCCTGCGGACCGCTACGAAAGCTGCCAGGAATTCGCGCTCGCGCTCCGCGCTGCCCTTGGCGTCCCGGCCTATGTGCCGGAAGCGCCTGCGAGTCCCGGACAGGCGCAGCGTGCGCCCGCCGACTCCGGTGAATCCACGCTGCATCCTCCCGCGATCGACCGGTTCGCGTCCGGGCTTACCGAGCCGGCCGCGTCCGGGCTTACCGAGCCGGCCGCGGCCGGCCCGGATCCGCGGGCCACGTCGCACTTCACCGTCGGGCCAACGGCGGTCACCCGGACCTGGCGCAAGCGCAGGGTCCTGGTTAGCGGGGCCGTGGCGGCGATCGTCCTCGGCGGGGCCGCGGCCGCGTTCTGGTTCGGCCGCGCGCCGACGGCACCATCGGTCCACCCCGCCAGCTACCAGTTCGGCGCTTCCAACTCCAACGGACTGACGATCTCGCAGCTATGGACGCTGGCGGGATCAGACGGGTCCTCGCTCGACGTCACCATGACGATCAGCAATCGCTCAAGCGGCGTGGTGTATGCCCGGCTGGAAGAGCCGCTCCCGCCCGGAGCGGCAAGCGATCCGGGTTCGATGATCTTCGGCGGCGGCATCACGCCGACGCAAATGGGGAACCGGCTGGTGTGGGACCTGGGCGTCCCCGGCCACGGTAGGGACGTGGTGCTGACGTACCAGGTGCCCGAGCAGCCCATGGGCGCAAGCCACCGGCAGCTCATGAGGTATGTCGGGATGTACAACAATGTGGCCTGGCAGCAGGTCCTGGTACCGATTCCGCGTCTGGGTGCGATGCCGAAGGTGTGGATCAGCCCGGACAAGTTCTTCCTCAAGGTCGGCCACACCCGCGCGCTGAAGGCCCACGGCCGCCTCGCCAACGGCAAGCTCGCGCCCGGGGGTGATCTAGCGGGAGCGGTGTGGTGGACAAGTAAGCCCGGCGTCGTGACCGTCGATAGCAGCGGAACAGCGGCAGGTGAGCGAGCGGGCAAGGCCCTGGTGTACCTGAACATCGACGGCGTCGAGGCCTCGGCGATAGTTGTGGTCAGCGGCACCGCGGTCCAGGGCAGTGCTAGCCAGCCGCCGTCGAGCGCCGGCGAGGCGGGCGGTCAGCCGAGCACCTCGCCGATGCCGTCGACGTCGTCCTCTAGCTCGGGGACAGGGTCGCCAACGGACACGACATCCGGATCGGCATCGCCGACCGGTCCGCCGACCAGTCCGGGGACGCCGAATCCGGGGGCGTCGTCAGGGGCAGTTGATGTGAGGACCCGCGCAGCCGAGCTAACACGGCGATAACACCACCGGCCGCCCGGGCCAGGGCGGTAATCATCCTCGAACCTGACACCAGGCAGGGAACCGGCCATGCGGCCGTCATGGTCACCGGAGCGCGCGGCGTGCAGATGCAGTCCGACTGCACCCGCGACAGCCGATGGCGCTGCCTGGGCCGAGATCGGCACAGCTCACCTGGGCGGCCGTCCCGTACGGTTCAGGTCGGCCTGTTCGTCGCCTCGCCGGCGTACTTCGTGGCTGGCAACCAGGTCTCAAGCGCTGCCACTGTCCGCTTCGAGCTAGGTCTCCGCTCGAGCTGACCTTCCACTGGCCTCGTGGCGACCGGACGCGGTCGGGGTCACGGGCCCGTACCCTGCCCAACGGCTACTGCCCGATCAGCCCGTGGGCTAGCCTCGGCGTGCTCGCCGCCTACGCGGCGGTGGCCCTGGCGCAGCCATCTGGCTGCTCCGCCGGCGAGACGCCTGAGGGCACTGCCATCCAGCACACCGAAACCGTGCATGATGGCATGAGGCAAAGTTTTGCCTGAGGGAGGCGGTACTCAGTGGAAACGATCTCGTGGCGGCCCGCTGACCTTGACGCCGCCCAGCAGGAGGCGCAGGCGGCTCGCACGCTCGTGCTGGTGGACTTCTTTTCGCCCACTTGAGGCGGATGTGCGGCGCTGGCCAGTGTCAGCTACCGCGAGGCGGCGGTCGTCGCCACTGTCACTAAGAACTTTGTCCCGGTTCAGATCGACACCATGGACCCGGCCAACGCTCCGCTGGTCAAGCGTTTCCGGCAGATCTGGACTCCGGATACGCGCGTCCTCGGTTCTGACGGGTTCGAGTACGACGCCTGGCAGGGGTACTGGCCGCCGTTCGAGTTCGCGGCCAGGCTGCTGCTCGGCCGGGCTCGTGCGCTGGCCCGCCAGGAGCTCGACCAGGAAGCCGAGACGGCCTATGAGGACATCCTGCGCCGGTTCCCGCGCAGCTACGTCGCGCCCGAGGCGGCGTACTGGCGGGCAGTGTGCCGTTACCGCCGGACCCACCAGCCCATGGACCTGCTCGGCGAATGGCGGCGCACGCTGCAGCTCCGGTTCCCGGACAGCCAGTGGCGCACCGCGCAGTCATGGACCGAGCCGCCGTTGAAGGAGCTCTAACCGGGGGGTGATGCCAGCCGACACACCCGGGTCGGCCGGATGCCGGGTCTGGAACTGCGCGGCCCGATCGACGCCGCCCCGGTACTGGCCCGCGGCGGGTGGAGGTAACCGGACCGGACGGCGCAGTGCGAACGCTTGGCGCCCGCCAGGCTGTGGTGCTGGCGACCGTTCCCGACCGTGAGCGAATTCTGGCTCTACTTGCTGGAGCAGTGCGGGCTTTAAGCGTTCAGTCGTGCGGCGTGGGACTCCGCGAATGCGGGTACCAGCCAGCAGAATCGGGCCATGAGGCGGGCGCGTGCGGTGCTGACATGAGCGAGCTGAGCTCGGTCGAGATCTGCGCGGGGGCAGGCGGCCAGGCGCTCGGCCTGGAGCAGGCCGGGTTCGGCCACGAGGCCGTCGTCGAGGTAGACCCGGACGCCTGCGAGACCCTCAGGCG
>Ga0335074_10008444_pt1 | contig 14310 bp, 13 predicted proteins | sample Lox_Sample_23_FD_206715 | JGI IMG/M metagenome (GOLD analysis project Ga0335074, IMG submission 206715) | Soil microbial communities from Loxahatchee National Wildlife Refuge, Florida, United States - Lox_Sample_2.3 | ecosystem: Environmental > Terrestrial > Soil > Wetlands | place: USA...
GAGAACATGCTGACGGTCGGCGCCGGCGACAATGTCGTACGCCTGTTGCCGCCGCTGATCATCAGTGAGGCGGAAATGGCGGAGGGCGTGGCCAGGCTCGACCGCGCGTTGGCGCGGCTCGAGCGCGCCCACAAGGACGCCGATACGGCGAGGCCCAAGCGGGGGTCCGCCGGATGACCGGCGTCCGGCATTTTCTCGATCTGATCGACGTGCCGGCCGCCGATCTGCGGGCGATGCTTGCCTCCGCGCGCGCGATGAAGGCGAAGTTCAAATCGTCCGGCGGCGCCCGCACCGACCGGCCGCTTGCCGGCAAGACGCTGGCGATGATTTTCGAGCGCCCCTCGACGCGCACGCGGGTGTCTTTCGAGGTCGCGATGCGGCAGCTCGGCGGCGATGCCATTTTATTGACGGCGGACGAGATGCAGCTCGGCCGCGGCGAAACGCTCGGCGACACCGCCCGCGTCTTGTCGCGTTATATCGACGTCATCATGATCCGCGCCCTCGATCCGGCCGCGGTCCTCGAACTGGCGCGCAATGCCACGGTGCCGGTCATCAACGGCCTCACCCGCCGCTCGCATCCGAGCCAGGTATTGGCCGACGTCATGACGTTCGAGGAGCATCGCGGCCCGATCCGCGGCCGCACCGTCGCCTGGACCGGCGACGCCAACAACGTGCTGACCTCGTGGATGCAGGCGGCCGAGCGCTTCGACTTCGCGCTGCGGATTGCGACGCCGCCCGAATTGGCGCCGAAGAAGCCGCTCTTGGACTGGATCAAGTCGGCGGGCGCCGCCATCACGCTTGGCACCGATCCCGAGGCGGCCGTCAAGGGCGCGGACTGCGTGGTGACCGACACCTGGGTCTCGATGGGCGACCGCAACGGGGCGCGCCGTCATAATCTGCTCAAACGCTATCAGGTCAATGCGCGGCTGATGGCGCGCGCCAAGCCCGATGCCATTTTCATGCACTGCCTGCCGGCGCATCGCGGCGAAGAGGTCACCGACGAGGTCATGGACGGGCCGCAGTCGGTGGTATTCGACGAGGCGGAGAACCGCCTGCATGCGCAAAAGGGCATTCTGACCTGGTGCCTCGACGCCGACGGCTAGGCGGCGCCGTCGAGGCCTCACAAACGGCCCGCGAGTTCCTATATTCGGGGCGATGACCGTTTCCAACCTCGCCATTCCGGTGCGCGCGCCAGCCCAGGTCGGGCTTGACGACACGATCCTGCCGTTCGCGGTCAAGGCGCTGGACCTGCGCGGCCGTATCGTGCGGCTGGGTCCCGCTGTCGACAGCATCCTTTGCAGCCACGATTATCCGACGCCGGTGGCGCAATTGCTCGGCCAGGCGATCGTGCTCACCGTCATGCTCGGCTCGGCGCTCAAATTCGAGGGCCGCTTCATCCTGCAGACCCAGAGCGACGGCCCGGTCCGCATGCTGGTGGCCGATTTCACCTCGCCCGGCAAAGTCCGCGCTTGTGCGCGCTTCGATGCGGAGCGGGTGGCGCGGGCGATCGCCGAGAATGCGGCGTCGCCCGGACAGTTGCTCGGCCGCGGCCACCTCGCCATGACCATCGACCAAGGGCCGGACATGAGCCGCTACCAGGGCCTCGTCGCGTTGGAAGGCGGCGACCTGGAACAGGCGGCGCACGAATATTTTCTGCGGTCGGAGCAAATTCCGACCCGCGTGCGGCTGGGCGTGGCCGAGGAATTCCGCAGCGGCGAGAACGGTCCGCGCCGGCATTGGCGCGCCGGCGGCATCCTCCTGCAGTTTCTGCCGGCGGCGCCGGAGCGCGCGCGTGTGGCCGATCTCGATCCCGGCGATGCCCCGGCCGGCACCCGGCCGCATGTCTTGCCGGAAGACGATGCCTGGGTCGAAGGCCGCGCGCTGATCGATACCGTCGACGATCTCGAACTGCTCGATCCCGACCTGTCGAGCGAGCGGCTGGCCTACCGCTTGTTCCACGAGCGCGGCGTGCGGGTGTTTCGCGCCGCCCCGGTCAACGCCCAATGCTCGTGCTCGCGCCACAGCGTCGAGACCATGCTCAAGAGCTTTCCGCAGGAGGATCGCGACGACATGGTCGAGAACGGGCGCATCACCGTGACCTGCGAGTTTTGCAGTTCGACCTACGAATTTGCTCCGCAGGACATTGCCACTCCGGGCCCACAGCCCGCATAACGTCGTGTCGCTGAAATCGGCGATTTGGCAAGATAGCCCCGCCGGCCTTCGCTAACCTCCTGAATCATAATGCTTAAGTCGCTTACCGTCAGGTCGATCGGCCCGGCTTGTCTATGCCGCCGGTCGGGAACCAAATCGGGTGCGACGAAATTGTCAGCGCAAACACAGCGGAGGCCAACATGGGCAAGATCCTGATTGGCGTGGCGACGGCCGCTCTGTGGTTCGCGCTGTCGCACGCAGCAAATGCCGAACGGGTGTGCCGGCAGGTGTGTGACGCCGGGACGTGCGTGTCGAAATGCGTCGATCATCCGGATTCGGCCGTGATCGTCCACGAGCACGAACATTACCGCGATGATGACGACGGGCCTGCGGTCGGCGTGCACGTGCCGGGCGTCGGGGTCGAGATCGGCCGCTAAGCTGCGTTTCGCGTAAGCGGGTTTGGGCGCGGGTCTTGCGCGATCCGCGCCTCTTGCTGGATCCCATCAGTTGATGGTGCGGCGGTTTTCCGCACTGTCGAGCGAAAAGGCCGGCACTTCGATATCGAAGTGCTCCCCGGACGCGCTCACCATGCCGTAGGTTCCGACCATGAACCCCGACGGCGTCTGCAGCGGCACGCCGCTGGTATATTCGAAAGCTTCGCCGGATTTCAGTACCGGTTCCTCGCCGACGACGCCCGCTCCGCGCACCTCCTGCCGGCGGCCATTGGCGTCGGTGATGCGCCAATGACGGGTCTTCAATTGCACGGTTTCGCCGCCATTGTTGGTGATGGCGATGGTATAGGCCCAGAAGAAATAGTTGTTCTCCGGCGAGGATCGTTCGGCGATGAAGCGCGGGGTGACCACGACCTCGATATTGCGGGTGATCGCGCGATACATGGTGTCGTCCGTGCCCGTTTCCGGCGCCTGCGCGCCGCAGACGCCATCCCCGGCGTCGGCCTCATTCTCAACGCATCGGCGAACGATAGTCTGAAAAAGTGAACAACGTTGCGTCCGGCGTTGCAATAAGCAAGTGGATGCGCTTTCTCAAGCGGCTTCGGCGGGATTAGATTTGGCGAACCGGCCCAAGCGCCTCACGCCGGAGCGTGGCGTCGCCTTGGTGGGCGGTTGCGGTTTTGCAGGGACAATGAAACGGTCGTGACGGTCATCGTCGGCAAGCAGACGATCTCGCAGTCCGCGCCGGTGGCGGCGGTGCCGCCGGGCTCGACCGAGCGCGACCTGCGGCTCGACCTGTTCCGCGGCGTTGCGCTGTGGCTGATCTTCCTCGATCATATCCCGCAGAATGTCGTGAACTGGTTCACCATCCGCAATTACGGCTTTTCCGACGCAACCGAGATCTTCATTTTCATCTCCGGCTATACGGCGGCCTTTGTCTACGGCCGCGCAATGCGCGAACGCGGCATCGTCATCGCCAGTGCGCGCGTATTGCGCCGCGCCTGGCAGATTTATGTGGCGCACATCTTTCTGTTCACGATTTTCATGGCCGAGATCGCCTATGTGGCGGCGACCTTCGACAATCCGCTCTATGCCGAGGAAATGAATATCCTCAACTTCCTCAAGCAGCCCGACGTTACGATCTTTCAGGCGCTGCTGTTGAAGTTCAAGCCCGTCAACATGGACGTGCTGCCGCTTTATATCGTGCTCTTGCTGTTCTTCCCGCCGATGCTGTGGGTGCTGCTGCGCCAGCCGGCCTTTGCGCTCGCCGGCTCGGCGCTGGTTTATGTGCTGGCCTGGAATTTCGACTGGAACTTGCCGGCCTATCCGAACGGTGTCTGGTTCTTCAATCCTTTCGCCTGGCAATTATTGTTCGTGTTCGGCGCCTGGTGTGCGCTCGGCGGCGCCCAGCGCCTGTCCGGACTGCTGCGCTCGCGCATCGTGCTCAGTGTCGCGGTCGCCTATCTGATATTTGCCTTCGCCATCACGCTCACCTGGTATGTCGAGCCGCTCGCGCGCTTCGTGCCGGGCTGGCTCAGCGCCTGGATGTATCCGATCGACAAAACCAATCTCGACGTGTTGCGGTTTGCCCATTTTTTGGCGCTCGCAGCGGTGACCGTCCGGTTCGTGCCGCGCGACTGGCCGGCCCTGCGGTCACCCTTCCTGGCGCCGGCCATCCGCTGCGGCCAGCATTCGCTGGAAATTTTCTGCCTGGGGGTCTTTCTGGCCTTCGCCGGGCAGTTCATCATCAGCGAGTGGTCGGGCGGCCCTTTGATCCAGGTCATTATCAGTGTCATCGGCATCCTTATTATGATCGCGGTGGCAAATCTGATTTCATGGTACAAGCGCATGGAAGGGCGAGGTCCCACAGCGCGGGTTAAACCGCCGGACGCCGACCTCGCGGGGGGAGACGTATGAGGCTTGCCGCCGCAGTCCTTGCGACGCTGGCGCCGCTTGCCGCCGGGCTGACGGCGCTCGCCGCGGCGGCGCCGCCCGAGCAGTGCGAGGTTCCGCAATCATTGCTCGATACCGGCACCGATCTCAGCCGCGTGCAAAACGCCTACAAGACCAACCATCGGATCGCCATCACCGTGATCGGCTCCGGCTCATCGGGCCTTAACGGTCCGGACGGCGCGCATGCGGCCTATCCGGCGCGGCTCGAAGACGTGCTCAAGCAGCAGCTTCCGGGCGCCGTCATCAAGGTCATCGCGCATGTGCAATCGAAGGAAACCACCGCGGCCATGGTTACCGCCATGGACAAGATCCTGGCCGACGACAAGCCGACCTTGGTGATCTGGCAGGCCGGCACTGTCGATGCGCTGGACGGCGTCGAACCGGATGATTTTCGCGACAGCCTTAACAGCGGCATGGAGAAAATTCAGGCGGCCGGTGCGGACGTGATCCTGGTCAACATGCAGTTCAGCCCGCATACGGAATCGATGCTCAACATTTCGGCCTATGCCGACGTGATGCGAGCCATCGCCGAGCAGCACGGCGCGCCGCTGTTCGATCGGCTGGCGATCATGCACTACTGGAGCGACAACGGGGCCTTCGATCTCTATGCCGCGACCAAAAAATATGATATGGCGCGGCGAGTTCATAACTGCATTGGCTGGGCTTTGGCGTCGCAAATCGTCAACGCGGCACATCTCGACGCCACAAGAATACAAACGACGCAATGAGTAACGACCAGAGAGTAACCATGGTCCGCTGCAGGCGGACTGCGTTCGTTGCCGCTTTTTTTGCAGTGCACATTGTTGCAGCGCACAGCGCCGCTTTGGCGCAAGGCGCGGGCGAAGAGACGAGCCGCGCGCCCGAGCTCATTCCGATAGCCGCTCCGGCGGCCACTCCCGCCGCCATCGCAGGGCTTGCGGCGCCGCACGTGCCGGCGGCGTCCGCCACGCCGGCGAAGCCGGCTGCAGCGGCCGCCGCACCGCTCGCTTCGGCCATCTGCACGGCCCCGGCCGATCTGACCCATTTCGACCGCCCGCTTCTTCACACCATGCGGCGGCTGGCAAGCGGCCTGCCGCTGACCATCGTGGCCATCGGCTCGTCGTCGACCGCCGGCGCTCTGGCGAGCTCGGCCGCCGCGACGTATCCCGCCCGGCTGGCGATCGAACTCAAGGCACGGTTTCCCGGTCGCGGGATCACCGTGTTCAATCGCGGGGTCAACGGCGAAGTCACCGACGAAATGATGGCGCGGTTCGCCACCGATGTGATCGCCGCGCACCCGCAGCTCGTGCTGTGGCAGGTCGGCACCAATTCGGTGTTGCACGACAATCCGCTGCAAGCGCACTCGTCACAACTGCGTCACGGCCTCGAGGAGCTCAAGGCCGCGGGCGTCGACGTGGTCCTGATCGACCCGCAATATGCGCCCAAGGTCCTGGCCAAATCCGAAACGCGCGCCATGGTCGGCCAGATCGAGCTCGCGGCCAAGGAAGAGAATGTGGACCTGTTCCGCCGTTTCGCGGTGATGCGCGACTGGCATGAGGTCCAGCATCTCGGCTTCGACGTTTTCGTAGCCCCGGATTCGCTGCATATGAACGACTGGGGCTACGCCTGTTGGGCCAAATTGATCGGCAAGGCGATCGCGGAAGCCGCCACCCGGCCGGTCGCCGCGGCCGCCGCGCGCCCTGCCGGCCGGCCCTAGATCATGCCGCTTTGAGGGCGGCGATCACGTCCTCCACGATATCGTCGGCATGTTCGAGCCCGACTGAGACGCGCAACAGGCCGTCGCTGATGCCGAGTGTCGCGCGCTGTTCCGGCTTGAGCCGCTGATGCGTCGTCGTCGCCGGATGGGTGATGAGACTCTTGGCGTCGCCGAGATTGTTGCTGATGCGAATAAGCTTGAGCGCGTCCTGAAAACGGAACGCGGCCGCCTTGCCGCCGTCGATCTCGAAGGCCACCAGCGTCGAGCCGCCGCGCATCTGCTTCTGCACGATCGCGGCCTGCGGATGATCGGGACGGCCGGGATAGATGAGCCGCGTGATCTTGGCATGCCCGTCGAGCGCGGCGGCGAGCTTTGCCGCATTGTCGGTCTGCTGCCGTACCCGCACCGCCAGCGTCTCCAGGCCTTTCAAAAGCACCCAGGCATTGAATGGCGACATCGACGGTCCGGTCTGGCGCAGCAACACATGGATCTTGTCCATGATGAATTTCTGCGATCCCAGGATGACGCCGCCGAGGCAGCGCCCCTGTCCGTCGATGTGCTTGGTCGCCGAGTAGACCACGCAGTCGGCGCCGAGCGCGAGCGGGCTTTGAAACAGCGGCGTGGCAAACACATTGTCGACGGTCAATGTCGCTCCGGCGGCATGGGCGATGTCCGCCACCGCGGCGATATCGATGACGTCGAGGGCCGGATTGGTCGGGCTTTCCAGGAAGAAGGCCTTGGTGTTCGGCCGCACGGCATTGCGCCAGGCATCGAGATTGCAGCCATCGACCAGCGTCGAGGCCACGCCGAAGCGCGGCAGGTATTCCTCGACGATATAGAGACACGAGCCGAACATCGCCTTCGACGCCACCACGTGGTCGCCGGCCTTGAGCTGGCCGGCCAGCGCCAGCGTCACCGCCGCCATGCCGGTCGCGGTGGCGCGCGCCGCTTCGGCGCCTTCGAACGCCGCCATCCGCCGCTCGAACATGTCGATGGTCGGGTTGGCGAAGCGCGAATATTGATAACCCGGATCCTCGCCCTTGAAGCGAGCCTCCGCCTGAGCGGCATTGTCGTAGACATAGCCTTGGGTCAGAAACATCGCCTCCGACGTCTCGCCGAATTGCGAGCGCAGCGTCCCGGCATGCACCAGGCGGGTTTCGGGGCGGTAATCTTTCTTCGTTGACACGGACATGCGAGTCTCCCAACGGCCAACAGACAGTTGGCCAAACAAAAACCCGGCCGGGAGGACAAATCCTCTGGCCGGGCTCACACGTCCCCGGCCTTTTAGCGATTTATTTTACGTGGCTGCAAGCCGGCCGGCTCAAATGACCACGGGATAAGCCGGCTTATACGCCGCGGGCGTCTTTGCGTCAAACCGGGCATCGGGTTAGATCGCGCCAGAAACCGCGGTGATTGAAGTGACGCTGTCATTTGCGCCGAGCGACGAAGGAATTCTGCCCGACCGCCTGATCGCGGCCCTGGCGGAAGCCGGTGGCATCAAGGCGCATTATCCGTTCGCGCCCGGGCAGATTCAGCCGGCGAGCCTCGATCTGCGGCTTGGCGGCATCGCCTACCGGGTCCGCGCCAGTTTCCTGCCCGGCCCCGGCACGACGGTCGCGGAACGTCTGGTTGAATTGAAGCTGCATGAGTTTTCGCTGACCGGCGGCGCGGTGCTCGAAACCGGCTGCGTGTATATCGTGCCGCTGATCGAGCGGCTCGCTCTGCCGGCGGATATCGCCGGCGTCACCAATCCGAAAAGCTCGACCGGGCGGCTCGATGTCTTCACCCGCGTGATCGCCGACGAGACCCGCGGCTTCGATCGCGTCGCCGCCGGCTATAGCGGGCCGCTCTATGCGGAGATCAGTCCGAAGACATTCCCGATCCTGGTGCGGGAAGGCTCGCGGCTGTCGCAGCTACGGCTTCGCCGGGGCGAGGCGGTGCTCAGCGCCGAAAACTTGCGCGCTCTGCATATGCGCGAGCGCCTGGTCGACCGCGGCGAGGCGGTGATGGGTGATGGCGTCGCGGTGTCGATCGATCTTGCCGGCGCGCCGCACGGCGGCAACGCCGGCATCGTCGGCTATCGCGCTAAGCGGCACACCGCCGTCATCGAAGTCGAGCGTCGCGACGCCTACGACGTCGCCGATTTCTGGGAGCCGATCGCCGCGCGTGGCGACAATAATCTGATCCTCGATCCGGACGAGTTCTATATCCTCGCTTCCAACGAGGCGGTGCAGGTGCCGCCGGATTATGCCGCCGAGATGGTGCCGTTCGATCCTTTGGTCGGCGAGTTCCGCGTGCATTATGCCGGCTTCTTCGACCCCGGCTTCGGCTATGCCGGCGCCGGCGGGCAGGGATCCCGCGCCGTGCTGGAGGTGCGCTCGCGCGAGGTGCCGTTCATCCTCGAGCACGGCCAGATCGTCGGCCGGCTGGTCTATGAGAAGATGCTGGCGCGGCCGAACGAGCTCTACGGCACCGGCATCGGCTCGAACTACCAGGCGCAAGGCCTCAAGCTGTCGAAGCACTTTCGCGCGTGAGCGCGGGCATCCGCTTTCGCGTCAGTGCCGCGGCGCGCCAAGCCGTGAGCCAGCCGACAAAAACCGCGATCCAGACCAGCCGCGAGCCGTAGCGGTCCTGATAATGCGAAATAACCGCGCAGAATGCGGCGTTGGCAAGCAGAGCGAGCGTGAGCGTGGTGGCGAGGCCACCCAAGGCCGAGAAATCGGCGTTGTAGAATCCGTAGATTGCGATCAGCGGCAAGAGCGCGGTTGCGAGCCACGCCGCGGGAACGTCGATGGCGTTGACGACCCGAAATCCGATCTCGTCGTGCTGCTGGCGTGCGGCGCGCATCGCCGGCACCACCGACGGCGTGTAACGCTCGATGATGCCGTATGTATGGGCGATGGTGGTCAGCACGCCATAGCCGGTCGCCACCGCGCCAAGTTGCTTGGCGGTGTCGGTCAGCGCCGCCTCGATCTGCATGCCGGGATAATCACGCAAGCTTTCCAGCACGATGCGGCGCATCTCGGCATCGAGCCCGGCGAAGCGGCCGAGCTTGTTGAAGACGCTGTCGTCCCACAAGAACGCGTCGGCGTCGCGCGGTAGCGCGTTGCGATAGGGGCAAAGCCGAAGCGTCGGGTCGGGACAATGATCGTCGAGATAACGCGTGACGATGCCGTCCTGCAGCATGCGGGCAAAGGCAAGTCCGTAACCGCCCGGCGTCCAGGCGATCTTGCCGGCGACCGCGGCATTGGCGCCGACCAACAGCGCGGCGCCAAGCCCGAGCGCGGCGACGGCGCGCCCGGCGCCGAACCGCGGCACCCGCTGCGGCCAAACCAGCGATATTGGCAATGCCAGCAAGGCGAGCGCCAGCACCACGGCATAAGTGGCGCTGTGGGTCGAAACGGCGAACGCAGTGAACAAGAGGAGGGCGATCCGTTCCCCTCGCCCGATCCGGTCGCCGTGAAAGACCAAGGCATGCAGCGCCAATACGCCAAGGCCGGCGAAGCTGTCGGTCAGGAGTTCGCTGGCGAGCCAGGGCAGCGCCGTGAGCGCCGCAAGCACGGCGACGCTGGCGAAGAGCCCGGCCGGCGTCGGCTTGAAGCCATGCAGGCGAAGCGTCAGGCCGATGATCCAGACCGCCGCGGCCGCCTGAAGAACGACGATCGGCCAGAAATCGAGCGGCCAGCCGGCGGCCAGAAACAGTCCGTAGGTGGTCGAGCGGCTTGGCACCAGATAACCTTCGAACCAGCGGGCCAGATAGCCGCCGGTGTCGTATTCCAGAAGCGGGAAACGGTTCCACAGCGCCGGCGCCAGCAGCAGCGCTGTCGCCGCGGCGATGGCGGCAGACAGCGGCGCGGCGTTCCGTGCGTTCGACATGCGCGGAACCTAACCCGCCGGCACACGATCATGGGGGCCGCGGCCTGAGGCAATTCAGCACGCCCTGCCCAAGGGTTAGACCGTGGGCGGGCAGGCGATCGAGGGATTCACAAGCCCGCTTTTTCACCAAAATATTTGTGGCATTTTAGCCGGAAGGGCGTTCTTGTGTCGCAGGGGGACGCGCGGCGCTGCCGGCGAGGCGAGGTTGACGCTATGAGGCGGGCATTACTGGCGGGCTTGGCCGTGGCGATGCTTGCGGCCATCGGTTCCGCCGTGCCCGGCACCCGCTCCGCTCTCGCCCAGTCCGGTTATGACCGGCCGGGCGGCGATTATGCCAGTGCTCAGGTGGCGAGCGGCGATCCGGCGGTGTGTGCGAGCCGCTGCGAGCGCGAAAGGAATTGCCGCGCCTGGAGCTTTTCCTATCCGACCGCGGCAGGGGCGCCGGCAATGTGTTTCCTCAAGCGCGAAGTGGTGCCGCGGTCGCAGTCGAGCTGTTGCGTGTCCGGGGTGCGCGGCGCCGGCGTCATCGAGCCGCAAGGCGGTCCGATCGAATATTCGATTGATCGCTATGGCGGCGATTATCGCGCCTTCGAAACGCCGCCGGATCCCAAGGGCCAGGCCTGCGCCGAAGCCTGCCAAAGCGAGAAACGTTGCCGCGCCTGGACTTATCGCCGTCCGGGCTACGGCACGGCGGCGGCGCATTGCTATTTGAAAGAGACCATCAAGCCGCCGCGGCGGCGGCCATGCTGCATTTCCGGCGTGGTGCGGTAAGCGCGGCCGCACCGCCGCGCGCTATTTTACGGCGGTGAAGAAGCGCGACAGCCGCAAGTCCGAGGGCCAGTCCCACACCGGCGTGCCTTTGGCCGCGGCCATGTCCCACGAGCCGACCAGGGCATCGACGCGCCCGACCAGATCCGGCACCGGCAAGAGGCCGACGCCGCCGGCATCGACCGGAACGCGGCTGTCCGCGGAATCATCGCGATTGTCGCCCATGACGAACAGATGGTTCGGCGGCACCGTGATCTCCGGCATGTTGTCGAGCATGCCGAACACCTGTTCCTTGAGGATCGTGTGGGTGCGACCGCCGGGCAGCGTTTCAATGAAGCGTGACGCCGGCTGGCGGTCGCCGGCCTCGTCTTCCGACCAGCCCATGCCGTCGGCCTTGAGACCGACCGGCGCGCCGTTGATCCACAGCCGCCCGTTCTTCATCGCGATGCGGTCGCCGGGCAGGCCGACGACGCGCTTGACCCAGATCTGCGAGCGGTTGCCGGGCCAACGGAACACGACGACGTCGCCGCGTCGCGGCAAGGAGCCGAGGATGCGCTCGGTATTGGGCAGGGTGATAAAGATCGGCAGCGAAGCGGAGCTGTAGCCATACGGATATTTCGTCGCCAGCAATTCGTCGCCGATCTGCAGCGTCGGCTCCATCGAGCCCGACGGTACATAATACGGCTCGGCGATGGCGGTTTTGCCGGCGATGACGATCAGGACGATGACCGCGATGTCGAACAGGCTCTTGATCCAGCCTTTCATTGCGAAAGCGCTCCTGCGAGATGGTGTATGGACGGACGGCGCGATCAGCCGCCGGTTCCGCCGACGGTGATGCGGTCGATGCGCAGCGTCGGCTGACCGACGCCGACCGGGACGCCCTGGCCGTTCTTGCCGCAGGTGCCGATGCCGTGATCGAGCGCCAGGTCGTTGCCGACCATGGACACGCGATGCAGATCGGTCGGGCCGTTGCCGATCAGCATGGCGCCCTTGATCGGCGCGCCGACCTTGCCGTTCTCGATGCGGTAGGCCTCGGTGCATTGGAACACGTATTTGCCGGACGTAATGTCGACCTGGCCGCCGCCAAAATAGGTGGCGTAGACGCCGTTCTTCACCGAGGCGATGATCTCCTGCGGATCGCGCGTGCCGGCAAGCATGTAGGTATTGGTCATGCGCGGCATCGGCACATGGCCGAAGCTTTCGCGCCGGCCGTTGCCGGTGGGCTTCATGCCCATCAGCCGGGCGTTCTGCCGATCCTGCATATAGCCGACCAGAATGCCGTCTTCGATCAGGACCGTGCGGCCGGTCGGCGTGCCCTCGTCGTCGACCGACAGCGAGCCGCGGCGCAACGCGATGGTGCCGTCGTCGACCACGGTGACGCCTTTGGCGGCGACCTGCTGGCCCATCAGTCCGGCAAAGGCCGAAGTCTTCTTGCGGTTGAAATCGCCCTCGAGCCCGTGGCCGACCGCCTCATGCAGCATCACGCCCGGCCATCCGGGACCGAGCACGACGTCCATCTCTCCGGCCGGCGCCGGCACCGCTTCGAGATTGACCAAAGCCTGCCGAATGGCGTTATCGACCGCGCCCTGCCAGGCGTCGCTGGCGATGAAATGCTCATAGCCCTCGCGGCCGCCATAACCGTCGCTGCCGGTCTCCTGCCGGGCGCCGTCGCCGACCACGACCGAGACATGCACCCGCACCAGCGGCCGCACGTCGCGATAGGTTTCGCCGTCAGGGCGCAAAATCTCCACCGCCTGCCAGCTTGCGGCGAGGCCGGCGCTGACCTGACGGACCCGGGGGTCCTTGGCGCGCGCATAGGCGTCGATGGTCTGCAGCAGCTTGGCCTTGGCCTCGAAGGAGGGCGCCGCAAGCGGGCTGTCGTCGCCGTAGAGCTTCACATTGGTGCGCGGCGGGGGTGCCGCGTAGCTGCCGGAATAGCCGCCTTTGACTGCACGCACTGCGTCGGCGGCGCGCTCGATCGCCGCTTCCGAGACGTCGGAGGCTTGGGCATAGCCGACCGCTTCGTCCTTCACCGCGCGCAGCCCAAAACCCTGCGAGGAATCGTAGGTCGCTTGCTTCAGCCGGCCATTGTCGAAGGTCAACGCTTCGGACTGCCGATATTCCAGGAACAATTCGCCGTCGTCGGCGCCGTCGAGGCCGCGCCCGATGATCCTGGACAGGCGCGTCCGGTCCAAGCCGGCACGGTCGACGAGGGAGGTGGGGGTATCGGTCATTGCGTTTCCTGGGTCCATTCTTGGAAGGGATGGAGCGGTTGCTTCCCTACATAGGCGCTTGGCCGCCGTCAGGCGAGGGGCCGCTTCGGTTGGTCACGGGCAGACCGCCGCCGACGCCGTATCGCGCAGACACGCGCTTCGCTTCGGGTTCTCCGCTTCAATCCCTTTTCGGAATGCCGGCCTTGGCAATCACCGCGCCCCAACGGGCGATGTCGGCGTTCATCCGCGCGGTCATCTCCTCCGGCGTGCTGGCGCGCATTTCCATGCCGACGGCCTGCGCCTTGGACTGGATGTCGGGATCGGGGATAACCGCTTTCATGGCCGTATTGAGCGTGGCGATCGCGTCTTTCGGCGTCTTGGCCGGAACCGAGAGCCCGTTCCAGCTCACCACGTCGTAGCCCTTGATGCCGCTTTCGATGACGGTGGGCACCTGCGGCAGATAGGCCGTGCGTTTGGTCCCGGTCGAGGCCAGCACCACCATCTTTCCGGCGTCGAGAAAGCCATGAATGGCCGCGTAGAACTCGAAGGCGAGATCGACGTCGCCGCGCATCACCGCATTGGCCATGTCGGACGAGGTGCGAAACGTGACGATCGTCGCTTTGATCCCCGCGGTGCTGTTGAACAGCAGCGCGCCGAGGTTCTGGGTGCTGCCGGGGGTAATGGTGCCGATATTGAGCTTGCCGGGATTGGCTTGGGCCGCCTTGATGAGATCGGCCACCGAGTGGAGCGGCGAGCCGGTGCGGGTGACGATCAAAAGGTCGAAAAAGGCGGCGGTGGAGACCGAGGCGAAATCGGTCAGGATGTTGAACGGCAGCTTGTTGAACAGCGCGGTGGCGATCGCGGTATTGTTGCCGGTCATCAGCAGCGTGTAGCCGTCTGGCGCTGCGGCGGCGCCGGCTTGCGCCGCGACGATGCCGCCGGCGCCAGGCTTGTTCTCGATGACGAATTGCTGGCCTAGCCGCTTGGCGAGCTTGTCCCCGAGAAGCCGCATGCCGACATCGGCGACGCCGCCCGGGCCATACGGCACGATCAGCACCACCGGGTGGTCGGGATAATGGCTCTGCGCCAGGCCCATACCGGCGCCAGCCAGCGCCAGGGCCATTACCGCGGCGATGGCCAAAAACCCGCGATGCAGCCTGTGCATGATTCCTCCCCGCCCGTTCTTGCCGGCGAGGGTACG
>Ga0335074_10008445_pt1 | contig 14309 bp, 12 predicted proteins | sample Lox_Sample_23_FD_206715 | JGI IMG/M metagenome (GOLD analysis project Ga0335074, IMG submission 206715) | Soil microbial communities from Loxahatchee National Wildlife Refuge, Florida, United States - Lox_Sample_2.3 | ecosystem: Environmental > Terrestrial > Soil > Wetlands | place: USA...
GCGCAGGTGAACAACTCGACGCCGGCGATTTCGCCCACCGCCCGACCGCGGCTGCCGCGCGGCGTGCGCCTCACGTATCATGAAGCGCATGGCGGTTGGGTTCTGCTGGCGCCCGAGCGTCTGTTCAAGGCCGATGCCGTCGCCACCGAAATCCTCAAACGTTGCACCGGCGACGCGACGCTCGGCTCGATCGTCGATGACCTGGCCCGGACCTATGCGGCGCCGCGTGAGCGGATCCTTGCCGACGTGTCGGGGTTGCTGCAAGGGCTCGCCGAAAAGAAGCTGTTGGAATTCGAGAGCCAATGACCGAACGTTCGGGCCGCGATGCAGGCGCAATGCTGGGCGTCCAATCGGCGGGCGAAACGGAGGCGCGTCTGCCGCCGCCGATTGGGATGCTTGCCGAATTGACCCATCGCTGTCCGCTCGGCTGCCCCTATTGCTCCAATCCGTTGACGCTTGATCCTCGCGAGAGCGAGCTCGACGCGTCGACCTGGGCCCGCGTTTTTCGCGAAGCGGCGGCACTCGGGGTCGTGCACGTTCATCTGTCCGGGGGCGAACCCGGCGCCCGCCGGGATCTCGAGGAGATCACGGCGGCGGCGCATGCGGGCGGGCTCTACACCAACTTGATCACCTCCGCCCTGGGCATTAACGCGACACGGCTCGTCAGGCTCGCCGAAACCGGCCTCGATCACGTGCAGATTTCGATTCAGGACAGCGAGCCGGCCTCGGCCGACCACATCGCCAATTATCGCGGCGCGTTCGCCCGCAAGGTGGAATTGGCGGCAGCGGTCGTACGGCTGAAAATTCCGCTTACCATCAACGCCGTGGTCCATCGCGCCAACATCGAGCACATCGAGGCAATGGTGGAGCTGGCGATCGCGCTCGGCGGCAGCCGTGTCGAAATCGCCCACGCGCAGTATTACGGCTGGGCGCTGCGCAATCGCGCCATGTTGATGCCCACGGCTGAACAGACTGCGGCCGCCGTCAAGACCGTAGAGGACTTGCGGCAGCGCCATCTCGGCAAGATCGTCATCGATGCGGTGCTGCCGGACTATTATGCCCGGTTTCCGAAACCTTGCGTCGGCGGCTGGGGACGGCGCTCGCTCAACGTGACGCCGTCAGGGAGAGTATTGCCCTGCCACGCCGCCGAAACCATCAGCCTCGAGTTCTGGTCGGTGCGCGAGCACTCGCTCGCCGAGATCTGGACGTCCTCGCCCTCATTCAACGCCTTCCGCGGCACCGCGTGGATGCCGGAACCGTGCCGCAGCTGCACGCGCCGGGATATCGATTTCGGCGGCTGCCGCTGTCAGGCTTTTGCTCTCACCGGGGATCCACGGGCGACCGATCCGGTCTGTCATCTCTCCCCCCAGCACGAGCGCGTGGTCAGCCTTGCGGCGGCGCGCGAGGATGCGCCTTATTCATACCGGATGTTTGAACGTGCAACGCCGCGCAGCAAAATAGGTGTCAAATCCGGAGCGGGGACCGCTCATTTTTGATAGGCGTGGGCACGAATGTAGTGCCAGAGCTGGTCAATCTGTTCCTCATCGAGCACGCCCTTCCACGGCGGCATCTGGTTTTTGCCGTTCAGCACCGAATGCTCGAACCGCGGCCGCTCGTCGGCTCGCAACCGACGCAGGTCGAAGGTCTGCCCCCCGTTGACCAGATCAGGCCCGTGGCAGGTCTCACAGTAGGTATTGTAGACCTGCTCGCCTGCCTTGATTTTCGCCTGATCGTCCCCCGTCGCGGCCCAACCATGGGCTATCGCCGCAACCGACATGATGAGGGCCAGCCCGTACGCACGGCCGGCAGGCATGCGTTGCGGCCATTTTCGGCGGTTCGCTTGCAGGGACATCGATGCTCCTGGAATGAATGAGGCCGCGACCGGGCGGCCTCATATACTGCGTGATTAGATGCGCGCCGTCGGGGCGCTTACTTGTCGAACAGCGCAAACGTCATCAGCGTCATGCCGGTGGGGCGGTCCTGAAGATTAGGATCTCCGCCGTGCAGCGCATAAACGCCACCCAGCCCGCTGAGGACGGTGACGTATTGCCTGCCGTTCATTTCCCAGGTCACCGGCTGGCCGACGATGCCAGAGGGCGTCTGGAAGCTCCAGAGCAACTTGCCGGTGTTGGCATCAAGCGCCTGGAATTGGCCCTCCATCGTCCCGGTGAACACGAGATCGCTCGCAGTCGACATGGTCGAGGAGAAATTGGGGCTCCGGTAAGGATGCTTCCATTCGATCTTGCCGGTGAGTGGCTCGACCGCCTCCAGGTAGCCGCGGACATCGGGCGTCGCCGGGTCGGCGATGAAGTGGAACTTGACGGTCGGCGGGCCGGACGGCACGCCGGGCTTGAGCTTCGGAGGCTCGGGTGCCTGATAGGTCATGCCCACCTGGATGGAGTTGATATAGGCGAGCTTGGTGTGGGGGCTGTATGAGAAAGACTGCCAATTCGTCACGCCTATCACGCCGGGCCACACCGTGACCTCCTTGCCGGCAACCGCGTCTTTATAGACGTCGGTCACTACCGGTCGGCCTGTCTTCATATCGATGGCGCTTGCCCAGTTGACCTTGCCGAACGGATTGGCGGCGAGGAGTTTTCCGTTCTTGGCGTCAAGGACGTAGAGGAAGCCGTTGCGGTTGGCCTGGATCACCACTTTCTCCGGCTTGCCGCGAACGTCGACGGTGGCGTTGATCGGCGTGCCGACCGCGTCATAGTCGAACGGATCGTGCGGCGAGGCCTGATAGTACCAGACGCGCTGGCCCGTCTCCGGGCGGATGGCCCAAACGCTGTTGGTGAAGAGATTGTCCCCCGCTCGCGCGCGCGGATTCCATGGCGCCGGGTTTCCGACGCCCCAGAACACGAGGTCCAGATCGGGATCGTACGAGCCGGTGACCCACGAGCTGCCGCCGCCGGTCAGATTGGAGTCGCCTTGCCACGTATCCGCGCCGGGCTCGCCCTTGGCGGGGATCGTATAGTCGCGCCACAAATGCTTCCCGGTCTTGGCGTCGTAGGCTTCGATGAAGCCGCGATTGCTGTATTCGGCGCCAGCCACCCCGACGATGACGACGCCCTTGACGATCAGTGGAGCCCCGGTCATCGCGTAGCCGTTGGCCGGAGTGGCAGGATCCGGTGATTTAGCCTCCCAGATTTGCTTGCCGGTCTTGGCGTCGAGCGCGACGATCCTGTCGTCCATCAGCGCGCGGATGATCATGCCGTCGTAGATCGCGGCGCCGCGATTGACGATGCCGCAACACACGACGCGGAGCGTCGCCGGCGGGTAGTCATGCTTCACCCGCCAGATTTGCCGGCCGGTCAGCGCGTCGACGGCAGCGGTGCTATCGTGTGTCGTCACGTAGATGACGCCGTTGTCGACGATGGGGAAGCCTTCTCCGCCGTGCAGATCGCTCAGCGAATACGCCCACACCGGCACCAGTTTGCTCACATTCTGCTTATTGATTTCCGTGAGCGGGCTGTACCTGTTCGCCGAATAGCCCATGCCGTAAATCAGCACGTTTTGCGGCGTGTTCTCGTCGTTCTTCAAATCGTCGGCTGTCTGTGCCAGCGCCGCTAACGGCAAAACCGTGCTCAGCGCTGCGGCAATAACCATTGCTCGCATCATCGTGCGTACTCCTCCCTTGTCCCGGTCGACTTTACGGCGACCGTTTCGCCCAATGCTAACGCAGTCCCCGGCGATGGCAACCGGAAGATTCGCCCGGCGCCGCTGATCGTTTGGCTTCGTTCGGCTTTTCCTATGCGTCTGCTTGTGTCACAGTTTGAGACGAGCGTCGCCCGCATCGAGGCTTACGCCGCGAGCTCCGTTGCGGTTATGCCTGCGGTCGAGAATTTTCCGGTGCAACCGCTTGAACGACATGTCTTCAGCCGGCGTGTCCGGCAAGCTTGAGCTTGACATAAGGCAGAAGGCGTACCGCGGAGCCTCGGGCGGCCGCCTGCATGTACTCGGCGAAATGAAGTTCACCTTGGCGAACGGCGAAGTCGTCGCCCTGGTGGGTCCCTCGGGCTGCGGAAAGACGACGCTGTTGCGGATCATCGTTGGGCTGGATCGCGAGTTCGACGGCAGCGTCGCGCTGCCGGCGCGCGGCCGGCTCGGCATGGTTTTCCAGGAACCCAGGCTGTTGCCGTGGCGCACGGTCGAGCAGAACATCCGCCTCGCCGCCCCGCGGGTGAGCGAAGCCGCCTTGATGGCCCTGCTCGCGACGCTCGGGCTCGCCGAACACCGCCGTCATTATCCGGGCGAATTGTCGCTCGGTCTCGCCCGCCGCGTCGCTTTGGCGCGCGCCTTTGCGATCGAACCGGATCTTCTGGTCCTGGACGAGCCCTTTGTCTCGCTCGACGCCGCGCTGGCCGAAAAGCTGCGCGCTGGCCTCATCGAACTGGTCTCGCGCCGACCGACGACGACCCTGCTGGTGACGCACAACATCGATGAAGCCATCGGTCTTGCCGATCGGGTATTCCTGCTCTCGCGGTCGCCAGCGCGCGTGATCGCCGAAATACCGGTCGAACGTCCGCGCACGACCCCTTCGCCAGCCGCGCTCGCGGCTGCTCGCGACAGGCTCAAGAGCGCCGCGGCGCAACGATAACCGCGCGTTTGCCGCTACGCCGGCTGTGCCTGGGCAGCGCGGCGGATCATGCCGCGCTGCGGGTTGTAGCCGACGACAGCGAGCAGGAAGAACAGCACCGTGGCGCCGGTCACAACCGCGGCTGACAGCGGCTCGATCATACCGTACAGGGCGAAACGAATAAGCTCCACCGCGTGAGTGAAGGGGTTTACCAGCGACACGTCGTAGATGAATTCAGAGCCCCCTTCGCGCAACTTCCATAATGGATAGAGCGCCGAAGAAAAGAAAAACATCGGGAACATGACGAAGTTCATGGCCCCGGCAAAATTCTCCACCTGCCGGATGTAGACCGAAAGAAACAGCCAGAGCGCACCGAGCATCAGTCCGGAAATAATTAGCGCCGGCAGCACCTCGAGCCAGGCGATCGGCGCAAAGGTAACGTCGAATGGGATGCATACCAGAAGAAACACGTAGCAGGTAATGACGGACAGCGCCGTGCCGGCAGCCAGTTTGCAGGCGAGCAACACCCAGCGCGGCAAAGGCGCCGTGAGCAGAAGCCGCATGACGCCCATTTCGCGGTCATAGACCATGGAGAGCGACGACTGCATGCCGTGAAACAACAGGATGATGCCGAGCAAGCCCGGCACGATGTAGACCTGATAGGTGACATAAGTCTTGTAAGGCGGAATGATGGAGACGCCGAACACATTGTAGAAGCCGGCGGCGAACACCGCGAGCCACATCAACGGCCGCACCAGTGCCGAAAGCAGCCTGCCGCGCTGCTGAACGAACTTGAGCAGCTCCCGCGTCGTGACCGCGCGCAGCGCGCGCATGACGTGCACCAGGTGCATTTCTCGGATCATCGCTCGGTCTGGCGGTTGAGATGAAACGGCAACCCCGGTTCGCCGTCGACAAATCCATCCGTCGGTAATGGCGCCAACGCGCCCGTCTCAGCGGTCCTACTCATCGACGACGACACCCCACGGAACGCGACCGACCGGGACCGAAATGAGCGCTTTGCGACTCGCCGTATCGATGATCGTGATGTCGTCGCCGAGCCCATTGGCGACGTAGAGCGTCTTTTCGTCGCCCGACAGCGTGATACCCCATGGGCGGCTGCCGACGAGAATATAGCCGAGAACCTTGCGCGACGGCACATCGACCACCGCCACATGGGCTGCGTGCCCGAGCGTCACGTAGGCGGTCTTGCCATCCTGGGTCATCGCCAAGCCGACCGGCGTGACATCCGACTGACGCATGCCGGGCGGCAGGAAATCGATCTTGCCCGTGACGACGAACTTTTGTCGGTCGATGATGTATACCTCGCCGGCCATTTCGGCTGACACCCAAAGCTCCTTGCCGTCAGGCGTGGCGGCAAAACGGCGCGGGCGCGTGCCGACGACGATGTCATGCGTGACCTTCCCGGTATCGGCGTCGATCACGTGCACGAGGTCGCCGACTTCCGAGGTCACGTAAACGGTTTTGCCATCCTTGCTGACCATCACGCCTTCCGGCTCGGCGCCGGTCGGCACCTCCTTCTCGATGATGTTCTTATCCATGTCGATGACCGCGAGCGTCGAAGCCTCTTCATCGGAGACGTAGATGCGCCGCCGCGCTTCATCCATGGCGAAGGTTTCCGGGCTCGAGCCGGTCGCAAGCTTGCCGACGACCTTTCCTGAAGCGACGTCGAGCACATCAATGACGTCGTCGTCGCCGCAGGCGACGTAGAGCTTGCTGTGATCCGCGTTGAAATGCATGTCGCGCGGCCGCCGCGACACCGCGATATCGTTGACGATCTTGTAGGTCTTGGGATCGATAACGATAATATTGTTGCTCTTCTCGTTGCTGACATAGATCAGGCCGGTACCCTTGGCGGCTGCCGCGCCGGCGGCGAGAACCAGGCCGAGTGTCAAGCCGAGTGCCGTAATCAGTTTGCGCATCGTACGGCCATCGATTGCCTCCATGCGATCCTATGTCTTATCAAGGAGTTCGGGCAAGGCAAGCGCGGATACAACGCCGACGCAGTTTGGGAATTACGCCGTCGCTCGAACAGTCGCCTTCGATGCTGCAGGCGCCGGCGCTTAAACTACGCGCTCAATTTCACGACCACCGCGCTAGCCGCGGCGACCGGGATATCGCAGACGCCGCCGGCGACGCGCAAAGCCCCGACGTTCGTCGACTTCCAGCCGCCATCCCCGGCGACCGCATTCCCGCCGAGTGTGACGGCCTCGGCGCTGTCCAGGGCACGTCCAGCGAGATGCAACGCTGCGGCTTTTTGCATACGGCGACCGGCGGCAATGGTGACATCGGCATCGGCAGTCCGGTCCTTGTTGATCAAGGTGACGGTGAGATGTGCCGGATCGCGCACGGCAGCATAGGCCGTGAGGTTCACGCCGCCGGCATCGTAATCGAGCGCAATACGGCTACCGTTGCTGCCCTGTGCGAACGCCAGCATGCCGTAATATTCGGGAGCCGCCATTGGCGTGGAGTCTTTTTCGGTGCGGATCGGAGAATAATAGCTGACGAAATCAAGATGATTGACGCCGGTTTCCATATTCACGCCAACCGCCCCGCCGCCGGCCAGCACCCACATGAAGTCGAGCGCCCACAGCGCCGACGCGAAGGTGTCGCTGACGCCGGGCTGACCGCCGCCGAAGAACGAGTTCGCTTCACAGACGCGCAGTGGAATATGCGATGCCGCCGAGATCTCCTGGAGAAAACCACGGACATTCGGGTCTGCGCGAAGCAGCATTTCGATTTTGTCGTTATTGCGGCGCGCTTCGTAGCCGACTCGCTGCTCCGGCGATACGTTGGACTGCGAGCCAATTTGCTTGTCGAGATAAGGATTGTTGGCGCCGGAGCGGTAATAGTGCCGGGTAAGAAGTTTCAGATCGCCGCCTTCGTCGGCGGCGAACCGCGTCACCCAGTCGGTTCGATACGAGGCGTCCGGACCCGCAAACGGAGCGCCAGGCAGCTTCGCGCGAACGGCCGCCTTGCAGGCGCGATACTCTTCGAGGAAGTCCTCGTAGCCGTAGGTCTTCCGCCGATGGGCGTTGAAAGCATCGCCGGCGTAGCCATCAGGTTCATTGCCGATCTCGAAGGCGAGAAGCTTGTCCCCGACCGCAGCCGCCACTGCTACGGCTTCTTCGGCGGCATTTTGCGCATTGCCGCTGCCGAGGTTCAGACCCCAGATCAATCGCCAACCGGTGGCATCGAGAAAACCCGCGAGTTCGTACAGGCATTCGCTGTTGATCACTGTAGACCTTGCTGCCGCCGAGGCGCCGGCATTGGGTGCAAAGGACGCGCTATCGGACGTAATTCCGCCGACGCGGATGACGCCATGGGCGCCAAGCGCGCGTATCAGTTGCACGTAGGGCCGATTTCGGCCGCTCAGCAGGCCTGGCGTCGCTACGGATGAGATTTCATAGCTGAGGCCGATAAAATCGTCTGGTATCCGTCCGAGCGTCCTTCGCCCCTCGACATTGATGCGGATGGCTTTGGTCGGGGCTTGCTGCGCGAGATTTGCCGTGTTGCTCACAGGCAGGGTGGCAATACCGATGAATCCTTCCAGGAAACGCCGACGGTTCATGATATTCACATTACCGGTCTAATCGATATTATCCGCCTCCGAGTCACGTCGTGCAACGTGCGCGGCGGCAAAGCCAGGGCCGCGGCCGATCATGGTAGGACAGCGGAGGGTCATCTGCCTGGCGCTGCTGCTCGCGCTTTCTCTCATGGCGAAAGCGCGCGCCGAAGATTCGTGCGCCGACATCGAGCGCAATTACGACCTCGTCAAGCCGGAAGCCGTCTCCGTGCAGGTCAATGCCGCGTTGTTCGCCGCCGCCGACAGCGGCTGCGCGGACTTAGCGCGCAAACTGATTGCCGACGGCGGCTCGATGCAGGCGCGCGACGCCCGCGGCGCCATGCCGCTGGCCCATGCCGCACGCGAGGGCCGGCTGCAACTGGTGCAGCTGTTTCTCGAAAGTGGCGCGCCGATCAATGCCCGCAACGTCGACGGCGAGACCGCGCTGTTCGGAGCCGCCGCGCACGAGAAGCCGGCGACAGTCAAGTTGCTGCTGAGCAAAGGCGCCGATCCCAACCTGAGGGGCCGTTCCGGCCTGACGCCGATCATCGCTGCAGCCTATGCCGGCAACGATCGCATCGTCGAGGAGCTGCTGGCGCACGGCGCCGATCCGAATATTCGCGACGCCACCGGCAAGGCCGCCATGACTTACGCTTCCGGCCGCGGCTTCGACGATGTCGTGCACCGCCTGCTCGATGCCGGCGTCGATGCGCGCACGCGCTACGGCGGCCAGCTCACTGCGCTGATGTGGACAGCCGGCCACGAGGAAGGCGTCGGCGCGACTGCCAGCGCGCGCGTCATTGATCTGCTGCTCGCGCACGGTGCCGGCCTTGACGATGCCGACGATCGCGGCCGTACCGCGCTCATGATCGCCGCCCAGCTTGGTTATGCCGACGTTGTCGATCTACTGCTGGCTCGCGGCGCCGACCGCACAAAAAAGGACAAACAAGGCAAGACCGCGCTCGATCTCGCCGCCAACGCCGAAGTGCGCGCAAGACTCTTAGCCAAGTGAGGCTATTGCAGTTGCAGTCCGGCGATATAGGTCGCCAGCGCGGTGATATCGGCGTCGGAGATGGCCTTCATCAGGTCGGTCATGCCGGGATTGTTGGCGCGCGCGCCGGTGCGAAAATCGGTCATCGTCTTGGCCAGATAGTCGCGGCTCTGGCCGGCGAGCCGCGGCTGGACGCTGTCGCCTTTAAAACCCTCCTGGTGGCAGCTGGTGCAGACAACGGAGGCGTTAGCGCGCTGCGCCTGTGCTGCGACGTCGGGGGGAGCCGGCGGCTGCTGTAGATCGGGCCATGGTTTCTGCGAGAAGTACTGCGCCAGCGGCATCAGATCGGCGAGGTCGAGACTCTGCGCGATCGGCGACATCAGATCGCTCTTGCGCGCACCGGTCTTGAAATCGCGCAATTCGATGAAAAGATAGCCCAGCTGCTGACCCCAGATGACGGGCACCGGTGACGACTGCTTTGTCGGCACGCCGTTGGTACCGTGACACGCGCTGCACACCATTGCCTTTTGTTCGACCGTTTGCGCACGAACGGACATCGGCAGAAGCGCGAAAGTAAAAATGAACGCCGCGGGCAAACGCATCATGCAACCATTCGCTTGAAAAAAGGACGGGACCGTCATGGTCCCGTCCGCAAAACCTGGGCAAGAAGCCCGCGGTTCTCTACTCCACGGTAAAGGCGATGATGCTGTCGCCGCGCTTCGAGTCGATCTGCACGTTGCCGCCGGCACCGACCACGACATATTGCTTGCCGTCGACGGTATAAGATGACGGCGGCGCGTTGACGCCGGCGCCGGCCTGGAATTGCCAGAGAACCTTGCCGTTGGCAGCGTCGTAGGCCTTGAACACGCCGTTGGCTTCGCCGGTAAATACCACGCCGCCGGCGGTGGCGAGAATGCCGCCGATCATCGGCTGCGGCGTCTTCGCCTGCCATTTGATCTTGCCGGTGTTGTAATCGACGGCAGTCACGTTACCGGTCTGGACGCCACCCGGAACGTTGGTGAAGGCGCCGCCGAGCCACAGCTTGCCGTCAGGATAGGGCGAGGAGTTGACGGTATAGGTCATCTCCTGTTCGAGGTTGATGGCATAAGCGAGGTTGAGTCCCGGATCGGTCGCGATCGGCGACCACTCGACGCCGCCGTTGGCGCCGGGGAACATCCGCGCCGCCTTGGGATCGAGCGGCGGCGTTGCCGAGGGCAGCGTCCAACGGCCCTTCTGCGACACCATCGGCTCGGAGAAGCGAATCAGACTGCAATCCTTGCGGTCGTTGACATAGACGTAGCCGGTCTTGCCGGCATGCAGGACGCCGGGGATCGTCTTGCCGCTCTTGTCCTTGACGTCGACCAGCACGGTCGGGCTCGTCGCGTCGAGGTCCCAAACATCGTGAGAGACGTATTGGAAGTAACAGGCAAGCTTGCCCGTATCGAGATCGACCGACACCAGCGAGTCGGTGTAAAGATTGTCGCCCGGCCGCTGCGCGCCGTCGAGGTCGGGCGACGGATTGCCGACGACGAAATAGACCCGCCTCGTCGCTAGATCGACCGACGGATTCTGCCACACCCCGCCGCCCAACGTCTTGTACGGATCGCCGTTCTTGGCCAGCGCGGCCTTTTCCGCCGCGATGTCACGGTGCATGTCGCGGCCGGTGGCGTCCTTGGTGGCCCACACGCCGACCGAATTGTCGGGAATGGTGGTGAAGGTCCACAGCAGTTTGCCGCTGTTGGCATCGTAGGCTTTGACGAAGCCGCGAATGCCATACTCGCCGCCGTTGGTGCCGATCAGGATTTTGCCGTCGACCGCAGTCGGCGCCATGGTTTCGCTATAGCCGAGCGTCGGATCGGCGATCTGCTGACTCCACACCAAATTGCCGGTCTTGGCGTCGATTGCGTCCAGTTTGGAGTCGAGGGTGGCGAGGTAGACCTTGTCGCCGTAGACCGCGACGCCGCGATTGTTGGGACCGCAGCAATAGGTCGTGATCGGCCCCATGTTGTGCTTGTAGTGCCAATACATCTCGCCGGTCTTGGCATTGAGCGCATAGACGTGGTCGAACGAAGTGGTGACGTACATCACGCCGTCCACGACGATCGGCGACGTTTCCGTCGACTCGCGGACGTCGGTCTGAAAGATCCAGGCCACATGCAGATTCTTCACGTTGCGGCGGGTGATCTGCTTGGCCGGATAGAAGCGCTGCTGATCGTAGTCGCCGTTGGTGGCGAGAAAATTCTTGCCGTCCTTCGCCGCGCCGTTGAGCATCGCTTGCGTCACGTTCGTGGCGGGGGCCGGCGATTGCACGACGGTAGCCGGGGGCGGCGCCGCGACCGGCGGCGGCGGTGCAGGCACAGCTTCGGGGACCTTGGCCGGCGCAGACGGCATTGCCGCGGGCGCCGCGGGCGTCGGCGTTTCTGTCGATGGCTGTTGCGCACTGGCGCTGACGAAACCGCCGACCGAAAGCGCAAGCGCGCCAGCGATCAGCGACAAAATGTTGAATCGCTTCATGGACTTACCTCCCCGGGGGACGCTTGTCCCGCAGCGCCGGTCATTTCGCCGGCGTGCGCTCAAGCGGAACCTCAGCGTGGCAACGCGGCTATACGCTGTCAAGCAGAACACATCGCGGGGACACGCTGAAATAGCGGAGCCGATGCGCCAGTGCGTGGGTGGACACCTCGTTGTGCGGCATGGCAAACGAACGCTCTCGGCTGTCGAACCCGGTTCAGTCACGTTCGTCTTCGATGTCGGCGCCGCCGCCGCGAAGCGCAATCGCAATTTCATCGAGCGAGGCAACTCAAAACCGGCGCGGCGGCTTACAACGAGGCCAGTGCCGCATTGTAGTAGGAGAGGTCGATGTATTTGTCCGCCGGCGGCGGCGTGCCGCCCCATTGCCCTTCGATCTCGGCGCGAAGCTTGAGGACGTTCTTCAAGCCTTGCATGTCGAATTGTCCGTCCTTGGCGAAGCCATCGACCGGATTGGTGACGATGCCATAGGATTTCTCGGCAAAGTCTTTCGACAGTTTCATCCGGTCCATCATGAGCGCGACGACTTGGCTCTTATGACCAGGATCAAGCAGCCAACGATACCCGCCAATGATCGCTTTCAAGTAGCGAATAAGCGTATCGCTGTTGGACTTCGCCCATGAACGCATCACGACGATGCACCCTGATTGATAGGCGCCGACGTCTTTGGTCGCCGAACCGATGTCCTTGAGGCCAGCCGCGGCGGCCGCAAAACTCAGCGGCGGATTGATCACTGCGGCCGCGGCGTTGGCTCTGTCGGTCAGCATGGCGTGAATGCGTTGCGGCGTGCCGCCTACCGCGGTCACCTTGTAATCGCCCTTGTTGAGCCCGGCGCCCTGCAATGCCTTGTAGAGCAAAAGCGCGAAAGCGGTATTAGGCGCGTCGACCACGACGGTCTTGCCGCGCAGATCGGACAGCGAATTGATGTCGGGCTGCACGAAGATGCGGTTAAAGCCATTGTCGCCGCCGGCCACGATGACCGCATCTTCTTTCGCCAATTCCACCATGGCGACCGCGTTGTCGGCGGCGCTGTGAATGATCTGGGTTACGCCCTTGGCGAGCCCGTCGCGCTGCGCCTGTGAGTTCGGCGTGTAGCTCAGGTCGACCGCCAGCTGATAGCGGGCGAACAAGCCTGTGTGCTCGGCGGCGAAAATCGCCAGGTTGCTGAAACCCTGAAACGATACGACTTTAAGCGGCACCGATTCCTGTGCCCGCGCCAGCGACGATCCGCCCACGGCCCCGGCCGTCATGAGGGCGCCGGTTGCCAACAACAGTGCCCGCCGCGTCGCTTGCGCGCTCATATGCGTTCTCCCTTCCGTCGCCCGGACTTCAGACGCCGAGCTTGTTCGCCAAATCCTCAAGACCGTTCGCCGCCACATCGACCGGCTCCTTCGGCGCGGTCTCGCCGCGGCCGGGCCCGTGCTCGCTTGGACGCGCGATGTGGCCGGTGCGCAGGCCAAGCTTGGCGGCCGCCATCAGGTCGCTGGTGTGCGCGGCGACCATCATGCATTCGGCCGGTGCTAAATCGAGCGCCTCGGCCGCGGCGAGATAAACGCGCGGTTTCGGCTTATAGTCGCCGGCGATCTCGGCGCCAAGAATGGCATCCCAGGAAAAATCGTTGCGGCGAGCGAGATCGACCATCAACGAAATGTTGCCGTTGGAAACCGGCGCCAGCCGGAAGCGCGGCCTGAGACGATGCAGCCCGTGCGCGACGTCGGGCCACGCATCGAGCCGGTGCCAGGCAAGGTTCAGATTTTGCCGGTCGCGTTCACTCAGATCGTCAGCGCCAAAGCGCGGCAGGATGAGGTCGAGATTGCGCCGGTGCAGCGCGTCGAGCTTGCAGAACGCAATGCGACCGGAGCGCACCTCATCCATCGCGCCCTGGTACTCGCCGCGCCAAGCGTCGGCGAAGGCGGGCCAGTCGAGCGCAAAACCGCGCGGCCTGAGCATTGCCTCGGCCTCGCGCGCAATCGAACTGCGCCAATCGACCAGCGTGCCGAACACGTCGAAGAACAGCGCTTTGACCACGACCGCCATGCGCCAGAGTCCTAGCGCAAATCCGTCCGGGATGCCAAAAAGAGCGCCGGCGTGTTTGCCTCGCAGGGAACGTCCATGGCCGAAGCTCCTGCCTCCGAAAAACAGCGCTGGGAGGCGCGATTTAGCGCGCCGGATTATATTTTCGGCAAGCAGCCCAACGCCTTCCTCAAGGCGCAGGCGCGCCGTTTGCCCGCGGCAGGTTGCGCATTGTCGGTCGCCGATGGCGAAGGCCGCAACGGCGTGTGGCTCGCCGAGCAGGGCCTCGACGTGCTGACGATCGATTATTCGCCGGCGGCGCTCGCCAAGGCGCGCGCCTTGGCGCAAGATCGCGGCGTCAAGTTGCGCACGGAAGTCGCCGATGTTTTCGGCTGGCGATGGCCGCAAGAGGCGTTCGACGTGATCGCCGCGATCTTCATTTTCGCCGCGCCGGCGGAACGGCCCGCGTTCTTTAAAAATCTCAAAGATGCGCTCAAGCCGGGCGGCCGGTTGCTCATCCAAGGCTACCGCCCCGAGCAGCTGAAATACCGCACCGGCGGGCCGCCCGACGCCGAGCGCCTTTATACGCGCGCGATCCTCGAACAAGGCTTTGG
>Ga0335074_10008446_pt1 | contig 14309 bp, 12 predicted proteins | sample Lox_Sample_23_FD_206715 | JGI IMG/M metagenome (GOLD analysis project Ga0335074, IMG submission 206715) | Soil microbial communities from Loxahatchee National Wildlife Refuge, Florida, United States - Lox_Sample_2.3 | ecosystem: Environmental > Terrestrial > Soil > Wetlands | place: USA...
ACTGATGCCCTCCTCCGTCGGCGCAACCGTCCAATGCCGCAGGCGCAGGCTCGACGCGCCATTCGTCCCCGAGGAGCCGACCGCCAGGTCGTGCAATGCGCCGAAGCAGTCATCCGGGGCACATTCCGCAAGCAACAGGAAGTAGGCTATGGGACGCTCGTGCGCAGCCCCGTTACCCCCGTTGCCCACCGCCGCACTGAGGTTGTCATAGGCGTTCTGCAGCAGATCGTCGGGGTCGTAGCACTGGTGCAGATGTACGTGCGCGTCGACGCAGGCGATGACGTTGGTCATAGATGAGTCTCTGCCAAGCAAGCTTCGGACCCGCTGAAGGCCAAGGAGCACGGGGACTGCCGCAGCGGCAGAAGTTGCCAGCGCAATGCCGCTTCGCCGATACTGAGGCTTCGGAAAAAACCAGTGCGGAGGTGCTCACCCGTGTCCCTGCCCAAGAACAAACCGGATCCGTCGCGTCGCTCCTTCCTCGCCTCCGCCGCGGTGGCGGCTTCGGCCGCGCTCGTGGGCTTGAGGCCGCATACGGCCCGTGCCGCGGGTGGGAATCTGCCGAATCTGTCCGAGAGCGACCCGCTCGCCAAGTCACTCGGCTACCAGTCGAACGCCTCCAAGGTCGACCAGTCGAAGTTCCCGACCTACAAGGCCGGCGAGCGCTGCGGCGTATGCCGCTTCTTCCAGGGCACCCCCGGGGAGGCCTCCGGTACCGGTGGCTGCCAGATCTTCGCCGGCTACTCGGTGAACGCCCAGGGCTGGTGCGCTTCGTTCAACGCCCGAAGCTGATTTTCGCGCACGTTCGGGGCGCTCACCCGTTGCGGGCAGCGCCCCTGCTTGTTGCCCCGCCGGCGGTCCTCGCGGCGCTCAGGGCCACGCCCCGGACCTCATATCCGTCCGCTATGCCTACATTCCGCGGCCGTGCTCGCGCGCGCCCGGGGCGAGACTAAAATGACGCCCCCATCGTACGACCCATCGCACGAACCACGTCGCCCCGGAGGCTCGCCATGACCCTGAGAATCAACGACACCGCTCCCAACTTCACGGCCGATACCACTCAGGGGCGCATCGACTTCCATCAGTGGATCGGCGACGGCTATGCGATTCTCTTCTCGCATCCGAAGGACTTCACCCCGGTCTGCACCACCGAGCTCGGCTACATGGCGCGCCTGAAGCCGGAGTTCGAGGCCCGGCACACCAAGATCGTGGGCCTCAGCGTCGATCCGGTGGAGGACCACAAGCGCTGGTCCAAGGACATCGAGGAGACACAGGGCGCACCGGTGTACTACCCGATGATCGGCGACCCGGAGCTCAAGGTCGCGAAGCTCTACGACATGCTCCCGGCCGACGCCACCGGCGAGGCCAAGGGCCGCACGCCGAGCGACAATGCCACCGTGCGCTCGGTGTTCATCATCGGACCCGACAAGAAGATCAAGCTCATCCTCACCTACCCGATGAGCGTGGGTCGGAACTTCGACGAAGTGCTGCGTGCGTTGGACGCCATCCAGTTGAACGCGAAGCACAACGTCGCGACGCCGGTCAACTGGAAGCGCGGCGATGACGTCATCATCCCGACCTCCATCAACGACGCGGATGCGAAGACCAAATTCCCGGCGGGCTGGAAAGCGCTGCGTCCGTATCTGCGACTCACGCCGCAGCCGAAGTAACCTCGAGCTAGCGGATCCGGAACTCGGGCCGCCAGCCGAGCTCGGTGGCGGCCCTGACACTGGAGACGGCACCGTCCGCCTCCGCGACGTTGTAGATACCGGGTGAGCCGCGAGTCACCGCTCGCCTCGCGGCATCCGCCGCGGCATCGACGTGCACCGGCCCTCCTGGAGGTGGCGTGTTGAACCCGGTCCCCGGCCCATACAGCCGACCGTAGCGCAGCACCACTCCTTCGAACGGACCCGCGAGAGTCTGCCTCTCCAGGCTGGCGATCGCCCGTGCGCTGGCGCCGCCCGCCTCGTCCGCTGCGCCCACATTGAGAGGAGCTTCCTCGCGATACGGCATGGGTCCCGGCGCATACGCGAAGGAGATGCTCTGGGCGATCAGCCGCCGCATCCCGCCGGCGAGGCCCGCCGCGATCAGGTTGCGCGTGCCGGTCTCGCGCAGGCGCGCGTTGCGCTCGCGGGCGGCGGCCATCAGCTTGGGGTCGAGGCCCGGAGGCAGGTCGGTGAGCTGATGAATCAGTATGCGGGCGCCGCTCTTCAGCACCGCCTCGCGCAGAGCCTGTGCATCGAATACGTCCAGGACGAACGGCTCGACGCCCATTGACCGCAACGTTGCGGCCTTTTCCGTCGAGCGCGTCGTGCCGAACACGCTCCAGCCGTCGGCGACGAGCAGCATGCAGAGGCGCCTGCCGATGGCGCCGCTCGCGCCCGCGAGGAAGATACTTTCGGAACGATCCGTGGCAGATGTCATGGCCCCATGGTCGGGCCAGGCGCGGATCGAATCAATGACCCGTTAGGGTGAGAGCGCCTTGCGCGCCGCCCAGGCCGTCAGCAGCGCCAGCGTCACGCTCGCCGCCAAGGCAAGCGCGGCGTGTCGCTTCTCACGCTTGATGAGGTGGGCACCATCGAGCGGCGCGATGACGAAAGGCTCTCCGTGGGTGGTCTGCCCGACGACACTTACGCGCGCGTCCTGGGAGGCTACACTCGCCTCGACCTGCTCCCTCGCCGCGGCGCGCACCGCTTCCCACTCGTCGGCATCGAGCTGGCCGTCGTGGTTGCGATCGAACCGCTGCAGAAGTCCCGCCTGGTCGCGCTTCCATTCGACCACCCGCTTGCCCACCTCACGCTCGATCGAATCGATCACCGAGCGCGAGCGCAGCTCGCCGAGCACGGTCAGATGCGCGCCCTGGTTGATCAGCCGCTCCGTGTAGCGGTAGTCGCGATAGGGACTCCAGCCGCGCCCCTCGGGCGCCGGCAGGCAGGAAGGCCTGGACGTATCGCCGTACCAGGTCTGCCGCGACGTCGGCGTCACTTCGGCGCCAACAGGCCCGATCAGACACTCACCGCCTGCATCGCGCAGCGAAAATGGGGTCACGCTGGTGGCGCGGTCGACGACCTTCCACTCCTTGCGGTCGTTACCCACCGGAGTGTGGTACTCGATCTCGTAGTCCCACCAGACGCAGGGCAAACCACTCAGGGGAGCGGCGATGGGTCCTTCGGGCGGCGGTCCCGCCGTGCCCTCCACGTGCACATAGCCCTGTGCGGCCGAGCGGATATGCGCAACGGGAGTGTCTGCCGTGAAACGGTCGCGCCGCAGACTGGTGAAGAGACGGTAGACGGCGTACACCGTCCCTGCCGCAAGCAGGACGGCGGTCAGCAGAAAGCCAGGCACCGATGCCTGCGGGTTCACTTGCTGAATGCGAGCCCTACGTCGACATCGGCCGTCTGTGCCGCGTCGAACTTCAGGAGTCGCGCCGGCGCGAAACTGAACATGTTCGCGATGATCGCGTCGGGGAATGTCTCGATGCGCACGTTCTGGGTGTTGGCCGCATCGTTGTAGATCTCGCGCCGATCGGCGATCGCGGTCTCCAGCGCGCTGATGCGCGTGGCGAGATTGCGGAACATCGTGTCGGCCTTGAGCTCGGGATAGCGCTCGGCGACGGCGTAGAGATTGGCGAGGCCGCTGCGCAGAGCCCCTTCCGCCGCACTGACCGAGCTCATGTCGCCCGACTGCCGCGCCGCGTCCATCCGCGACCGGGCCTGCGTGACCCGCTCGAGCGTCTCGCGCTCGTGCTGCATGTAGCGCTTGCAGACATCGATCAGCTTCGGCAGCTCGTCGTGGCGCTGCACGAGCAGCACATCGATGTTGGACCAGGCGAGCTTCACCTCGTTGCGGATGCGCACCAGGCCGTTGTAGATCGTGACCGTGTAACCGACCACGAGGACCACGATCAGGAGGAAAACGATCATACCGCTCATGCTTCACCCCGAACCGGCGACAGGCGCCGCCGTGACGATTGCGGAGTGTCCCAGAGCGTCCCGCCGGGCGGCACCGGCAGGCGCGCGAACTGTGCGCGGTTACCGGTTCCCCCTGCCTGGACGTGACGTGGCAGGCACTTTCCCGCCCCCGCGGGCGCGCTGGAGCGGGGCGAGAAGTAGGCGCACAATGGCGCCGTCGAGCTAGTAAAAACCCCGTTCCAGTCGGGGAAGGGCGCGCCCATGCTGCTCCGACGACTGTTCCAAACCCAGCCCCGGGCCGAGGCCCGCAGTCCCTTTGTCCCCTCCCGCACCCCCCTGGCACTCAGCTGGGTCCTCCTCGCCTACACCGCGGTCGCCGTCGCCGCGGGCAGCGCCTTTGCGGCGCTCAGAATCCATGACGACTACCTGCAGGCCGTGCAGGAGGAGCACGAGGGCCTGCGGGGCGTCACCGCGGCAGTGACCAGTGCGGCGCAGGCCATGCTCGATCAGGGCATGGGGGCGGCATTTGCCGGCGCGAGCGCGGTCCGTGCCGCCGGCGGCCTCGATCGGCTGCCGCTACCGGCAATCGCCCAGGCGCTCAAACGGCAGCTCTCGGGCGGCTCCTACGTGAGCGCCCTCTTCCTCGAGGATGCCGGCCGCTTCGTGCTCGCCGGGCGCGCGCGCGTGCTCGATAGCGCCAGCGCGCCCGGCTACCTGGCCGGGATGACTTCGGCAACCGATGTCTGGGTTGGCGCGCCCGTGCGCGATCCGGACGACCCGGCCCGCTGGGTGGTTCCGATCGCGCGCCAGACCCAGACCGGTCCCGCCACGAACGGCTGGGCGGGTGCGCTCTTCAGCTTCGCGAGCCTCGAGCAACTGCGCCAGCGCTTCGGCAGCGTCGTCAGTCAGCAGGGACTGGTGCGGTTCGACGGTACCGTGCTGGCGAGCCCGGAGGATCGATACACGGGGCGCAATGTCGCGCGCAACGAGCTCTTTCGCCGCGCCCTCGCCACCGGGGCGCACGGCGGCATCCTGGCGGGGCCCGGAGCCTTCACCGGCGCCACGATGATCTATGCCTACTACCCGTTGCGGGGCTATCCGATTCAGGTGGTGGCCGGTCAGCGCCAGGACGAAGTGCTCGCGGCGTGGCGCGCACGACGGCGGCAGATGATTGCCGCCGCTGCCGCTTTCACCGCACTGGTGCTCATCCTGACAGCCGTCCTCAATCATTACATGCACGCGCTGCGTACCCGCGAGCGCGACTACAACACCCTGGTCGACACCGCGCGGTTCGGCGTCTTCCTGCTCGAAGGCGAAAAATTCATCGACGCCAACCGCACCGCGGCCATCATGTTCGGGCTGAAGGACGAGCGGGCGGCGATCGGGCTGACCCCGTGGGACCTGTCGCCGCAGCTGCAGCCGAACGGACGCTTTTCGGAGGAGTTCGCGCGCGAGCGCATCCGCGCGGCAGCGCGCGAGGGGGGCCTCACTTTCGAGTGGGTGCACAAGCGCGCCGACACCGGCGAGAGCTTCCCGGCGGAGGTCGACCTCTCCAGCCTCACGACCGACGGCACCATCCTCGCGCTCGCGCTGGTTCACGATGTCACGGTGCGCAAGCGCGCGGAGGATGAGCTGCGGCGCGTCTCGAGCGAGATCGTGCGGCTGCAGGACGAGGAACGACGGCGCATCGGACGCGATCTGCACGACTCCACCGGTCAGTCGCTCGCGGCGCTGGAGATCGAGCTCGCGAGTCTCGAGGAGGAGGCGCCGAAGCTGTCGACGCGCGGCCGCGAGCAGCTCGAGCGCTGTGTGCGCCTCGCGCGCCAGTGCTCGGCCGAGATCCGCACGGCTTCCTATCTGCTGCACCCGCCGCTGCTCGATGAGCTCGGCCTCTCGAGCGCGCTGCGCTGGCTGGCGGACGGGCTGCGGGCGCGCAGCGGCCTCGAGCTGCGCCTGCAATTGCCCGAGCACCTGGGCGGCATCACACCCGAGGAGGAGCTCGCGCTCTTTCGCGTGGCGCAGGAGGCGCTCAGCAACGTGCATCGCCACTCCTCGAGTCCCTGGGTCGCCATCCGGCTGCGGACCGAGCCGGGAAGCGCCGTGCTCGAGATCGAGGATGCCGGCCGCGGCATCCCCGCGCCGAGCTCCGCCGACCCGGAGAATTCCGGGCGATTTGCCGGTGTTGGTGTCGCCGGCATGCGCGAACGCATCCGCCAGCTCGGGGGCCGGCTCACTGTCGAGTCCACTCCCGGCGGCACGCTGGTGCGCGCCGTCATACCCCTTTCGCACCCTGTTGGCGTCGATCGGAACGCCGAAAGAGCGGTTGCTTCGTGACGGCAGTCAAAATTCTGATCGCGGACGATCACGAAGTCGTCCGCCGCGGGATAGCCGCGCAGGTCGCTCAGCATCCCGACTGGGAGGTGATCGCCGAGGCGAGCAACGGCCGTGAGGCGGTGGAGCTGGCGCAGCGCCTGAAGCCCGATCTGCTGGTGCTCGATCTGACCATGCCCGAGCTCAACGGCCTTGCCGCGGCGAGCCGGATCATCGCGGAGCAGCCCGAGGCGCGCATCCTCATCCTCACCGTCCACGACTCCGAGCAACTGGTGCGCGAGGTGCTCGCCGCCGGCGCGCGCGGTTATGTCCTCAAATCCGACGCCGGCCGCATCCTGATGGCGGCGCTCGAAACGCTGCTCGAGGGCGGCTCGTTCTTCACCCCCAAGGTCAGCCGGATGGTGATCGACGGCTATCTGCGCAATCCCGGCGCCGCCGAGGAGATCGGCGCGGCGGCCTTCTCCGCGCGCGAGCGCGAGATCGTGCAGCTGCTCGCCGAAGGCAAGAGCAACAAGGAAGTGGCCGTGGCGCTCGGCATCAGCGTGAAGACGGCCGAGACCCACCGCAGCAACATCATGCGCAAGGGTGAGTTCGGCTCGCTCGCCGAGCTCGTCCGCTACGCCATCCGCAACCGCATCATCGAGCCCTGACCGCCCTGATCGCCGGGCCCTGATCTGCCGACCCTGATCTGCCGACCCTGATCTGCCGACCCTGATCTGCCGACCCTGATCTGCCGACCCTGATCTGCCGGGCCTGATCTGCCGGGCCTGATCTGCCGGGCCGGGAATCCCGAGCGGCGGAATTGGGACCGGTGTCACACCCGCACGGCGCCGGCCGGGCAGGTACAGAGTATCCCCCTCCTTGATACAAGAATTCCACAATATTCCAAGATGGAACGCGCCGCTATGGTAGCGATAGCACATCTGCGTCCGAGCCCCATCATCAACGCCCGTGACCCGATCCGCCGATCCCATCATCGCGGCTCTTGCAGCCGGAACCGCGCTGCTCACCTGTTACGGCTGCCTGTCCGCCGCGACCTGGATTTCGCGCGCCCGTCCGCGCTGCACGATCGGTGCGCTCGCGGGCAACACCGCGGCGCTGGGCCTGGGTCTGTGGTCCACGTGCGCGCTCGAGGCGCTGGCGTTCAGCTGCGGCAGCGGCGCACCGCTCGCAGGCACGTCCTGGCTGCTGGCACTGGCGCTCGCCGCCGGCGGCCAACTCTGCGGGCTGGTCTTTCTCGCCGGCCGCGAGCCTGACCTGCCGGCGATCGCGGGCAGCGCTTTCAGCTTCACCGCGGCGATCCTCGAAACTCAGTGGCTGACCTTCCAGGCGGGCGGTGGCCTCCCCGATTCGCCCGCGGCCCGCGGCTGGGCCGGCGGTGTCCTGCTGCTCACGTTCGGCGGTTTCGCGCTCGGCTTCTGGCTCGCCTGCAACGGACAGCGGCTCGGCGCCTGGAGTCAACGCGGCGCGCGGATCGTGCTCGCACTCGCGCTCGCGGCAGCCATTCTCGGACTCGGAACCGGGGTCCCCTGGGCCGCGCGCCTGCCGAATGCCCGCAGCAGCGGGTCTGCCTTCGACACCCGCCTGCTCGCGGTGGCCATGGCCGCGGTGGCCGCCGCCGCGCTCATCGTCAGGCAGGTCGTCGCCACCTTCCTGCGCAAGCTGGGCGAGTCCGCGAACCGCAGCCGGCATGACCTCGCGGAAGCCCACGCCCGCCTGCACCACATCGCCATCCACGATCCGCTCACCGGGCTTCCCAACCGCAACCTGCTCAAGGACCGCCTGGCGAAATCTCTCGCCGAGCGCAACTCCGCGGGACGAACCATTGCCGTGGCCGCGATCGATCTGGATCGCTTCAGCTCCATCAACCACTCTCTCGGCCACGGTGTTGGCGACGGCGTGCTGATCGAGATCGCCCATCGCCTCGAGGCCGCCGTGCCGGCCCCGCACACCCTGGCCCGCGTGGGCGGCGATTCCTTCGGCCTGCTCATCGACAGTGTGAGTGCGCGCATGGAGGCGCACGCGATCACGAGCGCGATGCTGGCGGCGCTCGAGCAGCCGTTCCTCATCCACGGCCAGGAGATCCGGGTCCGTCTCAGCATCGGAGTGAGCGTCTATCCCGACGACGCGCGCCGCGGCGATGACCTGCTGGCACACGCCGAAGCGGCGCTGGTCACCTGCAAGCGCCACGGCGGCGGCCGCGTGCTCTTCTTCGACCCGAGCATGTCGGATTCGATGCAGGAGCGGCTCGCGCTCGAGAACGACCTGCGTCGCGCGCTCACGGCCGGCGAGTTCGAGATCCACTACCAACCGCAGATCTCGACCCGCAGCGGCAGGATTCTCTCGGTCGAGGCGCTGCTGCGCTGGCGTCATCCGACCAAGGGACTGATCGCGCCGAGCTCGTTCATTCCGCTCGCGGAGCAGACCGGGCTCATCGTTCCGCTCGATGCCTGGGTACTGCGGGAAGCCTGCCGCCAGGCGGGTGCGTGGCTCGCCAATGGCCTGCACTTCAAGGTCGCGGTCAACCTCTCCGCCATGCAGTTTCGCTGCCCCGACATCCTCGACACGATCGTCGCCGCGGTGCATGGCGCGGGACTCGATCCGCGGGTGCTCGAAATCGAGCTCACCGAGAGCGCGCTCATGACCGAGCCCGAGAAATCCTCCGCCGCGCTGAAGATGCTGCGCTCCATGGGCATCAGCATCGCGATCGACGACTTCGGCACCGGCTATTCGAGCTTGAGCTACCTGCGGCGGCTGCCGATCGACAAATTGAAGATCGATCGCAGCTTCATCCGGGACCTGCCGACCAGCGCCACGGACGAGTCGATCGTTCGCGCCATCGTCTCTCTCGCGCACAGCGTCGGACTGCAGGTGGTCGCCGAGGGTGTGGAAACCGTGGAGCAACTCGAGAGCATCCGCGGGCTCGATTGCGACCAGTGGCAGGGATACTACTGCTGCGTGCCGCAGCCGGCCTCGGAGCTGACCGAGCGGCTCGCCGGCGATGCCGCGCTCTCCGTCACCGGAATCCGGGCGGCGCTGACACGTGCCTCGCGCCTCCTCGGACCCTGACGGGCGGCGCGGGCGATCACCCCATGGCCAGACAGAAACCGGCGTGCCGCAGCGGACAGGCGTACGCGCCGTGCTCGGACTGGAGAACGATCGATGAATCGCAGGACCGGCGACGGTATTTGCGACGGCATCCGGTGCCCGCCGCGTGCATGACGCGCACCGCGGGCGAAAGGTACCCGCAGAGGATCCGCTGACACGCCCGCCCGCGCGGGCCTGGACGTCGCTCATGCTAAAATAGGTAGATAACCGGCGCCGATCCGGGACATCTACCACTAGAGGATCTATGCGAAGCCATCGCCTTGCGCTGCTCGGAATTCTTCTCGGTCTCCCGGGGGCGGTGCTCGCGGCCGGCGCTGCAAACGATCCGAGCGCGCTGCACGTCGGTTGGCTCGATACCCAGGTGCGCCCGGCGCAGAATTTCTACGAGTACGCCAACGGCGGCTGGCAGAAGAGCCACCCGATCCCGGCCGCCTACTCCGTCTGGGGCTCGTTCAACATCCTCCAGATCCGCAACGAGCAGATCATCCGCGAGCTGATCCAGGACGCCGCCAAGGGCCACGCGGCGCTCGGCAGCACGGAGCAGAAGGTGGGCGATTTCTACGCCAGCGGCATGGACGAGAAGCAGATCGACCGCATGGGCTTGAGCCCGCTCTCGCCCGAGCTCGACGGCATCGCCACCATCAGGAACCTCTCCGACCTCGAGCGCGAGGTCGCCGCCCTGCAGATGATCGGCGTCGATGCGATGTTCGGCTTCGGCGAGATGCAGGACTTCAAGGATTCGAGCCAGGTCATCGGCGTCGCCGGCCAGGGCGGCATCGGGCTCCCGGACCGGGACTACTACCTCAGCCAGGATCCGAAGTTCAAGCAGATTCGCGCCGAATACCGCGCCCACCTGACGCGCACCTTCCAACTTCTCGGCGACGGCAGGGAGCTGGCGGCGCGCGAGGCCGGGATCGTCATGGCGATCGAGACCGGGCTTGCGCAGGCATCGATGACGCGCGTGCAGCAGCGCGATCCGCACGCCATCTATCATGTCATGACCCTGGTGCAGCTCGATCGCAGCACGCCGAACTTCTCCTGGAGCGCCTACCTGCGCGAAGTCGGACATCCGGAGATCAGGAGCTTCAATCTCGCCACGCCGGATTTCTTCGCCGCCCTCGGCAAGGATCTGCGCACCGTGCCGCTCGATCAGTGGAAGGTGTACCTGCGCTGGCGGCTGATCGACGCCTACGCGCCTTACCTCTCCAAGCCCTTCGTCGATGAGAATTTCAAGATGTCGGCGGCGGTGACCGGCGCGCAGAAGCTGCTGCCGCGCTGGCAGCGGGTCGTGAATGCCGAGGACGATGCGCTCGGCTTCGCCATCGGCAAGCTCTATGTGGAGAAGGAGTTCCCGCCCTCCTCCAAGGCGCAGGTGCTCGCCATCCTGCACAACATCCGGGCGGCGCTGAAGAGCGATCTGGCAACCCTTCCCTGGATGACGCCGGCGACCCGCCAGGCGGCGGTCGCCAAGCTCGACATGATGGGCGAGCGCATCGGCTATCCCGACAAGTGGCGCGATTACTCCACGCTGCGCATCGACCGCGGACCCTACGTGCTCAACGTGATGCGCGCCAATGAGTTCGAGCAGCAACGCGAACTGAACAAGATCGGCAAGCCGGTGGACCGCGACGAGTGGTTCATGACGCCGCAGACGGTGAACGCCTACTACGATCCGTCCATGAACAACATCAACTTCCCGGCCGGCATCCTGCAGCCACCCTTCTTCGATCCGCAGGCGCCGGCGGCGGTCAATTACGGCGCCATGGGCTGGGTCATGGGCCACGAGATGACCCACGGCTTCGACGATCAGGGGGCGCAGTTCGACGGTCACGGCAACCTGAAGAACTGGTGGACGCCGGAAGATGCGAAGCGCTTCCATGCGGCGACGTCCTGCATCTCGGACCAGTTCTCGCGCTACACGGTGGATGGCAACCTGCACGTGCAGGGAAAGCTCGTCACCGGCGAGGAGACCGCCGACCTCGGCGGCATGATGCTGGCCTGGCGCGCCTTCCATGCCTCCGGCGCCTACAAGACGGCGAAGACCGTCGACGGTTTGACGCCGGACCAGCAATTCTTCCTCGGCGGAGCGCACATCTGGGCCGCCAACATCCGGCCGGCAGAAGCCCGTCGCCGTGTGACGATCGACCCGCACGCGCCGGCCGTCTACCGCGTCAACGGCACCGTCGCGAACCTGCCGCAGTTTCAGGAGGCGTTTCACGTCCCCGCCGGCAGCCCGATGGTGAACGCACACCGTTGCGTGATCTGGTAAGGGACCTTTTGGGGTGACGGCCGGGCACTTCCCGGCCGTCACTCAGCGGTTGACGACCGCGATACAGAAGCCGTCGTAGCCTTTCACGCCGACTGTCTGGATGGACGTTGCCGAGACACGCGCCTCGGCTGCAAGCTCTTCGTACAGTTGGCGCACGGCACGGACATTTGGGTCGCGAGTACGCGCGTCGATGATCTCGCCTTCGCGCACCACGTTGTCGAACACCATCATGCTTCCCGGCCGCGACAGCTCGAGACAGCCGCGGAAGTAGCCGGGATAGTCGTCCTTGTTGGCGTCGATGAAGAAGAAGTCGAAGGGGCCCGTGAGCGTGGGCAGCAGCTCCAGCCCCGCTCCCACGCGCACGTCCGTCACCGCCGCCAGTCCGGCGCGTGCCAGGTTGGCGCGGGCGACGTCCGCATGCTTGGAACTATATTCCAGGGTGATGAGCTGCCCGTCCGACGGCAGCGCCCGCGCCAGCCAGATGGCGCTGTAGCCCCCCAAAGTGCCTATCTCCAGGATGCGCCGCGCTCGCATGGCTTTGGCCAGCAGGTGGAGCTGCTTGCCCTGCGGCGCGCTGACCGCGATCTCCGGCAGCCCCGCCTCGCGGCTCGCCTCGAGGGCGGCGGCGAGCGCGGCGTCAGGCCGCACGATGAGGTGATTCAGGTAGTCGTCGACGGCGTTCCAGGTCTTTTGGCTCATTCCCTTAGTCTAAGCCATCGACCCGGCGGCCGCTGGCTGGGCGGGATGGAGCTCATCGAGTACCACCAGGGTGCGCCGCGCGCTCTCCCGCCAGGTGAACGCCTGCGCCCGCGCCAGGCCCAGCCGGCGCATCTCGGCGCGCCGTTCCGCTGAGCCCTCGACCTCGAGCAGTGCCCGGCTGATGTCCTCTTCGTCATAAGGGTCGATCAGTCGCGCCGCGGCGCCCGCCACCTCGGGGGCCGCGCAGGTCTTCGGTACGATGGCGGGGCAGCCGGTCGCCAGAGCCTCGAGGATGGGCAGGCCGAAGCTGTCGCAGAGCTTCGTCAGCACGAAGAACGTGGCGGCCTGATAAGCCAGATGCATTTCGCCGTTCGGCACGAAGCCGATGAAGCGGATGTCCTTCAGGTCCGCGTCGGTGAAGCCGCGTGCCCGCAGGTATTCCGCGATGCGGTGGCCCGCGATCACCAGCGGCAGCCGCCCCCCGCGCTTGCGATAGTGGCGATAGGCCCTGATCAGGCGCTCGTTGTTGCCCCCTGGGTAGGGGGGCGCGCCCGCGAGACCCGTGTGATACGCGCGTGTTGCGGTCAGGATGAAAGATTCGGGCAGGTCGTGGCGCGCACGAAAATCGCGCACGCCCTGCGGGTCGGATTCCGGCACGAAGTTGGGACTGACCGCCGCATGGATGACCACCGCCTTGTCGGCCCGGACCACGCCGTGGCGCACCAGGGAATCCAGGGTGAACTGCGAGATCACGAGCAGCCGCCGGGCCTTGCGGCAGTAGAGCGGCAGCAGCAGACGGATGTAGAGGTTGTCCCACCAGGAGTAGTTCTGCGGATTGAGATACCAGTCGGAATCCTGCAGCACGAATGCGCACGGACGCCGCGTGGCGAACGGAATCGAGAACTTCGGATTGAAGATCAAATCGACGCCGAAGCGGCGCGCCGCGGCCGGCACCGACACCTGATCCCACCAGAGGTTGCCCCGTCCCGGCAGAACGTGTGTCTGCGCATTGGGCAGATCGCGAAAGAGATCGCGATGCTTGTCAGTGCGCAGCCAGATGACGTAACGGCTGTGGCCGTCGAGCGCCACCATGCTGCGCAGCAGGTTGATGCAATAGAAACCGAGGCCGTCCTCCTGATCGAGCACCCGCCCCATGACCCCGATCGTTCGGGGGCGCGACGGCCTTGCACTGCGTGCGACGGGATTGAGCGTGCTCACGAGCGGAACGCGGCAAGCTTCGTTCCCGGTGCCGGTGGTCCCCCCCAAAAGCAGTCGTCCTGGAGGCGCTTGCGCCGAAGCTTGCCGGCCGCCCGCCGCGCCCCGAGACAGCTCTCTGCGCCGCGCTGTTGGCGAGAGCTCAAGCGCCCATCGACACGCCGAGAGTCAACGCGACGGCGTGCAGCAAGACGATCCCGTCGCCTCCGCCTGCCCGGCGAGCCCTGCATCCTGCCCGTAGACCGTGCTCGCGCCCGTGGTGAGAAAGGTTTCCCACTGCACACCCTGCGGGTCGCGGATCCACCTCTTCTCGCTCTGCGCATAGCAGCAAGTGGTGGCACCCTCTTCGAACACCGGCCCCTGCGCCCGCTTCAGGCGCTCGTAGACTTCTTCGAGCTCGGATCGCGACTCGACCTGAATGCCGAGATGCTGCAGCCCCTGCTTCGCACCACGCCGGCTGATCGCGAAGTTCACGCGCGGATCCTCGAGCATCCATTTCGCGTAGTCGGGCTTGACCACGCTCGGCTCGGCGGCGAACAGCGCCGTATAGAAGCGGATCGAGCGCTCGACATCGGCGACCGCGACATGGACGTGGAAGCGTTTCATCGGGCACTCCTTTTTTTCTTGGCTTGGGCGACGGGAACGGAATCGCACGCCGGAAGGCCGCAATCCTCGGGCCGGCCGCGGCAGCAATTCTCGGTCAAATAGGCGACGAGCGCGTTCATGCCACCGAAATCGGCGCTGTAGACAAGCGAGCGCCCGTCGCGCCGCTGGACCAG
>Ga0335074_10008447_pt1 | contig 14308 bp, 19 predicted proteins | sample Lox_Sample_23_FD_206715 | JGI IMG/M metagenome (GOLD analysis project Ga0335074, IMG submission 206715) | Soil microbial communities from Loxahatchee National Wildlife Refuge, Florida, United States - Lox_Sample_2.3 | ecosystem: Environmental > Terrestrial > Soil > Wetlands | place: USA...
AGTCTCCGAGTAGAACGAAGGGCGGTCTCGTGGCCACTGTTAAAGCGGTAATAGGAGCTCGGTAAATAGCTACCTCGCTCAACGAATCGTGCGTCAAATCATACACTCGCAACTACTATTAATCACGTACTCGAAAAGGTGCCATGAGAAGGGAACGTACAGTGTTTTTAACACCCGCAACAAGTTTTCCATCACATTCGTCCACACAATATACGCTTCCAGATACTTTAAGCTCTGCGCACATATTCAATCGTCGTCGTGCGCCTGATTGAACAACTTCATATACTCTGATGTATCCCTCATCTGGTTCATCTTCAGTAGTTTTTTCCACTGCCGATCCCATCACAAAATACCATTTCCTCTCATCGGTCGATACATTGAGTAATTTACATGCTGCAATAGCCTGAGGTAAATCTCTTTTCGATCCATCCGGTACTTCATTCAATTGCAATTTCACCATATCAATGCCTACCCATCAGCACCTTACTCTCGGAAACAAATAGACAGTGGGAAAGGGGAAGCGCTTACATTGCCAGGTATCTTCATCCCAAACACGTAGATATCCATGCATCTTCTCCGATCCATCAACGTCGATATCAAGCTTCAACGAAATCACAGCAACCACACTAGAACCTCCCTTCTCCTCACCATCTAACCTAGCAATCCGTCTTGGTAATTCACCATTCGGCATTCCTACGCTCCTCACTTGCAATCTAGCCATCTGATCCATTTTTCCAATTCTAAAGCCCTCTTTGGTGGCAAGGACGAGCGCTTCTGGATAGGCAGGATGCTGCAAGGGTGTTAACGAAAGAACATCTTTTAACGAGAGCGCTGAGATGACAAGCTTTTTGGACCGGTCTTTAGATGGAACGTGTAACAATGTCGGACGATCGCTAGAGGCGAAAATTAAGTCTCGAGTAGGTGTATTTAAGGGAAATAAATGCAGCGGTTGAGTTCCCAAAGAAACGGTTTTCTTTTCGCTAGGAGAAGAGGGGTCCGCAAGAGAATAAGATGTCAATGTGCCATCTCGCGAACCGATAAACATAGAGAGCGTATTAAAAATGTTGGAAAAAATTATGCTTCTTGCTGGAGCCGAGAGTGCGGAATCAAGTTGTGTTGTAGAGTTATTGGATAGAGAAATTATTTGGACGTTACTGTTCCATAGACCCACGATGATGAGATCACTGTTGATATCGAGACAAGTAATTTCTTGAGGCAACGTCCATTCGTGAAGGCTATGACACTGGAAATTCAAAAGTGAGAGTGTCTGACCGGAGGAAATTAAGATTTTATCGTTTGTGATTTGGGCAGCTGAGATTTTCGCGGAAACGCCGGCTACTTTGAGATTGTGTGAGGTGACATGTACTTGTTCCGTGGTAATCTGAATAACTGTTCCACCGACCTCTTTGAGTGCGATGGTTTCCTCGAAATCAATGAGACCGGCCACCCTGTCAACAGCTTCGAGTCCTCCTTCAGCATCCATCTCCAGAAATACAGTCCGCTCAAGTAATCCAAGGACCAAAACTCCATCATAGGGTTGCCCATCGACGTGCATTCCACTAAGGACAGTGGTCGGGAGTGTCCAAAGTCCTCGTATTCCTTCAAAATCTACTGCAGCGTAATCTTCGATACCGACACCTTGACGTACGACTCGCAATGTACCTTGTCCGAAACCTCCTGAACATGTGATAATAGTGCCTGCTTGGGGATGAGAGGGAGGGAGAACAAGGAAATCGGAGATAGGCGCTAGATTTGTGATGACCGTTTGTTTTGGAGAAAGCGTCGGATGTAATGTGACAGTAAGGGAATCGGCGAAATGAGATCCGATGAATAGAGTGAATGGATCAAGAGCAGCTAGGGCAGACGGAATCGAGGACTAACATTAGCAAAAGTCACAGTGAGAGATACCTCTCCTAACTTATCAAATATGAACGATTCACCATCTTGGATAGATAGAGAATATATATGCCCATCACTGTCTCCTAGGATCCATTGATCATTCCCTTCGCCAAAAGTCGTATAAGTTTCAAAGATAGTCGGTTTATGAAGCAGGATTTGAAAGGTATCCAACGTCACAGAATAATACGCAATAGTCTGTTCACCAACCACGACTACACCACCTTCCATTAATTTTCCACTATACACGGGGAATGAGTACCATTGGCAGTAGGAATGAGTAAATCAGCTCCTCGATCAACCAAAACGTTCTTCTCTCCATTTGCCCACCTATGTTCCACAAAATCTCTGTCACCAGCCTTATACAATTTATCAATTTCCCAAAGCGACAAAAACCTCTTCAATTCATTATCTTTCCATAAAACCGCAATATAAGGGTACACTCCATCCGTCTTCAAAAACACAAAATTGGCGAGATTCAACACTCGCGTTCGTAAACTGACTGCTTCGAGAATGGTGTTCTCAGGGATATTGGAAGTAAGTGATTTACGTCCTTTTATGGGGACGTGTTGATGGATTAGAATGAATGTGAGGAGACCTTGATAGAGATTTAGGCCTATGACGCGGTTTCCAGGGTCAAGACGGACTCGTTCGCTTGCTTCGGAAGGACGAAGAGCTGAATCGGAGAGACCTTCGATGACTCGCTCGTTACGCAGAGACTGGGTTTCCAAGTCCCAGGAACATGTAAATGCGACCTTGTTGTCTGTGAGGATGAATAAGTGGTCTTGTCCTCCGTAGTGAGGTGGTTTGTGCACTGCAAGACCAATGATTCTTTCGTGTAGGGAGTGTTCTGCTACAGGGATGAGTTGACCTGTTTCATCGTATTCGAGGATTTGGAGAAAATTTGAGCAGCTAAACAAGTTAGTGAGTAACAATAGAATGGGAATTGAGGGAGGGATACGCGAGGATAAGAGTATGAGAGTTTGGAGAGAGGAAAGAACAGAATAATGCGTGTCGTACCGAGGTGGGCTTGTGTGCAGACACGACATACGCCATTTTCAGAGAGAGGAAGAATAAGATGTTCTATCTGACAATGGAGAACGGGAGGCTTCTTCGTCAAGGAGATTCCTGTTGATGAGGAAGGACGAGGGATGGAAGGTGGAGAAATCGAATTGACAAATGACTTTGAGAAATTCGCAAGAGATTTTGGCTCACCATGTCGATCAATCGCGCGCCCATCGTCGATAGAGTCACGACAATCTCGACATGGGTTCCCCACTCTTCTCACTCTCTGGGAAGACTGCCATTCTGACAGGAGCAACTAGAGGTATCGGCAGGGCAATCGCTGTAGGATTTGCTCAAGCAGGAGCCAACATTATTCTTCTTCAGGTTCAAGTTTCGCGAATCCAATTGCTGATCCTGACAGCGGGATACCAGCAAACTAGAAACGGAATCTGAGATTGAAAAATTGGGAGTCAAGTGTTGGATTGTGGAATGCGACCTCAGTCATCGAGAATCTGTCTCGCTGGCTATTGACAAGATCATCAAGCAAGGATTAACTTTCGATATCCTAGTCAATTGCGGAGGCATCACTCATAGAGCATCACCGGAAGTCTTCCCAGACAATTGGTGGGATGAAGTAACTGGCACAATTCCATTGCCATCATCTAATTGCTAGATACTACAAGTAAACCTTACGGGCCCATTCCAACTTTCTCGCGCTTTTGCAAAACATCTCCTCGACCAGAATAAACCCGGTCGAATAATCAACATCGGTTCCCTGAATTCTCTTCAAGGCGGTAAAAACACGCCTGCATATGCATCCTCAAAAGGAGCCATCCTCCAACTCACAAAATCATGTTCAAATGCTTGGGCCAGTAAAGGCATATTAGTAAACGCAATTGCGCCAGGATACTGTGAAACAGATATGACTGCTGCATTGAAATCGGATACGACACGGTACCCGGAAATTATGGGTCGAATACCATTAGGACGATGGGCGAAACCAGAGGAATTCGTGGGTCCAGCCGTATTTTTGGCTAGTAATGCTTCTTCATATGTAACTGGTGAGATGCTTGTAGTAGACGGTGGATGGATGGCATATTGAAGAGTAAAATATAGTCATGTTGATAGCTCCTTTCCCCTCCGGGGAAACGGATTTCCACTAGTACTCTGCAGAGTCTCAAGTTAAATATAAATCAGCCTTCAGTCGTAGCGTATGTATCTCGGCAGTTAATGCCGTAATTAAACAGAGCAGTCGCATATGAAAGGGCTCGTACTTCTAGACTGATCACATATGAAGATGAAGTTGGGCGTACATAAAGCCTCGGCAATCCTTGGCACTCGGTGGCGAAACACAATTTTCCAATTCCTTTTCAAAAATGAGATCCATTGACGTCCTCCTTCTCCTCGGATTCATTCAGGTCTTTCTTGGACAATCACTAGTTCTTGGAGAGTGTTGTCCCTTGCAATTTATTGGAGGGACCGGTGTAGCATTGACATGTGGCGGTTGTTTCCTCTTTAGGTATGTCTCTGACTTGACTAGATGGGAGTTCGGGGACACCGTGCTGTGGATACGGCAGTAATTGACAACTGAGATAGTAATTCTGACTGTAGAATGTACTACAGGAGTCTGTTGTTCGTGTTCAGGGGGATGTCGACATCTCTGACTGCACAAGAGTAGTTCTTGGCTGTGTTGATTATCGGGAGTAAATGAAACTGGCATCTAACGAGCAACCCAATATGGAAACCATGCCAGGGCCTAGATAGATAGCATAGAAAGAAAGTGTGCGTACATAATCCGTCATTCCGACGATAGAAATGCAACTTTGTCTGAGGTGCTCAAGCAGGATGCAGAGATAATCGATTGTCGAGGAACCCATGTTGTTTTTGGCCTTGTTTTACATCTGTTTGTTGATGGGCTAACAAGTTAAGCTTAGAGCCAGTGATGCAATTCAAACGCATTATCTGATTGGTCCGGATTGAAATGGCTTAGCGCACTGATATCAAAATCAGAATCGTCAGCTGATGCTTGCAAATCAACACCTCCACCACCAACCATCATCACTAACCTCGATCTATTTCCCCGTAGCCTGTCAGCCGCAGATCAACAGCCTGGAGCTCATCTCGTTACCATTCGTTTCAGTCGAGATTAAGATTCAATGCAAGAAGTCCCGTCGGCGGAACAACCTGTCCTCGAGAAGTTAATCCAACTCCGTCAACGACTTCAACTTCTCAACAAGGACAGGACAAAGTACATCAGAAGCCAGGATGTCCTCGCAATATACGAAGCGCTCATCGAGCAAGTACAGAAACTAAACACAATTCGTGAACATCCTGTCAAAAAGGAGGAAACGAATCGATTGGATACTGTGCTGGATGACGTATTTCAATTGTTGAGTCTATCGTTCATGGCTGTCGGGAGGAATTATTCGAGTCCCTCGGTTTATGTGCAGGCCGCTACAATCAAGGTGCCTCCTCGGGAAATCGTGTACTGATAATAGCGATTAATCGATCATATAGGCGATAGTGCCGTCTATACCTTAGCAGACATCGAGCCCGTTCAGGCAAGACTCCTGGATATGCGAGCAATCGTTCAAAAAGATACGTTAGCAGGCGAAACGCCGGACTCAATTCTGCAAATCATTAACGACAAGCTCGATCTCTGTGAATCAGGTCTTCAAGAACTCCACCAACGTCTCTCAGTCTTATCTCCCGAACTCGGCTCAATCCAGCAGAAACTAGTCTCCATCAAGCGACAAATGGCAGCCTTAGCATCTCGTAAGACTTTTCAGCCATCTGAACTAGTACCTCTTATCGACGAACTGAAAGCAATCGACTCGCAACGCGTCAACGGCCAATTCCTATCAACAACAGGCGATCTCCCACAAGGTCAAGAAATCGTTGGAGGGCTATTGGAAGAATGTTTTACATTTGCTCATGATCTCAAAGCTTCGGGGGCTAATGTATCGCCTTCATTACGACCTATATTTGATCGTCTTGCAGAGCTGAAATCACAATTGGAGAGGTTGACACTGACTCATCGATGGACTCTTCGCGAAACGGATTTATATCATTATCAAACTGAATTGACGGAAATTGATAGAAAGAGAGGACCTACGGGCAAATTCGAGGATAATGAAGGTAATGTGGGAGAAGGACAAACAGTTCTGCTTTACATGCTTCGACGATGTTATGCTTTGTTATACGGTTTATTAAATTCGAGTGTTCCTGTCTCGGAAGGTACTCACTTTCCCTCAAGCAAGACTAATTCTAGCACTCATGCCTGTACATAATCAATTATCGACCGTCAGACGGTGTCTGATGGAAGTTAAGAAAGCGGGAGGACCTTACTCTGGTAACCCTCCAATAGTCGCTCCTAACTGTGGTAGCCCGTGAACTGTATCCATATGGTATGAAATTGAATTCTATCGACGGCATGCGTGTCGGCGGAAAGTTCATGACAGAGGATGGTCAAATACCAGAAGGACAAGGAACTGTACATGCTTTACTTGCTGAATGTTATGAGTTGTTACACGAGCTACGCAGTGAAATTGAAGAGGACTAGGCGAGAATGGGAAGGGGCTATTTAATGTAGCTCATTATGGATGTTGATAGGTAGTGTCTGAATTCTGGGGGTAATAAGTGTTGGGTGATGCAAATAGCTTTTGCCACTATAGTGGGAGACATGTATACATGTCTATCTTACAGCGTGACTACTTCCTTTCCTTTCCATGAAGACTTCCCAAATAATTTAGTGCAATACCGAAAGAACAAAGTTGTCCCTGAGCAAATTCTCAAGCATATTTACCAGGTCCGCAATATAGCAACCATGGGAGAGGTTTTCAGACGACGAGCTCTCTGTATTGTGTAAATCTTCTGGGTTACCAAAGCTCACTCAGGTTTTACGTTTACTGATTACCGAGGGGAAAATTTTTGCAGATCGCAAAAAAAATTTCCCAACTTGAGCCACTCAGTCTGAAAGCGACAGAATGTCGCGAAAACGAAAGACAGAGAGTAATGGATTCAGTAATGGGGTGAATGGAGCTGGAGATGAGAGTGACTTTGAACTCGGCTCACTCGACGATGAACTATCAGATGACGAACAAGTCGAAGAAAGCGGCGACGAGGCTTCAAGCGAAAGCGGTGACAATGTGGAGGACGAACTTGACGACCTAGAGAAAGAAGATGATGAACTGCCAAAGTCTGGTACAAATGGAGATGCCGATGACACGGAATCGGAAGACTTACTGTCGGACCTCGACTCAGAATCTTATTCTTCTGACAGTGATGTTGTAATTGATGCCGACGGCAATCCTCGAAAACTTTTGCCTGAAATCGAGCCAGCTTATGATTCCGATTCTTCTGCGTACTCAGAAACTAACCGCATTGGAAATATCGATATCGAAAAGTATTACGGATCGATGCCGCATATAGGCTACGATATCAATGGACGGCGAATTATGAGACCTGCTGCTGGCGCTGCTCTCGATCAACTCCTTGAAACGATCGAGCTGCCTAAGGGATGGACAGGCGTCATCGACAAAGAAACAGGACAATTGAAGAATCTCACAGACGAGGAACTAGAAATAATAAAACGGATACGAAGAGAAGAACTTCCTCACGATGACATCGAAATATACGATGTACAACCCTCCTACTAGCTTGTACTGATGTTAGCCGTATCGTTTTCCCAAAGAAGATCCATTCCCATTATCTGCCGCACCAGAGCCGAAACGTCGTTTCCTGCCTTCAAAACACGAAGCCATTCGAATCATGAAAATCGTTCGAGCCATCCGACAAGGCAAAATCGTTAAGAAACCACCTCCTCAACCTCGCTCTCTCACAGCTACTTACGATATTTGGTCGTCTGATCCTATTGGAGGAGGAGACGTTAAACCTCCTGGAACCCAACATATCCCTGCCCCTAAACTGAAACTTCCCGAACACGACGAGAGTTATAATCCTCCTCCTGAATACCTTCCAACCGAAGAAGAAAAGAAGGAATGGGAAGAGCTCGATGAAGAAGACAGAGAGAAAAATTACTTGCCGAAAAAGTATCCTAGTTTACGTTTGGTTCCAGCATGGGGAGAATTTATTAAAGAGAGGTTTGAAAGGTGTTTGGATCTTTATCTTGCTCCTCGAGTCCAAAAACGGAGATTGAATATCGATCCCGAAAGCCTGATTCCAAAACTTCCTAGTCCCAAGGATTTGAGACCATTCCCGACTAAGATTGGAGTTGTGTATGAGGGTCATACAGATAAAATTCGAAGCGTTAGTGTAGATCCTACGGGTATGTGGGTGGCTACTGGAAGTGAGGATGGAAGTGTTAGAATATGGGAAGTTAGGACCGGAAGGGAGGTTTGGAAGTGGACTTATCCTAATGCTGGTGGAGACGATCGTCCATATACAATGGCATGGAATCCGATTAAAGAGGTTGGTGTGTTGGCGGTTGCTGTCGGCGATACTATTTATCTTCTTATTCCACCCATCTGGAATGAGAATAAGGCGAAGGAAACTAAAGAAACGTGTGATAAAGGTTTTTATTCAGAAGATGGTCCGGGCAACAATGAATCGTCTGGCGTCAAGTGGTCTCGTGGAAAAACCGATGATGTAGTACTGGTTGTAAAATCATTGCACACAATACGGCATCTTACCTGGCATCGTAGGGGAGACTACTTCGCGACGGTTGCCCCCCAAGGCCAGTCCCTTCTTCTACTTTAGCTAACTATCAGGGACCCGAGCAAAATCCATCTTAATACACCAGTTATCACGACATCAATCTCAAGCCCCAGTTTCCCGCTCAAAAGGTCCTTCAACAGAAGCAATTGCATTCCATCCCATCTTACCCCAAATCTTCATTGCCTCCCGAACAACAGTTTCGCATCACTCACTCAGTCCATCTAAGCTCATACGGAAATTACGCCCTGGATTCAAATTCATTTCATCGCTCGATGTCCACCCTCTCGGTGAACACATTATCATCGGAAGTTATGATAAGAAAGTAGCTTGGTTTGATCTCAATTTGGATGATAAACCATACAAGACATTGCGTTACCATGAAAAAGCTGTGAGGGATGTTTTATTTCACAAGGGCGGTGTCAAATTATTTGCAACGGCGGGTGATGAAGGAGCTGTACAAGTGTTTCATGCAAATGTTGGGATGGAAACCTCTTATGATTCGCAACCTGTCATTGTTCCGTTAAAAGTTCTTAAAGGTCATAGTATTGTGGAGTCTTTAGGTGTATTGTGTATTGCATGGCATCCAAAGTTGGCGTGGTTGGTTTCTGCTGGAGCAGATGGAAAAGCAATATTATGGACGTAGAAGCAGAGTTAATGAGATATCCAGGATTCCAATTAGTTGTACCCATAATATGCCTACGTTACATTCAAATCACTCTCTTGGTTTTTCTAATGCTACCAGATACCATTATGCTAATGCATTTTCCTCCCGAGACGCCTAACTTTCGTGAATGGGAGCACGACCTCCAGTTGCCTCCGTCCGTAGGGTAGCATATAACCAAAATCCAAATATCAACTCACAAAAGATAGAAGCAAAGACAAAGTCATTTCCAATATTTGGTGAGCTATGCAGATACGTGACGCCGGCAAGAATAAACGAGAGGATGACTCGCAACGGAGCTTCAGTTAGTTGGGAAGAAAGATTCGACAATACTTGTAGCTTGATAATAGCTCCAATCCCTTCGGAATAGAGGTATTAAGTCAACGAGAGCAAGATAAAGTAGCACCATTCCTGCATAAGACAGTCCGTGGTCCCCAAACTTGGATGCACTGAACCGAGGCTGGTAGTTAGCAAACACTTGATTCGGGGCATACGAGTTGCATTGCTCTTCCTACAATGACTACTATCGATGAGTCGAGGACAGCTGCAGGATTTGCTATAAGAGAATAGCCTGTCCATAGAAGAACACTCGAATGAAGTAGAATCTGCACGCTCGCTGGCAAAATCATTTCCGGATTTTGCGAATTTGTCTTTTCGCGTCGCGAACTTCGAACGAAAATCCGAGCTGAAACGAAGATCACCGCCTGACTCAGCAACGTCGGACTTCCCTACGGATCATCAAAAGGCCAAAAGCACAGTCTGTTTGCTTAGACTGGACCAGAGATGGACCAAGATGATGACTTTTTCGATGTTAGATCACGATTTGCTGTTCCTGAGAAGAGAAAGAAGGGCGATGATGACTCTGGCAGCAGTGACTCAGATTCAGATTCAACATTACAATCAACTCCCAAGAAAGCGAAACCAAGTCCGCGGAAACCATTGTTGAACAACAGACTCAAGTTTTTCAATTCGCTATAGAACTAATGGAAGGAAACTTAATACACCAAAGTCAAATAGACACAAAGCCATCTCTCTCTTCTCCGACGAAGAAGACGAAGACGACGAATCCAAGGAAATAAGGACCAAAATTCCTCCTCGCCATAAAAGTCTTACACCTCCTCCCCTCATCGGCAAAGAAGAACTGCGCAAAGTAAGAGATGTCCTTGCCAACCATGCACTTGGCTCTTCTCGAACTCGTACAGGTACACGATCAACGGAAACAACTCCACGGAAATCAAAAGAAGCAAAGGCTTTGAATGACAGTGACGACGATTTCGATTTGGAAGCCTTTCAGTCTGCAGTGAATTCAGATATTGCCAAGCAAGCTACCCAGTTGGCCAAACAAGCCAAGTCTAGTACTCAAAAAACCTCTGTTCAGGATACCAAGATTGTAATTGTGCTTTGTGGACGGAGGGTAAAGAGGGAGGAAGTTCCTATTGATTGGGAGAAACCATTGGGTTTGAAAGTTACGACAGGAACAGCCTTTTTCAAAATCAAAGATGAGTTCTTGAAGAATAGAAAATATGAGGGTGAGATTGTGTTGGCATGGAGAGGTGCAAGATTATTCCACGGGACACCAAAGGACATTGGAATGGCTGCTGAAAGCAGAATAGGTTTGTATCTCCTCAAGTTGGTCTTACAATAGACGTCTACACAGAAGAAGGATGGAAACTCTATGAGGCCGACAGTAAAAGAGCAGAACATCAAGCTGAAGTAGTGAGTTTAAGTTCTGAAGAAGAGGAAGAAGCTCTTGTTCGATTGATATTGCAAGGTCCTAGCGGGAAAGTCAAATTCAGTGTAAAGCCGGTAATACTTTCATATGAGACTTTACTGACTTAGGTCGCTACCATACGAAAATTGGCTGCTGCATATCGACAACAAGGACGGGTTCCATTGGACAAGAAGATCATAATTGAGCTGGATGGCGAGGTTCTGGAGGATTCCGTGACTGTCAAGGAAAGTGGACTTGAAAACGATGACCTCTTGGACGTAAGTATTGAAGATCTTTGAACCCTGTACATTAGATATTTCTGTAGGTTTTTTCTTATTCCATGAGTTGGCGTTCGGGAGCACAATTAGGAGGGGAATGTATTTATTAAATTGAATTTGTTATCTACGTGAAATCACCTGGGTATCCACCGAACCGTTGGAAATGCAGAGGGAAATTCATCACCGCTTTATGCCGTCGCTGCTACACCTTCCATACTCATCAACAATAGTTGTGCACCTAACTGTAAACTCCATAATCCAATCTTTTTTATCCTTCTCCGTCGGACTTCTTGATCACCAACACTACGAGCAAATGCTTCATAAACCTTCCATTAGTAAAGGTCATAGTAAGAATTACCTCTGCAGAAACAGCATCTAATAAGCCGCAATCCCACATTCCCCAAGCTCCATCAAATTCCTCCAAAGGCAAAGCAACTTGACATCTAACGGGGATATGTGTCCTTCTAGAATTGATATAGGCGACAATAGGTCGTATGAGAGCGTTATTCACATACGATAAATCGGGCGTCAGATACGGTACCTGTGCTCTGACATCATTAAGCCTGACGAAAAGATCAAAGGTGACGAGATCGGTATCATCGTCGCTCAGTGGGGCTCGTTGTGGCGCATACAGAGTTTCACCATCCTCACGGTCATCAGTCTTGGATCCATGTCCGTTGCCATTGCCATTTGTAGAAACAATTGTCTCCAAATTCTCTCGCACTCCTTCAACGATCTTTCGCAGATCAACTTGTTCACCTTTGACAGGTAAATGCATATCTGCAATAACGTCCACTCGACCTTCCACAACCCATGAAAACATGCCACTCTCCACACCGCGATTCAAATGATCCACATTAATCCCATCAATTCTCAAACGACTCACTTTCCCAGGTTCTGGTTTTGAACTAGAAGGAGTTTGTCGAGGATGTAGAGTGAATAGACTATTATCGTACGTCCCAGATATCGTGTTCGCACAAAGAAAGTCGTAAAAGAACCAGTGTTTTCGTAGTTTCGGGAGATCGCAGGAGAATATCGATACGGTGAAAGGGCGGAAATCGTTCGGTTGGTAGACTGTTACCAGGAGATCTTCCAGTTTGAAGGAATCTAGTTCGAAATCTCCAGGGACATGTTTGTGTCTGTAGGATTTTGGATCGTCATCACGATTGAATTTGACATGTGCGCGATCTATCGTTAATAAGATATGACAAAAGAAAGGTACCAACTACACCACGTACTCCATGCACTTCAACATTCTCAAGTAATCCTTTGCCATTCATCCATTTTACGAAGGAGAGTGTTACATCCACACTTTCAATGGTAAGGTCAAATTGAGCATAATTTCCAGTATCCGCGACAACTTGTTCTACTTCATGTCCTTCTACTTCTGCCGCTTTTGCAGAAGCCGCAGCTGCAGCTGCAGCAGTAACACTACTCCCCTTCTTCACGAAACCCGGTTGCGCAGGTCGTCTCGACACAAACACTTTTTCAAATCGGATAGTCTTACTCCGCCATTTAGGTACAATTGCGCTTTCAAATACCACAGTCATGCCACTTTCCTTGGTCAAATAGCGTCCGATCAGTCGCGCAAAGTATTCTTGTGCTCCGACCGTGTTGACGGTTGCTACGATGAGGAGGAAGAATGTTGTTGTTCCGGCGATTAGGAGGAATGCGTGGGAGAGGATGTAAACGCTGACGAAAGCGGATATGTCGTCCATGTTGAATGGTCGTAAGGAGCGGATGAGAGGCCATTTGAAACGGATGTGGAGACGATGGTAGAATGATGTTGCAGTGGCCAGTAGTTGTTCTTTTGTGGGTCGTTGGAAATACGGACCGTGTTCGTCTTCGGAATTGGGTTTAGATTCTGTCGATGAAGACTTATTTGGCTCTTGTTTGGATGACTCTTTGGATGATTCCTTCGAGGATTCTTTCGAAGATTCGCTGGTCTGTTTGGAACGAGGAGCAGGATCTGGCTTGCTGGAATATCGACGCGTTTGGACTCTTCGTGTATTTGCAGAAATCGTCTTTGCTGGAGCACTTGAAGCTACAGATGCCGTACTAACTCCTCTCTCAACATTTGATTCACCTCCCTTTCCAATATCATACAGCAAACCTCCGGGAAGCAGCCCCCTCCTAATATTCCTGGCGCTCCGCGGTGGAATGACATTATTTGCCAGTCTAAAAGCCTGTCGTAGTCGTGCATTGGCCCATAACACATCAAACCTCGGTCGTGAAGCGAATTGTCGAAGACTTGATGAGACAAGCGGGAGTTGAGAAGGTATCAGTGTCCACCTACCAAACGATGACGTCGGACCTTTCAGGAAAGAGGCGAATCGGATTCCAATTCTTGAAGACATTATTTGCTGGTAAACAGAGTCATTGCACTCAAGCGAGCATGATGGATTGTTGTGATTGATTGTTTTGTTGAAGGAAGGTTCCTCCCTATAGGTAAGGGGGGTGTCACGGAGGTGGAGTTTGGAAGGAAGGCAAATGAATCGAGCGACTGAGAAAAAAATTGTCAAAGTCGAGCGGCATGGTTGGCGGATTTGGCTGGGTTGATTCGAAACTCTAAAGGCCAGACAACCAACCATCCACCCGATAATCAATCAGCAACATCGACCTCATCAATGATCAGATCAATCCATCAATTCACTGAATACCCCTTTCCAAAATACTCTCTCTCTCTACTGATCGCATGTCTACAACTCGACATCCTTATCCTCATTTGCCAGTATTCAACAGCTTTGCGTCCCGTCTGTCGTGCCTGAGGGTTTGTCCTTAGCAGAACGACAGCTCTCCGTACCTGAAACGCTCAGAAGCGCGAGCTCGCGTAGCGTTATCAGAATGAAAGCGTATTTACTCGTTACTTCGGGGGTTATACGGGACTATCGTCTCCTCTCTAGTATCCTTCTTCTCCGATTCCGCTCCCGTAACTGATGTCCCCTCGGAGGGCATCCCCCGGAAGCGCCTTGTTCCGTTAGTAACTTGCGAAAGGGATAACAGCATCCTGTATCTTCGCACGGTACAGACACGGACTTTCGCCTGGGATTCGTCAATCAGTTTGGTTTATCCTTTTGCCGC
>Ga0335074_10008448_pt1 | contig 14308 bp, 14 predicted proteins | sample Lox_Sample_23_FD_206715 | JGI IMG/M metagenome (GOLD analysis project Ga0335074, IMG submission 206715) | Soil microbial communities from Loxahatchee National Wildlife Refuge, Florida, United States - Lox_Sample_2.3 | ecosystem: Environmental > Terrestrial > Soil > Wetlands | place: USA...
ACGAGATTTCCCGCGGCACCACCATCATCGAGCTGCTGGCCCGGCTTCGCGAGCACGGGGCCCGGTCGGTCCGCATCGCCTGCACCCACGGGCTGTTCGCGGACGGCGCGCTGAAGCGGATCGCGGCCCAGCCCGAGGTGACCGAGCTCGTGTGCGGCAACACCGTGCCGATCGCGGAGAGCGAGCGCGACCCCAAGCTGCATGTGATCTCGCTCGCGCCCGCGCTCGCGGAGGCCATCCGCCGCATCCATGTGGGGGAGTCGGTCAGCGCGCTGTTCGGCACGAGCGCCTAGGGCGCCTGCTGGTCAGTGCGCCCGGCCGCGGGGCCCGCCTGGCTGCGCGACGCCCACGCGGCGACCTGGGTGCGTGAGCTGAAGCCGAGCTTCAGCAGGATGTTGGCGACATGCCGGGCAGCGGTCGCCGGGCTGATGACCAGCTCCTCGCCGATGGCCTTGTTGCTGCGGCCCTCGGCGATCAGAGCGACGATCTGGAGTTCCCGCGGGGTGAGCCCGCCCAAGGCGGCCGCCTTCGCTCCGGGCCCGGAGGGCGTGACCGTAACGCCGCCGGACGCGGAAGGTGCCTGCAGGGCCAGCTCGACCGCCGAGCTGGCGTCCAGGCTCAGGCCCTGGGCCCACAGCCGGCTGACGGCATCCTGGCCCAGGCCGCGGGCCGGGGCCAGATAGCGTTCCGTCCGCGCGCTGGACCGGGCCGGGAGGCGGGCCGCCTCGCGCAGCGCGGCGGCGGCCGCGGCCAGCTGCACCGCCCGTTCCGGCCGCCGCTCCGCGATGGTGAGCGCGGCGAATGCCTCAAGCCCCCTGATCGTGCCGATGCGGTTGCCGATGGAACGGCTCAGCTCGATGCTCTCCGCCAGGTGCTGCCGACTGCGCGCGATCTCTCCCTGGTCCAGGGCGATCCGGCCCAGGCCGGCCAGGCACCGCGCTATCTCCGGCCGGGCATTGATCTCGCGCAGGATGGCCAGGGCCTCCTCGTAGCGCCGGTGCGCGCCGCCGGGGTCACCGGTCAGCCGGGCCAGGTCGGCCAGGCCAAGCAGCGTCCGGGCCACCCCCCACTGCTGATCGATATCGCGCATGATCGCGAGTGCGGCCTCGCCCAGCCGCTGCGCCTCGGCCAGGTCGCCACGCTGCCCGGCCGCGGCGGCCATGGTCCCGAGCGCGTAGCCCTCGTTCCACCGGTCACCGGCTTTCCTCGCGACCGTGAGCGCCTCGTCGCCACGAGCCGCCACCTCGTCCGCTCGCCCGGCGTGCAGCGCGACCTCGGTGAGCAGGTTGAGCGCGGTCGCCGTCCAGAAATCCTCGCCCGCCGCCCGGCAGAGCTCAAGGCCTTCGGCGGCCCGCGCCTGTGCTCCCGCGGAGTCACTGGCCAGGGCGAGCTGCGCGCGCCCGACCAGCGCCGGGCCGCGCACCGCGGCCCGGACCGGCGGGGTGCCGAGCCCGAGGAAGGAGTCGAACCACTCCGCGCCCTCGGCGAAGGCGCCCCGCACGATCCAGACCGGCCCGATGACCGTGCAGGCCCGCAGCCCGGTCTCGGCATCGTTCTCGGCCAGGCAGCCGCTGAGCACCTGCCTCAGGTTGCCTACGTCGGCGTCAAACCGGCGGAAGGTTTCGACCGTCACCGACCAGGCGGCCTGGACCAGCGCCATCCCCGCCTGCATCAGGCGCTCCGTCTCCTGCAGGGAGTAGTCGCGCAGCCGGTGCTGCATCATGACCGCCTCGCCGGCTTCGTCCAGCCGTGATGCCGCGTACTCGCGGATGGTGTCGAGCATCCGGTACCGGGCCTGGCCATGCGCCGTGGTGTCGACCACCACCAGCGACTTTCCGGCCAGCGCGGCCAGCAGGTCGAGGACGTCGGCGGCGGGCAGGTCATCGCCGGAGCAGATCTGCTCGGCCATTTCCAGCGACCAGCCGGCGAAGACGGACAGCCGGCGCAGCAGGACCTGCTCCCGGTGGGCCAGCAGATCATGACTCCAGTCGATCGCCGCACGCAGCGTCCGCTGACGCGGAGGCGCTGTCCGGTCACCGCTAGTGAGCAGCCGGAACCGGTCGTCCAGCCGCGCCACGATCTGCTCCACCGACAGCACCCGCACCCAGGCGGCCGCGAGCTCGATCGCCAGCGGGACGCCGTCCAGTGACCGGCAGAGCGCACCCACGGCCGACACGTTCGCGGATCCGAGGGCAAAGCCGGGAAGCGACGCCTCGGCCCGGTCGCCGAACAGGCGAACCGCCTCGTAGCGGCTCAGCTCCTCGGCTACCTCAGCCACGCCGGGCTGGGGCAGGGACAGCGGAGGTACCTGCCACACGGTCTCGCCGGCCATCCGCAGCGGCTCGCGGCTCGTCGCGAGCACATGCAGCCCCTGCGAGCTGGCCAGCAGCCGGTGGCACAGCCGGGCACACGAGTCGATCAGGTGCTCACACGTGTCGAGCGCCAGCAGCAGCCGGCGCGGCCTGAGCGCCTCGGCCAGCGTCTCGAGCAGCGGCCGGCCGGGCTCCTCATCCACGCCGACGACCGACGCCACCCGCGACACGACGAGGTCGGGCTGGCGGAGATCGCCGAGGTCGATGAACCAGACCCCGTCGGGGAAATCGTCGGTCAGCCCGGCGAGAACCCGCAGCGCCAGCCGTGTTTTCCCGATACCGCCCGGCCCGCACAGCGTCACGGCGCGCATCGACAGCACGAACCGCCCCAGCTCGTCGAGTTCGCGCTCCCGCCCGACGAAGCTGTTCGGCTCCTCGAAGTAATTGCGAACCTGATCTATGACCATTCTGCCAAACCGGCATTCCAGTCCTCGTTGCTGGCAAGGGCGATGCCAGCCCGATCTGACAGCATAGTGACGGGACCTACGGAAGCCGCCACAAGTCGGCAGTGATGTGGCGCTTGACCGCGATCGCGTCTGGCGTTATCAGCCCACAGGCTGAGCTCCTCCACCCTGGGTCGCAGGCGAAGATCGCCGCGTGCGCCGATGCGCGGCACCCGCCCGCTCGGGTTCCCTGGAATCGCAGGATGACCCCGGCCGCGCACCGTTCAAGAAACCTACCGCGGACCGCGCCGGGTGCCAGGCAAAGGCGAAGGGGACGCGTGACACGATTGCCATGACCAGCCGGCCGCATGATTACCCTGGGCCTGTGGAAGGGGCCTACGCCGGGCTGCGCCGGCACCCGTGGCTGGTAGACGGGGCGCTGGCCGCGCTCCTGCTGGCCGGCAGCGCCAACGCCTACGTCGGCGACCTGGGGGTCCTTCCGGCCACCCTCGCGCTGGTCGGCGCGGTGACGGTGCGCCGCCGCTTCCCGGTGGCCGCCTATGCCTTCGCCCTGGCGATCGGCACCGCGCAGGTGATCGTGGGCATCGGGTCCACCTTCACCGGCAGCCCGCTGCAGCCCACATTCGCCGACGCCGGGATCCTGGTGCTGCTCTACACCGTCGCGGCCGGACGGCCCAGGCGGGTGTCGGCGCCATCCATGGTGGCCTGCGTGGTGCTGTTCACGGCGGCGATTGCCCGGTGGCACCCGGCGGGACCGGCCCGGGGACAGCACCTGCTGCAGTTCGTGCTGGTGACGGCGGTGTTCTATATCCTGGCACCGGTCAGCGCCTGGGCGCTGGGCGACTCGATGGCGTACCGCCGGGCGTACTTCGCCTCCCTGGAGGAACGGGCCGCCCGGGCCGAGGCGGAACGCGACGCCCAGGCCCGGGTCGCGGCGGCCGCTGAGCGCGCCCGGATCGCACGGGAACTGCATGACGTGATCGCCCATAACCTCAGCGTCATGGTTGCTCAGGCCGACGGGGGGAGGTACGCGTTCGACGGCGATCCGGAACGGTCCCGCCAGGCCCTGGCCGAGATCGGCAGCACCGGGCGCCAGGCGCTGTCGGAGATGAGCCACCTGCTGGGCGTGCTGAGGACGGGGGAGGAGGCGCCGGCCCTGGCGCCAGCGCCCGGGGTGCCGGAAATAGCACAGCTGGTGGTCCAGGCCCGCGAGGTCGGCATGCGCGTCACCCAGACGGTGCAGGGCACCGCACGGCCGGTTCCTGGTGGCCTGTCCCTCGTCATGTACCGGATGGTGCAGGAGGCGCTTACCAACGTCCGCAAGCACGCGGGCCCCGGCACGGCGGCGGAGGTGACGCTGCACTATGGCCAGCATGAACTGCTGGTCCGCGTCACCGATGACGGCCGCGGTACCCCCCGGGCATCAGCTCACCTGCCGCGGTACAGTCCCGCTGACCAGCCGGGCAGCACCACCGGCCATGGCCTGGCCGGGATGCGCGAGCGGGCCGCGATGTACGGCGGAACGGTGCAGGCCGGACCGCTTCCCGGGGGTGGCTTCGAGGTGACAGCGCGGCTGCCGCTGACCGCCGCCATCCCGGTGACCGGCCCGCCGCCGGCGGAGCCGACGGCGCCTACGGAGCCGACGGCGCCGGCGGACCAGCCCCGCGTGGGCAGCCCTTGGGTCTCGCGGGATGCCGTATGACCGTCCGGGTACTGCTGGTCGACGATCAGGACCTGGTCCGCGCCGGGTTCGCCATGGTGCTCGGCAGCCAGCCGGACATCAAGGTCGTGGGCGAGGCCGCGGACGGCCGCGCCGCGGTGCGGCTGGCACGGGAGTGCCCGGCGGACGTCGTGGTGATGGACGTGCGGATGCCGGAACTCGACGGCGTCGCCGCGACCAGGGAGATCTGCTGCGCGGGGGAGCGGCCCCGGGTGCTGATCCTGACCACATTCGACCTGGACGAGTACGCGTTTGCCGCGCTGCGGGCCGGCGCGAGCGGGTTCCTGCTGAAATCGGCCCCGCCGGAGGAACTGCTGTACGCCATCCGCTGCGTGCACAAGGGTGACTCAGTGGTGGCGCCCTCCACCACGCGCCGCCTGATCGGCCGATTCCTGCCGCACCTGCCCGCGGCCGACGGGCCGCCGCCAGACCTCGCCGAACTCACCGCCCGGGAACGCGAGGTACTGGCCAGCGTGGGCAGCGGCCTGTCCAACACCGAGATCGCGACGCTGCTGTGCATTTCCGAGGCGACCGTCAAGACCCACGTCGGTCACATCATGGCCAAGCTCGGCCTGCGCGACCGCATCCAGACGGTCGTGTACGCCTACGAGACCGGGCTCATCACCCCGCAGGGCCGCCAAGCCGCGCACTGAGCCGGTGAGACCTGATCCCGCGCGCCGACCCGGGCGGCTGTGCCATCCTGTCAGTCTGCGGCGTTACGGTCGCGGCATGACGACAATCGAGGCACGCCTGGGGACATTAGAAGTGCGCGTCGACAACCTGGAAACCTGGGCCGGACCCGGCCAGGCTCAGGCCCTGGCCGAGGGCCAGCGTGAGCTGAGAGCTGAGCTGGCCAAGGTTCAGCAGACTCAGGACCGGCACACCCGCATGCTCGCCGACCTGATCTCGGACGTCTCAGGCCTGAAGACCGACGTGGCCGACCTGAAGACCGACGTGGCCGGCCTGAAGACCGACGTGGCCCAGCTGAAGACCGATGTAGCCGAGCTGAAGAGCGGCATGGCCGAGATCCTGCGGCGGCTGCCCGCGCCGCCTGCCGGAACCTAGCTCCCGTCCCTCACGCCAGCGTCTGACCGCTGACGCGCTGTTCGTGAGCCAGCAGGAACTGCTTGCGCTCGATCCCGCCGCCGTAGCCGGTCAGGCTGCCGTCGGCACCCACCACCCGGTGACAGGGCACGATGATGCCGATTGGGTTTTTCCCGTTGGCCAGGCCCACCGCACGCGACGCCGATGGCTGCCCGATCCGGTCGGCCAGCTGGCCGTAGGAGATCGTCAGGCCGTAGGGAATGTCCCGCAGCGCGGTCCAGACGCGCCGCTGGAACGCGGTGCCGTCCAGGGCGAGCTCGAGGTCGAACTCGGTTCGCTCACCGCCGAAGTACTCCCTCAGCTGTCTGGACGCCGCGGCGAACGGCTGGCTGTCCGGCTCCTCAGCGGGCTCGCCGAACACCTCATCCGGCGGGAGGTGCCGCTGCTCGGTCATGTACAGGCCAGCGAGGACGCCGTCAGCCGCGATCAGGGTGAGCGGGCCGACCGGGCTGTCCACCACCGCGTGCGACCTGCGCCCGGCTCGCGTGCTCGGCATCATGCTGGTTCCTTCCGTCGTTGCCTGAACCCCGGTACTGGCGCTGCGCCGCCCAGGCCGTCCGAGGGCATCCGGTTGATGGCATGGTCACTGGTGGCCCACAGGTACTGCACCGCATACGCGCGCCACGGCCGCCATGCGGCGGAACGCTTATTCAGCGCCGCGGGCGTGCCCGGCAGCGCGAGTTGCCGTGCGGCGACCCGGACGCCGAGATCCCCGGCGGTGAACGCGTCTGGGTCACCGAGGCCGCGCATGGCGATGGTCTCCACGCTCCACGGGCCGAGGCCGGGCAGTGCGCTGAGCCCAGCGCGCGCCTGCTCCCAGTCGCAGCCGACGCCGAGGTCGATCGCGCCGCTGGCCAGCGCCTCCGTGAGGACGCTGAAGGTGAGCCGCCGGGCCTGCGGGATGGCCAGCGTGGCCGGGCTGACGGCGGCCAGCGCGCTCAGATCCGGGAAGAGATGCGTCAGGCCGCCCGCCGGGTCGTCGATCTGCTCACCGTGCGCGGCCACCAGGCGGGCGGCGTGGGTGCGGGCGGCCGCGGTGGAAACCTGCTGCCCGAGCACCACCCGCACCGCGAACTCGGCGGGATCGACCGTGCGCGGCACCCGGCGGCCCGGGGCCTTCAGCACCAGCGGCGCCAGCGGGGTGTCCTGGCGCAGCAGGTCGCTCATGGCGACCGGGTCGGCGTCCAGGTCGAGCAGCCGCCGGCACCGGCTGATCGCGATCGCGAGATCGCGCAGGTCGGTCAGGGACAGCTGGCACGCGATGTACTCCGGCCCGGGCCGCAGCGCCACGATGCCCCGCCCGTGCGGCAGCCGCAGCGTGCGCCGGTAGGCACCGTCCCGCCACTCCTCGACTCCGGGCACGGCCGTCGCCGCCAGGTGCCCGAACAGGTTGTCCGGGAACAGCGGCATCCGGAACGGCAGCCGCAGGGACAGCCCGCCGGGCGCGGCAACGGCCTGTCCGCGGCCCGCGCGGTGGCGCAGTTCGGTGGGGGAGAGCGCGAACACCTCGCGCACGGTGTCGTTGAAGGTCCGGATGCTGGCGAAGCCGGCCGCGAACGCGATGTCCCCCATCGGCAGTGCGCTGGTCTCGATCAGCAGCCGGGCGGTCTGCGCGCGCTGCGCCCTGGCCAGGGCCAGCGGGCCAGCGCCCAGCTCGGCGAGCAGCTGCCGCTCAACCTGCCGGACGCTGTAGCCGAGCCGGGCAGCGAGCCCGGGCACACCGTCCCGGTCGATGACGCCGTCGGCGATCAGCCGCATGGCCCGCGCCACCAGATCGGCGCGCTCGCTCCATTGCGGCGATCCCGGGCTGGCGTCCGGCCGGCACCGCTTGCAGGCGCGGAACCCGGCTTGCTGAGCCGCTGCGGCACTGGGGTAGAACCGCATGTTCTGCGGCTTCGGCGGCACTACCGGGCAGCTTGGCCGGCAGTAGACCCTGGTCGTGACCACGGCGATGAAGAACCATCCGTCGAAGCGGGCATCCTTGGCCTGGACCACCCGGACCCGGCGCTCCCTCTCTTCCTGCACCCCGTCTTCATCCACCAGCCCAGCATGGTTCCCTGGGTGGCCCAGGTCTAGCGAGAATCCGACATGGACGTCAGGCCCGCCGGCCGTGTCGCAAAAACCGCGACTAATGCAACCGCGACCGGAATTACACGAATGTAAGTAACCCGCCGCCACCTGCCCGTCCGGCCCAGCCAACGGCGTTCCCGTCCAGCCCAGCCGACGGCGGTCAGCCGGATCTTGTGCTCGTGCGGGTCAGCTCACTTGCCCGGCAGCTTCGCGGACAGCCTGGTCGATGTCCTTAGGGTTCACGTCCAGTTCCCTGGCGGCATGTTTTTCGGCCTTCAGCGTGGCCTTGCCGAGGGCCTGCTCCAGCTTGCTCTCTCCGACCACAACCAGGGCAGCCTGCCCGTCGTCGAGGACCTCGCCGAGTTCTTTGACGTCGGTCCGGGACATGCCCCGCCACAGATGGCCACTGACCCCACCGACCGCCGCCCCCACCAGGGCGGTTCCGATGACCGCGGGCGGGAACAAGATGCCGATCGCCGCTCCGGCAGCCGCGCCGCCCCAGGCGCCGTGCCGGGTGGCCATCTCGTCCTTGTTCACGTGCACCTTGCCCCGGTTGTCTTTGGTCACCACGGCGGCGTCGTAGGTGCCGACCGCCCCGGAGGAGTGCAGGTCCTTGACCACCTGGTAATCGTCGCGGGCCTGCGCCTGGCCCGGATAGGTCCCGACATAGATGAACACTGATTCCGGCTTGGCCATGACGCGTCCCCCGATCAGGCAGATGTCAATCGGACTAGCGCCCAAGCTGCCGCGTCGGCCGCCACAGCGCATCACCCGTCCTGGGTGACTCGCGGCGGAGCGCATTAGCTAGGGCCGGTCTTGCCGGGCAGGGCGCGGTCGAGGAGGGAGATCAGCACCAGGGCGAGGCTGACGCCGATCATGATCCAGGCGATGAGATGGACGCCACTGTCGCTGACGCTGGCGTGGAAGACGATCCCGGTGATGGCCGACGAAGCGATCGAGCCGACGTAACCGAAGGTGCGCAGCAGCCCGGAGGCGGTGCCCAGCTGCTCGGCGGGCGCCTGGGAGTACAGAGCGGTCTGGTTGCCCGCCGAGGCAAAGCCGGTGACCAGGCCGAAGACGAGCGTGATGACCACGATCCAGCCGATCCAGGAGGATCTGGAGAGGATGAGCACCCCGGCCGAGCCGATCAGGCAGGCGACCGCCGCGGCGATGACTGGGCCGCGGACCAGGTTGCGCCGTGACACCGGCGAGATGACCAGGCCGGAGATCAGCGTCATCGGGAGCACGATCAGGCCGGCTGCGGTCTCACTGAGCCCCCGCACGGCCTCGATCCACTGGGTGATCCCGTACAGCACGACGTACAGGCACAGCATGGCCAGGCCGAAGCGCAGGTACGTGCGGGTGAGCGCCTTGTTGGAAGTGAGCATCCGGACGTCGAGGAAAGGCGCGCGGGCGCGAAGTTCCCAGAACACGAGTGCGATCCACACCGCGGCCGAGGTGCCCAGCAGGTACCAGTGCGGTGCCGGAAGGCCGAACAGGAACAGCAGCAGCGCGATCATCGCCAGAGCGAACCCGGCGATGCCACCGCCGTCCAGGCGCGAGGCCAGGTCACGCAGCCGCAGCGGGCGGTGAAGCGGCCCGTCGGACTGCACCCAGGCCAGTGCCGCGACGAGTGCGGCCAGCGCGATCGGCACGTTGACGAAGAAGACCGACCGCCAGCCGAGCACGCCGACCAGGACGCCGCCGGCCGGCAGCCCGAGCGACGCGGTCGCGATCCCGGCAATCTGCAGGCCGCCCAGCACGCCGCCCGGCGGCTGGCCCAGCCCGGCGTCCCGGGCCCGGCGCCGGATCAGCAGCATCGCAGTCGGGTACGCGCACGAAGTCCCGAGGCCGATCAGCACCCGGCTGGCCAGCAGCGTGATCAAATCCTGCGCGAACCCGCCCACCAGCCCGCCAGCCCCGACCATGATGATCCCGGCCAGGAACACCCGGCGCGGCCCGAGCACCTCGGCGGCCTTGCCCGCTGTCGGCTGCGCGATCGCGGTCGCCAGGTACAGCGCGGTGACCAGTGCCGCGGTCTGCCCAACCGGCACCCCGATCCCGTGCGCGATCGGCAGCAGGGCCGTCGCGATCAGCGAGCTGTTGATCGGATTGAGAGCCGAGCCGATGAACAGCGGAGCAGTGAACTGCCACGGGAACGGGCGGCCCGCCATGGGCGGGGCGCCGCTGGCCGCCCTGGAAGAACGTGCCTCTGGTGAGGCGGACATGGTGACTCCAGTTGCTCGCCGGGGCGGCTCTTACAGCAGGTCAGCGAGGCGCTCGATCAGGGGTGCGGCAGCCGCGAGGATCTCGGTCTCCTCCCCGGTGAATGACGCATCGAGAACGGCGACTATCCGGTCGACTACCGCGTTGCGCCCGGAGTGGACGGCCGCCAGGCCCTGCGGGGTCAGGCCCAGGATCGACAGGCGCCCGTCTGCGGCGTCCGCTTTGCGCGCCACCAGCCCGAGCTTCTCCAGGCTCGCGATCGTGGCGCCCATCGCCTGCGGGGTGATCTGCTCGCGCCGGGCCAGCCCGGCGGTCGTCATGGGCCCCAGCCGGTCCAGCCGCGACAGGGCCGTCAGCTGCGGGCTGCTCAGCTCGCCTTCGGCCGAGGCTTCCCGGATACGGCGTTTGACCGCGCCGATGGCAACCCGCAGCCGGCTGGCCGTTTCCCTGACCCCCGGTCCCTGGCCCACCTTCTGCTCAGGTTCACTCATGTTTAGAAAGCTAGCATTCCAAGTTCAACTTTGCAAAGCTGGCCTTCTGATATAGCTCAAGAACTGCGGAGCCGGAACCAGGTCCCGGCCGGCCAGCCCAGGGCTGACCGCGCCGCCCTAGGGTGTTGGGCGGGTGTAAGCAGATGGAGTGCTAACCATGATCCTCCCGAAGGTCCGGGACCCTCGCTTCGTGACGATCCGCCGCGGCGGGACCCTCACCGATTCGGATCATCAGCTCCTCGCTCTCTGGGCGGCATCGTGCGCGGAGCACGTTCTCGGCTTCTTCGAATTGGCTCAGCCTGAGGACCCGCGGCCGCGTCGAGCGATCGAGCATGCCCGCGCCTGGATGCGCGGCGAGGTGAAGATGACCCAGGCTCGCACGGCGGCCGGCCATGCCATGGGCGCGGCCAGAGACCTGCGTGGGGCGGCAAGGCATGCCGCGTACGCCAGGATCGCCCATCAGCGCATTGAGCGGGCGCCGGAGTGCGGCGACTTTACCGCGGGCGCGATGAGTTCCGGCCTCACCGCCGGTATGTACTGGCGAGCTCGCCGGAATAGCCCGGGGCGAACTGATCACAAGGGAGAATCTGATGTCAGAAAGTCGTGCGGCAGACGAGGCCGCCATCCAGGCCGTCCTGGTTGACTCCTACAAGGCGTGGGAGGCTGGAGACGCCGCGGGAATGGTCGCCAACTACACCGCGGACGCGACCGCCATCATGACCGGCTCGCTCCGCGACAGCCGTGATGTGATCCGCGAGAACATGGCCCTGGCCTTCCAGGGGCCACTCAAGGGCAGCTCGACCTGCAACAAGCAGCTCAGCCTCCGCTTCGTCGGCAGCGATGCCGCGATCGTCGTCAGCGAATCCGGCATTCTGTTCGCCGGCCAAACCGAGATTCCGGACACCGGCAAGGTGAACGCGACCTGGGTTTTCGAGAGGCGGGACGGCCGCTGGCTGATCGCCGCTTATCACAACAGCCCGGTGCTGGCGCCCGGGCAGTGAGCCCTTCCCTGTTACCGGCAGTGACCCTGTGTAGTGGCACAGGGTCTGACGTCGCTGGCCCGGGTGTTCGAGCCCTGCCGTCGGACGGCGTGAAGCCCCTGGTAGAAGTAGGTCTTAGCCAGAGATCAACTTCACCGGGGGCTTCACGTGCCGGGTGCTGTCGGAGGAGGGGTCTGGCCGTGGCGGAGAAGGGGCGTGGGCGTGACGACGAAGGCCGAAGGCTTCGATGGCCTGGTCGAACCGTTTCGGACGGAGCTGCTGGCGTACTGCTACCGGATGCTCGGCTCGGCTCACGACGCCGAGGATCTGGTCCAGGAGACGTACCTGAGGGCGTGGCGGGCGCGGGAGCAGTACGACGAGACTCGCAGCTCACTGCGCACCTGGCTGTACCGGATCGCGACGAACGCCTGCCTGACCGCCCTGGAGGTCCGCGGGCGCCGACCGCTGCCGTCGGGGCTGGTGGCCGCGTCGGACCCGCTCGGGCCGCTCGTCCCGGGGGAGAACGCCGCCTGGCTCCAGCCCCTGCCGGACTCGTTGCTGGACGCGGTCGATCCGGCCAGGGCCGTGATCGACCGCAGCAGCCTGCGCTTGGCGTTCGCCGCCGCCCTGCAGCACCTGTCGGCGCGTCAGCGTGGTGCGCTGATCCTGCGTGACGTGCTCAGCTTCTCCGCCTCCGAGGCAGCGGAAATCCTCGGCACTACCGTCGTATCGGTGAACAGTTCCCTGCAGCGAGCGCGTGCCCGTGTGAAGCAAGCCGGGGTCCGGCAGGAACCTCTCAGCGAGCCGTCCGCAGCCGAGCAGCGCGCCTGGGTCGATCGCTACATGAAGGCGTTCGAGCGCGCCGACGTCGAGGGTCTCAAGCGGCTGCTCACCGAGGATGTGCTCATGGAGATGCCGCCGATGCTCAACTGGTTCGTCGGCCCCGGCAACTACGGCCTGTTCATGGAGTGGGTCTTCGCGCATGCCGGAACGGACTGGTGCCTGAAGGCGGTGGCAGCCAACGGCCAGCCCGGGTTCGCCGCCTATTGGCGCGTCGGTGACGGATACGAGCTGCACACGCTCCAGATCTTCACCGTCACCGCCGAGGGCATCAGCCGGAATTCGGTGTTCCAGGATTCCGAGGTCTTCGCGTCTTTCGGCCTAGCGGCCCGACTCGACGCCCAGGGACGCACGCTATAGCTCCCGGAGTCGGCGGTCAGGCGGTGCCGAGGTCGTCGGAGCGACCGGCGGCGATCCGGGACCACTGCGAGATTGGCCGCCCGTTCAAGCGGTACGCGTCCCCGGGCCTGTTCGAGTCGAATCCCTGCGGCCACCCGTCGGGTGAGTCCTCCCAGGTCTCCTGGCGGCCGTAGACGGTCATGTCGAGCATGCCGTAGGAGCTGCCCATTGGCTCGCATCCGCGCGCGGTCGTCCAGTAGGTCTCGAAGACGCGGTCGCCGTCGCGTAGGTAGCAGCACTTCATCCCGAAGTGCCGCCCAGCCACGAGCCGGTCCACCGATTCCGTGGGCACCGAGTACCACGGCATCTCCCAGCCCATGAACTCCCGGTACCGGTCGCTCTCCTCGAACGGCCCCCCGCAGAAGACGGCGTAGGTGACTCCGCGCGAGTGCAGGTAGCCGAGCTCGAGCACGTGCCCGCTGTTGAACGTGCAGCCCTCGCACTGGTTCGCGGCGGGCTGGCCGGTGTGCCACATGTGGTACGACGCGAACAGTTGCGGACGGCCCTCGAACGCGTCGAACAGGGTAACCTCTCCACCCGACCCGATGAGCTTGGCCGAAGCGTCGACCTCGGCCATCGGCAGCCGCCGGCGGGCGGCGGCGATCGCGTCGCCCTCGCGGGTGTGGGCCTTTTCGCGCTTGCGGAGCTCAGCGATCTGCTCCAGCCAGGCAGCCCGGTCGACGATCGGGGGTACGGCGGACATGGCTGGCTCCCCGGTGTACTGCATCTCGGATCATCTCCTGTGGGGTTCGGGCACCCGTCGTGGGCCGCCTCGCACCCCTGCTACGAACACCTCGGCGCCGATCCGACACCGCTCGCGGATTTTCGAGGATTTTCTGGCTGGGGAACGAGGTGTTCACTGCCGCATCGGCATTGTCAGCTGACCAGCCAGACCGACGCGCCGGCAACTGAAGCGACCGCCAGCGTCCTGCCGTCGGGGCTGATGGCAGCCTTGTCGTCGCCGTGGAGTCCGGCAAGCTGGCCGGCCTTCTGCGCGGAGGCGACATCCCACAGGTAGCCGGTTGAGTACAACTGCAGCGGGCAGCAGCACAGCGGCGAGAGCCGCCATGGCGATGTTCCGCCGAGGGCGGCGGCGGGGGCGGCCAGGACAGTGTCGTGCCCGTCTAACGATCCTTCGCCCACAGCGCCTCCCTGACCGAGTGCCTCGCTCTGTGGCTGGAGCGGACGCTGCAGGCGGCTCGCTTCGACCCCACGATCGACATCATCGTGGCCTTTATGCACCAGACCGGGATGTCCACCTCCGACGAGGGCAACGGCACGGACATGGGTATCCGCGCCACGTTCGGGCCGCTGTTCGACAGGTACGAGGTCGACCTGGTCCTGCATGGGCACGAGCACGACTACGAGCGTTCCTACCCGGTCCGCGGTTTCGACGCGGCGTCTAGCCGTCGGCCGCAGGAAGCGACATGTTTCTGGCACGCTCCCCGGCTCAACTGCCGAGCGCCGATAATGTACATTATGTAAAGTAGCGCGGAAATCCCTACCCGCCCGGCGGCCCCACTCGCATGTGGATGTGCCCGTCGGTGAACCAGTGCGGCGGGCGCGCGAAGCGCGGATCATGAGCGGGCGCGGGAGGCGCGGTCAGTTCTTGCGGCCAGTGAAGGCCAGGGTGACGCCGAGCCCGATCATGGCCAGGCCACCGGCACCGCCCACCAGCCCGAGCCGCCGCGGGTCCCGGGTG
>Ga0335074_10008450_pt1 | contig 14308 bp, 14 predicted proteins | sample Lox_Sample_23_FD_206715 | JGI IMG/M metagenome (GOLD analysis project Ga0335074, IMG submission 206715) | Soil microbial communities from Loxahatchee National Wildlife Refuge, Florida, United States - Lox_Sample_2.3 | ecosystem: Environmental > Terrestrial > Soil > Wetlands | place: USA...
GGATGGCCGCGACGAGCGCGGCCATGACACGGGTGAGTCAGGCTCAACGAGCGCGGCCATGACACGAGTGAGTCAGGCTCAACGTTGGCTGGTATTACGGGAGCCGCTCGATCTCCGCGCCTACCCCTGCCAGCTTCTGCTCCACCGCCTCGTACCCTCGATCCAGGTGGTAGACGCGGTTGACGATCGTCTCGCCCTTCGCCGCCAGCCCGGCCAGCACCAGCGACACCGACGCGCGTAAATCCGTCGCCATCACGGGAGCGCCGGACAGCGACGGCACGCCGCGCACGATCGCGCTGGCGCCGTGTACGTTGATGCGCGCGCCCATGCGGTTCAGCTCCGGCACGTGCATGAAGCGGTTTTCGAAGATCGTTTCGGTGACCATGGCGGCGCCCTCGGCGACCGCCATCAGCGCCATGAACTGCGCCTGCATGTCGGTGGCGAAGCCGGGATAGGGTTCCGTCATCACGTCGGCCCCGTGCAGGCCGTTCAGCCGGTGCACATGGAAGCCATCGCCGTTCTCCTCGATCTCCACACCGGCCTCACGCATGGTGCGCACCACCGCGCCGAGATGTTCCGCGCGTGCGCCGCGCAGGAACACCGTGCCGCCGGAGATCGCGGCAGCGCAGGCGTAGGTGCCGGTCTCGATGCGATCGGGAATGACGCGATGCTCGGCCGCGCCGAGGCGTTCGACGCCGTCGATCGTCAGCTTGTCGGTGCCGATGCCCTGGATGCGCGCGCCCATCTTCACCAGGCATTCGGCGAGGTCGCCGATCTCCGGCTCGCGCGCGGCGTTGGCGAGGACGGTGCGGCCTTCCGCCAGTGTTGCCGCCATCAGCAGGTTCTCGGTTGCGCCGACCGAAACGAACGGGAACAGGAAGGTGGTGCCGCGCAGACGGCCGTTGATGCGGGCCCGGATGTAGCCGCCGTCCAGCACGATCTCCGCGCCCATTTGCTCGAGGCCCTTCAGGTGCAGGTCGATCGGACGGGCACCGATGCTGCAGCCGCCGGGCAACGAGACGCGCGCCTCGCCGACGCGCGCGACCAGGGGGCCCAGCACCAGGAAGGACGCACGCATTTTGCGCACGATGTCGTAGGGCGCCTCAGTGCTGGTGATGGCGCCGCCCAGCGACAGCGTGCGGCCGTCATTGCCGATCGGGTCCACGGCGATGCCGTGCTGAGACAGCAAGAGCGACATGGTGGCGATGTCGTCCAGCTTCGGGACGTTCGTCAGTACCACGCGCTGGTCGGTCAGCAGGCCGGCCGCCATCAACGGCAGGGCGGCGTTCTTGGCGCCGCCGATCAGGATTTCGCCGGACAGCGGCCGGCCACCGCGGATGCGGATGCGATCGAGTGCCATTCAGGGTCTCCGCGGAGGGGTGTGCATTACAGCCTGGGCAGCGCGACGCCGCGCTGGCGCATGTATTTGCCGGATTTGTCGGCGTAGCTGGTCTCGCAGGGTTCGTTTCCCTGCAAGAACAGGAATTGGCAGATGCCTTCGTGGGCGTGGATTTTGGCGGGCAGCGGCGTGGTGTTGGAGATTTCGATCGTGACCTGGCCTTCCCATTCCGGTTCCAGCGGCGTCACGTTCACGATGATGCCGCAGCGCGCGTAGGTGGACTTGCCAAGGCAGATCACCAGAATATCGCGGGGGATTCGGAAATATTCCACCGTGTGCCCCAGCGCAAAACTGTTCGGCGGGATGATGCAGGTGTCGGTCTGGCGGTCCACAAAGCTGGTCGCGGAGAAATCTTTCGGGTCCAGCACGGCCGAATCGATGTTGGTGAAGATCTTGAACTCGTCAGCGATGCGTGCGTCGTAGCCGTAGCTGGAGAGGCCGTAGCTGATGACGCCCTCGCGCTTCTGTGCCTCCACGAATGGCGTGATCATCCCGTGGTCCTGCGCCATCCGGCGAATCCAGCGATCGGACATCACGGCCATTAGGTGGCGACTCCGGTGAGGCGGGTGTTCAAGGGAATCGTGTAGCGCACGCGGGCGGCGCGCCGCAAACAGCAAAGTTGCTGTTGCTGACAGAAAGGGCCTGGCCTGGGAGGCGAGGCGGATCGCGGTAAAGCGAGGCGCCGCGCGTTGGCTGGCTGCGCCTCAGGCCTGTTTCGGCGGGTCGGTGGGATCGGTACGCTGCCGCGCCTGGTCCTTGCGCTTGCGGAGGTTGGCACGCAGCGCGGCGGCCTCACGCGCCAGCCGGTCGGCTTTGGCCGCCGGCTTTGCGCCTGTCGCGCGCGGGGGTTGCGGGGGCTGGTCGCGGGTCATGGCGGCCAGCATCGCCGGGGGATGGCGGGGGTTCAAGCCCGCCTTGCGCCGCCGGGCAGCAGACGGCTATACCGGCGCGCTTGGCGCTGCCGTAGCTCAGTGGTAGAGCACCCCCTTGGTAAGGGGGAGGTCGTGAGTTCAATCCTCCCCGGCAGCACCATGGAAACGCACGCGGCGTACCACACGAGGAAGCGGCCCGTGAGCGATGCCACGCCACCGTTCATCCCGCCTCAGCCGCCACTGATGTCGCCCCAAAAGGCCCGCGACGTGGGACGCGCTTACGAAGCATTCTCCGACCATCTGACGAAATTCGGCCTGGCGCGTCAGGCTGCGCTCGCCATGCGCGATAGCCAATGGTGGCTCGCTTATTCGATCGCGCTGGCACAGACCAGCAAAGATGGCGGCGAGGCCACCAGCACAGGGTGACGGCAGCCGCGAGCAACGTCTTCTCATGCTTGCGGACGACGGCCCGCGACTTAGGCATTCCGGCGGTCAGCCGCGCCGTCGAGGCATCATGCCAACGCCAGCAGTTCGCTGCGCAGCCGCTCCGCGTCCGCCACCGATTGCTCGATGTCCGCCTCGGTGCGTTCCCATAGCGGCAGGGCCGCCGCCAGAGCGGCACGTCCCGGCGGTGTCAGCACCAGCCGCCGGCCGCGTTTGTCCAGGGCATCCGTTGTCACGCGCAGCAAGCTGCGCCGTTCCAACGGCTTCAAATTGGCCGTCAACGTGGTGCGGTCCATGGCAAGCAGGGCCGCGACTTCACCCATCCGCGGCGGGTCCGGCCGGTTGAGCGCCATCAGCAGCGAGAACTGCCCGCTGGTCAGGCCCGTGGGGCGCAGCGCGTCATCGAATCGCCGTGCCAGTGCGCGCGCGGCGCGCTGGACGTGCAGGCAAAGACAGGTATCGCGCACGTGTAGCGTGGCCGCGAAGGACGGCGCGTTGCGCTTTGACATGGTTGGATCATGTTGATATCAACGCTTCAACGTCAAGTGGCGGCCATGGGGAGGCTCAGGCATGGCAAAACAGGTCCGCGTTCTGGTCGGCACCAAGAAGGGCACGTTCATTCTCGCGGGTGACGCGCGCCGACGGTCGTGGGAGCTGCGTGGTCCGTTCTGTGACACCTGGCCGATCAATCACGTCGTGGCGGACCATGCCAGCGGGACGGTCTATGCCGGCGGCGGCAATGAATGGTTCGGGCCGGCAGTGTGGAAATCGACCGACCTGGGCGAGACCTGGACGCATTCGAGCGACGGCCTCGCCTATGCGGCGGGAGAGCAATCGATCAAGTCGGTGTGGAGCCTGGCGCCCTCGGTTGGCGGGCTTTATGCCGGGGTCGAACCGGCCGGATTGTTCCGCAGCAGCGATGGTGGCGTGACATGGGAGCATGTGTCCGGGCTGCGTGACCACCCGTCGCGGCCCAATTGGCAGCCGGGGGGTGGCGGACTGATCCTGCATTCTCTGGTCGCGCATCCCACCGATCGCCAGCAGATCTGGGTGGGCATATCGTCGGTGGGCGTGTTCCACACCGAAGACGGCGGCGTGCATTGGGAAACGCGGAACCAGGGCACGCGGTGCGATTTCCTGCCGGAGGGGCAGCGCTATCCCGAGTACGGGCAGTGTGTGCATTGCCTGGTGATGGCGCCTGATATGCCCGATCGGCTGTATCAGCAGAACCATTGCGGTATGTACCGCAGCGATGACGGTGCCGCGCATTGGAGCAGTATCGAGGAAGGGCTGCCGTCTTCGTTCGGATTTCCGGCGGCGGTGCATCCGCGCGATCCGGCGGGTTTGTTCCTGTTGCCGCTGAACGGGGATATTCGCGGGCGCTACGTGCCGGACGGCAAGGCGGCGGTCTGGCGCACGCGTGATGGCGGCGCGAGCTGGCAGGATCTGCGCGACGGTCTGCCGCAGGGCAACGTGTTCTGGGGCGTGCTGCGGCAGGCGATGGCGACGGATGCACTGGAGCCGGCCGGCGTGTATTTCGGTACCAATACCGGGATCCTGTACGGCAGCGCGAATGAGGGCGAAAGCTGGGCCCCGATCGCGCAGAACCTGCCGCCGATCTTTTCTGTCGAGACGATGGTGGTTGAGGGTTGAATGGTGGTGGTGTCGCTGCCGCCGGCACTGCTGAGCCTGTTCCCTGGCTGCGAGCGGCGTTTGCAATTGGCGGCCGCGACGGTCGATGAGGTGATGGATACGTTGAATGCGCGCTGGCCGGGGATGCGGGACCGGCTGTGCGATTCTACGCCAAGGATTAGGCGGCACATCAATGTGTTTGTGGATGGGGAGAAGGCGACGCTGGACACGACGCTGCGAGAGGGCGCGGATGTGTTCATTATGACGGCGATCAGCGGCGGTTAGTGTCAGATACCGGAGAAGCGTCGGCCACGCCGTTCCGTGTTGCCGCGCTGCTTCCATGTCATTGCGAGGAGCGCAGCGACGAAGCAATCCCCGTCGAGTGGGCGTGTACGAGCCGTCCGTGCGCTTGACCGACCGAGATTGCTTCGTCGCTGCGCTCCTTGCAATGACATGGGGGGTGCGTCCCTCCCGCTCCTCGGGGGTATGTGCCTCCCGCTCCTCGGCTCGCGGATTTAAACCGAAAAATACTTCGCGTTTGGGTTCAGCACGACTATTGCACTGGTGGATTGCTCCGGATGCAGTTGGAACTCGTCCGACAATTCCACCCCGATACGCTCTGCCGCTAACAGTGACAACAGCGGTGCCTGGTCTTCCAGTTTTGGGCATGCCGGGTAGCCGAACGAGTAGCGCGAGCCGCGATAGCCCTGCGACAGCAATTTCTCCATGTCGCGATCGTCCTCAGCCGCGAAGCCGAGTTCCGCGCGGATCCGCTTGTGCACGTATTCCGCCATCGCCTCGGCCATCTCTACCGACAGGCCGTGCAAATAGAGATAGTCCTGATAGCGATTGTCTGCGAACCATTCGCGCGCGATCTCCGAGGCGCGCTGGCCTACCGTCACCACCTGCAGCCCGATCACATCACGGTCCCTGTCATCCACGTCGCGGAAGAAATCCGCGATGCATTCGCCATCCTCCTTCGGCTGCCGCGGCAGGTTGAAGCGGGCGACTTCCGTAACGCCGTCGGGTTCGAACACGATCAGTTCGTTCCCCTGCCCTGCCGCCTTCCAGTACCCATACGCCGCCCGCGGCTGCAAAATCTCCTGCTCCTCACAGAGAGAAAGCATCCGCCGCATGACGGGCCGCAATTCCTGCCGGGCCCAACCGAGAAAATCGTCCAGCGAGCGGCCCTGCTTCCGGAAGCCCCACTGGAACTGGTACAAGCTCCGCTCATTCACGAACGGCACCAGCGCCTTGCTCGGCGCCTCGATCACGCGCGCGCCCCAGAAGGGCGGGTCCACCACTGGCACGTCTTGCGTCAACCGCCGCCGCCGCACCTGCACCGCGGCCACATCCACCGGACGGAAGGCACGCGCATCCGCCTGACCCAGCGTGCGTGACGTGTTGCGCGCCTTGCCGGAGCGCCGCGCTTGAATCGCCGCGAGGTAATCGTCGAACGCGTTGCCGGTGACCTTGTCCATCAGGTTCAGCCCGTCGAACGCATCGCGCGCATAGGCGACGCGGCCGCAGCCATAGGCGCGCGAACAATCGTCCTCGACATAGGTCCGGGTCAGCGCGGCGCCGCCGAGCAACACCGGGATTTCCAGGCCCTGACGCGACATTTCCTCCAGGTTCTCGCGCATCACAACGGTGGATTTCACCAGCAGGCCGGACATGCCGATCGCGTGCGCGCGGTTTTCCTGCGCTGCGTGCAGCATCTCCGCCAGCGGCACCTTGATGCCCAGGTTGACCACGCGATAGCCATTGTTGGTCAGGATGATATCGACCAGGTTCTTGCCGATGTCGTGCACGTCGCCCTTCACGGTCGCCAGCACGATCGTGCCTTTCTCCTGGCCTGCCACCCGTTCCATGAAGGGTTCCAGATAGGCGACGGCGGTCTTCATCGTCTCGGCGCTTTGCAGCACGAAGGGCAACTGCATCTTGCCCGCGCCGAACAATTCGCCGACCACCTTCATGCCGTCCAGGAGGACGTTGTTGATGATGTCGAGCGGCGGCAGCTTCTGCAGTGCCTCGTCCAGGTCGGCGGTCAGGCCCTTGCGGTCGCCATCGACGATGCGGTCCTTCAACCGGCCCTCGACTGTTTCGGCGCGCTTCTTCAGGGTGGCATCGGCGGCCTTGCGGTCGGCGAAAATCTCCAACAGGCGCTGGAGCGGATCATACCCCTCGGCACGGCGGTCGAAGATCAGGTCTTCCGCAACCTTCACCTCCTCCTCTGCCAGAAGATGCAACGGGCGGATTTTCGAGACGTGTACGATCGCGCCCGTCATGCCCGCGCGCATCGTGTGGTCGAGGAACACGGAATTCAGCACGGCACGGGCGGCCGGGTTCAAACCGAACGACACGTTCGAAAGGCCCAGGATGAGCTGGATCTCCGGGAACTCCTCGCGGATCGCGGCGATGCCTTCCAGAGTCCATTGCGCCAGCTTGCGGTCGTCCTCGTTGCCGGTGGCGATGGTGAAGGTCAGCGGATCGATCAGCAGGTCCGAAGGTGCCAGCCCATGCTTGCCGCAGGCGAAATCCACCAGCCGGCGCGCGATCCGCAGCTTGTCGGCCGCGGTCTTCGCCATGCCCTTCTCGTCGATGGTCAGCGCGATCACCGCCGCGCCGAACCGCTTCGCCAGCTTCAGGCGGTCGTGCGCGTGCTTCTCCCCATCCTCGAAATTGATCGAGTTGATGATGGGTTTGCCGCCATGCAGTTTCAGCGCGGCCTCGATCACCGGCGTTTCGGTGCTGTCGATTACCAGCGGGGCGTTCACCGAACCGGTGAAGCGGCGCACGATTTCCGTCATCTCCGCATTCTCGTCGCGGCCGACGAACGCGGTGCACACGTCCAGCGCGTGCGAGCCTTCGCCCAATTGCTCGCGCCCCTGGGCGACGCAGGAATCCCAGTCGTGCTTTTCCTGTGCTTCCCGCCATTTCTTGGAACCGTTGGCGTTGCAGCGCTCGCCGATGGCGAAGATCGCATTCTCCTGCCGCAGCGGCACCGCGTTATAGAGGCTGGCAACCGACGGCATCCAGACCGATCGGCGCTCCACCGGCGTGGGGCGCGCGGCGCCGCGCTGCTTCAGCATTGCGTCCAGCGCGGCGATATGCTGGCGGTTGGTGCCGCAGCAGCCACCGATCAGGTTCACGCCGTCCTCGACGATGAAGCGTTCCAGCCAGGTTGCGAGTTCCGCGGCGCCCAACGGATAATGCGTCTGCCCGTCCACCAGTTCCGGCAGCCCGGCATTCGGCAGCACCGACAACAGGCCGTGCCAGTTGGTTGACAGCCAGCGGATATGCTCTGCCATTTCCTGCGGGCCGGTGGCGCAGTTCAGGCCCATCAGCGGCACGTCGAGCGCGTTCAGCACGGTGGCGGCGCTCGCGATGTCGGGGCCGACCAGCATCGTGCCGGTGGTCTCCATCGTTGCCTGGGCGAAGACGGGGATGTCGCGGCCGGCTTCCGCACGGGCGACTTTGGCGCCGTTCACCGCGGCTTTCATTTGCAGCGGGTCCTGGCAGGTCTCTACCAGGATCGCATCGACGCCGCCGGCAATCAGCCCGCGGCATTGCTCGGCGAGCGCGGCTTCCAGCGCGTCGTAGGCGATGTTGCCGAGGGTCGGGAGTTTGGTACCGGGGCCGACGCTGCCCAGCACCCAGCGATGGCGGCCGTCGCGGAATTCGTCCGCTGCCTCACGCGCCAGTTCGCCGGCGATGCGGTTGATTTCGAAGGCGCGATCGGCCAGCTCGAATTCGCCGAGCGTGACGGGGGATCCGCCGAAGCTATTGGTCTCGACCATGTCGGCGCCGGCGGCGAAATAGCCGCGATGGATGTCGCGGATCAGGTCGGGACGGGAGAGGTTCAGGACTTCGGTGCAGTTCTCCTTGCCCCAGAAGTCGCGGTCGACATCGAGTGTGAGCGCCTGGACCTGCGTGCCCATGGCGCCGTCGGCGAGAAGAACCGTGTCGCGCAGGGCATCCAACAAATGTGGACGAGACATCGGCTTTTCCTTCAGGCAACGGTGACGTGACGGGCACACCAGTCGTCAACCAGTGCGATACAACGCTGGATCCCGGCGGGCGGCATGAACGCAGCGGCGAAGCTGTTACGCGCAAGCGTGGCGATCTCGGCGGCGGACAATCCCAGGGCGCCCCGGCAGGCGAGCAGGTTGTCGTTGACGTAGCCACCGAAATACGCGGGATCGTCGGAATTGACGCTGACGTTCAAGCCAGCCGCCAGCATCGCGCGCAGAGGATGCGCCGCAAGCGAATCCACCACGCGCAATCGCACGTTGGACAACGGGCAGACGGTGAGCGGCACCTTTCGATCTGCCAGAAATTGCACCAGCGTTGGATCGTCCATGCAGGCGACGCCATGGTCCACGCGGTCAACGCCGATGGTTTCCGCCGCGTCACGCACATAGGCCGCCGGACCTTCTTCGCCGGCATGGGCCGTGATGCGAAAGCCGCGGTCGCGGCAGCGGCGGAAATAGGCCGCGAACTTATTGGGCGGGTGGTCGCGTTCGGCGCCGCCGAGGCCGAACCCGGCGATGCGATCGGCCCACGGCATCGCGGCGTCGAGCAATGCGATGGCATCAGCCTCACTGCGGTGGCGCTGCGCGATGATCAGCAGGCCGGCGCTGATGCTCCACTGGTCTTCCGCATCGTGCACGGCGGCGAGCACGCCTTCCATGACGGCGGCCATCGGAATGCCGCGTTGCGTGGCATTCTGGGGACCGACGAAAAACTCGGCGCGCAGCACGCCGTCTTCATGCGCGCGCCGCAGGTACGCGAGCGTAACGTCGTAATAGTCCTGCGCCTGGGCCATGACCCGGCATCCGTCGTAGTACAGATCCAAAAACGACTGCAGGTCGGCGAAGTCGTAGGCGGCCCGCAGCGCCTCCGGCGTGTCCCAGCGCAGGCGCAGGTGATTGCGCTCGGCGAGGGCCAGCATGGTCTCGGGTTCGATGCTGCCTTCCAGGTGCATGTGCAGCTCGGCCTTCGGCAGACCGCGGATGAAGGCGTCGCTGGCGTGCATGCGCTCTCCCATGCTCACGCGGCGAAGGCGTTGGTGCGCGGCGCCGGCGCGTCGGCGCGTCGCATCGCGGGCCAGATGCGGATGTCCAGCGGGCCGGGTACGGTCAGGGGCGTACCGGACTCCAGGCCGGATTCGGCCAACAGGTCCGCCATGGCCAGGTCATCGAATCCTGGCCAGCGATGCGCGAGCCTGGTTGCGATGTCGTCGCGGCTGTGATGGGCCAGGTCGATGACGATCAGGCGGCCGTCGGGGCGCAGCACACGCGCCGCCTCGGCCAGGACACCGGCTGGGTCTTCGGCATAGTGCAGGACCATTTGCATCACGGCGATATCGAAGGACGCGTCGGTCAGCGGCAGCCGGTACATGTCCGCCAGCCGCACCGCGCAATGCGTCAGGCCGGCGCGGGCGAGGCGGGCGCGGGCCAGAGCCAGCATGGCCTTGGACGCATCCACGCCCAGCCCCTGCGCCACACGCGGCGCCAGCAGTTCCAACACTCCCCCGGTTCCAGTGCCGATGTCGAGCAGGCGGGCCGATAGGTCCTGTGGCACCAGCGAGAGCAGCGCGGCCTCGACGGCGGCGGCGGGCAGGTCCAGGGCGCGCATCTCATCCCAGTCGGCACCCTGGCGGCGGAAGCGCTCGCTGGCGGCACGGGCGCGTTCGGCGAGAACCCGGGCGGCCTGGCGGCGGTCGGCTTCCAGGATGACGTCGTCCACTGGCAGGTGGCCGACCAGTTCGCGGGCGAGGTTACCCGCGGAGCCGGTGGGCAAAGCGAACCAGGCGTTGGCGCCTTCGCGTTCGCGGGCGAGCAAACCGGCGTCGCAGAGGAGTTTCAGATGGCGGGACAGGCGGGGCTGGGATTGGCCGAGGATCTCAGTCAGCTCGGTGACGCAGAAGGCCCCTCGCGCGGCGAGGGCGAGCAAGCGCAGGCGGGTAGGCTCCGCGGCGGCCCGGAGCGCAGCGAGCAGGGATTCCATGCGCGCTTAATGACATAAAGATATGCTTATGTCTAGCAAGAAGCTTGCGCCGGTGGTCCCGACACCGACCAACCGGCGCCGACCATCATGCTCCCCCGCGTCCGGCACGCGCTTCCAGATTCCTCGCCCACGCAATCGGGCCGCGGTAGTCGCCGCCACGCTAGTGCACGCCGCCGACAAGGGGGTTCACCACCTTCAATTCAGGAAAGCGACTGAAATCGCGGTCCGCGGTCCATAACTCCTGAACCCCGTGCTGACGGCACAGCGCCGCCACCCGGGCGTCGTGGGTCATTGGGCCGGCAATCCGGCCGGCCAACAGCATAGCGCGCAGTGCCGGCCAGTGCTGCGACGTCTCGGTCAATAGCGTCAGGCTGGGCGAACTGATCCACTCATCCACTTGATCCACGGCCAGGCTCAGAGGTGTTGGAGGCGCATAGATCCTGGGGTGCGTCGTGATGGCAATGAACTCATGCAGGCAGGGCCAGGGGATGGCCCAGACAGACCGGCCCTCGGCCAATTTTGCGAGACAGTCATAGGCCGGTTGGTGACAAGGTGAGTCCTCGCGATGGGCGTAAACCAGGACATTCGTGTCGATGGCGATCACGCACCGTGATCCTCATCGTCATAAATCGCGCCACGCAGTTTCTCCCAGGAGGCACCCTGGAATCCTGGCTGCAGGCCATTGCCGCGGAAGCTCCGGCGGCGAAGCTTGAACGGTTCCTGATGGCTCGACTCGCCGATCACACGATGCAGTCCGCGCTCCACCAAGGCGCGCAGAGTGGTGCCCTCGCGCGCCGCGATACTGCGAGCCTCCCGCAGCAATGCGTCGGAGATTTCGATGGTGGTCTTCATAGGGCGCTATGGGTCAATTAATATGGGTGCCCATATCACATCTGTTCTCCCGGCAATGCAAGCTCCGATGCGCGCCTGCCCCCAACATGTCAGGCTCGTCACTTGCCTCCGGATCACCGACGCGCGAGTGAGCCGGCCATGCGTTACGTCGTCCTTGCGTTGGCCGTGCTGATCGTCCTCGGCGCCGGAGGCTTCGTCTGGCTGGGCTGGTACAGCGCCATTGCCCCTGCCCAGCCGCCGGCACGTGCCAGCTTCCCATCCGCCGCCATCGCGCAGGGGGCGACGCTTGCCGCGCTCGGCGATTGCGTGTCCTGCCATACCGCCCCCGATGGCGCCCCCTTCGCGGGCGGACGCGCCCTGCAGACGCCGTTCGGCACGATCTACAGCAGCAATATCACCCCCGATGCCGCGACCGGCATCGGCACCTGGTCGCAGGCCGCGTTCCGGCGCGCCATGCGCGAGGGCGTGGATCGCGCCGGCCACCAGCTGTATCCCGCGTTTCCCTATGACCATTTCACCAAGGTCAGCGCGGTCGATGTTGCCGACCTTTACGCCTATCTGATGACCCGCCAATCGGTGCGCGCCGATGTGCTGCCGAACGACCTGTCGTTTCCCTTCGACTACCGCTTCCTGATCACCGGCTGGAAACTCCTGTTCTTCCGCGCTGCCGCATTCCACCCCGACCCGGCGCAAAGCGCGCAATGGAACCGCGGTGCCTATCTGGTGCAGGGCCTCGCGCATTGCGGCGCGTGCCACACGCCGCGAAACGTTCTTGGCGCCGAGAAATCCGGACAGAGTTTCGCTGGGGGCGAGGCGCAGGATTGGTATGCCTACGCACTGGACAAGGCCTCGGCTGCGCCGGTTCCTTGGACGGCGGACAGTCTGTACGCCTATCTGCGCCGGGGCTGGCAGGCGCAGCACGGCGATGCGCTCGGGCCCATGCACGAGGTGACCGACGATCTTGCCGGTGCGCCGGATGACGACCTTCGCGCCATCGCCACCTACATCGCTGGCGGCCTTGGCAAGCCGGTATCACCCGGCCCACAAGTCGCGACACAGGCCGGTCCGGGCGAGGCGCTGTATCGCGGCGCCTGCGCCACCTGTCATGAGGACAGCCGGGGCCCTCCATTCGCTGGCGTCGATCTCGCGCGCAGCAGCGCGGTTCGCGCGCCAAACCCTGCGAACCTTGCCAACGTCATCACCGATGGCATTCCCGCGGCCGGCGAGGCGCGCGAACCGATCATGCCTGGCTTCGGCGCGGTGTTGACCTCGCGGCAGACCGAGGACCTGATCGACTATCTGCGCACGCGCTTCGGCGCCCCACATCCGCGAGATGGCGTCGCCGATGCCGTGCAGGCCGCGCGCGCCAATTCCCCCCTGCTCGAGGCAGCACAATGATCCTCAATGTCAACGGTCAGGAGCATGATCTCGACGTCGATCCCGACACGCCCTTGCTCTACGTGCTGCGTGGTGAGTTGGGGCTGAACGGGGCGAAATATGGCTGCGGGCTGGGCCAGTGCGGCGCCTGCACGGTGCTGGTGGACGGCCGCGCCGCCTTCTCCTGCGTGACACCGGTGGTGGCACTGGCGGGCAAGCGGATCGTCACGCTGGAAGGCCTTGGCAGCGTGGACAACCCAGGACCGCTGCAACACGCCTTCATCGCGGAGCAAGCAGCCCAGTGCGGCTACTGCACCGCCGGGATGATCATGCGGGCCGAGGCCTTGCTCCGGCGCAACAACCGGCCAACCGAGGCGGAGATCCGGACGGCGATGCAGCCCAACCTGTGCCGCTGCGGCACGCAGATGCGCATCCTGCGCGCGGTGCGCCGGGCCGCTCCAGTGGTCCGCACCGCGGCCGAGGCACAGGGATGACGGCGCTCTCTCGCCGCGCGCTGCTGGCGGGCAGCGGCGCACTGATCGTCAGCGTGCCGCTGCGGGGACATGCGCAGACGCCGCCGGCAGCGCCGCCGGACGCAGCGCCGCCGGCCACGCCTCCGGATACCAAAGACCTGCCCGGCAGCCTGAAGATGGCGCCGTATCTGGACGCGTGGATCCGGATCGACAGCAACGGCACGATCACCGTGTTCACTGGCAAGGCGGAGTTGGGCCAGGGCATCAAGACCGCACTGTTGCAGGTCGCGGCCGAGGAACTTTCGGTGCGGATCGATCGCCCGAAGCTGGTCACGGCGGACACCGCACTGACCCCGAATGAGGGCTACACGGCGGGCAGCCATTCCATGCAGGACAGCGGCACCGCGATCCGCTTCGCGGCAGCGCAGGTGCGGGAGATCCTGCTGAACGAGGCGGCGGCGATCCTCCAGCGTCCGGTGGGGCAGCTTCGGCTGGAGGATGGGGCGGTGGTGGGGCCGGACGGGCGGCGGCTGAATTATGGGGCGCTGATCCCGCCGGGCATTCTGCACGTGGTGGCGCAGCCGGGGACGCAATTGAAGGCGCCGGGCAGCTACACGGTGGTCAGCACCAATGTGCCGCGTGTGGATATTCCGGCGAAAGCCACCGGCGGTCCGGCCTACGTGCAGGATATGCGGTTGCCGGGGACGCTGCATGCGCGGGTGGTGCGGCCACCGCATCCCGGGGCTCGGCTGGCGGCGTTGGACACCAGGGTGGCCACGGCTATGCCGGGCGTTGTGCAGGTGGTGCGGGACGGCAGCTTCGTCGCCGTGGTGGCGCAGAAGGAGTTCCAGGCCATCCAGGCGATGCGCGCTCTGGCCGCCGGCGCGCGGTGGCAGTCTGCCGAGGGGGCGTTGCCGAAGCAGGCGGATATATTCGAATACCTTGTTGGATTGCCGGTGCAGGACATCACGGTACTGGACTCGCGCAATCCGCAAGCGGGCACGGCGAAGACACTGCGCGCGCGGTTTACGCGGGCGTATCAGATGCATGGCTCGATCGGACCGTCCTGCGCCGTCGCGCAATTGCAGGATGGTGTTATGACGATCTGGACGCACACCCAGGGCGTCTATCCGGATCGCGCCGCGATCGCCGAATTGCTCCATATGCCGCCAGAGCAAGTGCGGTGCATTCATGTCGAGGGTTCGGGTTGCTACGGCCACAACGGGGCGGATGATGCGGCAGCGGAT
>Ga0335074_10008451_pt1 | contig 14308 bp, 10 predicted proteins | sample Lox_Sample_23_FD_206715 | JGI IMG/M metagenome (GOLD analysis project Ga0335074, IMG submission 206715) | Soil microbial communities from Loxahatchee National Wildlife Refuge, Florida, United States - Lox_Sample_2.3 | ecosystem: Environmental > Terrestrial > Soil > Wetlands | place: USA...
CTCCCACAAGGGAAGGGGGAGTCTCGTTGCGGCCGCGCTGGTGTTTGCGATTTGCGTGTTGAGCGCGGCAGCAGCGTTGCGCAGTTTCGAATATGACGAGGGCTACAGCATATTCGTCACCTCGGGCGTGCCGCGGCCGGCCTGGCCGACGACGCCGTTCGTTGTGGGCTCGATGCGGGGCACATACGCAGGGCACGCGTCGCTGTGGCAGGTGGCGCGGGACCTGCGGCAAACGGACGTACATCCGCCGCTGTATTTCTGGGCGCTGGCACTCTGGCGGCGGGTGGCGGGCGACGGTCTGTTCGCAGCCCGGATGCTGTCTGTGCTGTTCGCCGCCGGTGCGCTGGCGGCGGTGTCGGGGATCGCGGAACTCGCCGGGGTTCCGGCGGTGACGGCGATGGTGTTCACGCTCGGCTGTTACGGCTTTGCCTATACCGGTGCGATCGCCCGCGGCTTTGCACTGGCGCAGATGCTGACGCTTTTCGGGGTGCTGTTGGCGTTGGTCGCGGCGCGGAGGTTCCGAGCACGGACTGCTTTGGCGGCCGGACTGGCGCTGGGGGCCGGCAGTTTTTCGAACTACCTCGCGGTGTTCGTCGGCGCTGCGACGCTGCTGTGGCTGGGCGTGGTCAGGCTGCGCGCGCCGCGTGTGTGGCTGGCGGCAGCTTCGGGCTTCATACTGCTGCTGCCGGCGGATTTCTGGTTCTTCGTGGCGCAGCACAACAGCCGCGCGGGGCAGTTCCCGCCCTTCGAGTGGGTGTCAAGCCTGGCATTGCTGGCTCGCTACACTGCCGGAGCGGTGCTTGGGGGGCTGCCGCTGTACGTGGCAGACGGAGCGGCGCGGGTGGTGGTCGGCGGCCTGCTGGGTGCTGCACTGGCGACGCTGGCGGGGCTGGTGGTGTGGCGCTGGCGGTCGATCGGTGCGTCGGAGTCGCGCCTGCTCCTGGCATTGGCGGCGGTTGCACCTCCGATCGGGTTGATCCTGCTCGGCGTCGTCTTCGACACCACCCCGATCGAGCTGCGCTATCTCAGCTTTGCCACGCCGTTCGTTGGCCTTCTGGTCGCCGGCTCGTTGGCGAGTCTGCCCCTCCGGGCTGCCTGGGCGATTGGCGGCGGGTTGGCTTGTTTGCAAGTGCTCGCATTGCTGGGGCTGCTGACCCGCCCCGAAACGATGCAGCCGGCCCGCGGGACGGCCGTCGCCGCCGCTGCGCTGGCCGGGTCCCGCGGCGTTGTGTTGTTGCCGTACGGCAATGATGGCGTCGGCGTGGTCGGGCCGTTCCTCGCGGAGTCGCCGGATTGGTTGCATGTGGTACTGGTCGGGCGCGACACACCTGTTCGCCAGATCGTCGCGGCGGCAAGCGCTTATCCTCGCGTTGTGCTGGCGCTGGTCGGGGCGGATGCTGACAGCCGCGCCGTTCTGCCGGCGATGCGTGCCGCCTTCGCCGATCGGTGCTGGCATCCGGCCGGCGTCGGCTTCAACGTCGTCGCCTTCGACCGCGTCTGCCGACCGGACTGACCCCTGCGGTCGACGAGGCGTCTGAAGTGATCGCGACACGGGAATCGGTGGTGTGGTTGCGTGGGTGCTGCGGATGGTTCTCGTCTTCGGCTTGATCACCACGCCACGACCTTCAATCCGCGAAGCAGCACGTGATCCTCGTGCTCTGCTCGATCATGCCACCTATAGCTCGGTAACTCTATGCATGCGATTGCCTCTGTTTCTGTGGTCGAAATACGCGGTTGGACAAGTCGAGCAGGAATGCAGAAGCGGCCGGTACATTGTAGCCCGCCAACAGTGCCAATGCAGAGAGGCCGAGCTTGTCATTTGTGTTGCTATCAGACAGATACCCGGCGAATAGTCCGATAACACCCCCGAATACGATTCCGAGAATGAGATTGTATTTTATGAGTCCGCGGTCCGTGTAGGAGAGGCAGGATGAATCTGCCCTTTGCCGCAACCATAACATCGTTGCCGCCGCTGCGCCGATGAAGGCGTACAGCGCCGGCAACACAAACATCGTTACACAGCCCAAGATTGATTCCGAAACACTTTCTGAATCCCGCACCAACAGCTGAATCAGCTTGGCACAGCCGGGCATTCTCTCATCGAGCTGCTCACCGTACGACGCGGCCACGCCTCGACAAAACTGCTCGTTGAAGATGCGCCCAATCTGGCTTATCATTCCCTCGTCCCAGCCGATCAACCACCTGACAGCTCGTCCCACGATCGGAGCGTCGACGTCAATGAAAGAATTATCCCAGGATTTCAGCCGTATGTTCTCCGCGACGAGTTGCATAAGTGCCCACTGCTTCTTTCGACATTCTGCTTCAAGTCTCACTGAAGAGGCCGGCTCGAATTCCGGCTTTGGGGGGCTCACGGAGAGGCCGCTGGTGGTCTGCACCAGTGGTACGGCTGAGCGATTCACGGGCCGGGAGGCAGGCTCCGCAGACAGCTCGTCGCAGAGTTGCTCCGTTGATGTGTACGCAGCGGCCGAGCTTTCCTCGGAACGCACCGCAACGACCCAGCTATGCTCGGAGAGGGCGATGGCGTAATCATCATTCAATACATTAGCGTCGTTCAAGTACGCCGCCAATGCGTGCTGTTCATCATTTACGATGGCCCGCCCGACCATGGCGTAAACAGACAGTGCGACAGTGGCGCACGTAACGATAACTACCCAGATTTCGAGAAGTCGAGTGGATCGGGCCAGCCAGACGGCACCATCGATGGACTCACCACGACTCGATTCAGACTTAGCCTTTCGATTCGATAGACCCAGAAGGCCGCGTAGCCATTCCGTCCAGCCCTGGTGTGCCCACTGAGTTCGGGTTATGATATACTTTTGCGTCGTTGCGATCGTCTCCACGGTCGCAGGCGCGGCGACTGCAGCAAGAAAATCCTCGCTCTGGCGCAGAAGTACGTCCTCATCGGTGGCAATAGAGGCGTCTGGGTCCCGGTAAATGGACTTGCGTAGTTTAACGAGTTGCTTCAAAAAGTTTCGGTACCCGGAGACAGGTGGTTTGGCGACAAGAGGTGAAGGCGATACTTGCCACTGCCGCTGCTTCTGAAATTGGGCCTGAAGCCTTGTATTTCCTTGTTTTTGCAGGTGGTCGAGCAGCAGAAATACCCGCTCGACGCGTTTGAGGTTATCGCTCTTGTCCCCCTTGGGGCGCTCGCGATCATCGTTCTTACCCACTCCGTCCTCGGCGCCTTGGCTCATCTCCTCCCCTTCGTGCCATTAGCCAATCTCCAAGCCTGAGCCAATTCGTTATGATCCGACAAAACATCGCAAAAAATACCCGAGCGCTGTGAACTAGCTCACACCTCGACCGGGCTCATAATTCACTGCGCAAGCCCGCCGTGCTATCCGGCTGCCCCGATCGCTGTGACGGCGGTATCCTGATGATTCTCGTCTTCGGCTCCATCAACCTCGACCTCATCTTCCCCCTTCCCTCGCTGCCCTCGCCCGGCGAGACCTTGCTCGCGCCGTCGGTACGCATCGAACCGGGCGGCAAGGGCGCCAACCAGGCACTCGCCGCTTCCCGCGACGGCGCGCGGGTGATCATGGTAGGTGCGGCGGGGCGCGACGCACTGGCCGACGGCGCGCTCGTGCTGCTCCGCCAAGCCAACATCGACCTGTCGCGTGTGATCACGGCCGATGCCGCCACCGGTTGCGCCGGCATCTTCGTCGATCGCGAAGGACGCAACGTGATCGGCGTCGGCTCGGGGGCCAATCTCGCGGTCCGCTCGGATCAGGTGGAAGACGCGTTGCTCGTGCCCGCCGCCACACTGCTGTTGCAGATGGAAGTACCACCGGCCGAAACCGCCGGCCTGATCCGGCGTGCGCGCCCCCGCGGCACGCGGATCGTGCTCAATCTCGCACCCGCGGCTTCGCTTGACCTCGACGCACTGCGGGCAGTCGATGTGCTGGTGCTGAACGAAGCCGAAGCCGTCTGGCTGGGATCCCATCTCGGGACGCGCGCCGAGGCCGGCGACCTGCACCGCGCACTCGGCAATGTGGTGGTTCGCACGCTCGCCGACCAAGGCGCCGAAGCGGCGAGCGAAGAAGGCCCGATCCGCGTCCCGGCCCACAAGGTAGTAGCGGTTGATACCACCGGCGCGGGTGACTGTTTCACTGGCGTGCTCGCGGCTGCGCTCGACCGGGGTATCCCGCTTGCGACAGCGCTGCACCGCGCCAATGCCGCCGCGGCGCTCTGCTGCGCCCGTACCGGGAGCCAGAGCACGATGCCGACCACGGCCGAGATCAACGCTGCGCTGCGTTCGTTTTGACAACCCTCATCAGGGGAATGTCCGATCCGGAGGGGGGCAGAATGAAGATCGTCTTGCTTACCGGCGTGGTGTTGGTGCTCGGCTGTGCGATCGCCGCCTGGGGCCGCGCGCAAACTTCCTCCGGGACGTTGCCGCCGCGGATGAAACAATGTCTTCTGCACGAGAACCTGAACTGGTACCGCAACGCAGTCTCCAACACGAACGCACTCGATGACTGCTACGTTATCGGTGCGCAAGAGACCACGCAGGCGATCAAGCTTCTGGGCAGCCTGGAAGACAACGGGAGCGGCACCCCGGCACCGAGCCCCTGGATCAAGGACCATTGTGAGCCTCGGCCCGGCGGATATATGTGCCTCGCGCACGGCATAAGCGTCTGGTTCCCGAACCAGGGGCCCCAACGCGGCTTGCCTTAGCTTGTCATGACCGAAAACGACGCGCGAACGCCAACCTCCGCCGCTCCGTGGGCCATGGCACCCGCACATGTGGGATCGCCGACCCAGGCACCCGTTCTGCGGGGCGCCGCCCGGTCCGATAGAGTCACCGAGCGGCCGGTTGATATCAGTTGATTACGATCCGCGGCCCGCTCCCCCGTGCCGCCGCACCGCCCGCAACCTTCTCCCACACCCGCGCAGCAATAACCCCGAATGCCTGCGCCGCCGCGCCGTCCGGTGCCGCCGCAACAATCGGCGTCCCCGCATCCGATGCCGTCCGTATATCGAGCAGCAGCGGGACTTCGCCCAGGAACTCGGTCCGCAGCCGCTGCGCCTCCAGCCGTGCGCCGCCGTGGCCGAAGATTTCCGCCCGGTGGCCGCAATTTGGGCAGCAGAAGAAACTCATGTTCTCGACCAGCCCGAGCACCGGGACGCGCACCCGCTCGAACATGCGCACGCCGCGCCGGGCGTCGATCAGCGCGATGTCCTGCGGCGTGGAAACAATCACCGCACCGGTCAGCGCGACACGCTGCGCCATCGTAAGCTGTGCGTCGCCCGTCCCCGGTGGCATATCCACCACGAGCACGTCCAGCGATCCCCACTCCACCTGCCCCATCATCTGCTCGAGCGCACCCATGACCATGGGGCCGCGCCAGATCATCGGCGTCTCCTCTTCCACCAGGAAGCCGATGGACATGCATTTCAGGCCCCAGGCCTCGGGTGGGATCATCCGCTCGGCGTGCACCTCCGGGCGGCGGGAGATGCCCAGCATGCGCGGCAGGCTTGGGCCGTAGATGTCGGCGTCCAGCAGGCCGGTGGCGACGCCGCGCCGTGCCAGCGCAACCGCCAGATTGACCGCGACGGTCGATTTGCCCACGCCGCCCTTGCCGGAGGCCACGGCGACGATCGCCTTCACCTCGGGCAGCAGCAGCGCCGGTTTGTGCCCGGCCGGCGCCGCGGCGGCGGGCTGACGCGACGGCGCCGGTCCCTTGTGCGCGGTCAGCACGGCGGTGGCGTTGGTCACTCCCGGCTGGCGGCCCAGGAGTTGTTCCACCGCCCGTCGCACTGGCTCCATCGCCGCTGCGTGGGCGCGGTCCGTCAGCAGCGCGACTTGCACCAGCCCACCCCGCACCTCTATCCCCTCGACCAGCCCTGCGGCGACGATGTCCCGGCCCGAGGCGGGGTCGGTGATTCCACGCAGCGCCTGCTGCAAGCTTTCGCGAGAGAGTTGGTTCTGCCGGCCTGTGCTCATTAACTTGCAAACCCTGTGCTGCCGGAGGATATGACGCGGTCGTGAAGCTGCGGCCGGCATGGACCGCAATGTGGGCCATAGCGGCGCAGTCGCCAATGTCCGCCCCGCGGCTCCATCCATGACCAGCGAGGAGCGGTTTCCGCATGGCTTCCAACTCGGGTGGCCCGGGTCCCTGGGGATCTGGGGGATCGCATTCGGTTCCCCCGACCGGCGGCGATGGCGGCGGGAACGGCGGTCCTCGGCGCCCGGGGGGGCAATCCGGAGGACCGTGGACACCGGGCGGTGGCGGGCCGGGCGGTTGGGGATCGGGTGGAGGGCGGCCCCAGCCTCCCGATCTCGATCAGATTATCACCCGCCTGCAGGCGGCCATTCGCGGCCTGTTCGGACGCCGCAGCGGCGGTGGCTTCGGGTCGGGCAACCGCGGCCTCATTTTGCTCGGCATCGCGGTGATCGCCCTCTGGGTCGCCAGCGGCCTCTATCGTGTCGAGCCCGACGAGCAGGGCGTCGTGCTGCGCTTCGGCGCCTTCAACCGCACCACTCTGCCTGGGCTGAACTACCACCTGCCATGGCCTATCGAGTCCGCCGAGACCCCGGCTGTCACCCGCATCAACCGCACCGAGATCGGCTATCGCTCGGGTTCGTCGGAAGACGATTCCGACAATTCCACCGGTCGTCGGGAAGTGCCGGCCGAAAGCCTGATGCTCACCGGCGATGAAAATATCATAGACATTGATCTTACCTTGCTGTGGCGTGTCGATAACGCCGTGAACTACCTGTTCAACACACGCGAGCCCGACGTGACGGTGAAAGCGGTCGCCGAAAGCGTGCTGCGAGAAGTGATGGGCCGCACGCCGATCCAGCCGGCGCTGGGCCCGCTGCGCGCACAGATCGCCGCCGACGTGATGGATCAGTCGCAGAAGATACTGAATACGTATGGTGCCGGCGTAGAGATCACCCAGGTGCTGCTGCAAAAGGTCGATCCGCCCGACGCGGTGATCGAGAGCTTCCGCGACGTGCAGCGCGCCAATACCGATGCGGAACGACTGCGCAACGAGGCGCAGGCGTACGCCAACGACATCATTCCTCGCGCCCGCGGCGATGCGGCCCGGATCGTCGCAGCCGGCCAGGGCGAGATGCAGGCGACGATCGCCCAGGCGACCGGCGAAACGAAGCGCTTCCTGTCCGTATTGGCCGCCTATCGCACAGCCAAGCGGATCACCCTGCAGCGCATGTATCTCGATACCATGCGCGACATTCTCACGCATTCCCCAACCATCGTGCTCGACGACAAGGTGAAGGGGCTGCTGCCCTACTTGCAGGTCAACGGAGCGCCCGCCCCGGCGCCGCCACCCGCCGTGAGCGCGCCGCCATCCGCGAGCCCGCCGGTCGCGCCGCCTGGTGCGGCGCAGACTGTGGGAGCCGCACAATGAGACGCGGATTGGTCGCCGGACTGGCGGGACTGGTGGTGCTGTTCTTCCTGGTCAGCTCGACGTTGTTCACCGTCGGACAGACGCAGCAGGCGCTGATCACCGAATTCGGCCGGCCGGTGCGGGTGATCGAAAAGCCTGGACTGCACAGCAAAATTCCATTCGTGCAGACGGTAATCGAGTTCGACCGCCGCCTGCTCTATCTCGGCACCCCGAGCGAAGAGGTGATCCTGGGCGACCAGCGGCGGCTGATCGTGGATAGTTTCACGATGTTCCGCATCACCGATCCGCTGCGCTATTATCAGGCGGTCGGCTCCGGCGAGGAGGGCATCGAGATCCGTCTCAACGCGATCGTCTCGTCGGCGATCCGTCGCCAGCTCGGCACCCGTGCCCTGCCCGACGTGCTGTCGGCCGATCGCGAGCGGATCATGGCCAGCATCCGCGACCAGGTGAACGGGGAAATGAAAGGCTTCGGTGTGCTGGTGCAGGACGTGCGAATCCGCCGCGCCGACCTGCCACGCGAGAACACCGAGGCGATCCTGTCGCGCATGCAGTCCGAGCGTCAACGTGTCGCTGCCCAGCAACGTGCCGAGGGCGCCGAGGCGGCGCTGAAGATCCGCGCCGACGCCGACCGCGACCGCACCGTGCTGCTCGCCAACGCCAAGGCCACCGCCGACCAGCTACGTGGTGAGGGGGAGGCCGAGGCGACGAAGCTCTATGCGGCCGCGTTCGGACAGGATCCCGCCTTCTTCGCTGCCTGGCGGACGCTGCAGGCGTATCGGGACGCCTTTGCCACGGGCCACACGCGCCTGATCTTGACCCCCGACAACGATTTTCTGCGCTATCTTCTCACTCCACCAGTTCCGGCGTCGCCGTGACGCCGGGTCTTGCTGACAGAGGGACCACCCCGCCCATGAAGCGCCCCGCCTCCCGCACCCTTCGCGCCGCTCTGCTGGCCTGTTCGGCGCTGGCCGTGGCACCGCTGGCCGCGGTGCCGCTCGCCGGGCCGGCCATCGCCCGCCCGGCGCCGGACAGCTTCGCCGACCTGGCCGCGAAGCTGCTGCCGGCGGTGGTCAACGTGTCGTCGACCACCGAGGTGAAGACCGCGGCCGGACCGGACATGCCGATGTTCCCGCCCGGCTCGCCGTTCGAGCAGTTCTTCAAGGACTTCATGAACCGCCATCGGCCGCCGGGCGGGGGCGGCGAGGATCAGCCGGCGCCCGAGGAGCGGCGGATGCAAAGCCTGGGCTCTGGATTCATCATCGATCCCTCGGGCCTGGTCGTGACCAACAACCACGTCATCGAGGGCGCCGACGAGATCACCGTTACGTTGCAGGATGGCACTTCGCTGAAGGCGACGGTCGTTGGCCGAGATACCGCCGGCGACCTCGCGCTGCTCAAGGTGAAGTCCGACAAGCCGCTGCCGTCGCTGCAGTTCGGCGATTCCAGCGCGATGCGCATCGGCGACTGGGTGCTGGCGATCGGCAACCCGTTCGGCCTGGGCGGGTCGGTGACCGCCGGCATCGTCTCGGCGCGCGGGCGCGACATTCATGAAGGGCCGTACGACGATTTCATCCAGACCGACGCGCCGATCAATCGCGGCAACTCCGGCGGCCCGCTGTTCAACATGGACGGGCAGGTGATCGGCATCAATACGGCGATCTACTCGCCCTCGGGCGGGTCGATCGGGATCGGCTTCGCCATCCCGGCGAATATGGCGAAGATCGATGTGGATCAGCTTCGGCAGTACGGGCACCCGCGCCGCGGCTGGCTTGGCGTGCGGATCCAGGAGGTGACGCCGGATATCGCCGAGAGCCTGTCGCTGCATCAGCCGGGCGGCGCCATGGTGGCCGGGGTCAATCCGGGCGGGCCAGCCGACAAGGCGCACCTGCGCAACGGCGATGTGATTCTGAAGTTCAACGGCCAGGACGTGAAGGATATGCGCTCACTGCCGCGCATCGTGGCCGATTCCGAAGTCGGCAAGCAGGTGCCGATCGAAGTCTGGCGCGACGGGAAAGAGGTGACGCTGCAGGCGACCCTGGCCGAGATGCCCGACGACAAGACCCAGCTTGCTGCCGCGACGCCCGGTCAGCCGGCGGTGCCGCAGACCACGGATCTGTCGGGGCTAGGGATGAAGCTCGCGCCGATTACGGCTGATACGAAAAGTAAGTACGGGCTGGGCGACAATCAGAAGGGCGTGGTGATCACCGATGTGTCGCCTGACGGCGCAGCGGCGAAGCAGGGGCTGAAGCCGGGCGATGTGATCGTGGAGGTGCAGCAGAGCGAGGTGAATACGCCGGCGGACGTGCAGCAGCACGTGGAATCGGTGCGCAAGGAGAACCGCCGCTCGGTGCTGATGCTGATCCAGCGCCAGGACGGCATGCAGTGGATTCCGGTGCCGCTTGGCGGGGGCGACGAGCCGCAGAAGGGGTGAACCTTCGCCGCCCGCGGTGCCGCGAGTGAGGGTGCGCGTGGGCGGGGACCCTCACCCGGTTCGCTACCCGAGCCGACCTCCCTCGCAAAGCGGGAGAGGTCGACCGTACCGTCAGTCGTAGTAGTGCCAGTGGTGGTAGCGCGCCTCCCAGTGCCGGTGATGGTAGCGGTGATGCTCATAGTAGTAATCAGCGCGGACAACGGGGCCGGCAGATTGCGCCGCTGACGTGGCTGGCGCGGCGGGAAAGGCCAGGGCCGGACCTGAGATCGCGCCGACCAGGATGGCCAGCCCCAGAGCCGAGGACAACAGTTTGCGCATGATTCCGCCTCCTTCCAGTGCAGGTTGCGAAGGATGAGTCTCGGCCGGCATCGTGGCGAAACCTCGCCGCTGCCAGGGCATGAGTACAGCGGTTTTGGGGTATCTTTGGGGCCACGTCCCCGACGCTCCGCAAATGACGCTGCAAGAGAGCGCACGCCCACCTCTCACGGAGAGGCCGGTTCGTGAGTGAACCGGGTGAGGCGCTTCATCCCCCACACTTCGTGCGGCGACCTCTCCCGCAAAGCGGGAGAGGCGGACTCATTTGAGGCTCGTCGCGGCCTCCATTACTGCTGCCGCGTGTCCAGTGACGCTGACCTTGCGCCACGCCTTCGCGATCTTGCCGTCCTTGTCGATCAAGAAGGTGCTGCGCTCCATGCCCATATACTTACGGCCATACATCGATTTCTCGACCCAGGTCGCGTAAGCCTCGGCCACGCCGCTCGCCGCATCGGATGCCAGTGGAAAGCTGAGTTTATATTTGGCGGCGAATTTCTCGAGCGCCGGCATCTTGTCCTTCGACACGCCGATCACATCCAACCCCAGCTTGCCGAGCTGTGGCAGCGCCTCCTGGAATGCACAAGCCTCCTTGGTGCAGCCGGGCGTGTCGGCCTTTGGATAGAAATACAAGATGAACGGCTTGCCCCTCATGGCGGCCAGACTGACGGTGCGCCCGCCGGTCGCCGGCATTTCGAAATCCGGAGCGGGATCGTTCTCTTGCGTGGTCATACAGTGATCTCCCCGATATGGCGGATGAAGGCGGTGCGGACCTGTTCGGCCAGCGCATCGAGACTGGCGCGCAGCGCGGCTGCGTCAACCGCACCGGTGGCGCGCAGCAGCGGTCCGGCTGACGCATCGGTCAGCGTCTGCGGAGGCACCCGACCGAACGTGATCCGCAGCATCCCCTGCACCGTGCGCCACATCCGGTCGGCACGGATCAGCAACGCCGCGTCATCACCGGAAAGATGACCCGCCGTCGCCAGATTGCCGAGCGCGATCCGCGTGGTCGGATGGCACAGGCCAGGCTCGGCGGCGTGTATAAGCTGCAGGGTCTCAGCGATGAACTCCACCTCCATCAGCCCGCCTGGGCGCAGCTTCACGTCCCACGGCCCGGACGGAGGCAGATCGCGCGCCAATCTGGCCCGCATCGATGCGGCGTCGGCGCGCACCCGCGCCGGCGCGCCGGCGCCCGCCAAGGCGCTGGCGACCGCGGCCTTGATCCGATCACGCAACGGCTCGGGTCCGGCAATGACCCGTGCGCGGGTCAGCGCCATGCGTTCCCACGTCCATGCAGATTCGGCATGATATCGACGGAATGCGCTCAACGAGACGGCGACCGGCCCCTTATTGCCGGACGGCCGCAACCGCATATCCACCGGATAGAGCTGCCCGTCGGCACCAGGCGCCGCCACCGCCGCAACGTACGCGTGGGCAGCCCGAGTGAAATAGACGGCGGGCGCAAGTCCACGCTCACCGCCGGAGTCGGCCGCGTCCTCGGGGTGGTCGTAGATCAGCATCAGGTCCAGGTCGGAGCCCGCCATCATTTCCCGCCCGCCTGCCTTCCCCAGCGCCACGACGGCCATGTCGCCGCCATCCACCCGGCCGTAGCGGGTCGCGAAATCCTCCTGCACGGCCGGCAGCAATTGCGCCAGTGCGGCATCCGCCAGGGCGGTGCGGCGCAGACCGGCCGCATCGGCATCGAGCCGGCCTTCCAGCGTAGCGACCGAGATGGCGAAATCCTCCTCACGCACCGTCCGGCGCGTGATCTCGATCGCCTCTTCGAGCCGGCGTGCATCCTTCGACCGGGCGTGGAGCAGTGCCCCGGGGTCCGGCGCATCCTCCTCGGGTGAGAGCAGCCCCTCGAGCGCCGAAGGATGGCTTGCGAGATGGTCGGCGAGCGACGGTGCCGCCCCCAGCACCGCCGCAATTCTGCCAAGCAGCCCGGCATTCCGCTCGAACAATGACAGAAGCTGAACGCCGGCCGGCAACCGCGACAAGAACATGTCGAATCGGCTGAACGCCATGTCGGGCTGAGATTGGCGAGCCAGGGCGGCGAGCAGCGCCGGCAGCACCTGGCCCAATATGTCGCGCGCGCGTGCGGAGCGAAACGCGCGGATCCGGCCGGACTGCCACCCGCGCACCGCTGCGATGATCCGTGCCGGGTCGGTAAACCCAAGCGAGCGCAATGCCGCGATCGTGCCGGCAGGAGCCGGGTCGTCGCCTCGAAAGTCCAGATCCGCGGCGACGGCGTCTGCGTCGGGATCGCTCGGAACCGTCTCGAACACCTCGGCATAACGACGGCGGACACGGTCGAGCTGATCCAACAGCGCAACAGCAAAACCGGCCGGGTCGGGATAGCCCATGAAGGTGGCGAAGCGCGCCAGTTCTGTGGGTCGCTCCGGCAGCGCGTGCACTTGACGGTCCGCTACCATCTGCAACCGATGCTCGACCCGCCGCAGATAACTGTACGCGTCCCCGAGTTCCGTAGCGGCGTCGGGTGGGATGTGGCCGGCCTCGGCAAGCCGACGAAGCGCCCCGAGCGTGGTGGGGTCGCGCAGTTCCGGATCACGGCCGCCCCAGACAAGTTGCAGCGTCTGGGCCAGGAACTCGATCTCGCGGATGCCGCCTTCGCCCAGTTTCACATCGTGGCCGGCCACGCGCGCGGCCGGGTCACGCACAGCAGCCAACGCGCCGCCCTTGTGCGCGTCGATCCGCCGCTTCATCGCGCGAATGTCCGCCATGGCGGCGAAGTCGAGCCCCCGCCGCCAGACGAAGGGCCGGATCGCTTCGAGAAACCCCGCACCCGTGGCCAAGTCACCAGCCACCGGGCGAGCCTTGATCATCGCCGCCCGCTCCCAGTTCTGCCCCATGCTCTCGTAATAGGTCATCGCAGCGGGCAGTGAGACCGCCGGCGGGGTCACTCCTGGGTCGGGACGCAGGCGGAGGTCTGTGCGGAACACGTACCCCTCGGGGTCCCGTGCCTCCATCAGCGCCACCAAGCCGCGGGCAAGCCGGCTTGTGAAGCCGCGCAGGGCATCGCCCCCGGTGCGTTCGGTGTATATCGGGGCCTCGGGGTCGTAGATCAGCACGAGGTCGATATCGCTCGAGTAGTTCAGCTCTCCGGCACCAAGCTTGCCCATGCCAAGCACCGCGAAGCCGCTGCGCCGGGCTGGGTCGTCCGGATCAGCCAAGCGGAGCTCGCCGGCGTCGTGCGCGGCGCGCAGCAGATGGGCCACCGCGAGCGTAAGAGCCGTGCGAGCGAACTGCGAGAGCGCGGCGGTGACGCGTTGCAAGGGCCACAGACCGCCGATATCCGCGACAGCGACCGCCAGGGCGACGGTCCGCCTGGCCCGCCGCAACGCAGCCGCGACGCGGTCGCGGCTGGTGTTGAGCGGCGTCGCCGCAAGCTTCGCAATTGCGGCGCCCACCACTGCGTCCGGCCCATCGGCCGCCAGTGCGCGCATCGATACCGCTTCGCGCAGGGCGAGTTCGGCCAGAAACGGGCTGTTGCCGCCAAGCGTGGCGAGCAGCCCCGCGATGTCGGGCCGCGCTGCCAGTCGCGCCTCGTTCCGGCCGAGCGCGGCGAACCGTTCGATCAGCCGTTCGGCAGCGGCCGGATCGTGCGGCGGAGGCCAGTGCTCGGGCAATCGAAAGGCGGAGCTGTCCATCGGCCAGCAGGCTGGCTGTGAGACGCATGGCGGGTCAAGCCGCGCGCCGCCTTTGGATCGTTACGCACCGGCTGTGCGCTACCTTGCTGGCGCTGCTGGTGGTGGTCGTTGCCGCCAGCGTCGTGTTGGCATGGCGGCTGTCCGAGGGGCCGATCGAGATCCCCTGGATCAGTGCGCGGATCGCGGCAGCGGTCAATCAGGAATCGGAGCCCTTCCGGCTGGAGGTCGGCTCTTCCGCGCTTGCCTGGGAGGGGTTCCACCGGGGTCAGGGCTCGCCGGTCGATATCCGGCTCGAGCGCATTTCACTGGTGGATGCGCGCGGCGTGACGGAGATCGAGATACCGCGCGCCGAGATCACTCTGTCGCTTCTCGGCTTGCTGGCTGGGCGGATCGAGCCGGAGGAAATCACCATCGATCAGCCGAGCATCGTCGCCGAACGATCCACCGAAGGGCGCGTCAGCCTGATCCCCGCGGCGCGGGCATCCGCGTCGGGTAC
>Ga0335074_10008452_pt1 | contig 14308 bp, 11 predicted proteins | sample Lox_Sample_23_FD_206715 | JGI IMG/M metagenome (GOLD analysis project Ga0335074, IMG submission 206715) | Soil microbial communities from Loxahatchee National Wildlife Refuge, Florida, United States - Lox_Sample_2.3 | ecosystem: Environmental > Terrestrial > Soil > Wetlands | place: USA...
CCCGGCGTGGATTGCATGGAAGAGGTGGTTGATTGCAGATCGTGCTGCTGGCCACCTTCCGGCATTTGCATGCCCGGCATGTCCGCGTGGGAAGTAGACGGCTGTTGACTGGCCGGCACTTGCGAAGGATTCGGATTGGATGACTGCTGTGCCCGGAGGCTCGATCCGGCCACAAGCACCATCAGGCCTGCGCAAACCAGAACATCGCTGCGAGAAAACATGGACTCCCCGGAATTCGAGTAAGGGATTCAACGCCCGTCGCGACGTGCACAAGCACATCAGCGCGGGCTATTCATTGCAGAGGGACGGAATCGGATCAGATGCGAAGCACAGCCGGTGGTGGGGGAGAGAACGCGATGAGCTCAGGCGAGATTGCGATGACGGATTCCGGACGGTTGACAAGCTCGTCCGCTTGATAGCCGGCGAGACGTAAGGGCGCGGGTGAAGCGGAAGCCTGCAATGCAGCCGGCGCCTGAGGATTGACGCAGCAGTAACGCGGCGCGGCCGGCACGTGCTGGTGATGGCCATGGCAGCCGCTGCAGGGCGCGGCTGGGACCTGGTGGGCCGTGGTCGCCACCGGCGCAGCGACGCAGAATCCGGTAAGCGCATAAGCCAAGGCCAGGAACAGCGCGAACGTCGTTGTCAGCCGTGAGTGGGGCACGCTGCGTATATCATGCCACGGCTTGGGCCTGGTGGCGACTGCTGGCCTTGTTTTGGCAGGGTGGACCGAGAGCGCACCACCCGCTGCACCAGAGCGGGGTGTGCTCCATGAGCACAGGGTCTAATTTCGACGACCGACAGAGGCCTGGTACTCAGAGGCGGCAAAACGTCCCTGCGGCCTCCTGAGGCCGGATCCGGCGGTATTCCCCTTTTGGCACTTTCGTCGCCAAATTCCCTGCTGAAAACTCTCTTGCTACAGCGCTGTGTCCCCGGCTGAACGGGCTGCTGGGAAACTCCGTGTTCGGAGGACAAGTGTCAGGGCACAAGTTTACTCGTGCCGATAAAGCCTTGTATTCGTTCCCTGAGCCGGCTTCACAGGCCGCTGAGAAACTCCGCGTTCGGAGGACAAGTGTCAGGGCACGAGTTTACTCGTGCCGATAAAGCCTTGTATTCGTTCTCTGAGTCGGCTTCAGCCGACGGCACGGCACTGACACAAAAGAGCTTTCAGAAAGCCGGCTCTCGCCTGAACCTTACCTCCTGACAAGTTCTATGGCGCCGGCGGCGGAATTAAATCACTGCATATTGTGATCTACATCACGTCCTATCCGGCAGCTGCCGGCGCGATAATCAAGCTATGCCGCAGAATTACGTTCCTATCTTCATCTTCGCCTTTGTCGCTTTTCTTGTTGCTGCTGGAACTGTCGCCGTTTGCGCCCTAATCCGCCCCAAAAATCCCTTCAAGACCAAGCTGATGCCCTACGAGTGCGGCATCACGCCCTTCGACAACGCGCGCGGCCGCTACACCGTCCGCTTTTACATCGTGGCCATTCTGTTTGTGGTCTTCGATGTGGAAACCATCTTCCTGTTTCCCTGGGCGGTGCAGTTTAAGCGGCTCGGCCTCTTCGGGCTGCTGGAGATGATGATCTTCCTCGGTATCCTGATCGTAGGCTACATCTGGATCTGGAAGAAGGGCGCGCTGGACTGGGCGTAGGAAGCACTCAGCAGTCAGCACTCAGCAGTCAAGAGGCACTCTTTGCGATTCGCTTTTCGACCGGGCCGGAATTTTCCGCCGAGGCCCGAGATAACGTTCGGGTAGTGCGGCGGTTCAGCGCCGCGTCACGGTTGACCCTCCCAAACCCGGGCTTTAGCCCTCAGGGGTACCTCATGACGAAAACCTACTTCGTGACCGCATCCGCCTACATGCATCAGAACCTCTTCCAGCGCGCCGAGACCTCCGATCTCCTACTGGCGACGATCATTCGCAACCGCGATAAAGGGGAATTTCTTCTGCATGAATTCGTGATCATGCCCAATCACATGCATCTGCTGATTTCCGTCGATGACGATAACTTCCTTGGACGAGCGCTGCAGATGGTCAAGGGCGGATTCTCTCACGCAATGGGCCAAGCTGGACTGAAGTTGAAGGCGGTGTGGCAGCCCAGCTATTACGAGCATCGCGTACGCGATGAAGTTGAATACGACTGCATGCGAGCCTACATTCATCAGAATCCGGTTCGCCGGCACCTGGTTGACGCCGCTGAGCATTATCCGTATTCGTCAGCGCAAACGTCACTGCATTTGGACGAAGTACCCGAGAGGCTAAAGCCTCATATGGAGGAAGGCCTGCTGACGCGGCTCTGAAGCGCCGCACTACCCGAACGTGAAGCACACGCTACTCTTCCGGCGCTCATCGCCCATCAGAATTGTGGCGGCTTGACCAGCGCCGTGGTGTTGATGCCTTCACACATTCCATTGCTTACGGTCACATTGCCCACGCCGTCGAGCTTTACCATCCAGATGCTGTCGTAGTCGTTGGGCGGCCAGGCAGGAGCCGGTTGGTTGTCGCCGTGATAGCTGGCGAGCAGAGCATTGATTGCCGGCTGTATGAATTGGTATGCCCACGCCACCAGCACGGTCTGATGAGAAAACTTGCCGTCGAAAAAGAAAAACTCGCTGGTCGGCTGCGCATTGGCCTTGGGATCAGAAAGTTCAAAGCCGGTGACCAGGTTGTAGGGCAGATTGTTGGCTATCGCGTATGGTTCGGCGGTCAAGGATGGCGCAACCGACGACCAGGTATGATCTCCCGCGGCGCTCAACGAACCTGGTCCATATTGCGCCGGGTCGATGGAATACACCTGCTGGGGGCTCATCTTGCCGGCCAGTGCGTTGGGCAGATCCAGCGCGCGCCACTGTCCCGCACCGATGTAGTTGTTGTCGTTCCAGTAAGCGGTGGGATGCGCGTCGGCGTGGCGGATAAAGTAGAGCGTCTCGTTGGTATTGATTCCCGCTGGGATTACCGCGCCGCCCTGTCCGCCGATCACGGGGATGCTGAAATACGTCTGCACGCAGGGAGCGCTGCCCGGCGGTGGGGATAGCGCCGGGTAAGTGGATGGCGGCGTGATATGGCTGTCGTAGGTGACCAGGCTGGCGCTTCCCGGCGGCGTGATCGAGATCGCGTAGATAAAGTTTGGGCTGATATAGCTTGGCGGAAGCGTAAGGTTATAACCTTCGCGCTGATTGATGTTCTCCATCAAGGCGCTCACGGTTTCCCATGGCGCCGAGAAGACATAGAACCCCGGTGCATTTTCTTTCAAGATACCGGTTACCAGGGCCTCGTTGTCGCCTTGTTGATCTTTGAAATCGAGCCCCTGGCAATTGGGACAGGGCGGGTTCGGCACAGGAAGTCCGCTGGGCACGGAGCTTTGCGAATAGGACGCATTGATGGGGTAGCTGTAGGCGGCAAGTGGCGTGCCGCCATTTTTGTCACTGGACAAGGTGACCTGGCTGACCATGGCGAATTGCTGAATCGTCTCCAGGCCTACCATGTCGGGATAGTTGTTTGCCGTTTGCAGATGCGTCATGGGTTCGAGTGCGTAAATGGCCGCCACATTCTGCATCCCCAATACCTTCTGTTGCAGAAAGGAGGCCGTAAGCAGCGACCGCTGCAAACCTTGATTGGTGAGGTTCGCGGTCGTGGGATTGATGTCCCCGGAAGCGTTATAGGCCAAATCCTCACTGGCCACGAAGATCAGGTTGAGATTGCTGGAGCTCAGCGGAGCGGGAGTCGCCGGCTCGGATGACGGAGGGTAGGAAGAGCTGCCGCCGCAGCCTGCGAGCAGCGACACAGCCAGGCTCAAGAACAGCGAGAATGCCACGGTGGGTTTACTCATGATAACGGGGTGTCCTTTCTCGAAAGCTATCTCATAAATCGGTTTTGAAGGGGCAAGGCTTCAGCCGTGCCGTTCAAACCGGCCAATGAAATGGGCTTCGGTATCTGCGTGAGAACCGTGTCGCCGCTGCCGCGACTCGGCCTGTTTTCCGGCGCTACCCGGGGCTTACGCCCCGGGCTCACATCATGCCGCCGCTCGTCCACCCCAACAAGTCCAAATGCGGGACTTGTCGGGGACCCCAATGCGCGGCTGAATTTGCGCCACTAGCCTGCTCCGCTCACCGCCTGCTCTCGACGATTTCTCCCGCCATGAACTTCCAAATCCAGTTCTCACGCAGACTCCTTAGCCCTACAGCGCCGTTCCCGCCTGCGAAATCACCGACTGCATCACCGGCGTCAGCTGCACCACCAGCTCAGCGTTGTAAGAGTGCGAGGTCGTGTCGTTGAGCGGGTAGCTGAGATACACGCGAGCCGCGCCAATCGCATAACCGCGGGACTTGTACGCCGGCGAGCCGGCCTGCACCGCCGGATCGACGTTGGTGATGATGATGGAAACCGTGTTGTCGCTATTGCGGCGAATGTCAAACGTACGGAACTGCTGCGGATGGTCGCGCAGCGAACAGGTTTCGACCTCCCAGAAGGCGAGCGTAGGATCGCCGCTCGGATCCGGCTGCGGCGTGACCACATTCACATGCCGGTGTCCCGCCATCCACAAAATGAGATTGGGATACTGGTGCAGCATGTTGAGCACGTACTCATCGGTATATTCCGGGCCCGGCCAGACGGGTAACGGTGTGGTATCGGTCAAGCTGGTTTGCGGCAGGATGGGTACGTGCGCGCAGATCACCATCAGCTGATTGTTGACCTGTCCGGCGTGCAGCTCGTCGACCAGCCACTGGTAGCGCTGATCGTCAAGCGCGCCGCGGGCATATCCGTCGTTCGCCTCCTGGTTCGGTCCCTTCGCCGTATCGTCCAGCACAATGAACTTGATGGGTATATCGGACTTCGGCACAAAGCTGTAACAGGCCAGGCCCTGGTCAAGGTTGTCCTGGGTAAATCCGTGACCCACGGGATTGGTGGTGGTGTTAAAGAACTCCGCCATCCAGTCTCGTGTGGTGGAGGTGAGGCTGGCCATGGTATGGCGGTGGGCATCCGCAACCACGGTGGGGGGAGTGGTGAAGTCGGCTGTCGGCCCGGCCCCAATAATGTTTCCGTACGGCGTTGTTCCATCGACCACGCCCATATACGCGCCCGTGCTATCGATCACTGGCTGTCCGGGATGGTCTTCTATGTTCAGAATGCCGCTGCCGATGTGGGCGCTCCGGGTCTTGGCATTTTCAAATGCCGAGCCCATCCAGAACTGATCGTGATTGCCGATGACCTGGTACCACGGAATCGCAGGATTGAGGCCGGCGGCGTAAAAAGGCTTCTGGTAGTCGATGGTGGCAGCGCCCACATGCGCACCCGAGCTGGGGGTGATGACTTTACCGTCGATGACGTCGAGGAACCAGCGCAGTTCGTTGTATTGCGAGTTGTTGCAATCGTCTCCCAGCGATATCCCGAAATCGAATGGCGTCACTTTGTGCAGGGCGTTGATGGTCTGCACCGCCGCGTCCAGTACCTGCGGCGTGGACAGAATGATGGGCGAATAGGCCGATGACTCACCGGAACCATAGCCGGCGCTTAGGCCAATGTAGTTGGCTTGCGCCGGCGATTCCTTGTCGGCAATGTGAATGTCGGACATGGAGTAGTAGAACAGCAGCTGCGCGACGTTGGGCGCTCCCGTGTAGGCCGGCGCCAGATCCTTGCGCACCACATGCTGCAACGGCCCGCCAAATCTCCAGGTGCTGTAGCCGTACTTGGCATAGTCAGCAACATCGCCGGGGTTGATTTCAACCGCAGTCGGCGGAACTGCCACCGGGCAAACCTGCCGCTGTGCGGTGGTGTAGACCTGAGAGCTAATTGGCCAGGAGACGATCTGCGGCGTGGGCACAGGTTGCGGCACGGGCGAGCTGCTGCCGCCACATCCTGTCAGCTGCAGGATTCCCGCTCCCATACCTGCAGTTTGCAGGGCTCCCAGCCCCCAGCCGACTGTCTTGACGAAATTTCTTCGACTCATGCCTGCCTTGCGGTCGGTGCTGGACATGGACTCTCCTCCGGATGCTGCTGCGGATTGCATCGGCAGCCGTGGTGAGCCCTTTAACTCGGACCGGGTCTCCGAGCAGAACATTTCTTTGCCATCGCGCCAAATAACTACGCGGAATGTGGTAGCTGCGGGTCGCAATGTGACGCGCATCACAGCATCGCGTGACCCCCGTACAAGAGTTAGGCACCCTCAAACTGCTACAAAGGAACTTCCAAGCGGTAGGGGTGAGCACCGAGTCTGGGGTGAGTCAACAAGAGAGAGATGGCAGTGCCAGAAGAAACCAAAGAGCCAAATCCAGTCTTGCCTGAATCCAGTGCGGCGACGAGCGCCAACGTGGCGCCGGCCGCGGCATCCGAGACAAGGCCCGAAGCCAAGCCGGCTGAATCAGTTCCAGCGGCCGCCGCTCCTGCAACCGGCGATAAGCCGGCCGTGGCCGCTACCACACCTGCTGTAGCCGCAGCGGAGGCCAAGCCCGCAGCTGCTCCAGCGGCCAAGCCGGCCACACCGGCCGCGAAACCTGCTCCCAAGCCTGAGGCTCCCAAGCCGGAGCCGTGGGAATCGGAGCCGGTTCGCAGGTTGAAAGCTCAATACGGATCGGGAATCAAAGAGGCCAGCATTTATGTCGGCCAAAAGTATCTGGTGGTCAACAGCTCCATCGTCTACGAAATTCTCGTGCGGATGAACCAGGATTATCTCTTCGATTACTGCGTCGACATTACCGCGGTGCACTATCCCAAGCGCGAAGCGCAATTCGACATCGTTTACATCCTGTACTCGTTCAAGAACAACGAGCGCGTGCGCATTAAGACGCAGATCAAAGACGGCGAGACGCTGCGTAGCGCCTGCGCGATCTGGCCAACGGCGAACTGGCTGGAGCGCGAAGTCTTCGACATGTTCGGCATCTCCTTCACCGGGCATCCCGAGCTGAAGCGCATTCTGCTGCCGGAAGACTGGAAGGGTCATCCGCTGCGCAAGGATTACGCCATCCTGCAGCAGGACGGCGACTGGGTAAAAGCAAATTTGGGAATTGAGAGCGGCCAGTGACTAAATCTCTGGCGAAAAGCGAATAGCGAACAGCGAATAGCGAATAGCGACACCATGACCGACTTCGAAACTGATTATCGCCACGCAAAGCCCGGTCAGAGCGGACCCGGAGTGGTCGACTATCTCGATCTTGATACCAAGGATCAGACCTTCCTCGACGCCAACGAACTCGTGCTCAACATGGGACCGCAGCATCCTTCGACCCACGGCGTGCTGCGCGTCATCCTCAAGCTCGACGGCGAAAAAGTTCTGGGCACCGAATGCGTCATCGGTTATCTGCATCGCGGCGTGGAGAAGATCGCCGAGAACCGCACCTACACGATGTTTAATCCCTACGTCGATCGCATGGATTACGTCGCCGCGGTCTCCAACGGCCTTGGCTATTGCGAGGCGGTCGAGAAGCTGATCAACGCCGAGGTTCCCGTACGCGCGCAGTACATTCGCGTAATTCTGACTGAGCTGTGCCGCATCGCCAGCCACCAGGTTTGGCTGGGCACGCACGCCCTTGACATAGGCGCGCTGACGCCGCTGTTTTACTGCTTCCGCGATCGTGAAGAGATTCTGCGGATTTTCGAGAAATATTGTGGCGCTCGCCTGACCACGCACGCCTTCCGCATCGGCGGCTGCATCTACGAGGCGTATGACGGCTTCGAGCAGGATTGCAAGAAATTCTGCGACGCTTTCCTGCCCAAGCTGGATGAGTACGAAGAACTGCTCACTACCAATCGCATCTGGGTGCGCCGCACCAAGGGCGTCGGCATTCTGAAACCGGAAGACTGCATCGCGCTCGGCGTCACCGGTCCGGTGCTGCGCGCGGCTGGCGTGAAGTGGGATCTGCGCAAGGCGCAACCATACGAAGCCTACAAGAATTTCGATTTCGACATCCCCACCGGCCTGAACGGCGACACCTACGACCGGTACCTGGTGCGCATTGCAGAGATGCGCCAGTCGGTGCGCATCATCCGCCAGGCGGTCGACGGCCTGCCGAGCGGCCCGATCATGGCCAAGGTTCCGAAAGTCCTGAAGCCGCCGGTGGGCGAGGTTTACCACTCGATCGAAGCACCCAAAGGCGAGCTGGGATATTTCATCGTGAGTGACGGTTCGACGCAGCCTTATCGCGTGCGCGTGCGGCCGCCGTCGTTCGTGAATTTGCAAGCCCTCGACAAGATGGTGCGCGGCCTGCTGGTGGCCGATGTGGTCGCCGTCATCGGCACCTTGGACATCGTCTTGGGCGAAGTGGATCGGTAGGGTGTAAGAGGGAAGGATCGGATAGAGCGAACCTTCAGGTTCGCGTCCCGAGTCAGGGTCAAAAATTAGGGGCTTCAGCCCCGACAGATGCCGCCGGCTAAAGCCGGCTGATGAAAAGAGAACAGCGGCGGAGACGCGAGCCTGAAGGTTCGCTCTACCGAGAACCAAAATGCTTGACGCAATCACAAAATATCTCGGCTCCAACGCCACCCCGGGCGAAGCGGGCAGCATGTTCTGGGCGACCATCTACATCCTGCTGATCACCATCGGCGTCTCGCTGGCGGTCATCTGCATGAACTGGCTGGAGCGCAAGATTCTCGCGCACATGCAGATTCGTCTTGGCCCCATGCGTGTTGGCCCACATGGCCTGATGCAGCCGTTTGCCGATGCACTGAAGCTGCTCATCAAGGAAGACATCATCCCGGAGAACGCCGACAAGCTGGTGTTCTGGAGCGCGCCGGTCGTGGTCACGATGACCGCGTTCACCACGTTCCTGGTCGTGCCCTTCGGCCCGCAGCACGCCGTCACCGACATGAATATCGGCATTCTCTTCATGCTCGGTGTCTCGTCGCTGGGCGTGTTGGGCATCATCATGGCGGGCTGGTCGTCGAACTCGCACTACCCGCTGATGGGCTCGCTGCGTTCCAGCGCGCAGATGGTCTCCTACGAAGTTGCCATGGGCCTGGCAATCGTCTGCGCCGTGCTGATGACGAGCCTCGAAACCGGCACCGGCACGCTGAGCATGATCGGCATCGTGCAGGCGCAGGCGCAGCAGCATACCTGGTTTATCTTCAAGTTCTTCCCGCTGGGATTTCTGGCTTTTGCCATCTTTGCCATCGCGATGGTCGCCGAAACCAATCGCGCGCCATTCGATTTGCCGGAAGCCGAGTCCGAACTCGTCGCCGGCTTCCACACCGAATACAGCGGCTTCCGCTGGTCGCTGTTCTTCCTCGCCGAATATGCGGCGATGCTGGCAGTTTCGTCGATCGCCGTCACACTGTGGCTCGGCGGATGGATGCGGCCATTCCCCAACTGGCTGGGCGGCACGACCTGGGATTTAGCCTTCTCGCTCTTTCCGGCGCTGACGCTGTTCGTGCTCGCCGGCCTTTGTCTGCTGGGCGCGGTGCGCATGCCGAAGATTCCGCAGATGAAAGCGCAAACCCTCGGCATCTGGATCTTCGGTTCGCTGCTCGGATTCATCGGGCTGGTGCTGATCATCCCCGGCGTTCGCGAGCGCGTGCAGGACATCTACTGGTTTACCGTCAAGGTCGCATTCTTCATGTATCTGTACATCTGGTATCGCGGAACGTTCCCGCGCTACCGCTTCGATCAGCTCATGAAAGTGGGCTGGAAGGTACTGCTGCCGACCGGCCTCGGCGTCCTCATTGCTACTGCGTTGTGGGGACTGCTGCCGCAAATCGGCTCGGCCATTGTGGGGGTGCTGCCGTGACCAAGGTACAGCGAACCTTCAGCTTCGCGGGTAGCAGCCACAACAACATTGAGGGGCTTCAGCCCCGGCATAGGTCGCCGGCTGAAGCCGGCTGCGGAGACGCGAATCAGCGCGCCGACGCGACCCTGAAGGGTCGTTCTACCGGAGGGATGCAATGAGTCTGTCGCCGCTGCTTCGCAAGATTTTTCTGATCGACCTGATCAAGGGCCTGAAGGTCACCTTCGATTATCAGAAACCCAGCGAGGCCATTACCGAGCAGTATCCGCTGGAGCGGCCGGTGGTCTACGAGCGTTATCGCGGGCTGCCGCGGCTGCGTACCGACGCCGAGAGCGGCGCGTCGAAGTGCATCGTGTGCAACCTCTGCGCGCTGGCCTGTCCCGAGCAGTTGATCGTGGTGAAGGGCGAGCGCAACCCGGTGACCAAGCGCAAAGAGCCGGTCTCGTGGAGCTACGACCTGAGCCGCTGCATGTTCTGCGGCCTGTGCGCCGAAGCCTGCTCGACCGATGCGCTGGAGTTGACGCAGGACATCGAGATCGCTTTTTACAACCGCGAAGGCATGGTGCTGGATCAGGCCGCGCTGGAGAAGGGCCACGAGCCTAAGAAGTACGCGAAGTGAAGCAGTTGTCAGTTGCCGATTGTCAGTTGTCGGCTTGGGTAGTGCGGACCTTTAGGTCCGCGTAACGCAAGGATCTTTTGAACGAGCCGGCTTTAGCCGGCGACAGAGTCGGGCGGAAACAGGGGTCCTTCGACTCCGGATCGCAAAAGAAGCGATCCTCCGCTCAGGACGACACGATTGTGGTTTTGGCTAATTGCTAATTGCTTTTATGACACCTATCGCAACCACGTTCTTCTTCTACTTTCTGGCGATCATGGCGATCGTCTCGGCGATCTTCGTGATCACCCGGCGCAATCCGGTGCATGCGGCGCTGGCGTTGATCGTGACGCTGCTGTCGCTAGCCGGCTTCTACCTGATGCTCTATGCGCCGTTCGTCGCTGGCGTTCAGATTGTTCTTTACGCCGGCGGAATCATGGTGCTGTTTCTCTTCGTCATCATGCTGGTGAACCTGGAGCAGAACGTCCGCGAGTACCAGTTCAACAAGCAGTGGCTGGTGGGCACGATTGCCGCATTGGCTCTGGGCGGGCTGTTGGCCTTTGTTTATCAGCGCGGGCACGACATCTTCCCGCGCGACTTCGTCGCCCTGCCGGAAGCGCAGAACACGCAGCAGATCGGCATCGCGCTGTACGGCAATTACATGCTGCCGTTCGAGATCGCCTCGCTGTTGCTGCTGGTTGCGATTGTCGGCGCGGTGGTCATGGCGAAGAAGAGGATTTGAAAGCAGTGGCCGGTGGCCAGTGGTCGGTGGCCAGAGGTTAGGGTCCGGGGCTAGTAAGGGGTGTGTGGCCGACGGGTCCTGTACTGAGTTCTTTGAGAACCAGACGCCCGAAGGGTGAAAGTCCGAGTCCCACGAACTGGGACGGAAGAGCTTAGCCCAGCACGGAGCGAAGCGTGAGTGCTGGGTAGGGTGCCCCAAAGAGGTCGAGCCCCTTCAGGGGCGACTCAAAAAGGGCGACACGGTTGTTACAGGGGTCCTTCGACTCCGGATCGCAAAAGAAGCGATCCGTTGCTCAGGATGACAAAACTTAAGGGTTTGGCTAATCGCTAATTGCTAATTGCTTCTTATGAACGAAATAACGACATTGCATTACCTGGTTGTAGCCGCGGCGCTGTTCATCATCGGCACCATCGGCGTGCTGACGCGCCGCAACGTCATCATCATCTTGATGTCGATTGAGCTGATCCTGAACGCCGTGAACCTGAACCTGGTGGCGTTTTCCCGGCTCTACGGCTTGCACGGACAAATTTTCTCCATCTTCGTCATCACCGACGCCGCCGCGGAAGCCGCGGTGGGCCTGGGCATCATCATCGCCTTCTTCCGCAATAAGGAGACGGTGAACGTGGACGAGGTGGACCTTTTGAAGTGGTAGTGCGGCGCTTCAGCGCCCCGTTATTCAGGATCGGTAGAGCGAACCTTTAGGTTCGCGTCGTGCCGACAAAAAGAAAAGTCGGGGCTTTAGCCCCGCCGGCTGAAGCCGGCTCGGAATTCAGAAATACGCATAGACGCGAGCCTAAAGGCTCGCTCTACCAGAGCGAACAATGTTTTTCCTTGACCACATCTGGATCATCCCCCTGTTTCCCGCTATCGGGGCGGCTTGCATGTTTTTCTTCGGACGCAAGCTCTCAAAATCCGCGGTGAACGGCCTGTGCGTCGGCTTAGTCGTGCTGGCGTTCGTCTGGGCTTGCCTGGCAGTCTGGCAATATACCGGATACTCCGCCCCGCATCCCGGCAAGCCTTTCGAAAAGATTTGCTTCACTTGGCTCGGTACCGGCTCCGACTCGCTGAGCTATCCAACCCATGGCGGCACCGCTCCGTTCCGCGTTGATGCTGGCTTCCTGCTCGATCCCCTGTCAGCGATCTGGCTGCTGTTCGTGACCGGTGTGGGCATGCTGATCCACATTTACTCGATCGGCTATATGGGCCACGAAGGCGGCTACTATCGCTTCTTCGGCTATCTGAACCTCTTCATGTTCTCTATGCTGACGTTGGTGCTGGCCAACAATTACGCTCTGATGTTTGTTGGCTGGGAAGGTGTGGGCTTGTGCTCGTACCTCCTCATCGGCTTCTACTTCCAGCGCCATTCCGCGTCGACTGCGGCCAACAAGGCATTCATCACCAACCGGGTGGGTGACGCCGGGTTCCTGCTGGGCATGCTGACCATCGCCTGGTACTTCGGATCGGTACAGTACAGCGCGATTAATCATCTGGCACGCAGTGGACGTTTCGCTGTCGGTGATCCGGTAATTACCGCGGCTTGCCTCCTGCTCTTCGTCGGCGCTTGCGGCAAGTCGGCGCAATTTCCACTGTACGTTTGGCTGCCGGACGCGATGGAAGGCCCAACCCCGGTCTCCGCGCTCATCCACGCGGCGACGATGGTCACCGCCGGCGTCTACATGGTGGCGCGCTCCAATGCGCTCTTCGTTCTCGCACCGCACGCAATGAAGACGGTCGCCATCATTGGCGCGCTGACGGCGATCTTCGCGGCCTCGATCGGCCTGGTGCAAAACGACATCAAGCGCGTGCTGGCGTATTCCACCGTCTCGCAGCTGGGCTACATGTTCCTGGCGCTCGGCGTCGGCGCCTTCGCCGCCGGCGTCTTCCACGTTTTCACGCACGCCTTCTTCAAAGCGCTGCTCTTCCTCGGAGCCGGCTCGGTGATCCACGCCATGAGCGGCCAGCAGGAGATGCAGCACATGGGCGCGCTGCACGGCAAGATCAAGACCACCTTCGGCACCATGCTGGTGGCTACGCTGGCCATCTCCGGCATCCCCGGCTTCGCCGGCTTCTTCTCAAAGGACGCGATCCTGTGGGAGACCTGGTCGCGCGAAGGCGGCGCTTATCGCTATCTGTGGGCCATCGGCTTCATCACGGCGTTGATGACCTCGTTCTACATGTTCCGGCTGATCTACCTGACCTTCTTCGGCAAGCCGCGCATGAGCCACGAGGTCGAGCACCACATCCACGAATCGCCCAAGACGATGACCGTGCCGCTGGTCATTCTCGCGATTTGCTCTGTGGGCGCGGGTTTCCTGGGATTGCCGCACAGCCTCGGCGGTTCCGATCGTTTCGGAAAGTTCCTCGAGCCAGTGTTTGCGAAGGAGGCTGTCGTGCTGGAGCACGAAGGCGAAACCGCTCAGCTCGCTGCGGGCGAGCAGCAGGTCGAGCACACCGATCCGATGGAATATACGCTGATGTTTGCTTCGGTTGGTGCGGCCATTGTCGGTTGGTGGCTGGCACAGCGCGCCTATAAGAACGCTGATAAAGGCTACAAGGAGCCGATCCAGGAGTTCGCGCCGCGCTTGTACAAGACGCTCTTCCGCAAGTGGTATGTGGACGAAGTCTACGACTGGATCATCACCGGCCGCGCCAAGATCGGCAAGGTGCGCTTGGGCGCGATGGGCCTGGGCGAAGCGATGTGGAAGTTTGACGCCGACGTCATTGACGGCACAGTCAACGGTGCGGGCTGGACGACGCGCATGACTGGCAACCTGTCGGTGCTATGGGACAAGTGGATCATCGACGGTCTCCTGGTCAATGGCGTGGCCATTGTGACCAAGCTGTCGTCGTATCCCGTGCGCCTGGTGCAGTGGGGATTGGTGCAGTGGTATGCACTGGTCATGGTCGGCGGGCTGGTCGGCCTGAGCGCCTACTACATCGTGCCGCCATCGACGTGGCGCTGGCTGGGCGTGCACTGGTTTGTCAGCGCAGTAGCTGGCGTGGCTGTAATTGTGGTGCTGGGTTTTGCGGGATACGTCGCCACCCATCGTCCGGCGGTGCGCGCTACCGAACCGAAAGCCATGGCAGCGAGCGCAGATTGAAGCGGCATGAATGCCGCGCATCACTTCGATCTTTGAAACCAAACCGATGTCGCGGGGACGAAAAGCAGGTCCCTCCGCTCGGACTGAAGTCCTCGGTCGGGATGACACTAGTTTTTGGGTTCTCGGCTACTTGCTAACTGCTAATTGCTAATTGCT
>Ga0335074_10008453_pt1 | contig 14307 bp, 6 predicted proteins | sample Lox_Sample_23_FD_206715 | JGI IMG/M metagenome (GOLD analysis project Ga0335074, IMG submission 206715) | Soil microbial communities from Loxahatchee National Wildlife Refuge, Florida, United States - Lox_Sample_2.3 | ecosystem: Environmental > Terrestrial > Soil > Wetlands | place: USA: Florida...
CGCTGCCGCCGCGCTCAGCACCATCGCGTAGTTCTTCACGCGCGGCTCCCGCTCCAGTAGAGAGCGTACCGTAGCGATGATCTCCGGCTGCCGCGTCCACGGCGAGTCGCCCGGCAATCCCGCCAGTAGCGGCAGCACCACCGACTGCGCCTCCGGTGTTCCGTTGCTCAGGATGTTGCCGATTGCCTGGATCAGCGCCGGCTCCAGCACGCCGGATGTGTCGATATTGAGCACGCCGCGCTGGCCGTTTTCGTACACGTACTGCACGGTGTCGCGAACTTGCGGGTCAGGGTCGAGAGCCAGTTCGAGCGCAGCCGCGGCGAAGCGCTGGTCGCCCGCGTCACTCAAGGTGCTGCCCGCCTTCAATACATTGATCTTCATGGCGGTGTCCGCGCCCTTGAGACAAGCGATCAACGCCTCCTCAAGCTCCGGCCCGGAACTGCGGAAAAAATGAATCAGATCGCTGTCGTTGCCCACTCGCGTCTGGTAGAAGCCGTTATGGACGTCGTAGCGGAAATTCACGGTCTCGCGGTACGGCGGATACTCGTAACGCGGCCGGTCGAGATCGGGCACACCCGAAACGTATTTGCTGAATACCGCGGGCAGAGCGACCGAGACGGTGTTCGTCTTGAGCTCCGGTAGCGAGTAATGCCGAACGTGGAAATCCCATAACGCTTCGAGAATTCCCTGACGCCCTAAAGGCGTCGCGGTGCGCAACACTTTGGCCAGCGTCTGCGCCTGGTCCCGCACTACGGCCTCATAGCCGTCGTTGATTTTGGCCTGATCTTCCTCCGTCGCGGTCGTCTGAATCCAGGCGCCGAGATATCCGGTGTTTTCATCGAGCGCGTCATACAGGCTCTCCTGCAACGCCCGCCGCACCAACGGGTCCGTTTCGGTGTTGAGCCTGGCCGCCAGCGCCTCAATGATGCCGGAACGCGCATCGTGATCGTCGACTTTCCAGTAGTACCATTGCCACAGTCCCTTCGCGGCGTTCAGGCGGACCGCCGGAACCGGGTCGCTAAGATCGCGCGTTAAAGCCGCTCGCAACTGGGCGTCATCGGCCAGATATTTGAAGTGCTGATTGAAGACTTGCGTTGCTCCCCATCTGGTGCGCGGGTTGCCCGAGGCGAGAGCTTCCGTCAGCTCGGCTCGCCCTTCCGCCGCCACGTCCGGACGGCGCTCCAGGATCATGCGCAGAGCCCAGCCAGCAGTGCGCTGCACCATCTTGTCCGAATCGCCAAGTGCTGCCGTCAGGGTCTTTAACGCGCCCGGATCGGCCATGTGCCCGAGCGCCCGCGCCGCAGCCTCGCGTGCCAGTGGCTGATCGCTGGATGTCAAAACCTTCCGCACCTGGCGCAGCACCGCCTCCGGAGCGAGGTCCCACAACTGGTCGAGCTGCGCCAGCAGCAGCGGCAAGTCGTTTCTCGAAAGCTCCGTCGGAGGCGCCGGGAACGCGTCATCCCAACCTTTTTCCTGTGCAGCCTTCTGGTCCGGCCCCGGATACAGCGTCGAGAGCGCCATTACCGCGAATTGCGTCGCCCGAAAGGGCGTGTTGAATCCTTGATAGACCGGATCGCCCTCCCAACTCCCTTCCGGCCGCTGTGCCGCGAGCATCGCGTTCACGGCGAGCGCCATGCGCGGGTCCGTTTCCGGCCGATGGCCCGCCAGCGCGAGGGCCAATACCGCATGATAGGAGATAAAATCGGAGGGCTTTGCTGTCTTATCCAGCGGATAAGGCCACATGCCATTCGGCTGCTCCAGGCTGTACAGCTGATCGATAAGCTGGTTCAATTGCTTCTGGTACCGCTCGCGGCCGATCGTCGCCAGAAAGTGGATCTTCCAGTTCAGATCGATGACGTTCTTCGGCTCATACGGCACGGCCAGGCGCTCCACCATGTCGCGCTCCGTCAACCACTGTTTTTCGCCCGTTTGCCGGTACAGCATCTGAAAGGTATCCCAGCTCTGCGCGGCGATTTCAAACGGGCTGATATCGGGCTCGCAACCGTCCACCTCGTTGCCCGGCATGGTCGTACGGTCCTGGTAATGAATCTTCAGGAAATTTCCATACGGCACGTCAAAACTGAGTCGCGGCGGATCGTGCGTAACATTCTGTTCAAACAGATTTTCGATCACGGGCAACCGGCTCGCCACCGTGCGAGCCGAATAAATGACCCGCACCCAGTCCACTCCCGGCTCCCCATAGAGCGGCCGTTGATTATTGTAAATGCGGTCGGTCAGAAACTCGAGCGCCGGCCGCTGCGTCGGTGGATAGCCGTGGGAAATCGCAGTCAGGTAGCCGCGCGTGGTGAACTGCGTGGGATGGCAGGCGATACAAAGATTTGTATCCGAATGCACCATCGTCGTCCGCAGCGCTACGGCCCCGCGGCGGGGCGTGTTCGACAGCCAAGTGTCGCCCATGTCGATGAGGAAATCCATCCCGGTGCGCACTGCCTGATGCGGGTCCTTATAGGGGGGTATCGGATAGTCATAGGTGCGAAACTGGTAGGCGGGATGGTTCGCGTCGACGCGCACATAGTAGCTCTCGCCGGGCTTCAGGATTCGGGTGCGGAATTTATAGAGCCCCGGATAATTCTGCGTGGCTTCGATCTTGTACACCGACGCGCCATCGGTGTACGGGACGACGTCCGGCTCGCCTGCCGCGTTCTTGCCCAGTTGATAAACGTCGACATCCAGAGGTACTTCGCGGTCGGTGATATCGAGCGCGAAATACGCCAGCCGCGGTTGGCTGCCGCGGAAAGTAAAGCGAAACCATTGAAAGCCCTTAAGCATGGCCGCGTAACGGTCCTCGCCCGGCGCCGGCGCGTAGGGGCGTTCGTCATCCGCGCCAAAAATTGTCTGCCCAAACAGAAATGGCTGGGCGGTCTGCCAGGTGTCGTTCGGAGCCGCCGCAATCACCGCCGGTTCCTTGGGCCCCACCGCAATCCTGTGGAATGCCGTTTGGATTTCTGGAATTGCCCCACCCCCCTGCATGCGGAGAGCAGCGGTCACCTGCCCACCGGCGCGTGGCCGCAGGGTCATATAAAAATCCAGATCCGACGCGTGCAGCCACTTCTCCGCGATCAGTCCGCGCGCATCAGCGATCGCGACGCGCACCCGCCGGTCACCCTGAAGCTGCTCGGGATTCTTCACCGCCACCGTCACCGCGTAGAGCTGGTCTGGCTCCACTGAGCCGAGCTCAATCAAACGCTGCCGCGATTCTCCCCGCGCCTTGCTGTGATTCGCCGCATACGCGATTCGCGACACCAGGCGCCCACACGACAGCAAGCCAATCAGGATGAAAACGCGCGTTAACCAACTTGCGATTGGAAGTTGAGACCTCGCCATGATAAAGGCTCCAATCCGTGACCAAGGTGCGTATTCCCAGCGCTCTCTCTGGAATTTCCGTTTGGCTTTACGCACTGGCCGTTGTAAAGTATACATCGTCTCTCCGGACGCGGCTCGTATCGAGAGCGATCGCGACGGGCGGCGGGTAATCGGAATGGCCTTTGCCGTTTTGGCCGCTACTCCTTCGCCGCGGCCTCCAACGTGGCGATGTCGAACTTCACCATCTGCATCATGGCGGCCATCGCTTTAGGATGCTTCAGGATCTCGCCAATCTTCTCCGGCACGATCTGCCAGCACAAGCCGAACTTGTCCGTCAGCCAGCCGCAGGCCATGGGCTTGCCACCCTCAAGCAACTTGTCCCAGTAGCGGTTGATCTCGGCCTGGTCCTTGCACGCGACGGAGTACGAGAAAGCCGGTGTGAGTGCATGCGCTGGGCCACCGTTGAGGAAGATCATTTGCTGGCCCATAAGTTCGATGGTGATCGTCGCGATCTTTCCGGCGGGCCATGGCCCCACGCCCCCCGAACGCAGCTCGCCCAATTTCTTCGCTTCCGGAAATACCGAGAGATAAAACTCCGCAGCGTCTTCGGCGTTGTCGTTGAACCACAGAAACGGTGTAATCTTCATGCTCTTTTGATGATATCCATCGGCGAAGGTTAGCGGACGGCACCCCGCCTGAACCTAACCAGGTTGGCCCGGAAGCGATCCAATTTAATGGACCGATGCCCCGCGGCCGTCCACCGGGCGGTGATCTACCTCCACGGATGCAACCTCTGCACTTGAGGCTCGGGCGTGCAGCATAATATAAGTTTGGCTTTGTACCGAGCACCAGCAGGAGAATATCGTGCGTCTTGTCGAATGTGTCCCTAACTTTAGTGAGGGGCGAAACAAAAAATCAATCGACGCAATTACTGAAACGATCGCGATGGTTGAAGGCGTTGAACTGCTGGATGTCGATCCGGGAGCTTCCACCAACCGCACCGTAGTCACCTTTGTCGGCGATCCAGAAGCAGCATTGGAAGCTGCCTTTCTGGCCATCGCGAAGGCGGCCCAGTTGATCGACATGCGGCAACACCGCGGTGCCCATCCGCGCCTGGGCGCCACCGACGTCTGTCCTTTCGTACCGGTTACCGGTGTGACCATGGCCGACTGCGTAGAACTGGCAAAGCGTCTCGGTGACCGTGTCGGGAAAGAGCTTTCCATTCCGGTCTATCTATACGCGGAAGCCGCCCAGAGTGAAGACAGGCGCAATCTTGCCGACGTGAGGAAAGGCGAGTATGAGATGCTTGCCGAGAGGATGCGCAATGGATTCAATCCCGATTTCGGGCCGCAACAATTCAACGCCGCTGCGGGTGCCACCGTGGTCGGCGCCAGGAAGTTTCTCATTGCCTACAACGTCGACCTGAATACACGCTCTGCCAAGCTTGCCAATGAAATCGCGCTCGAGATCAGAGAAGCCGGGCGAGCCCAGCGGGATGCGGATGGCAATATTATCAAAGCGGCAGACGGCACGACGCTTAAGACTCCCGGCAAATTGCAGGCCACCAAGGCCATTGGCTGGTACGTTGAAGAATATCAGCGAGCCCAGATTTCCATCAATCTCGTGGATTACGAGCAGACGGCAATCCATACCGCCTTTGATCAGTGCTGCAAGGAAGCTGAGAAGCTGGGGCTACGTGTAACTGGCAGTGAGATCGTCGGACTGGTGCCATTGATGCCAATGCTGATGGCTGGCCGCCATTATCTGTCCAAGCAAGGGCGCTGCGCGGGGGTTCCCGAAGCGGATTTGATCAGCAGCGCGGTAAGCTCTCTCGGACTCTCGGATGTGGCGCCCTTTGATCCCCAGAAAAAAATTATCGAATACCGCGTAGCACCCAAGGAGAAACTGCTCAAGGATTTAACGGTAGCCGCTTTTATTGATGAACTTTCGAGAGAGTCCCCGGCGCCAGGCGGCGGCAGCGTGGCAGCCTTGTGCGCGGCGCTATCGGCAGCGCTCACTTCGATGGTGGCTAATCTAACTATCGGCAAGAAGGGCTTCGAAGCCAGCCGGCCTTTGATGAACGATCTCGCCGAGCAGGCTCAAAAGCTAAAAGCGGAGTTCATTGCCGCTATTGATGATGACACTAAAGCTTTCAGTCGCATCGGAGCAGCGAGACAATTGCCGAAAGACACGGATGACAACAAGCGCCTGCGCGATCAGGCCATCGAACAGGCAAACAAGGATGCCACCATGGTGCCGCTCTTAGTGCTCGAGAAAACGGTGAAGGCCATCGAGATCGCTGAAATTGTTATGTCCAAGGGAAATCCCAACACGTTATCCGATGCCGGCGTCGCGGCGCTGACGGCTCGTGCCGCCGCCGATGGAGCACTGTATAACGTTCTCATTAACCTGCAGTCCTTAAGCGACCAGGCCTTCATAACGGCGATCAGGCAGCGCGCGCTCCTGGCGGCCGGGCAAGTGCGCGAAAAGGCCGAGATGCTTCATGGTGAAATGGTTTCCCGCCTACAGCAGGCATGATCCAAAGTTGTTTCGCATCAGCATTTCCGTCGCCTGGCGAGGCGGAAGAAGGCGGCATAAGCGGCGGCTATAAGAGGCAGCGGAGCGTTGGCAGGCTCCGCTGCCGACCACTGCATCACGGCAGGGGTCGGCGGCGACAGGGCCTTTGCGGAGGCGGCGAAGTGCAGATGGGCTGCATCCGAGCTGCGAAAGCGGCGAAACGCGTGACCTCCGCAGTTGCAAATCTACGGACTCGCGCGCGGCCGCAACCGGTAGAACGGCTATAATGGTTTTGATATCCGAAAGATAGCTATGACCAATAAGGAAAAAGAAACAGCGATAGCAGCGGCGGCCGCCGGGGTCGGCGCGGGTGTTGGCGGCTTTGGAGGAGCCACCGCTGGTGTTCTCGAACTCGCGGCTCAAGGCGCTGCGGTTAGCGTGTTCACAGCTAGCGCAGTGATTGGTGCTGGAGCAATTTTTGGGGGTTGCGTCGCCTACGGGTTATTTCGATTTTTGAAAAAACGGACAAAACCAAAACCTGTCGCGTGAGCTGCTGACAGCGGGAGTGCGCGTGTCTTCACCCCATCGGCGGGCGATGCGGCGGCTCCTGAAAAAAGGTGATCCGACCGCCCGATTGTAGCTTTACTCACACATTCGACGGGTCATTCGCCGCTGGGGGACGCCCCGGAGAACACGATCCGCTCGTTCGTGCCGCCGATCTGGATCTCTTCCACTTCCTGCTTGTTATGGATGGTGTTCATCAGCACGCCATTAGTCGGGAACTTGTGAGTGGCGCTTTCGAGCTTTGCCGGTATCTCAATGACGGTCGTGCCTGACTTGAGAATGGCTTTGTCGCCTTCAATCTGAATCTTGTAATTGCCGGCCTTCACTTCGGATGTGCCGATCCACGCATTATTGTCGAACGTAACGTGAAAGCTCTTCGCTGCGGCGAAGGCCATCATCGTAAGTGTAAGGCCGATAAGCATAACGTTCTTCATGGTTCTCCTCGAATTGTGGATTTAAAAGGGGACGCAGACAAACGTGGTCCCATTATTGGTACGCTGACGCGGCAGACCGCGTTACGGTCTCCTTGAGTAAAGCATGGCGGCGCGTTCTTCTCGTCCACTGCCATTTGGCTGAGAGCGGCAGGGCGAAACGATCGGATCGCGGCCGCGAGCCGGCGGTGGGCGGCAGTCCCCGTGGGACAAAAGCCAATCGGTTTGATTTAAGTGAGAAGATGGAACTGCGTCCGTTGCGAATCTGAGGCGGTGGTTTTGCGATTGCACGCGGGTGGAAATTTCCATCCGCTTTTCTGTGTAGCGAGCGAAAGGTCCTGGAGGTACGAGCATGCGAATGAAAAAGACAAACTCTGAAATGCAAAATCGGATTCTGGGGAGCACCGGCGAGAAAGTCTCCGCTATCGGTCTCGGCGGATGGCATCTCGGTTTGAAGCATGTCGACGAGCCGCTGGCCATAAGAATCGTCCGCAGCGCGATCGATGGCGGCATTACCTTCATGGATAATTCGTGGGATTACAACGATGGTGCGAGTGAGAAGCGCATGGGTAAAGCACTGCGCGACGGCTACCGCGGCCGTGTGTTCCTGATGACCAAGATCGACGGTCGCTCTGGCAAGGAAGCCACGCGGCAGCTCGACGAGTCATTGCGGCGGCTCCAGACCGACTACGTGGATCTGATCCAACATCATGAGATTATCCGCTTTGAAGATCCCAACCGCATCTTCGATCCCGAGGGAGCGAACGCGGCTATGGTTGCGGCGCAGAGAGCAGGCAAGGTTCGCCACATCGGCTTCACCGGACACAAGGACCCGCATATCCATCTCTATATGTTGAGAGTCGCCAAGGAAAACGGCTTCAAATTCGCGAGCGCGCAAATGCCGCTCAATGTGATGGACGCCCACTTCCGCAGCTTCGAGAAGCTGGTTGTTCCTGAGTTGGTAAAACAAAAAGTCGGCGTTTTAGGCATGAAGCCGATGGCGAACGGCCTGATCCTGAAATCGAGGACAGTCACTCCCATCGAATGTCTCCACTATGCTCTCAGTCTGCCGACCTCAGTAGTCATTACCGGCATAGACAGCATGGAGATTCTGGACCAGGCGTTCGAGGCAGTACGCACGTTCCGTCCGCTTACGCAGGCACAGCGAGGCGCATTGCTCAAGAAGACGGCTAAACCTGCTTCAAAAGGTGAGTACGAGCTCTTCAAAACCACTTCGATCTTCGACTCCACGGCCACAAACCCTGGCTGGCTGGGCCAAGAGCCCGAACGTCTGCAGCAGATGGTGTCAACGGAGTGAGCAACTCCACAGTTTGATGGGACGCCGGTTCCGCAACCAGCCAGCATGAAAAGAGTCCTGTATTAGTTTGCATTCACCACGCCACCGACGGTGGGCGACCCGGTACCGCTGCACCCGTCGCTTCCGTAGCGGATGAATTTCTGGATGCGCTTACCCGTGTCGACTTCTGCCGTGTAGATATCGCCGTGAGTATCCACACTCACTTGGTGCAGCCAGTGAAACTCGCCCGCCATCCGCCCGCTTCGCCCCAGCCGGCCCAGTTCTTGCAAGCTGCTTCGGTTCAATATGTAAATCGTCATGTTGGAGTTGTCGCCAACGTAAAGGCAGCTTTGTGCTTTGTCTGTTGAGAAGCTCATCGAAACCGCCGTTCCGGGGATGGACGTGTTGGTATGTTCACTGATGAACTGCTCGGCAACGAAGCCACATTTGCCCGGCTCGCCGTTCGGATTGCTGCACGGTTTGCCGAGGGTGGGATCGTTACTGTCGAATACCTGAATGCGATCGTTGCCGCGGTCGCAAACGTAGATTTTGCCGTCGTTCGCAAGCTTCACACAATGCACCGGCGTACGGAAAAAGGCCGGTTTAGTGTTGCCCTTCGAATAGTCCGCCATCCACGGCCCAGCAGCCTTGGCGGCCGCATCGTCTACCGGATTGTTTCCGTAAGCGCCGAAATGGCCAATGTACTTGCCGCTGTCGGCGTCGACGATCAACACGTGTCGATTGCCGTAGCCGTCCGAAATATAAAGGCGATTCGTCTTGGGATCGCGCACCATGTCCGTGGCCTGATATAGCAGAGGCGTCCCATTGCTGCCCCCATGGGTGTCGTTGCTGTCGGGCCCTTCGGGAGTCCCGCCGATTCTCATTTTGAAGTTGCCCTCCCTGTCAAATTTCAAAACAAAACCGTCACCCCCGCCCTCTTTGTGCGTCGTCCAGGGTGTCTGCCCGCGGCCGCGGCCCCCACGACCACCCCTACCTCCAGGCGCCCCGGCATTTCCCGAGATCCAGACGTTGTCGTTCTGATCGACATAAATTCCGTGCTCGCTGTTCGGCCAGATGCAGCCCGCTTCCGCTTTGCATTTTCCACCAATGAAACCAGGGTCCGCGGGACCACCCCAGGCACGTAGCAGCTTGCCGTCAGCGTCGAATTCCAGCACCGAAGGCGCGGCCTTGCAGCAATCTGCGATAGGACCATAAGCTCGAACAAAACCCAGACCGTTGATCGGTTGGCCGTGCTCATCCTTGGCGCCGGGAATTGCCTCCTCCAGCCCGGCCTCTTCGTTGGTCATCGTACGCGGCCGATTGTAGACCCAGACGTGGTCGTGCTGATCGACATACAGCCCGCCGACTTGGCCCAGAGCCCAGTGATTCGGTAGCGGCTGGGGCCATGCGGGATCGACAACGAAACCCGGCGTCTTACCTGTTTTGTACGCATTGTATACGCCGCTCTGCTTCATCAGCCGCTCCAGGGCACCGCTGTTCTTGAGGACGTCCGGGTTATCGGCGCTTCTGCCGGTGACGATCAGTAATAAAACTGGGAACACGGCGATTAGTTTATTCCGCATACGCTTTCTCCTTTGGACATACTATTCCTCTTCACGACTTAACGACTAGGGACGTTCCTCGAAAACTCAGAACTGGAACCGCGCGATGATTTGTCCCGATCGGGGAGCCACCTGCACCGATCCTGGGTTAATATACCCGAACCCAGACGTGGGGACTCCGCCGGAAGTGGTCTGCGTCGCCAGCGCATTCGTGGATGTTGGATTATTCAGATAGACGCGGTTGAAAATGTTGAAAAATTCCGCGCGGATCTGGAATGTCAAGCCTTCCCGGATTTGAAAGATCCGGCCAAACCCGGCCTGCTCGCTTGGCAGGCGAGTATACCGGTAATCGTTGTAATAAGGCGCAGAATAACCCCACTGGCCAGGTGCGGGTTCGGACCACGCGGCGGGATTCAGCACGAAATCCTTGTGTGGATCGATGCAGCCACAGTTCAAATTTTCGAGGAACAACGGTTGCCCGGGAACACGATTGGCGTAGGTGTTCTGAAATAACACGGAATTCAAGTTGTTCTGCGCAACCGGCACCAGAATCGGAAGACCGCTTGCGTACTTGAGAATTCCGCTGAAAGTCCAATTTCGAGAGACTCTCTTCACCCACGTATTCGATCCGAATCCAGGCGCGCGATAGGTGAACGCGACTACGATCGCCAGAGGCTGGTCGAGGCTAGCAAGCGCTTTCTGATTAGGACGGTTGAAAACGTTGTTCACGTTGCCATCGGTATCATCGAGCACTTTTTCCCAAACGAAAGTGCCCAGCACGTCGAGACCGTGCGAGAGTCGTTTGGTGAGCTTCGTTTGCAAGGCCTCGTACCAGGTGTCTCCTAGCGGCGCGCCTTGCGCCGTTATCGTGCTGAACTGCGGAAATGGCCGAAGGGCTTGCGCCAAGGTCTGGGTCGTCGGGAATCCCGGGTACGGGGCGGTGAATCCGGCGGCGACCACCTGCGGCGAATTGAGCGGCATCGTCATCAGCGCAAGCTGGGCTGGATTGTTGAGATTGATCCCGAACGAGGCCAGCCTCTGCGAACTAATCGCATTTATATTGATGAGGTTATCCGACTCAAAGTAAGCCCCGCGATTTCCCACGTAGGCTGCTTCCAGCATCAGATTGGGCGTAATTTCCCTTTGCAAGGAAATGTCCCATTGCTCCAGGCGCCCGGGACGTCCCGAGTTGGGGTCGAGCCAAGTTGGCGGGCTGTTGATCTGTCCGGGCTGGGGCAGAATTCCGTTATTGTAACTGACCGCGTACAGGCTGGCCGGGTTGTAATTCAGACCGTTGGACAACTGCAACGCGGCCGCGCCGTAAGTCGGGTTCGTGAAGTTCAACGTATTCCAACCGCCCGCACCAATCGTCGAAGGCAGCAGGTCCTGACTCATGGCGGTCTGCGCGTAGGTGATGCCCCAGCCGGCGCGAAGCACGGTCTTCGGCAATACCTGGTAAGCCAGACCGAGCCGCGGACCGAGCGCATAGGGGTATGTGTGGCTGAACATGCAACTGCATGTTCCTGGACCGCTTCCTTCATAGATCACGGCGCCCGGAAGTCCACCGGCGGCCGGGTTCGGCGTGGTCGGCGAAAATTCGCTGGAGCGATCGAACAGCTCCTTTGGATAGCCCTGATAATCCCAGCGAATTCCATAATCGAGCGTAATCTTGTGCGTAATTTTCCAATTGTCCTGAATAAATAAGGACAAAGACGGTTTTCGCGCCTGCGTATCGGAAGGATTTTCAATTGCGGCGGCGTTGACCGCTCCGAGCAGGAAGCTGGCATATGGCAAACCCACATTTCCGCCGTTCAGCGTTTGTCCTTGCGTGTAAGGAAGGCCGGTTTGGGCATTGCTGAACGCGTAGCTGCCATAGGGGCTCGGCCAAACGACGGTACCGTTCGAATAGGTATACAGAGCCGTCAACCCTCCCCCATTGCCGCCCTGATTGAGACCGGCGATATTCAGAGTGGTAAGGGCATCAATCCGGTATTCTCCACCGGCTTTGAAGGTGTGACTTCCGCGCACCAGCGTGGCGGTCAGGACCGAGGTCGGCTTATTGTAATAAATGGGTCCACCGCCAGCGCCGATAGGAAGGGACATTCCGCCGCCGTCCGTCGAAATCAGCCCCGCGATATCGGGGAATCCATTCTCAATCGCGCCCTTTAGTCCGAGCTGCTGAACCGCGTTGTAGTTAAGACTCGCGGGAAACGCCTGATCAGGATTATGCTGGCGCAGGAAGCCAATACCGGCGTGGATCAAAAAGGTGGGGGTCACGGGTTGATCGTAGTTGAGGCGGAATGTGTTGGAATCGGTGAAAATGCGGTGCTCTCCGGTGATGGGGAGCGGCAGACCGTCGCCGTAATTGTTGTGCGGCCCATAATATTGAGACCAGTAAAAAGACAGGTGTCCAAGATTACGAAAGTTCTGGTCGATTTTAATCGTGGGAATTAATTCCGTGGTGGCAGCAACAATGTTCTGCTGAAAATTGTTCAAGATACCAGGATTGGGAACATTGGGGAGCGGGAGCAATGCCTGGATCTTCAGCGCCACCGGATCCATGCGGCTTGCCGGAATAAGGTTACCCGAAAATGGACTCGTGACGACCTGTCCAGTCGGAGCCGTGACCGCCGTCAGTGGGTCGTAAATCGTGTTCTCGAAAATCGGCCGGCCGAGCGGGTCCGTACCGAGCTGACGACCGGTCAAAGCCGCGCTGAAATCACCATTTCGCATTGCTTGGGTCGGAACGCTGGCCAGCGACGTCGACGTTTGTGTCTGCAGAAAGGCTTCGTAGGAAAAGAAGAAAAACGTCTTGTTGCGGCCGTCGTAAATTTTCGGAATATAGACCGGCCCGCCGATCGTGCCGCCGAAATCGTTTCTAAGGTTTGGCGGCCGGATGAGACCGCCGTGGCCGTTATTGGTAAAGGGCTGTCCCGCATCGAAAACGGTATTGACAAAGTAATCGAAACCGCTACCGTGGATCTGATTGGTGCCGGATTTTACAACCAAGTTGAAATACCCGCCTCCGACCTGTCCGAACTCCGCGGAAAAGTTGCTGGTCTCGACCGATTCTTCCTGAAGGGATTCAACCGACGGCGCCGTCTGGTCCTGGCGCCCTATGTTCCGTGAATTATTAGCTTCCTGGCCTTCTATGTTGACGCGGAATGTTTCGGATGGAACGCCATTCATGGTGATGTCTGAGTTGCCCGAGATCGTTGCGCTGGGCACTAACGTCACGAAGGTGTACGGGTTCCGAATGTTCGCGCTGGAGGCGTTGCCCTGGGACCCGAAGTTCAGCGGCAATTCATCGAGTTTCTCGACAGCCATGGTAGTGCTTTGCTCGGCGTTCTCCGTTTTGAGCAGGGAGGCATCGGCGGTCACGGTGATCGATTGGCCGGCGCTTCCCAGCGTCAAACTTACGTCGATGCGTGCCGTCTCGGCGCCCAAAACACGGATACCAGTCCGGGTAAATTTGCTGAAGCCCGGGACATCGAGGCTAATTTCATATTCGCCAGCGGGAAGTTGAGAGATTGTATAGTCGCCGCTCGTTGTGGATGTGGTCTCAAATACCACTCCGGTTTGCGTGTTGGTCACTTTAATATTCGCATTGGGCACCACCGCGCCGGCAGGGTCGGAAACCGTTCCGGTAATCGTTCCTCGATCATTCTGGCCGTACAAGGCCGCGATGAGAAGACTGAGGATCGTACAAATGACTGCTATTCTTCTGAGCTTCGCCCGGCATTGAGCGAATATCACACTGCCGTCGGCCATTGTCATATCGGGTCTCCTGATGCGAACTCTAAATGGCGAATTCCCCAAATCTTGTAGAATGGTCTTACCTTTTTTCGATCTCACCGAGCATACGCGCGCCGAAGCGTTTCGTCAAGACGATTCCTGAGCCGTGCCTGGTGCATCGCTATTTCGACAGGGTTGTCTTGGGAAACTGCGGCTTAGGAAATATAAACCATGTAAATAGAAGCGGTTAACGCAAGCTTACAACTCGTTGTTTGGACTCTCCTCGTGCCGCCTGCTCGTCCCCTGCTCCTCCAGAAATAATGTACTGGCGCGGCCCCGTCAACAATGTATACTGACCTGAGCAAACCGAGGAGGCCACGATGCTTCTGCAGAATCGCAAAAACGAGCCCTCGCTAAATCTCGCGGTCTGGGCGCCGCTATCAGAGGCCGACCGGCAGGCCGTTCACGATCAGCTTTCGCGGCTTCTGAGCAGTTCTCTGTTTTGTCAAAGCCAGCGGTTTTCAAATCTGCTCCGATATCTGGTCGAGAGAAGTCTGGACGCTCGCAATGAGCATTTAAAGGAGCGAACCATCGGAATGGAGGTCTTCGGGAGAGATCCCTCCTACGACACGACTGCAGACCCGGTTGTTCGAACAACCGCAGCGCAGTTAAGGCGTCGAATCGCGCGCTATTACCTCGAATCGAACCACGAGAGCGAAATTATCGTGGAACTGCCTCCGGGCACATATCTTCCGGTGTTCCGCAAGCTCACCACGCCGCGACTCTCCGCAGCTGCCTCATCCCCGGCGGACAGCATTCCGATCAAAACGAGGCTTATCGATTCCCGATTCCGGCTGATGCCGGCTATTCCCAGGAA
>Ga0335074_10008454_pt1 | contig 14307 bp, 19 predicted proteins | sample Lox_Sample_23_FD_206715 | JGI IMG/M metagenome (GOLD analysis project Ga0335074, IMG submission 206715) | Soil microbial communities from Loxahatchee National Wildlife Refuge, Florida, United States - Lox_Sample_2.3 | ecosystem: Environmental > Terrestrial > Soil > Wetlands | place: USA...
TGTTCCGGAGATCGTGCCGTCCTCACCGATCGTGACGTTTTGCAACGGGGGCAGCGAGATCGGCGCACCGCCTTTGCCGAGCACCGGGTTGCCGTCGCTGGTCTGCAGCACACCGCTCGCTGTGATCGATAGTGAACCGTTGCGGGTCAGGGCGGTGCTGCCGTCAGCGGCCTGCACCGCGATCCAACCCTGGCCGTTGATCGCGACGTCGAGCGGGTTTCCGGTTTGCTCGACCGGGCCGGCCTTGAAGTCAGCGCTGACCTCGGAGGCAGCGACATTGACCCGGTCGGCGAGACCCTGGCCGTAGAGCGGCTGGGCCTGGAAGACCGGCTGCTGGGCTTTGAACGCGGTGGTGCTCGAGTTGGCGAGATTGTTGGCCGCCGCCGTCATCCGGTCCATCGTCGCGTTCAGCCCGGTCATCGCCAGGTAGATCGCCTGCTGGCTCATCGCTCCCCTGCCTGCCCTGGTTCGGCCATGCCTTCGGTTACTGGAGTTGCAGCAGCTTCTGGACATCCTGCTGATCGACGTTGATGCCCTGGACATTGGCCTGATAAGCCTGCTGGGCGACGATCAGGTTGACGAGCGAGGTCGACAGATCGACGTTGGAGGTTTCGAGCGAACCCGATTCCAGCGTGCCAAGACCGGCCGCGCCCGGTGTGTTGTCGGCCGCGGGCCCGGAGGCTTCAGTTGCCACCCAGGCATTGCCCGAGATGGGGGACAAGCCATTCGGATTGACGAAATTTGCCAATGCGATGGTGCCCATCGTCTTTGTCGCACCGTTGGAATACTGCGCAACGACGTCGCCGTTATTGCCGATCTCCAGGCCGGAGAACTGGCCGGCGCCATTGCCGTTGTTGGTTATTGAATTGACCCCAAAGGCGAGATCGGACAGCGTCGTTCCGGCAAACCCCTGGGCGATCGACAGCGCTCCAGCACCGTCGCCCGGGTTCGCCACGGTGATCGTGCCACTGCCGGCGGTCAGCTCACCCGAGCTGTTGAAGGCCAGGGTCGCTCCGCTGCCCGAAGCGATCATCGAGCCGCTGGAATTGGACAGCTCCCAATGGGTCTGCCAGTTATCCGGCGTACCCGAGCCCGATACCTTGGTAAAATAGGTCGTCAGCGTGTCCGGCGTCCCGAGGCTGTCATACACCGCGGTGGTGGTCGACTGACTGTAGCTGGCCGAGTTGTTGACGTTGAACGGCGTCGCGGTCGTGTCGATCGCAGCATCCGTTGACGGCAGACTCACGTTCAAGGTGAGTGACGACGTGGCCGTCGCGGGAATGTTCGCCTCGCTTATCTGGATCGTTCCGAGCGCACCGGTGCTCGCGCCGCTGGATGGGGCGGTCGTCGAGGCGCTCGTTGGCGCGTAACCCATGATCAAGGCGCCGGTGTCGTTGGTGAGATAGCCTTGCGAGTTCATCTGCAGCGAGCCGTCGCGCGTATAGGCAATGCCGGACGGCGTGCTGACCTGGAAAAAGCCGTTGCCGTTGATTGCAACGTCCATCGGATTGCCGGTCTGGCTGATGGTACCCTCGGTGAAGAGCTGCGACAGGCTGTTGGTCGAGACGCCTTGGCCGGGCGACACCCCGGTGCCGGCCGAGCCGAGCAGCGAAGCGCCGTAGATGTCGCTGAAGTTCGGCGTCGAGCCTTTGAAGCCAACGGTGCCGACATTGGCGATGTTGTTGCCGATCGTATCGAGATCGGTCTGTGCCGCCTGCAACCCTGTCAATTCTACGGAAAGGCTCATCACAGTTCTCCTTTTCGGGGGCTAATAGACTTCCTGGACCGCGCTCAGCGCCACGGGTGACAATCCGCCGCCGAGATCGAGCGTCGGGCCGCTCTGGCCGCCAAGCACTACCGAGGTCACCGGCACGACCGCGTAGGGCGTCGCCGTCACCGTGTTGGCGCTTGAGGCCGAAGTTGCTTTGACCGTGTAGGAGTAGGTGCCCGCCGACGCCGTCGTGCCGGCGAGCGTTTGACCGTTCCAGCTGAAATTCTGGTTGCCCGCGCCCATCGCACCGAGATCGACGACATCGACGACGCTGCCCGAGGAATTGGTGATAGCGACCTGCACATCGGTCGCTGCGGCGGAAAGGTTGAACGCGCCCTGGGCCGATCCGCTCGCGAGGATCAGCGCATTGCCGGAGACCGCGACGTTCTTGCCGACAAGGTTCGCGGCCTGAACGCCGCTGCCCGCCCCGAGCGTCGAGTTGAGCGTCTGCACGCCGCTGGCCGTTGAAAATTGTGCAAGCTCAGCGGCGAAGTCGCTGGGACTCTGCGGATTGAGCGGATCCTGGTTTTCGAGCTGCGTCGTCAGCAGCGTCAGGAAATCGCTTTCCGTCAGCGTTCCGCTGGTCGCAGTCGAGGCGCTGCTGGTCGCGCTCGGCAGCTGCGTGCCCTGCGGTAAGGATGTCACCGTGGCCGGCATGACGCTTGCTGCGACGGTCATGGCTTGTCCCCCCTGGTCGCGGCGCTAGATGGACAACGTGCGCAAGGCGAGCGACTTGGCGACGTTGAACGCCTCGAGGTTCGCCTGGTAGTCCTGCTGGGCGGAGATCATGTTGACCATCTCGTCCACCGGGCTGACGTTGGGCATCTGCACATAGCCATTGGCGTCGGCAAAGGTGCTGGACGGGTCGTAGACCGTGTGCGTCGGCGCGTCGCTTTCGACGACCCCGGCGACCCGCACCCCATCCATGCTGGCCGACGACGCCTCGTCGCCACTCCCGCCATCGTCGTCGCCCTCAGCTATCGAGGCCGCTTGGAACACGACCTCGCGCGCCCGGTAGGGTTGACCGCCGGCGCCAACCGCGCTGTTGGCGTTGGCGATATTGCTGGCGGTGGCGGACAGTCGCTCGGATTCCGCCGACATGCCCGAACCCGCGATCGACAGCGTGGCGAACAGCGACATCGGCTAGCTCCCGCTCGATTGCTGCGACGCCGAGCCGGTGATCGCAATCATCATCATGCGCACCGTCTGCGAGGCGAAGGTGGCCGCGGCCTCATACTGGACGGCGTTCGAGGCGGCGGTGACTTTCTCGTGATCGAGATCGACGCTGTTGCCATCGAGCGTCACTTCCGTCCCTGTCTGGTATTTCACATACTGCGCCGCCGCGTCGGCATCGGCGGCGGGGGCACTGCCCAAATCCCGAGCATCGTCGATCAGCCAGACGCGCTTTGGCGAGACCGGCGCCTCCGATCCGGGCCGCTGTGCGGTCGCGGCGTTGAGCGCCTCGGCGAAATCGAGATCGACCGCCTTAAAGCCGGGTGTGCTGGCATTGGCGATATCAGCCGAAAGAATCTCCTGGCGGTAGGCGCGGAGCCCCATCACCTGACGGTAGAAGTCCAACCCGGCGTCGATCGGCCCGGCCATTACCGGGGTCTCGATTTGCCTGCGAGGCCCGTCTTCTTTTGACCAGGCCGTCGGATTACCGCGCGCATCTCGTGATTGCCTTCTGCCAGCCGTGTCGTCGTTTTCTTAACTTGCCGAATTTCCATTTTTCGTTATGATGCTGAAACTTTTTGTCAAACGCAAGGGAAATCCGCGATGTCCGGCAAGTATAGGCAGAGCGCTATCGCCATTGCCGGCGCGGCAATCTTACTTTTTGCAAAAACTAGTGGGTCATCGGCGGACGAGATACAAGATCAAGCATCTATTCGGGCGGCAATCGAAGCAGCAATTGCGCCGCGCTTGGCGACAATGCATGGCACGCAAGCGGAGGTCGAAGTCGGTAGCATTGACTCGCGACTTCGCCTGCCGGCCTGCAGTAATGTCAACGTGGATTTGCCGTCGGCCAATTCTGCAATGATGACCGCCAAGGTCACTTGTCCTGACCCGAACTGGACGCTTTACGTGCCGGTTCATGTTCATGAATGGATCAATGCCGTCGTCGCGGCGACGAATTTGGCGCCGAACACTCCCTTGACCTCGTCGGAACTGACGAGCGGTCGCGCCGATGCCTTTGCTGGCACGGGCGGGCTGATCACCGACCCGCGTCAGGCCGAGGGCAAAATCCTGCGGGTCGGGCTCACCGCCGGCGCGCCTGTCCTATCGCCGCAACTTGACCAGCCGATCGCGGTGCATCGCGGTCAGCGCGTGATGCTGACCCTCAACGATTCCGAGATGACGATCAAGACGACCGCCACCGCGCTCGACGACGGCCGCGTGGGTGACACGATCACGGTCGAGAACGCCGACAGCCAGAAAACGCTGCGCGCGACGGTGGCGCGCGATGGCGGCGTCGAAATCAATTTCTAGGGTGCCTCGATGGCGACACCGGCAGAACACCTCTCGGCACTGATCGACGAACTACGCGACGTGCTGGAAGAAGAACGCCGGGCATTGCTGTCGGGCACGCCCGCCACGATCAACGCGGCCACCCAGCGCAAGAACATGATCGCAGAACTCATCGACCAGGCGACCTTGGTGCCCGGCACGCCACAGCCGGCTGCCACGCTCGTGCGGCCGCTGGCCCGCTACAATCAGGAGAATGCGGTCATCTGCGCCGCCATGCTGCGCCACCTGACCGCCGCCATCGACAGATTGCGCCGGCAGGACCCGCACCGCTCGTATAACCCGGACGGCAGCGAGCAAAGCCGCTCATCGCAGCACGCGCTCGGCGCCGCCTAGACCGGGTCCAGCCTTCACGCATCGAATTCCGCCGGCGGGTCGAAACGCCCATCCTGCGGCAGCGGCGGCAACGGCGCGCCATCATCGCGCGCCGCGCGCAGCTTGTAGACATAGGCGAGCACCTCGGCGACGGCGCGGTAGAGCCCGACGGGGATCTCGTCGCCGAGATCGACAAATCGGTTGATCGAACGCGCGAGCGGCGGCGCCTCGACCACCGCGATGCCGTGCTCCTCGGCGACCGAGCGAATGCGCAGCGCGATAAGGCCGGTGCCCTTCGCGACGAGACGCGGCGCACGCATCCGGTCCTCGCGGTACGACAAGGCCGCGGCGAAATGCTCCGGGTTGACGACGACAACGTCGGATTTCGGCACTTCGGTCATCATCCGCGCCCGCGCCAGCTTGATGCGCAGGCCGCGGATGCGCCGTTTCGTCTGTGGGCTGCCTTCCTGGTCCTTCTGCTCGTCCTTGATCTCTTGACGGCTCATTTTGAGCTGGTCGCGGTGCTGCCAGACCTGCCAGGGCACTTCGAGCACGGTCACGACCGCCAGCGCGGCGGCGAGGATCAGGAATACCTCGCCCGACAACGCCGCGACGTGACGCGGTGCATAGGGCCAGCTCTCGGCGGCTATATGCAGAAAATCGGCGATCCAGCTTTTCATCAGCCAGGCGGCGATGACGCCGACAACGATGAACTTGACGAGCGCCTTGACGATCTCCGCCAGCGCCGCGCGTGAAAATAGCCGGCCGAAGCCTTTCAGCGGGTCGATGCGGGTGAAGTCGGGGGCAATCGGCTTTGCCGAGAGGATCCAGCCGCCGACGATGACATCGCCGACAAACCCGACCGCCGCCAGGATCAAGAGAAACGGCACGAGGATCATCACCCCCGGCCAAACCACGTTTTCGGCAGCAGCGATGAGCCGCGACGGCTCGCGCATCATCTCGGGTTCAAGGGTGAGCCCGAGTCGCAGCGACGTCTCCAGCATCTCGATGAGCTTCGAACCGGCCAGCAGCAGCAGCCCCGCACCGGCGACCAGCACTGCCGCTCCGGCAATTGCATGGGCGCGGACGACCGAACCTTCCTCGCGCGCCCGCTCCAACCGCCGCGGGGTCGCCTGTTCAGTGCGGCTGCCGGCCTCATAGGTATCGCTCATGGCGGCGCTCCGCTGCGCAGCACCGTCGAGATCAGCGCGAGCCCGGCCTCGATGATGTGCTCAACCGCCGGCACAAAAAACGGGATCAGTGCGATCACCGCGGCGATCCCAACCCACATGAACACCGAAAAGCCGACCGACATCACATTGAATTGCGGGGCAACGCGCGACACAAAACCGACCGCGAGATGCGTCGCCAGCAATACCGCGATCACCGGCAGCGCCAGCCACACCCCCATCTGGAACAGCACTGCGCCAGCCCGCGCCAGCGCCTGCCAGCCATCGGCGCTGATGCCGCTGCCGACCGCTATCGGCACGATGGTGAAGCTCTTCACCAGGACGCCGAGGAGCACGAGGTGGCCGTTGAGCGCGACGAACAGCAGCAGCGCAACAAGACTGAAGAAATTGCCCATCACGGGCACCTGAAACCCGCTTTGGAAGTCGAACAGGCTGGCGAAGCCGAACCCCATCTGCATGCCGACAAATTCACCGGCAAGGGTCATCGCGGTCAGCGTCAGCTGCATTGCGAAACCGATCGCCAAACCGACCAGCACCTGCTCGACCGCGAGGATCACCGTCGGCCAGGTGAGGTCGACCGGCGCGGTCTGGCGCACCGACCCGGCAACCGCGACGGCGACCACAAATGCCAGCGCCACCTTCGCCCGCGCCGGGATCGACACTGAATTGAAGGCAGGCGCCGCGCTGAACAGCGCCAAGATGCGCAAAAATGGCCAAAAGAATTGGCCGATCCATTGGGTGATCTCGGCGTCGGTGAAACTCAGCACCGGCTCACTCGTGCAGCCTCGCCGTCGCCACCGCCGCGCGCTCGAGATAGGCGGTCATCCGCGCGCCGGCCCACGACGCGGCAAGAAAGAGCACCAGCAGCACCGCGAAAAACCGCGGCACAAAGCTCAAGGTCAGGTCATTCATGCGCGTTGCCGCCTGGAAGAGCCCGATCGCCAAGCTCGCCGCCACCGCGGCCAGCAGAAACGGCGTCGACAGCACCAGGACGAAACCCATCATCTCGCGCGCCGCGTTGACGATGTCGCCCGTGCTCATCGCTGCGACTTGCTCATCGCAAGAACCCCTCGGCCAGCGAGCCGATTACCAGCGTCCAGCCATTGACCAGCACAAACAGCGCGAGCTTCAGCGGCAGCGACACGCTGGTCGGCGACAGCAGCATCATGCCCAGCGACATCATCACCGCCGCAACAACGATATCGATGACGAGGAACGGCAAGAAAATCAGGAAGCCGATCTGAAACCCCGTCTTCAGTTCCGAGGTGACGAAGGCTGGCACCAGCACCGAGAACGGCACGTCGTTCGCGTTATCGTAGGTCTTGCCGCCGGCGAGCTTGAGGAACAGGCCGAGATCGTCGCGCCGCGTCTGCTTCAGCATAAACTCGCGCATCGGCACCTCAGCCTTGGACACCGCGTCCTCGGTGGTGATCTTGTTGTCGATCAGCGGCTGTACCGCGTCGTTGCCGACCTGGGTAAAGACCGGCCCCATGACGAACATCGTCAGGAACAGCGCGAGCCCGATCAGCACCTGGTTGGGCGGCGTCTGCGTCAGCCCCAGCGCCTGGCGCAGCAATGACAAGACGATGATGATGCGGGTGAACGAGGTCATCGTCAGCAGGATAGCCGGTAGAAACACCAGCCCCGCCATCAGCAGCAAAAGCTGCAGCGGCACCGTATAGCTCTGTCCGCCACGCCCATCGGGATGCATGTCGAGCGCGCCGATGCCGGCCGCATGGGCCGTCGCGCAGCCCAGCAATGCGACCACAACGAGGACGGCAAGCGCCCAGGGAAGCCCGCGTGCGAGGCGACACATCAACCGCGCCATCGCCCTACCGCTTTCCGGATCGCCTCGCCAAACCGATCGTCTCCGGCCGCTGCGGCCGGCAGCTTTTCATCAAGCTCGCAGATAAGCGACACCGAGGCCGAGCCGATGCCGATCACCAGCTGCCTGACCCCGACCTCGACCACCAGCAGCCGCTCGCGGGGCCCCAGCGCCAGCGAGCGCAAGATGGTGCAGTCGCGGGTATTGCCAAGCCCTACGCCCGGCCTCATCCGGCGCATCGCCCAGATGCCGCCCCACAGCAGCAGCACGATGATTCCGAGGGTAAGCGAAAGCGAGCCGAGCCCGTCCGCGTCATACGGCACGGCGGCCTCCACGCTGCGACTTGGGCGCGCTCATTCGACGATCAGCGTCGCGAACAGGATGTTCTGTACGAAACCTTGATTTCCGGTACCGTCGGTCATCTTCGCGACCCGTTCGGAACCGAGAACGCGGCTCATGACCCCATTGAGGTGCTCGGTCATGGTCTTGCGCACCCTGTTGACGCCGTCCGGCGTCTGCAGGTCGTCGGTCTTGAAGCCGAGCAGGGTCTGCCGCATGGCATCTTGAATTTCGGGCAACACGGCAGTGACCATGTCGCCGGCCGCGGCGCGCGGCAATTGCAGGCTGACGCCGAGCTGCACGAAATGCGAAGTGCCGCTGGCGCTCGCCATGCTGATGACGAGCGGCTTCAGGTCGAGGAAGAAAGGCAACGGCGCCTCGACTTGCTTTTGCTCTTTGGGCGCGAAGTGCTCCTTGCCTCCAAGGAAGAAATACCAGACCGCGCCGCCGCCGCCGATCAATGCGAGCACGATGACGCCGATCAGCCCCCACTTGACGAGAGGACTGCGACCGCGCGGCTCGTCGAGATCGAGCGCCGCTGCCTGGTCGATATCGGTCATCGCGCGAAATTCCGGTTTCCGTCACGTCTCCAGTTATGGGGTTCTGGTCACACGCTGTAGCAACTCGTCGATTTCGGCCTGGCTGCGTCGCAAGGCGGTCGCCAGCTCGCGCTCGGTCGCGCGCTCGTGGACGATCTCGTAGCCGCGCTTCTCGCGGCGTATCTCCACGAGCTCCTCCCATTGTCGTGCGCACGCCGCCTCCAGCCGACCGACTTCGTTCTCCTGTCGCGTCACCACTTCCTCGATCTGGCCGATAAAGCCGAGATAGGACATTGTCGACATCGCCGGCATGCCTTCCCCGAGGCCCGTGTTGAGCATTTCGCGGTAACGCTCGACGTGCTGCTTCAGCAGCGACAATTTGAGAAGCGCGTCATCGCATTGCGCCTTGAGCCGTTGCCAAGTCGCGACCGCGGCGTCGCTCTTCTTTCCGGTAATGCTGATCAGCTTGTGTAGCGCGGCCATGGTCCCCCCGCCATGCTTGCTCTCAAATGACGATCTGTTCGAGCGCGGCAACGCTCTCCTCAAGCCGTACCGCGTCTGTCATGTTCTGGCACAAGAATTGGTTGATCGCCGATTGCAGCGAGACCGCGCGATCGAGCTCCGCGTCATGCCCGGGCCGATAGCCGCCGATCGCAATTAAGTCGCGGCTGTCCTCGATCCGGTTGTAGAGCTGCTTGAAGCGCTGGGTCGCGACGATCTGCGCTTGCGGCACCACCGCCGCCATCACCCGGCTCACCGAGGCACCGACGTCGAGCGCCGGGTAATGCCCGCGATCGGCCAGTTTGCGCGACAACACCAGGTGCCCGTCGAGAATCGAGCGCGCCGAGTCGCCGACCGGATCGTTGGGGTCGTCACCTTCCACCAGTACCGTGTAGAACGCGGTGATACTACCCGAGCCCTCAGCGCCGTTGCCGGCGCGCTCGCAGAGGGACGAGATCTGGCCGAACACCGACGGCGGATAGCCGCGGCTCGCGGGAATCTCACCGACGGCGAGCCCGATCTCGCGCTGGGCCATGGCGAACCGCGTCAGCGAATCCATCAGCAGCAGGACCTCATGCCCCTGGTCGCGGAAATATTCGGCGATCGCCGTCGCGCGATACGCGCCGTGCACCCGTCCCAGCGCCGACTCGTTTGCTGGCGCGGCGACGACGACAGCCTTGGCCAGCCCGTCGGGCCCAAGGATGCGCTCGACAAATTCTTTGACCTCGCGGCTTCGCTCGCCGATCAACCCCACCACCACGACGTCGGCGCTCGTGTAGCGAGCCATCATACCCAACAGCACGCTCTTCCCCACGCCGCTTCCCGCAAACAGCCCGAGCCGCGAGCCGCGACCGACCGAGAAAAGCGCATTTATTGAACGAACCCCGACATCTAGCGGCTGGTCGACAAGCGCGCGCCGCATCGGGTTCACGCTTTGCCCGAACAGCGGCACGCGCTCGGTATGGCGAATCTGCCCCTTACCGTCGATCGGCTGACCGCTGCCATCGATGACCCGGCCGAGCAACTCCGGGCCAACCGCAACTTCCATCGTCCGCCCCGCCGGGATCACCCGAGCGCCGGGCGCAAGGCCGTCGGCATGTCCCTCGGCCATCAGCAGGACACGGCCACCATCGAACCCGACAACCTCGGCCGCCATCAGCCGGCCCGATTCGCTTTCGACAAAACAGCGCTCGCCGATTGCGACATGAATGCCGCGGGCTTCCATGACAAGACCGACCGTGCGCACCAGGCTGCCATGGACCTTCGCCCCGTGATCCGAGCTTTGCAGCCGGGCCTGGTAGCGCTCGAGCCCCGCGACCAGCCGCTCGGCGAAATCTGCGCCGATCACGTTCATCCCTCGTCCTCGCCGTCGAAGAGGGTCAGCATCGCCGCTCGCCAACGAGACGACAGCGTCAGGTTGACCTGCGAGACGCCATCACTGGTGCGCGGGTTCCAGCGGCGATCCTTGATCTGCCGCTCGTCGCCATCGGCGACGACGAGGGCGCCGCCGATTTCGATCGTATCGTCGCCAACCAACAAGGCGCCGCCGGCGTCGATCTCGGGCGCCAGGCTGCGGACAAGGTCGAGATCGGCCGGGTTTAGCAGCACGCGCGGCGCGCCCATATCGATCGGCACCTTGCCGACGGCGTCACGCACCAGCTTGACAAGGAACTCGCGCGACCGCCCGACTTCATCGCCGATCACCCAACGCGCCACTTCAAGCGCGAGCGCCGCCACCGCCTCTTCGACCCGCTGTTCGAGGGCAGGCAGCGGCGCGCCGAGCATGCCGACGATGGCGGCCATGCGCTTGACCGCTTCCATCATTTTCGCCTCGCCGGCCTTGACGCCCTCGGCGAAACCGGTTTCGTAGCCTCTTTCGCGGCCCTCGGTGAGGCCCTGCTGCAGCCCCTCGTCACGCGCCGCCGCAAGCTCGGACGCGACCATCGCGGCCGTTTCCACGGCCACCGGCTCGACCGCCGCAGCCCCCTCGTCCACCACATCCCCACCTGACGGGGCCGGCGACGGTGACGGAACCGGGATACCGGCGACCGGCGTCTCGTCACCGAGCGCCGGAAACGGGAACGGCAGCACGCTCGCGCCGGCGAGATCGAGACGGGCAGTCATCAACCGCTCGCCTGCAGCCAAAGTCCACGCAGGTAGGCGACCGCCAGCCGGGTCAGCACAAGAAGAAGCTGCAACGCGTACACGATGACCAGCGCCCCGACGAAATCAGCCAACAGCCGCATGCCAACCACGATTGCATATACCCACACCGGAACGTCAGCCGCGCCGCCGGCGTCCTGGTACGCGACAAACCAATAGAGGCTGAGGCCGGCAGCGATCAGCATCGGACGCATCGCGCCGCCGCCTGCGGCAGCGGGCGCTTTTGCGGCCGAGGAGCGCCTCGCTGCGGTTTTGGCCATGGCCGGGCCGCTGCTCCAGCCTAACGCGTCGCGGCCGGAACGGAAGCCGGCGCGGTCGCGGGCGGCGGCGCGGCCGGTGTCGGAGTCGGGGCCGCTGCCCAGGGCGCTGCCACACCGGGTACTGCGGCGCCGGGCGCGGCAGTGGGCACCGTAGCCGGTACCGCGAGCGGCTGGCTGAGCGGTGCCGCTGTCGCCGGCACGGGTGGCTTGGCAAGCGGTATCGGCGCGGGCGGCGCGGTCCTGTCGGTGTGCTGGTCGCTGCCAATCAGACGCGAGCGCGCGGGATCGTTGCCTTCTAGCGGCGAGACGACAACGATCGAAACTCGGCGGTTGGCCGTTCTGCCCTCCGTCGTGTTGTTGGGCGCGACCGGGTGGTATTCGCCAAATCCCGCGCCGACCAAAAGGGTCGGGTCGATGCCGGCCGCGACGAAGCGCTTCACCACCGACACTGCCCGGGTTGCCGACAAATCCCAGTTCGAATCGAACTGGGCATTGTGGATCGGCACGTTATCGGTAAAGCCGTTGACCTGAATCTGGTAATGCAGGTCGGACAGGATTTTCGCGATCTGGTCGATAAGCGGCAGCGCATCCGAGGTCAGGTCGGCCTTGCCGCTGTGAAAGAGCAGCGTCTCGTTGACATCGATGACGACACCGAGCGGCTGCAGCGAGACATTGACCTGGCCCTTCCTGATCAGCGCCGCGAGAGATTTGGAGAGCTGCGCGAAGGCCTCGTCGAGCCCCTGGACCCGCTGCGTCACCTCATTCTGCACGGCGGCGTCGGCGTGCTGCAGTTGCTGCGTCTCCGTCGGCGAGCCGCCCTTTGGCAAGAACTGGCCGTTGTTCTTGAGGTTCGGGTCGCCCTTGGTCTCCTCTTGGCGCAGCGCCGGCGGCGCCTCCTTGACCATGACTTCGCGGGTGATCACCGGCAGATGCACCGGGTTGGGCATGAAATTGAACGGGCCCTTATTGGCCGCGCCGAATCCGCTGTCGTTGACGGTAGTGACGCGTCCCATAAAAGCGGTGTTGAACGCCTCCGCCATCTCCTGAAATTTCGATGAGTTGATCGTCGACACCGCGTACATGACGACAAATGTCGCCAGCAGCAGCGTCACGAAATCCGCGTAGGAGATGACCCACCGTTCGTGGTTCGGGGCTTTTTCCGGCTCTTGACCCTTCATCGAGTTCTCCATCACCTCCGGCTCAATCGGCGCCGGCCGGGCTCGGGCTCGCCGGCGCCGCCTCATCCTCGGCGCGCTCGCCGCCCGCCGCCGCCTCTCCGCCGTGCTCGAGATAGCTGCGCAACCGCATCTCGAGTTGGAGTGGGCTTTCGAGAACAGCGATGCCGATCATCCCCTCGGTAATCATTTCGAGCCGGCGGATGCGCCGCTTGACGAGGAACTTCAGTTTGCCGGCGATCGGCAGGAACAGCAGGTTGGCGCTGCCGACACCATAGACCGTGGCGACGAAGGCGGTGGCGATGCCCTCGCCCAACTTCGAGGGATCATCGAGATGCGCCATGACGGTGATGAGACCCATCACCGCACCGAGGATGCCGACCGTCGGTGCGTACCCGCCCATCGACTCGAACATCTCGGCGGCCAGCATCTCCTCATGCGCCGACGTTTGGATATTCGATTCCAGCACGGTGCGAATTTGCGGCGCCTCGACACCGTCGACGACAAGGCGCAGGGCCTGCCGGATAAAAGGGTCGGTCTGCTGCTCGGCGACCGGATCGAGCGCCAGCACGAATTGATGACGGGCGATGCGCAGCCAATCGGTGATCTGACGGAGCTGATCGGGGCGATCGTCCTTGGGCGGCAGGATTGCCCACATCGCCATCTTGAGGGCACGCAGGAAGATCGACATCGGCGTCTGCAACATCGTCGCCGCCATGGTCCCGCCGATGACGATCACGAAGGCCGAGAGCTGCAACAAAGACAGCAGGTTGCCGCCATCGAGCGTCATCGACGCGACGATCGAGCCAATGCCCAGGAAGAGGCCGATTATCGAAAGGATGTCCATCGGCTAGTCCCCCGATCCTGGCGCCGGCAACGCCACCACGGCGCCATCGGCCAGCACGGCGCGCAACATCAAGAGAGCGCGGCCATGCACCCGGCACACCGTCGATTTGTCGAGGCCGAGCACCGCGCCAACCTCTTCCATGTTGAGTTCCTGCTCGTAATAGAGCGACAGCACGAGCTTCTCGCGCTCGGGCAGCGCCGCGATCGATGCGGCAAGCGCGTTCATCATGCGGCCCTTGTCGATCGCGGCGTCGCGCTCCTCGACCTCCTGCATGTTGTCGTCGGCGCTGTCCTCGAACTCGTCGATGTCGAGCAGACGGATGCCGGCGATCTCGACCAACACCGCATGGTACTCGTTGAGCGGCAAGCCCATCTCGGCGGCCACCTCATCGTCGGCGCCATCTCGTCCGAGACGGAGCTTGACGGCCTGCATCGCCTGGCTGGCCGATTTGGCGAGGCGCACCGTGCGCACCGGCGCCCAAACCTCGCGGCGCGCTTCGTCGATCATCGCGTTGACGATCGAACGCTGCAGGGCCGGATCGCCCGCCGGCCCCAGCGTACCGTGACGCGCCAGCCGCAGCACGGCGATGAGCCCGCCCTGGATCAAATCGTCGAGCTGCACGGTCTCGGGCATGCGGCCCTTGAGGCGCAGCGCCAGCCGTTTCACGACGGGCACGAACTGGCGAATGATATCGGCCTCGTCGATCTGTACGGCATAGCCGCGGCTATAGCCGGAAGCGTGGCCGCGCGGCGACTGCGCCGCATCCGGGCGCTCCATGACCTGGAGGTTTGTCTCAGTCGCCATCGCTCGGTTTCCCCGGCGGGCGGCCCAGCAGCTCGATAACCTTTATGCGCTTTTC
>Ga0335074_10008455_pt1 | contig 14307 bp, 14 predicted proteins | sample Lox_Sample_23_FD_206715 | JGI IMG/M metagenome (GOLD analysis project Ga0335074, IMG submission 206715) | Soil microbial communities from Loxahatchee National Wildlife Refuge, Florida, United States - Lox_Sample_2.3 | ecosystem: Environmental > Terrestrial > Soil > Wetlands | place: USA...
CGGACGGCGGCTTGGCGCGGGTCAGCTGCCGAGCGTGCCCTTGCCGAGCGTCAGCGAGATCGTGTTGCCGGGCCCGGGCAGGGTCAGGTTGATCAGCAGGGTCGCGAGCCCGCAGTGCGCGAACGTCGGGATCGTGTAGGTACCGGACAGCGTGCCGCCGTTCAGCACGTTGAAGCCGGCCTGCGAGGACACGGTGATGGTCGCCGGTGAGGTCTCACAGGATGACCCCACGGGGATGGGCAGGCCAGCCACCTTCAGGCTGGTCAGCTTTATCGTGTCGGTGGCGGTCGTGGTCACCGCGTTGGTCGTGAAGTTGACCGTGCCGGTGGCCGTGCCGTCCTGGATCATCTCGGTGGTCGCCGTGACCGGGACCAGGCCCAGCTCCTTGAACGACCCGGTTGCCGGGGGCAGCGTGAGCGTCCCGGTCAGCGTCGACGTGGTCAGGTCCGCGGTGGTGCTCAGCGTGCCGGGCCCGAGGTCGATCGTGGAGTTGATCGCCTTGATGTAGGTGCTCCCGGTGACCGGGTACGAAACGCTGACGGTCGTGTCGGACGGTGCGGCCGTGGCCGCCGGGGCTCCCCGGGCTGCCGGGGCTGCCAGGGCTGAATCGCTGGCGAGCGCGGGTGTGGCGGCGGCGATCCCCGCCACCGCCGCCGCGGCCGTGGCGGCGAGCATCGTTAAGCGTCTGCGCATGATGAGGGCTCCTTCCCGCGGTGTCCGCCGTTGCGGCACCGCCGGGCGCGTGTTACTGGCGAGTACGTTACTCGCGCGTAACATGCTCGGCAAGGGGCCCCGCGAGGCCGGCCGGCTCAGAACCCGATCGCCTCGCGCAGCAGCAGGACCGTGCCGCGGCCGGGCTCGAGTTCCGCGTTGAGGATGAGTACGCGGTTGACGGCGCTGGGCCCGCCGTAGACCCTCATCGCGCGCTCGTTTTCCAGCGGGAGGCAGTGGTCTTCGACGCGGCGCAGCGCGCTGGCGAGGTCGGGCACCACCTTCTGGGCCCCGACGACCCAGATGGCGCGGCGGGCGCCGCCTGCGTAGCCGGGTAGCTGGCTGCCGCTGGCCGAGGCGATCACGAGGGAGCCGGTTTCGGTGACCGCGTGCACGCTGCCCAGGATGACGTCGGGGGTGGACATCAGCCGCCAGATCTCGGCCAGCTGGGTAGCGCGGTCCATGGCGAGGCCGCGTGGCCTGATGGCGTCGTACCGCCCGCTGCCGTTGATGTCCTCGTCAATGCCGGAGAGGCGGAGGGTCTCGCTGGCCCCCGTGAACACGCTGGCGCCCTCGGAAATCAGGTCCACGATGCGGGCACGCGCGGCGGCGGCGTCATCGAGGATCTCGACGGTGAAGCCGTGTGCGGTCAGCGCGGCCGCCGCCCGCTCCAGCCGCTCCGCGGGCGCCGGGTCGGTGTACGTCACTGCCGGAACCGGGGTGGTCATTGCTCCTCCTGGGCTGGTGGTCATGCCTGAGATGGGTCACCGGTATGACGGCGCAGCCCTCGGGAACGTCACGCGGGGCGCTCTCGGCTCACGAATCCGGGGCCGCTTCCAGGCCCGGCGTCACCTGCTCCTCGGCCCTGTCCCGCTTGGTGTACATGTCCCAGCAGCGCTCGGCGAGGTCGTCGGCCGCGACGACGGGAACCTGGCCGTCGCCCCACGCGGACGGGTTGCGGGCAGCCGCGCTCCCCTCGATCAGCGCCCCGATCACCAGGGTCCCTGCGTAGACGTTCTTCGGCCCCAGTTCCGCGTTCAGGGTGAGAGCGTAACTTCTCAGGCTCGACAGGACCATGCCGCCAGCGAAGCGCGGCATCGGGTACTTGGCCGCCGCCCCCATCGCGAACAACAGCCCGCCGTCGCCGCGCTCCAGCATTCCCGGCAGCACCCGCCCCACCAGCGCGACCGGGGTCAGGACGTACAGGTCGAGGAGCCGCGTCACCGCGGCGACGTCCAGCCCGGACGCATCTGTGCGCAGGTGCCCGCCGGGCGTCGGGCTGTACTCCAGCACATCGACCGGGCCGAAGCGTGCCTCGATCTCGTCTACCGCACGCAGCGCCGCCGTCCGGTCGGTGAGATCGGCCGCGAATCCAGCCGCCTCCACTCCCCCGCCCGCGAGGTCAGCCGCCGTCGACGCCAGCCGACTGGCGTCCCGGGCCACCAGCGCCACGCGAAGGCCTTCCCGCCCGAACCGCCGGGCAACGGCCGCGCCGAGGCCCGGGCCGGCACCGAAAATCGCGATCGTCTTCATGAATGCCCCCAGCAGCCGTCCGGGCTATAATCGGAACCGGAACTACGCTTCCGTTCATGTCCGACGATACGGAACCGAGATTCCGTTTGTCAAGACCACGCCGGGAGCTACGCCGACAATGACCGACGCCGACCGCCCGCTGCGAGCCGACGCCCGCCGCAACCGCGAGAAGATCATGGCGTCCGCCGCGGAGCTGTTCGCCAGCCGGGGGCGCGAGGCCCAGATGGAGGAGATCGCCGCTCACTGCGGTCTCGGCATGGGGACCCTCTATCGCCACTTCCCCAGCAAGCAGGCGCTGCTCACAGCGATGGTCCGCGAGCGCTTCCGCGGGATGGCGGACCTCGCGCGCGCCGCGGAGCAGATCACCGACCCCGGCGAGTCCTTTGAGGTGCTGCTGCGAAGCTACCTCGAGGCAGCCGAGGGAGACGCCAGCTTCCAGCTCGCACTCATGGGCTCGGGGGACGTCGAATGGCAGGGCATCAGCGAGGAAAAGGCCGAGTTCGGTGCCGTCGTGTCCCGCATCATCGAGCGCGCCGTGGCCGCCGGGGCGGTGCGCGGCGACCTGACCTACGCGGACTTCATCCAGCTGTCCCGCGGCGTGATGTCGACGATGTACTTCAAGCCAGCCGGGAACTCCGACTGGCGCCGCCATCTCGAGCTGACCCTCACCGGCGTACGCAAGAGCACGGCCCGCACCCGCCGCTGAACAGCTCGTGGTGATCTTCTTGCCGCTGGCCCGCTGCACCGGGGGCATGTACGTCCATGGTCCACAGCGGCGATACTTCCGCGGTCCACAAGGATCGGACGGCGGGAGGACGTTTTTGGCCGGGCCGTATGTGATTCTGCATGCACGGTCCTCGGCGGACCGGTCGCTTCAAGTGGGCTGCGCGACCGGACCCAGGCCGTCGTCCTGGCCTACGACATCGGAATCGTGAGCCCGCGAGCCGGGACCGGCCCGCACCCCCATAACGACTCGCCGGCGCAACATCCATGACCACGCGCCCAGCGCGTCCCCAGGCACCGGAGGCAACGGTCAGGAGACCGCGGCCTTCACCAGTTCGGCGACCTTCTGCGCCACCGCAGAATTCCACTTCAGCAGCGCGAACGACACGGGCCACACGTCCCCGTCGTCGAGGTTCGCGGCGTCCTGGAACTCCAGTGTCGAGTACCGGGTGTTGAATTTGCCCGAGTTCTTGAAGCAGAAGACGACCTTGCCGTCCGCGTTGGTATAGGCGGGCATCCCGTACCAGGTCTTCGGCAACAGCATGGGGGCGGTAGCGGTTACCGTCGCGTGGACGCGCTCGGCGATCGCGCGATCCTCCGGCGCCATCTTTGCGATCGAGTCGAGGGCCGCCTGCAGCCCGTCGGCTTTCTGGGCGCCCTTCTTGCCCTCGGCGCGCAGTTCTGCGGCGCGCTGCTGCATCGCGGCACGCTCTGCGGCGGTGAAGCCGCTGGATCCGGTCTGGGAGCTCTTCGCGGGCATTGACCTCACCTTTCGGCCCTCACCGGCTCGGCGCGGTGCCGGCCAGTTCTACGAAGGTTAGGGCGGCACGACCCGCTGGTGCTTCTCGATTCCTGATCGATGCGGCGACCGGCCGCCTGGTGAGCAGCGCCTTCAGGCGGCGACGTCGCCCGGTTCGAGCAGAGGGCGCCAGGCTTCGCTGATCCACGGCGGCAGGTACATCTCGTCCCACAGCCGGACCAGTTCGGGCCCGTTGACGAACGTGCAGATGTCTTCGAGCGTCCCCTTCACGAGAACGATCTCGTAGAAGTCCCGGCGCCGGCGCCCGTCCGACAGGTCCCACCACACGCTCCGCAGGTTGGGAGCCTGCCAGAACAGCCGGGCTGGCATGCAGACGACGCCCTCGAGCATGCCGCGCAACTCACACAGGGAGGCGGGCACCGACACGTGCCGGCGCCCTCCGCTGCCCCACCCCGGGTCGTCGGCAGTAATCACACTTGTGCTATTCCCCGCAGCGGGGCACCTATCCCTCGTAGTAGCGGTCGGCTACGGCGAGTGCCTCGTCCAGGATGCCCAGGCCCTCCTTGGCTTCGGCGTCCGACACCGTGCACGGCGGCACCACGTGCAGCCGGTTGTAGTTGATGAACGGCACGAGCCCGCCGGCCTTGCACGCGGCCATCAGCTCACCCGTCGCCTCGGACGCGCCGCCGTACGGCGCGAGCATGGCCCGCGTGTCGCGGCTGGACACCAGGTCGAGTGCCCAGAACACGCCGAGCCCGCGGACCTCGCCGATCACCGGGTGCCGCGTGGCCAGCTCGCGCAGGCCCGGGCCGAGCACCTCGGCGCCGACCCTCGCCGCGTTCTCCACGATGCCCTCCTCCTTCATCGCGTCGATCGACGCGACGATGGACGCGCAGGCCAGGGGGTGACCCGAGTACGTGAGCCCGCCGGGGAACACCCGGTCGTCGAAGGTCGCCGCGATCTCGTCGGAGATGATCACACCACCGACCGGCACGTAGCCGGAGTTTGAGCCCTTCGCGAACGTGATCAGGTCCGGGACCACGTCATGGGGCTCGAACGCGAACCAGGTGCCGGCTCGGCCAAAGCCGCACATGACCTCGTCCGCGATGTACACGATGCCGTACTTGTCGCACAGGGCCCGCACCCCGGCCAGGTAGCCGGGCGGCGGGATCAGGATCCCGGCCGTGCCCACGATCGTCTCGATCAGGATCGCCGCGATCGTCGTCGCGCCCTCGAAGATGATCACCTGCTCCAGGTGCTCAAGGGCACGCTGGCACTCCTCCTGCTCGTTGGTGGCCCAGAACGCGGAGCGGTACAGGTACGGGCCAAAGAAGTGCACATGACCGGTGGCGAACTCGTTCGGCCACCGCCGTGGGTCGCCGGTCGACGTGATCGCGGCGCCGGTGTTGCCGTGATAGGAGCGGTAGAAGCTCAGCACCTTGTTGCGGCCGGTGTGCAGCCTGGCCATCCGGATCGCGTTCTCGTTCGCGTCGGCGCCGCCGTTGGTGAAGAACACCTTCTCCATGCCGTCCGGCGCGAGCGCGGCGATCCTGGTCGCCGCCTCTCCCCTGGCCTCGTTCGCGTGCTGCGGCGCGATCGTGGTCAGCTTCGCGGCCTGCTCGGCGATCGCGGCCGTGACCCTTGGATGCTGGTGCCCGATGTTGACGTTCACCAGCTGGCTGGAGAAGTCCAGGTACCTTTTGCCGTCGTAGTCCCAGAAGCACGAGCCCTCGGCGCGCGCGATCGCCATCGGTGCCAGGTTCCGCTGCGCCGACCACGAGTGGAAGACGTGCGCGCGGTCCATCGCCAGGACCTCGGCACCGCGCTCCGGGCCATAGTTTGTTTCCGTCATGTCTTCCTCCCGCCCATGTGGCCGGGTCGTATATTGACCGCCCGGCCGACCGATGTTACTGAACGCTTGAAGTCCGCTTCCGGTAGTGCAGAGGAGCACGCGTGCCGCTTCGGGCCGGCAACCGCCGCCGCATGGCCCTCATCGCCTCGGCTGTCGCGCTGGGCGCGGCAGCGAGCGCCGCGCCCGCGCTGACCGCGGCCGCCGGCGCCGCCGTGATCCCGCCGTCCGCGCTGCCCGCCGTCCGCTACGTGGCGCTGGGCGACTCGTACTCCTCCGGCGTGGGCGCCGGCGACTACTACGGCTCCGACGGCTCCTGCGAGCGCAGCCGCGGCGCTTATCCCGCGCTGTGGGCGGCCGCCAGCCACCCGGCCTCCTACGTCTCCGAGGCGTGCTCGGGCGCGACGACCGGCTCGGTGCTCAGCAGCCAGATTTCCGCGCTGAGCAAGGCGACCACCCTGGTGTCGATCACGATCGGCGGTAATGACGTCGGCTTCGCCCCGGTGATGTCGGCCTGCGTGATCCTGCCCACCAGCTTCTGCGTGCGAGCGGTCGATGCCGCCAAGGCCGAGATCCGCGGCGTGCTGCCCGGCCGGCTCGACAAGTTGCTGGCCGCGGTCTCCGCCGACGCTCCGGACGCCAGGGTCGTGGTCATGGGCTACCCAGAGCCCTACGACCTGACCCGTTCCGGGTACTGCGTCGGCCTGTCCACGACCGACCGGGCTGGCCTCGACCAGGCGGCGGCTCAGCTGGACACGCAGCTGCTGGCGGCCGCCGACCGGTACGGCGACGCGTTCGCGGATGTCAGGTCCGCGTTTGCTGGTCATCAGATCTGCGACTCCGACAGCTGGATGAACTCGGTCGACTGGCTCGACATCGGCACCTCCTACCACCCCAACGCGGCCGGCGCCGACGCCTACGACCGGGTGTTCAGCGCCGCCGTCAGGTGAGCGCGGTTCATTACCGGTTGACCGGGAAGCCGAGGCTGACCCCGCCGTGGCTCGGGTCCAGCCACCGGGACGTGACCGCCTTCCCCCTGGTGTAGAAGTGCACGCCTTCGGTTCCGTGCACGTGCGTGTCCCCGAACAGCGAGGACTTCCAGCCGCCGAACGAGTAGAACGCCATCGGCACCGGGATCGGCACGTTGATGCCCACCATCCCGACCTCGACCTCGTGGGTGAACCGCCGGGCCGCACCGCCGTCGTTGGTGAAGATCGCGGTGCCGTTGCCGTACGGGCTGCCGTTGACGACCGACATCGCCTCGTCGTAGCCCGGGGCCCGGACCACCGAGAGCACCGGCCCGAAGATCTCGTCCCGGTAGCAGCTCATCGCCGGCGTGACGTGGTCGAGCACCGACGGGCCCAGCCAGAAGCCGTCGGCACCGCCGCCCGTAACCGGGTGGCTGCGGCCGTCGACCGCGAGCGTCGCGCCCTCGGCCATGCCGGAGTCCAGATAGGACGTCACCTTGTCCCGGTGCGGCCCGGTGACCAGCGGGCCCATCTCGGACGTCTCGTCATCGCCGGGGCCGACCTTCAGCCCCGGGATGCGGCTGGCGATCTTCTCGACGAGCTCGTCGCCGATTGGGTCGACGGCGACGACGACCGAGATCGCCATGCACCGCTCGCCGGCCGAGCCGAAGCCCGCCGACACCGCGGCGTCCGCGGCGAGGTCGAGGTCCGCGTCCGGCAGTACGACCATGTGGTTCTTGGCCCCGCCCAGCGCCTGGACCCGCTTGCCGTTGGCGCTCGCGGTCTCGTAGATGTAACGGGCGATCGGCGTCGACCCGACGAAGCTGACCGCCCTGACGTCCGGGTGGGTCAGCAGGCCGTCGACCGCTTCCTTCGCGCCCTGCACCACGCTGAACACCCCGTCCGGCAGCCCGGCCTCGGCGAGCAGCTCGGCCAGCATGACCGACGCGGAAGGGTCCTTTTCCGAAGGCTTGAGCACGAACGCGTTCCCGCACGCCAGGGCGATGGGGAACATCCACATGGGCACCATGGCCGGGAAATTGAACGGTGTGATCCCCGCCACCACGCCGAGCGGCTGCCGGATCGAGTACGCGTCAACGCCGGTCGAGACGTTCTCCGAGAACCCGCCCTTGAGCAGGTGCGGGATGCCGCAGGCGAACTCGACGACCTCGAGCCCGCGGGCGACCTCGCCCGCCGCGTCCGAGGCGACCTTGCCGTGCTCCGAGCTGATCAGCGCGGCCAGGTCACCGCGGCGCTGCTTGATCAGCTCGCGGAACGCGAACAGCACGTCGGCGCGCTTGGTCAGCGACGTCTCCGCCCAGCCGGGCCAGGCGCCGGCCGCCGACCGCACCGCGGCGTCGACCTCGGCCGCCGAGGCAAAGTCCACGGTGCCGGTGATCTGCCCGGTTGCCGGGTTGTAGATGTCACCGCGGCTGGACGCCTCGCCCGACCACGGCTTGCCGCCGATCCAGTGCGACACATGCTTCATTGCGCGAATCCCCTTCGTCCTGGTCGCCTCTATAGCAGTCTGCTGCCGGACCGGGCCCGGGCGCTAGTGACACTGTGTAAGCATGGAGGGGTTCGAAGCTTACTTGTTGTCAAGGCCGTGTCCGTGCCGGGAGGTGCGTTGCCGTGCTGCCGACCGTGGCTGAGGTGCTGGCCCTCGATCCGCTGCGCCGCGGCGCGCCCCGGGTGGTGGCCGCCGCCGACGGGCTCGACGCGCCGGTGCGCTGGGTGCACGTGATCGAGCTGGCCGAGGCCGCGCACCTGCTGCGCGGCGGCGAGCTGGTGCTGTCCACCGGCATCGCGCTGCCGGACGACCCGGCCGGGCTGACCCGATACGTCGCCGACCTGGCGTCGGTCGGGGTCAGCGCGCTGGCCGTCGAACTCGGCTCCCGGTACGCCCGCAGCCTCCCGGCCGCGCTGGTGTCGGCGGCCTCACGGCACCGGCTGCCGCTGATCGTGCTCGACCGGGAGACGCAGTTCATCGAGGTGACCGAGGCGGTGCACGCGCTGATCATCGACGCGCAGCTCGAGGAGCTGCGCGCCTCGGAGCGGCTGCACCAGGTGTTCACCGACCTCGCGGTGTCCGGCGCGCCAGCGGGCGAGGTGGTGCGGCAAGCGGCCGCGCTGTCCGGGCACCCGGTCATCCTGGAGAACCTCGCGCACCAGGTGCTCGCGTGCGAGGCTGCCGGGCAGGACACCGCACGGCTGCTCGCCGGGTTCGCTGCGCAGTCCCGCGCGGTCGCGCCGCCCGGGCGCACCGGCTACGACCCGGCCTCCGGCTGGCTGGTGACCGTGGTCGGCGCGCGCGGCGAGGACTGGGCACGGCTGATCATCGCGCGCGGCAGCGCGCCCGAGCCGCGCGACGTGGCGCTGGTCGAGCGCGCGGCCACCACCCTGGCGCTCGGGCGGCTGCTGGACAATCAGCGGGAAAGCCTGGAACGCCAGGCGCACCGCACGATCCTCGGCGCGTTCCTCGGCCAGGGCTACGCGGATCCCGCCGACGCCGAGGCGCGGGCGCGGGCGCTCGGCGTGCCGGTCGCCGGGCGCCGGCTGCTGCCGGTGGTGGTCCGCCTGGTGAGCCCGGGGCCTGCCGGGCTCGAAGCCCAGGCGCGGGCCCTGCAGGTCGCCGACGCGACGGCCGCTGCGTGCCGGGCCGGGCGGGTGCCCGCGCTGGTCGGCTCGCTCGACGACACCCGCGTCGGCGCGCTGCTCGCGCTGCCGCAGCGCGCGGATCCGGACGCGGTGCTCGGCCGGCTGGCCGACCGGCTGCGGCGGCGGCTCGGCGCAGACGACGTGATCGGCGCCGGCTCTGTGGTGGACTCGGTTCCCGAGGTGCAGCGGTCGTTCCTCGAGGCCGAGCAGGTGGCGGAGGTGGCCGCGCGCAACGGCGGCGGGCTTGCCTTCTACCGGCTGCCGGACCTGCGGCTGCGCGGGCTGCTGCACCTGCTCCGGGACGACCCGCGGGTGCAGGCCTTTGCCGAGCGGGAACTCGGGCCGCTGCTGCGCCGCGACGACGCGGCGGGCAGCCAGATGCTCGCCGCGCTCACCGCGTACCTGGAGGCCGGGGGCAACAAGGCGGAGGCGGCCAAGCGCGCGCACCTGGCCCGGCCGACCCTGTACGAGCGCCTCCGCCGGATCGAGGAGGTGCTCGGCGTCAGCCTGGACTCCGCGCAGTCGCGCACCTCGCTGCACGTCGCGGTGCTGGCCCAGGCGGCCGCCCAGGAGCCATAACCGACCCTGGGCGAACCTTGCCGGCCTGCTTCTGGTGAACGACGGGACGAACGCGCTGGACCTCTACCACGGCTGACCGCGCTGGGTCTCCGTCCCGGCCGGCCCGGCATGATGGGCGTATGCCGCGAACCGAAGAGACCTACCTGCATGGCCACCACGACAGCGTGCTGCGGTCACACCGCTGGCGGACCGCGGAGAACTCCGCGGGCTACCTCCTGCCGCGGCTGCAGCACGCTGACCGGGTGCTCGACGTGGGCTGCGGGCCCGGGACGATCACCGTCGACCTGGCCACCCGGGTTCCCCAGGGCGAGGTGGTCGGCATCGACGCGGCCGGTGACGTGCTGGAAGCCGCCCGGCAGGAGGCGGGCCGCCAGGGCCGGCCCAACGTCCGGTTCGAGGCCGGCGACGTATATCACCTGGCGTTCGGCGACGCCACGTTCGACGTCGTGCACGCGCACCAGGTTCTCCAGCACCTGGGTGACCCGGTCGCCGCGCTCGCCGAGATGCGCCGGGTGTGCCGCCCGGGCGGCCTGGTCGCGGCGCGGGACGGCGACTACGGCGGGATGTTCTGGTTCCCCGGCGACCCGGAGCTGTCCGAGTGGCGGACCCTGTACCAGCAGGCCGCCCGCGCGGTCGGCGGCGAGCCGGACGCCGGGCGCCGGATGCTGTCCTGGGCCCTGTCGGCCGGATTCGCCGACGTCGAGCCGTCGGCCAGCGCGTGGTGCTACGCGGCACCCGCCGACCGCGCGTGGTGGGGCAGCCTGTGGGCCGAGCGGCTGACCGAGTCGCCGTTCGGGGACCGGGCCGTCGAGCACGGCCTGGCCACCCGGCAGGACCTCGAGCGGCTGGCCGCCGCGTGGCTGCGCTGGGCGGCCAGCGACGACGGGTGGTTCCTCATCCCGCACGGCGAGGTCCTCTGCCGGGTGCCGGGCTAGCCGGCACTTCGCTGAAGGTGGTATGCCGCCTCGAACGCATCCTCGATGGCGCCCGCGTCGCCGCCGGCGAGATCGGCGACCACCATCATGTGCTTGGCGTAGCGGGCCGGGACGCTGAACGTCGCGGGAAACTGCCGCAGTACGAAGGCGCGGTAGTCGAAGTCGGCGCGCATCACCACGTGGGTGTCGTCAAGCTGACGCGCTACCACCCTGCCGTGGTACCGCCACTCGGCCAGCCCTTCCCGCGTGGTGCTGCGGACGCCTTGCATCGCGTCCGCGAGCCGGGCCAGGTCACCGGTGTCCATGAACCCAAGTCTGCCGCGTTCGAGTTCAGCGCGCTGGGGTGAACTCGACCCGGAGCTCCCGCAGCGTGCGGGTGAAGTAACCGGGCATGAACTCCGGCTCGAAGCCCGGCACCAGGCTGATACCCGGCAGCACGCGCAGCAGTTCCTCGAACAGGATCCGCAGCTCGAGCCTGGCCAGGTTGGCGCCGAGGCAGAAATGGGTGCCGAAGCCGAACGCCACGTGGTGGTTGTGCCTCCGGGTCACGTCGAACCGGCCGGGCTCGCTGAACGCCCGGTCGTCGGAGTTGGCGGCTCCGTACATGACCAGCACCTGGTCACCCCGGCGCAGCTGCTGGCCGCGCAGCTCGTGGTCCACGGTCACGGTCCGGCGCATGTTCAGGATCGGCGTCGCGTACCTGATGAACTCCTCGACGCCGGTGGACCCGATGACCGACGGGTCCGCGAGCAGGACCTGGCGCTGCTCGGGAAAGCGGGCAAGGTTCCACACCGTCTGCCCGATCACCGACCGGGTCGTCTCCGCCCCGCCGTCGAGCAGGAGCAGGCCCTCCTGGATGATCTCCGGGACGTCCAGCGGCTCGCCTGCTATCGCACCGTGCACCCACACGGACACCAGGTCGTCGCGCGGGTCGCGGCGGCGGGCCTCGATCAGGTTGGCAAAGGCGGCAACGAATTCGCCGATGGCCTCGGGCGACCCCGGCGGCTGGCGGGGATCGCCGTTCCGGAAGCCCGCGGAGCTCATCGTCCGCTCCGACCAGTCCATGCACTTGGGCCACTGCTCGCGGCCGAACCCCAGCAGCTCGGCGATGACCATGGCGGGCAGCGGCGCGGCGATGTTCCGGACGACGTCCACGGTTCCTTTTGCTGCCGCCGCGGCGACCAGCTCGGCCGCGATCGCCCGCACCCGCTCTTCGTGGCTGCGCACCGCGCGGGGAGAGAACCGCCCGGAAATCAGCTTGCGCTGCTGCACGTGCCGCGGGTCGTCCCGGTTGATCATCGAAGCGGTCATCTCGATGAGCGGCCGGCTGCCGCTCGCCGAGCTGTAGCGGGCGGTGTCGCGCTCGACGGCCAGCACGTCGTCGTACCGGGAGATCCCCCAGATCCGGCTGACGGGATCCCAGTAGACGGGCGCGTTGTCCCGCAGCCATTCGTACGCCGGGTAGGGATCCCTGGCATACAGATCCGGATCGAGGATGTTGAGCGGCTCGCCGGAAGTCAGGCTCACGGGTGAGGGGCTCCCCTAAGCGAAGTTGGAGAGGGATACCTGCCGCGGACGGCCTGAGGGGTGCGCCGGACCGGCCGGCACACCCCCAGGACTGCGCTACTTGTCGTTCACTACTTCACGTAATACCAGTTCTCTGGATTGAGGCTGAGCGTCGTGGACATCGGGGTGACGCCCTTCAGGTTGTTGGCGATCTCGGCAACCAGGTAGGGCGCGTTTATCTGCCATTCCACCGGGAGCTGCTTCGCCAGGTAGTCCTGCCATGAGTACATGTAGGACAGGTTGGTGCTGGTCAGGGTCTTGTCGATCATTGCGTCGTTGGTCTTGTCGCAGTACCCGCTGGAGTTGGCGATCGCCCCGCACAGGAACAGCGTCTCCCCGGTGGGGTAGTAGTCGGGAGCGTACGACCAGCCGAGGCCCCAGTCCGCCATGTCCCAGCTGCACGGGATCTTGGCCACCACACAGTTGCCGGCGTCGGCCGAGACCACGTCGTCGAACGGCTCGGGCTTCAGGTTCAGCTTGATCCCCACGCCCGCCGCGCTGGACTGCAGTTGCAGCAGTTCCTGCGCGATCCACGACAGCCCGTTGGCATAGGCGAAGGTGAAGCTCAGCGCGGTGCCCTTGGTGATCCCCGCTCCGCAGTCGCCCGCGGCCGTGCCCGCCTTGGCGCAGGTGGTGGTCCCGCTCGGCGCCACGCTCCAGCCGTTGCTGGTCAGCAGCGACTTAGCCTTGGACGGGCTGTAGGGGAACGCTACGCCCTTCTTGCCCTGGGGCGACAGCCACGAGGTCGCTGGGTAGCTACCGATCGGCCCGTTCTGGGTCACCCCGTACCCCTTCAGCGGCCCTGCGAGGTCCGCAGGCTGGTTCATCAGGTACGCAAGCGCCTGCCGGAAGTAGAGCTGCTTGAAGATCGCGGCATGGTCACCGATCGTGGACTGCTCGTTCAGCGTGTAGTAACTGACTCCCCAGGTGACCTGCGGCGCCAGATAGTACCCCGACAGCGGGTTCTTGCCCACCGACGCGCCGAGTGGCTTGGACGGGAGGTCCTCAGTCGGGATGTAGCCTACGGTGACGCTGCTGCTGCCGCTCGGCGCCCGTAGCACGTCGTACTCGGCCGCGTCGGTGGTGAACGGCACCTCCTTGAACTCCGAGAGCTTCGGCTTGATCGGGCCCGAGTAGGACTTGTTCGGCACCATCGTGAGGTGCCCGTCGGCGTTGAACGCGCTCAGCTTCCACGGACCGTCCACGATGCTCCACAGCGGCGACGTCGCGTACGTGCTGAGGTCCTTGGACTGCGTGTTCAGGTAGTTGTAGACCGCCGCGCAGTCGCTGACCGTGGTCGAGCAGTGGCTGGGTCCGGAGGCGGTCCGGTCCCAGGCCTCGGGCATCGGGGTGATCTGGCTCAGCTCGTTGTACAGGAACCAGTTGTGACTGTACGACTTGTCCATCGTCATGGTGAGCTCGGTGGAGCTGACCGCCTTGACGTTGCTGACCACCGAGTTCGGGAAGCCGGTGTAGGCGCCCCAGTCCACGTCACCGACCGCCTGCAGCATGTTGATCCAGAACATGACGTTCTGCGCGGTCAGCGCCTGGCCGTTGGACCACTTATACGGCTTCAGCTTCACCGTCACCGTGTTGCCGCTGAACGTCGGGGGGTAGGCCAGGCTCAGCGAGGTGTTCATCGTGGGTGCCGCGCCGGTGCCGAACCAGTACAGCGGCCGGTACATCAGGTACCCGAAGTCTTCCAGGTTGCTCACGCTGATGAACTCGCTGCTCGTGAACGGGAAAATGTAGTTCGGGATGTCCGACGGCAGCTCGGCCCAGGTCGCGGTGCCGCCGCTGACCGGGCTGGTGCCGACCGCGGACGACGTGTTGCTGGCACAGCCTGCCATGGCCAAGGCCAGTGAAACCACGCCCGCCGCCACCGCTAGCGTTTTGCGGCGAAGCCTGGAGATGCATCTGCGTTGATGATCTTGGTGAGGCCACATGGCCAGGGCTCCTTCTCTGTCTGCTCCCATGACAAAGGCGGGCTATGGCCGCTCCGCCGTCTCGTCGTTGAGACACCCG
>Ga0335074_10008456_pt1 | contig 14307 bp, 12 predicted proteins | sample Lox_Sample_23_FD_206715 | JGI IMG/M metagenome (GOLD analysis project Ga0335074, IMG submission 206715) | Soil microbial communities from Loxahatchee National Wildlife Refuge, Florida, United States - Lox_Sample_2.3 | ecosystem: Environmental > Terrestrial > Soil > Wetlands | place: USA...
TCATAGTCGATGCCCAGTAGCGCAAGAAACAAGCGCGCGCGGTGGGAATGGCCGGACAGGCGGCCATAATAGAGCTTCATTGTCAGCCTCCTGGCTTAATGAAGGTCGCCGCAGATCCGGGCGCCTCGTCTCCTCGACGCGGCCGGCGGAGATGGGACCGATCCTGCGTGCCGGCACAATAAGAGCTCATGCCGTCAATGTGAATGCGCGGCGACCATTCAATCGCGCGGCGGAAGAGTGTCTGCCGCGCAGTGCATATTCGTAGCCGCGTAGACCGACCATAGGTTTGGGGAGACGGGCGCCAAAAAGGCGGACGCCGCTCCGCCCGATCGGCCCTCGCTCCACCGCCCCCTCTGAAGCATAAGGCAGGTTTGCCATGGGCACCGAACAGAAGGTTGCTGTCATTACCGGCGCATCGCAGGGGATTGGCGCGGCCCTTGTCAGGGCGTATCGCGATCGCAACTACCGCGTGGTCGCGACGGCGCGCACTATCAGGCCGTCGAACGACGACGACGTCCTCACCGTCTCCGGCGACATCGCCGATCGGAAGACGGCCCAGCGCGCGATTTCCGAAGGCATGGCCCGGTTCGGGCGCATCGACACCCTCGTCAACAACGCCGGCATCTTCATCGCCAAGCCATTCACCCAGTACACCGAGGCTGACTATTCGGGGATCCTGGGCGTCAACACCACCGGCTTCTTTCACACCACGCAACTCGCCATCGCCGAGATGGAGAAGCAGGGCAGCGGCCATGTCGTGCAGATCACGACAAGCATGGTCGACCAGGCGACCGCCGGCATACCGGCAGCGCTCGCGTCGCTGACGAAGGGCGGTCTGAATGCGGTGACCAAATCGCTCGCGATCGAGTATGCGAAACGCGGGATCCGGGTGAACGCGGTCGCGCTGGGGGTCATCAAGACGCCGATGCATCCCGTCGAGACGTATGCGCAACTCGGCGCCCTGCACCCTGTCGGCCATATGGGTGAGATCTCGGACGTCGTCGACGCGATCCTCTATCTTGAGTCGGCCGGCTTCGTGACTGGCGAAATTCTTCACGTCGATGGCGGCCAGAGCGCGGGCCATTGACGCTGCCCGGGTGACTGAGACAGCCTGGAACACACCGCAACAAGGAGATGTCGCATGATCCGCAAGGCGAAAGCAGTCTGGCGCGGCACTGGCCGCGCCGGCAGCGGTAATCTTTCGACCGATTCCGGCGTGCTCGCGGAGACCCCGTATTCTTTCAGAACCCGCTTCGAGAACGAGAAGGGCACCAATCCCGAGGAGTTGATAGCTGCCGCACATGCCGGATGCTTTACCATGGCATTGGCGTTTCAGTTGCAGGGCGCCGGCTACACGCCCACCGAGCTCGATACCGAGGCCGCGGTCACTCTTGAGCCGGGGGGCCAGGGATTCCGCATCAGTCGATCGGCTCTGACCCTGCGCGCCAGCGTGCCGAACCTGGACGAAGCTACGTTCGATCGAATGGCCGGCGATGCCGAGAAGAACTGCCCAGTGTCCAAAGTCCTGAATGCTACTATAACATTGGATGCCAAGCTGATCTGAGGCCTTGCGCATCGACCAGAACAGCCGGCTGGCGGCGCCGTAACCCGGGCGCCGTAACCCGGGCGCCGTAACCGCTGGTGAGAAGGAGGCGCTCATCGGGAACTGCGGCTACCTGGCCGCTGAGAATGCGTGCGATTCCTTCAGGAACAAGTGGAGGCGCAAATGACACGAACGAGCACCTCACAGCGGAGCACCAGTACCATTCGCGTGCCGGAGAAGATTCCAGTGTCGTTGACGGTAAACGGCGTCGAGACGCAACTCACGGTCGCGCCCTGGACGAGCCTGCTCGATACACTGCGCGACCATCTCGGGCTGACCGGCACCAAGAAAGGTTGCGATCACGGCCAATGCGGCGCATGCACCGTGCTGGTGGACGGGCGGCGGATCAATTCCTGCCTGACGCTCGCCGTCATGAAGGACGGCGCCAAGGTAATCACCATCGAGGGCCTGGCGACCGATGGCACGCTGCACGCGCTGCAGCAGGCGTTCATCGATCATGATGCGTTCCAGTGCGGCTACTGTACACCCGGACAGATCTGTTCGGCGGCCGGCCTGATCGCCGAGGGCAAGGCGAAGAGCGTCGATGAGATTCGCGAACTCATGAGCGGCAACATCTGCCGCTGCGGCGCATATCCCAACATCGTACGGGCCATCCAGCAAGCGATGGGGCAGCCATGATCGATTTCGGGTACATGCGGGCGAATGACGTTGCCGACGCGGTGCGCCAGATCGCCGCCGATCCGACAGCGAAATTCATCGCCGGCGGGACCAACCTGATCGACCTGATGAGGCAGGATGTCGAACGCCCCGCGCGGCTGATCGATATCTCCCGGTTGCCGCTCAGAAGCGTTGAAGAGACGGCGAGCGGCGGATTGCGGATCGGGGCACTCGTGCCGAATTCCGACCTTGCTTATCATCCGCTGGTCGCGCATCGCTATCCGATGCTCGCCAGCGCGATCCTGGCGGGCGCCTCCGCGCAACTGCGCAACATGGCCTCGACTGGAGGCAATCTGCTGCAACGAACGCGCTGCCCCTACTTTTACGATGTCGCGACCCCCTGCAACAAGCGCCAGCCAGGCAGCGGCTGCTCCGCCATCGCCGGCCTCAACCGCATGCACGCGATCCTTGGCACGAGCGACGCCTGCATTGCGACGCACCCCTCCGACATGTGCGTGGCACTGGCCGCGCTCGACGCCACGGTCCATGTGACCGGGCAGGCCGGGGCGCGGGCAATTGCGTTTTCAGATTTCCATCGACTGCCGGACAACACGCCGCAGCGCGACACAAATTTGGAAGCGAACGAGATCGTCACGGCAGTCGAGCTTCCGGGACGAGGCTTCGCCGCCAATTACACCTACCTGAAGATCCGCGATCGCCTCTCCTATGCATTCGCGCTCGTGTCCGTCGCGGCCGCGCTGGAGCTTGACGGAGACACGATTAAAGAAGTCCGTCTGGCGCTAGGAGGCGTGGCACACAAGCCCTGGCGTGACCCGTCAGCCGAAGCGGCGCTGCGCGGGCAGAACATCGGCGAGTCGGCGTTCACCCGTGCCGCGGACGTCGTGCTGCGCGATGCGAAGGGTTTTGGGCACAATACGTTCAAGATCGACCTTGCCCGCCGCGCCATCGTCCGTGCGCTGACGCAAGCGGCGGCCGGCACCCCGCAGTCGCAGTCCAACAAGAAGATCGCGTAAGCAGAAAGCGAATCCGCCCATGACCACTTACATCGGCACCGCAACATCCCGCGTCGACGGCCACGCCAAGGTCACCGGCGCGGCGAAATACGCCGGCGAGTTCAGTGCACCTGCCCTCGTGCATGCCAGCCTCGTCGCATCCACCATCGCGAAAGGTCGCATCGCGCGCATCGAGGCGAGCGAGGCGCTTTCCGTCAAAGGCGTGATCGACGTGCTCACGCATCAGAACCGACCACCGATGGCGAGCGCAGACAGCGCCTATAAGGACGACGTGGCCCCGGAGGGTTCGCCGTTCCGGCCCCTGTACGACGACAGGATTTGGTTCAGCGGCCAGCCGGTCGCGCTGGTGGTTGCCGAAGAACCCGAGATCGCTCGCTTCGCGGCATCGCTGGTCCGGGTGGAATACGACCAAGAGGCGCACGTCACCGATATTTATGGCCAGCGCACTGCGGCCATCGCATTGGAGAGTGCCACAAACCCGGCCGAGAACCCGTTTGCCCCGCCACGGTCGCGCGGCATCGCCGATCAAGCGTTCGCCGCGGCCCAGGTGCGCCACCGTAGCGAGTATCACGTCCCGATCGAGCATCACAATCCGATGGAACTATACGCCTCGACAGTGATTTTCGAGCGGGGTGGCAAGCTGACGATCTACGACAAGACCCAGGGCGTGCAGAATGTTCAACGCTATGTAGCGAGCGTGTTCGGCATGAAGCCGGATGAGGTGCGCGTGGTGTCGCCATTTGTGGGTGGCGCATTCGGGTCCGGGCTGCGCCCGCAATACCAGGTGATTCTGGCCGCGCTGGCCGCGCGCGCGTTGCAGCGCTCCGTGCGCCTCGTGCTGACCCGGCAGCAGATGTATGGCCTCGGTTACCGGCCCGCCATGATCCAGCAGATCGAGCTGGGCGCAAACGCCGATGGAACGCTCGATGCCATCATGCACGAAGCGATCACGGTGACGTCGCAATATGAGAAGTACTATCGGCAAGAGACCGGCTGGTCCGGCCTGCTCTACAAGTGTGCCAACGCGAGGTATACGCACAGGCTCGCGCAGCTCGATCTGCCTACATCATGTGACATGCGCGCCCCCAGCGCGGCGACCGCCGTCTATGCCCTCGAATCCGCGATGGACGAACTCGCGGTCGCCCTGGATCTTGATCCGCTCGAGCTTCGCCTGCGGTGCTATTCGGAGCGCGAACAGCACGGCGATCGGCCGTACAGCAGCAAGAGCCTGCGCGAGTGTTACCGCCAGGGCGCGGAAGCCTTCGGCTGGGACAAACGCAACCCGGTGCCGCGCTCGATGCGCGACGGCACCGATCTGATTGGCTGGGGCATGGCGACCGGCGTCTGGGAAGCGCTCCAAGTGCCGATCGCCGTGCGCATCGTGCTCACGGCCAACGGTCATGCGGAGGTTTCCTGCGCAACCTCCGACATCGGCACCGGCACTTACACGATCATGGCGCAGGTCGCGGCTGACATGCTGGGATTGCCACTCGACGATGTCACCATTAAGCTCGGCGACTCGACATTGCCGCAATCGCCGGTCGAAGGCGGATCATGGATTGCAGCCTCAGTGTCGAACGGCATCGCGACGACCGCCGGTGCCGTCCGCGAAGAACTGCTGCGCATGGCAAAACAGATGACGAATTCCCCACTTGCGGACGCTTCGCCCGACGAGGTCGCGCTTGCGGATGGCAAGCTTGTCAGCAAACGCGACGCGTCGCGGGCGGTGTCCATCGTGGACGCGATGCGGTTGGGGGGCGTGGACCGCATCGAGCAAGAGAAGATTACCACGTTCGAGGATCATGGCTCACATGCGCATAACACGCACTCGGCGATCTTCGCCGAGGTGAAGGTGGATGAGCAGCTCGGTGTCATCCGCGTCACCAGAGTGGTCAGCGCGGCCGCGGCAGGCCGCATCCTTAACACCAAAACCGCAAGCAGTCAGATCATGGGTGGAGTGGTGTGGGGCATTGGCATGGCGCTGCACGAGGAAACGCTGATTGACCACAGATTCGGCCGCATCATGAATGCAAATATCGCCGAATATCATGTCCCGGTGAATGCTGACGTGCACGATATCGAGGTGATTTTGGTCGACGAGCCGGACGACATCATAAATCCGCTGGGCATCAAAGGGCTTGGCGAGATCGGCATCGTCGGCGTAGCTGCGGCGATCGCCAATGCGGTCTATCATGCGACTGGCAAGCGCATCCGCGATCTTCCGATCACGCTCGATAAATTGCAGCGATGAGGGACGGCCTGGCCTTCCGGGTACTCACCCGTTGCCGATCCGATGGGTCGGGGCCTAAACTGGCGTCGGGGTAGGTAAGAAGGCCACTTATCTGGCGGATCGCAGTCGAACCGACTCGCAGCCGGCGGCTCGCGCCGGGCGTCGCAACCGTGTGCGCCACCGCCGGGGACGCACGCCGCCGGTGGTCCGGCTCGGCGCGCCGCACGGGGGCTGGCGCGACGTGTACTACGGTTTCCTGGTGCTGCCGTGGAGCGGGTTTTTCGCCAGCCTGGCCGGCCTCTATCTCCTGCTCAACCTCGGCTACGCCGTGCTGTTCGCGTTGCGCCCGGGCAGCGTTTACGCCGCACGCCCTGGATCACTGCTCGATGCGTTCTTCTTCAGTGTCGAGACGATGTCCACCGTGGGCTTCGGCGAGATGTACCCGGCTACGCTGTACGGACACGTCGTCGTCACGATCGATGTGGTGACGGGGGTGCTGCTGGTGCCGCTCGCCACTGGCCTGGTGATCGCCAAGTTCACCCTGCCGACGGCCCGCGTCATGTTCACCCGCTATGCGGTCGTAAATCGGTTTGATGGTGTGCCGACGTTGATGTTCCGAGTCGCCAACATCCGTGCGAACCAGATCATCGAGGCGCGCATGAAGCTGACCTTGTTGCACGACTATGAAACCGCGGAAGGTTATCGCTATCGCCGCATGTTGGATCTGTCTCTGGTGCGCGATACCAGCCCGTTTTTCGGGCTCAGTTGGACGGTAATGCATCAGATCAACGAAGCGAGTCCGTTCAACGGCATGGGACCCGACGATTGCCGCGCCGCGGCAGCGCAACTGGTCGCGGTGCTCACCGGCATCGACAGCACCACGTCCTCGACCGTCTATGCCCGGCACGGCTATACGTCCGGCGACATCTTGTTCGGCCGCGCTTTCGAGGACGTGGTGGAGGTGAACGAGGACGGCACAGCCAAGATCGACTTCCGCCGCTTCCATGCGACCCGCACCGCTCCGGCGTGATCGGCTCTATATGCCCGCCAGCCTACGCCTTTGCGCCCTCGATGATCTCACCGAACCGGACCCAGGTCTTGCCGTCCCATTTCTGGAGCTGCATGGCGCGGATCGGATGATAGTTGGTCGGGCTGGTTGCGACCTTGATGCCCGGCAGCAGCGTTGGCACTTCCAGCTCGGGGATGCTGGTGGCCTGTTTCATCACGTTCTCGCGCGAGAAATCTCCGTTGCATGCGATGAGCACGTGCTGCATCACCTTGCAGGCAGTATAGCCGTACACATAGTTGTTGTCGGCCAGATCGGCGCCCGGCATCTGTTTGGCCATGAAGCTCCGCCACTCGTTCATCCCGGTGTCATTGGCCCAGGCGGGATCGGTGTTGTCCTTCAGCCAGCCGCTGGTGATGATCCCGACGCCATTCTCCACGCCGGCCGGCTGCATGACCGAGCCGGCCGAGATCGACACGTTCGTCATGAAGAACATCGGCCGCCAGTTCAGATCGTGCACCGCACGGATCGCCTGCGCAGCCTGCTTCGGCGCGGTCGCGCAGATCAGCACGTCGGCCCCGGTGCCCTGAAGGGTGGTGATCTGCGAATCGATCGTCGGGTCGGTTACTTCGTAGGATACGACCTTCGCAACATGCTTGTCCCAATCGGCCCCGAGCACGTCGCGGACCCCGGCCAGATAGTCCTTGCCGAAATCGTCCTTCTGTTGCAGCGCATATTTCGCGTAGATCTGCGCCTCGGTACGATAACTTGGCTGCAGGCCGATGGTCCAGGGAAACCCCTTGTAGTTGCCCCATTTGTCGGCGCCCGTTGCGACAAACAGATGCGGGACCTTGGCGTGATTCACATAACGCTCGATTGCCGAATTGGTCGGCGTACCGAGCGTGTTGAACAGGAAATCGACCTTCTCCTGCTCCACCAGCCGGCGCACATCCTCAACCGTGCGAGGCGGCAGGTAGCCGTCGTCGAGCGAGATGAAATTGATCTTGTGGCCGGCGACGCCGCCCTGATCGTTGATCATGCGGAAGAACGCCGTCTCCGTCTTGCCGATCGCGGCGTAGGAGGAGGCTGGCCCGCTGTAGGGCATGGTGTTGCCAATCTTTATCTCGGTGGCAGTGACGCCCGGGGTTGCCTGCGCCCGGGCCGTTCTTCGCAAAGCCGCAGCCACCGCAACTCCGCCCGCAAGGGCCGCTCGTCTGCCGATCATCCCGTTTCGTCTCCCTGCACCGCTTGTCTCTCGACGCACCGGCTCCCAGGCTGGGCTGCCGCCGCGACGCCTTTCTGGCGTCGCTGCGTGGTCCGCAATATCTCCGCAGGAGTTATGCCGATGGATGCGCTCGAAATCCTTGCCCAGCACAAGCTGCCGTTTGCCGAGTTGCTGGGTATCCGCGTCACTGTGGCCGCGCTGGACCGGGTCGTGGCCGAAATGGCGGTGCGGCCCGAGCTCTGTACCTCGCCGGCCGTGCTGCATGGCGGAGCTATCATGGCTTTCGCCGATACACTCGGCGCGATGGGCACTGTCCTTAACCTGCCGCCGGGTGCCGGTACCACCACGATCGAGAGCAAGACGAATTTCATGGCGCCCGCTCCTTCCGGCGCCACGGTGACCGGCGAGGCGACGCCCCTGCATCGCGGGCGACGCACGATGGTCTGGCAGACACGCATCACGACCGCTCAGGGCCGGCTGGTTGCGGTCGTGATCCAGACGCAGCTCGTGCTGGACCCACAGAACGCCAGTGCCTGAACGAGCCTATCCCTCGGTCTCGGCGAAACGCACCAGCACCTGTTCCTCTTCCACCATCTCACTGGGACGGCACAGCACTTCGGCGACCGTGCCATCCGCCGGCGCGGTCAGGCGAAACACCGTCTTCATCGCCTCCAGCACCACCAGTACTTCGCCGCGAACGACCATCTGCCCAGGCACCGCGTGCACCGAGGTTACCTGGCCGGGAATTGGCGCGGCCAGCCGGCCACCTGACTCATCTCTGGCCTCCGCGGCAACGGCCGGATCCGGCAGCCCCAACCGCCACGTTTCGCCGCGCCAGCACAGTGTCACGTCCTCGCCGAGCCGCGTGATGGCGGCCCATTCGCGGATACCCTCGAGCTCCACAGCGATCCGTCCGTCATCGGCGCGGCTCGCGTGGCCGCGCAGCGTGGCGGCGCCCACTGCGATCCGCCATCCCCCTGACAAGCGGCAGAGGCGCACGGGGCAAGGGGTCGCATCGGCTACAAAACCCACCGCCCGCTCGCGCGCCGTGTTCAACCACCAGCCATCCCGCGCATGCCAGGGTGAATGTGGATCGGTGCTCGCCGCTGCCTCTCTCGCCGCCGCCTCTGATTCTTCCAGCAGAACACCGAGCGCTGCCGCCGCCAGCACTTCCGGCGGTGGCGCGGTACGCGGGGTCAGCAGTTCGGCGGCGTGGGCAGCAATGAACCCAGTGTCGATCTCACCGGCAACGAATGCCGGATGCGCGACGATACGCCGGAGCATGTCGAGATTGGTCGTGACCCCCGCCACCTCACACGCATCGAGCGCCAGACGCAGCCGCCCGAGGGCCTCCTCACGCTCGCGGCCGTGGCAGATAACCTTGGCAACCATCGCGTCGTAATGCACCGAGACGCTGTCGCCCGCGCGCACACCGGTATCCACGCGCATGCCGTTCCCGGTGGGCGGCAAACGAAGCCGCACAACCCGCCCGATCGAGGGGGCGAAGTCACGCGCCGGGTCTTCCGCGTAAAGCCGTGCCTCGATTGCGTGGCCCGAACAGGTGATCTGATCCTGCATCGCCGGAAGCGGCTCTCCGGCGGCGACCCGAAGCTGCCACTCCACAAGATTCAGGCCGGTGATCATCTCGGTCACCGGATGCTCCACCTGTAGCCGCGTGTTCATTTCCAGGAACCAGAAGCCGCCGCCATCGGCGACGAATTCGATGGTGCCGGCGCCCACATAGCCGACTGCCTGCGCGGCGGCGACAGCGGCCTCGCCCATTGCCGCGCGACGAGCCGGGTCAAGGTCGGCTGCGGGTGCCTCCTCGATTACCTTCTGATGGCGCCGCTGCGTCGAGCAGTCGCGTTCATAAAGATGCACGGCGTTGCCGTATGTGTCCGCGAAAACCTGCACCTCGATGTGGCGAGGCCGTTCGAGGTAGCGCTCGATCAGCACGCTGTCGTCGCCGAAGGCAGAAGCGGATTCCTGGCGTGCGGAGGCAAGCGCGGCACCGAAGTCGGCAGCGCGCTGCACGACCCGCATGCCGCGCCCGCCGCCGCCGGCCACGGCCTTGATCACGACCGGAAAGCCGATCCGTTCAGCTTCGGCCGCGAGACGGCCCAATTCCTGCGAGTCGCCATGATATCCCGGCAGCACCGGCACACCGGATCGCTGCATCAGCGCCTTGGCAGTCGCCTTCGATCCCATGGTGCGCATCGCCGACGGCGGCGGTCCGACGAACACCAGCCCGGCCCCGTTGCAGGCTTCGGCGAAACCAGGCTTTTCGGAGAGAAAGCCGTAGCCGGGATGCACCGCCTCGGCACCGCAACGACGTGCGGCATCGACGATACGGGGAATGTTCAGATAACTCTCCCGCGCCGGAGCGGGCCCGATCGAAACCGCGCGGTCGGCGGATTCAACGTGCAGTGCGTGCGCATCGGCATCGGAATAGACGGCGATGGTCTCGATCCCCATGCGCCGCGCAGTACGTGCGATGCGACAGGCGATCTCGCCGCGATTCGCGATCAGCAGAGTTCGGAACACGGCGTCACATCCGGAACACGCCGAAACGCGTCTCCCCGATCGGCGCATTCAGTGCTGCCGACAGGCACAGCCCCAGCACCAGCCGGGTTTCCGCCGGATCGATGATGCCGTCGTCCCACAGCCGCGCCGTCGCGTAGTAGGGGTGCCCTTTCGCCTCGTACTGCGCCCGGATCGGCGCCTTGAATGCCGCCTCTTGCGCGGCATCGTCGAAGCCCCCGCGCACGGTCGCCAGCACGCTCGCGGCTTGCTCTCCGCCCATCACCGAAATCCGCGCATTCGGCCACATCCACACAAAACGCGGATCATAAGCGCGACCGCACATGCCGTAATTTCCGGCGCCGTACGACCCGCCAATGATGACCGTGATCTTCGGCACAGCCGTCGTCGCAACCGCGGTCACCAGCTTCGCGCCGTCCTTGGCGATGCCGCCAGCCTCATATTTCCGCCCCACCATGAACCCGGCGATGTTCTGCAAAAACACCAGCGGAATGCCTCGTTGGCTGCACAACTCCACGAAATGCGCGCCCTTGAGCGCCGACTCCGAGAACAGAATCCCGTTATTCGCAAGTATCCCAATCGGATAGCCGAACACATGGGCAAAGCCGCACACCAGCGTCGTGCCGTACAGGCGCTTGAACTCATCCAGCTCGCTGCCATCGACGATCCGCGCGATCACCTCGCGCACGTCGTACGGCGCTCGCAAATCGACAGGCACCACGCCACCGATCTCAGCCGTATCATATCGCGGCTCCGTTGGCGCAAGCAGCTCGATCCCAGGTCGTTTCTCACGGTTCAACCGGGCGACGATCCGTCGGCACAGCCCCAGCGCGTGGCGATCATCCTGCGCGTAGTGATCGACAACCCCCGAGACGCGCGCATGCACCTCCGCCCCGCCCAGGTCCTCGGCGCTGACCTCCTCACCGGTGGCGGCCTTCACCAGCGGCGGGCCGGCCAGGAAGATGGTGCCCTGCCGGCGCACGATCACCGTCTCGTCGCTCATTGCCGGGACATAGGCACCGCCGGCGGTGCATGACCCCATCACCGCCGCGATCTGCGGGATGCCTTGCGCCGACAGGTTGGCCTGGTTGAAAAAAATACGACCGAAATGCTCGCGATCGGGGAAGATTTCGTCCTGCAGCGGCAAATAGGCCCCGCCGGAATCCACCAGATACAGGCAGGGCAATCGGTTGGCCCGCGCGATCTCCTGCGCGCGCAGATGCTTCTTTACGGTGATTGGGAAATAAGTACCGCCTTTCACCGTCGCATCGTTCGCCACAATCACGCATTCGCGTCCGGCAATACGCCCGATACCGGTGATGATCCCGGCACTGGGCACCTCGCCATCGTACATCCCATGCGCCGCGAGTTGTGACAGCTCCAGGAACGGCGACCCCGGATCGATCAGCCCGGCGACCCGGTCGCGCGGCAACAGCTTGCCGCGCGAAAGATGTCGCTGCCGCGCCGCCTCTCCGCCACCCTGCTCCGCTTCCGCCACCCGAGTGCGCAGGTCTGTAACCAGCGCCTGCATCGCGGCGGCATTGGCGGCAAATTCCTCGGATCGCGTGCTGATCTCGGAGCGGAGAACAGTCATGTCGTCTCGACGAACAATTCACGCCCGATCAGCATGCGGCGGATCTCGCTCGTACCGGCACCGATCTCGTACAGCTTCGCGTCACGCAGCAGCCGCCCGGTCGGATAGTCGTTGATATAACCGTTGCCGCCCAGCGCCTGGATCGCTTCCAGCGCCATCCAGGTTGCGCGCTCGGCCGCGTACAGAATTGCCCCAGCCGCGTCCTTGCGCGCGGTCTCGCCGCGGTCGCATGCCTTCGCCACCGCGTACACATAAGCCTTCGTCGCATTCATCGTCGTGTACATATCGGCGAGTTTGCCTTGCATAAGCTGGAACTCGCCGATCGGCTGGCCGAACTGGTGGCGCTCGTGAACGTACGGAACCACCACGTCCAGGCAGGCTTGCATAATGCCGAGCGGGCCGGCGGCCAGCACCGCCCGCTCATAATCAAGCCCGCTCATCAGGATGCGCACGCCCTCGTTCACTCGCCCAAGCACGTTCGCTTCCGGAACTTCGCAGTCCTGGAAGACCAGCTCGCACGTATTGGAACCGCGCATCCCAAGCTTGTCGAGCTTCTGCGCGGTGGAGAACCCGTTGAACCCCTTCTCGACAATAAACGCGGTGATGCCGCGTGGACCGGCATCCGGAGCGGTCTTCGCATACACCACCAGCACGTCGGCATCCGGCCCGTTGGTGATCCACATCTTCGAGCCGTTCAGCACATAGCGGTCGCCGTGTTTGTCCGCGCGCAGGCGCATCCCGACCACATCCGACCCGGCGCCCGGCTCCGACATCGCCAGCGCGCCGACATCCTCGCCGGCGATTAGTTTCGGAAGATATCGGCGCTTCTGTTCGTCGGATCCGTTCCGCCTGATCTGATTGACGCACAGGTTGGAATGCGCCCCATAAGACAGCCCCACCGACGCCGAGGCACGCGAAATCTCCTCCATCGCCACCACGTGCTCCAGATAGCCCATGCCGGCGCCGCCCCATTTCTCCTCGACCGTGATCCCAAGCACGCCGAGCTCGCCGAATTTGCGCCAGAGATCCATCGGGAAGGCATTGGTCTGGTCGATCTCGGCGGCGCGCGGTGCGATCTCATTGGCGGCGAACGCTCCCACCTGCGCGCGCAGCATGTCGGCTGTCTCGCCGAGGTCGAAGTTCAGACCAGGCAGGCGGTTGGGGATCAATGGCATGGCACGGATGTCGGATTATCTGACACAATCATGACGCATTTCCGATAACACACCAAATCGCGTAAGCATTCGGGGCGGCAGCGACTCGATCGGTGCCGTGCCGATGGCAGACGGGCAGTGGATACTGGCATGGAGGATCATCTGTTCGCGACCACCCCCTCGGATCTCTGCACCGCCGACTGACGTATCGGAAATGCGTGCGCTCTGGCATATCCTGCCCCTCGTTCTGCTTGCGGGGCTCGGCATCGCGATTTGGCGCAGCGGTGTGCTGGCCGAGCTGAGTTGGGGCTCGCTCGCCCGCCATCAGGCCGAGTTGCTCGCCTTGGCCGCGGCGTATCCCCTGGCCGCGGCTACCGCCTACGTCGCGCTCTACGCCTTGGTCGTCGCCCTCTCGGTGCCCGAGGCGGCGATTGTCACCGTTTGTGGCGGCCTGGTTTTCGGTACCCTGGTGGGAGGTGCACTGGCGGTCCTCGGCGCCACGCTGGGCGCGGTCGTTCTGTTTCTGGTCGCCCGCACCGCTCTCGCCGAGGTGATGGCGCGTCGTGCGCGCGGCTTGGTCGAACTCATCCGCCCGCGGCTGCAACGGGACGGATTCAGCTACCTGCTGGCCCTGCGGTTGGTGCCGGCGGTGCCGTTCTGGCTGATCAACATCGGCGCCGCGCTGTGCGGGATGCGACTGTTTCCCTATGCCGCCGCCACGCTGATCGGGATTATCCCTGCCACTTTCGTGTTCGCCTGGGTGGGTGCCGGCGTCGGCACAGTGCTGGCGGCCGGCGGCAAGCCCGACCTCGCACTGATCTTCTCACCGCATATCTTCGGCCCGTTGCTGGCCCTAGCCTTGCTTTCGCTGACCCCGGTGATCCTGCGCCGCCGCCGGAGCGGGCGTGACTGATCCTGACGGCGAGTGGGACCTCGCCGTGATTGGTGCCGGCGCTGCCGGGCTTTCGGTGACCGCGGTAGCAGCCCAACTCGGCCTCCGGGTGGCGTTGATCGAGCGCGATCGCATGGGCGGCGACTGCCTGAATGTCGGCTGCGTTCCCAGCAAGGCATTGCTTGCGGCCGCCCACGCCGCGGAGGCCGCACAGGCTGCCGGCAGCTTTGGGATCCGCCTGCCCGCTCCGAAGATCGATTGGGGGCAGGTGCAGGCGCATGTCCACGGAGTGATCACCGCGATCGCGCCGGCTGATTCCGAGGCGCGCTACCGCGCCCTGGGCGCGAGCGTAATCCGCGGGGAGGCCCGCTTCGTCGCTCCTGACACGCTCGCTGTCGGCACCGAGCGGC
>Ga0335074_10008457_pt1 | contig 14306 bp, 7 predicted proteins | sample Lox_Sample_23_FD_206715 | JGI IMG/M metagenome (GOLD analysis project Ga0335074, IMG submission 206715) | Soil microbial communities from Loxahatchee National Wildlife Refuge, Florida, United States - Lox_Sample_2.3 | ecosystem: Environmental > Terrestrial > Soil > Wetlands | place: USA: Florida...
TGTGTCTTTATTCATTAAAAGGAAATATCGTAATCTTGTGGTCCAATATTGAACATATCAGGCGCCTATATTTTTGTCATAGCCTGAATCATTCCATAATTAACGCCATGTGGTATTGCAACAAGATAGTTGTCATGTCGGTTTCATCCCAATTTGCCTGTCCTAAGTCGGAGTTGGCGTGACATCTCGACTATTTCTCCCATTATCTTTCTTGGTCAAGAAGTTCTTCCTCGATCCCCCCTTCGGACTATCCGTAGGCCCATTCTCTGCCAGGATAAAGTTACTTCTCACGACCACAGTTCCGCTTCCGGCGTTGATAGTCTTCTCCTGGCTAGTGCCACTCTCATCCACGAAAAAGAGTGCTTCGCCGAGATCTTCATCGCTACCGAACGTGGCATGGGCCTTGACCTGTACCTGAAATTGGGTATCTGCTGAGCAATTGTACTTGAAACTCTCATCAAACTTCACTTGTCCGGTGGGAGACTTGATGTGTTTCGTTTTGTAGATGACCTTCTTGCTCGGAAGCTGCTTCACGAACACCATCACGTTTGACGAAGGTGGATAGCCAGATGTTGAGACGATCGTAAAATTCGCGGTGCCTGCTGCAGGGCTGCCAGTGGTACTGTACAGTGAATTGGCAGCGGCACTCTTGGTCCTTGAATGAGGAGAGGCACTAAGCGCTGTTCCGTCGGGTGTTTGTGGAGTCAAATTTTCCTCTGAGACTACACCAGTTGTAGCATTTGATGGGTCAAAGACCTCACTATCTGCCACAGGCATATCTTCAGTAGGAATAGAGCTGAGAGAACCGTTCGCGTTGCTCTTGCTTTTGAAGCCATGTTTGATGAATGAAGCACCCTTTCCGACGCCATGCGCCGCCATTCCAACGCCATGTGCCGCCATCCCAACGCCTTTGATTGGTGCTCCTGCTACTCCAGTGACGAGCTTGCCGGGTGTTGCAAATGTCCCAGAGAAAGTCGAAGTGCCTTGTCGGGAACGTGTAACGTAGGCGGGCTTGAATAATAACCTCAACCTGATAGTTCCTGATTTTCCATCCAAGGCTAGTACGTACTCTTGAGGCTTGAACGGTTCAAGAAGTTCCAGGTTGATGGCGGTCGCTCCCAAGAAATCCGGTTCACTGGCAAAATCCCAATCCCAGACTTTGCATTGAAATTTCGCCGCCGTCCGGGACCTTACTTCAACATCGAAGGATTCATTCCACGAAGGGTGTAGTGTCTTTTTCTGGATCTGAGTCTTATAAACTAACTGCCCATTAAGCTCAAACTTGCAAAATGGGTCGCTGAAGCCATTGCTATCAGCAGACGGGAGGTCTTTTCCGTCAATGACATCAATACGGAGAGAACCCATATTGTTGATACTTTCACTAGGATCAAGGTCCATCTTCACAGGAATGTACTTCAGGCTGACTTTGATGGTGTTGATCTGGCCTTCGCTATCCTTAAGCTTTAGAGTAGTAGGGTTATTCTGAACATGATTAGGGTCACGGTTTAGTTGAAAGTTCGGAGCACTTACAAGGCATTGTTTCAGCGTATCCAGGGTGTTTCCGGTCAGCTTTGCGACATAATAGTGAGTCTTTTCATCACCGCCCCCCGAAGAGGCTCTCTTATCACCCGCGTCTCTTAAGCGTATAGTTAGCCTCGAAAAGTCAAGCTCTCTGATGAAGCAATCTCCAATTTCATCAATATTGACTTTCCGTGATCTGATCGTCGACGAGATGTAGGACGGGTATGCCATATCGTCCACACACACCTCAACTAGGACATTGGTACGTATCAACTCGGCATGAAGAAGCTTGAATATGATCAAGCCACACTCGTGTTTGACCAACTCCTCAGGAGTCAAGTGAATCTTGGGGAGTGTCTTCTCATCTCCTGTTTCACTTTGCTCCTTCTCTCCTTCTGCAAGCTTTTTCTGTAGAGCGGGATCGATTTTGTTATCTGCCTTCTTCTCATTTTCTGCCTGTACGGCGTCCTTTGTATCGGTAGGCTTGCCATTCTCAAGGGAACTCAGACGCCCGGCTTCTGCTACAGATTTCTGTTTGGATTCCTTTTCTTTCTCTGCCTCTTCCTCCTCGGGATCTGCAATGTTTAGGCAGGGATAAAACGAGACGGTGTAATGGAGGGTGCCTTTTACGGGACCTCTAGCATTTTGGCGCAGACCCCCCGCGATTAGCGCCTTTGTATCATGCGCCAGATACTCGCCATTCTCCGCTTGGCGTATATAATCTGATGCCAGGACCTCAACAAAACCAAGGCTGCGGTCTTTCTGTAAGTTCTCCTCGTCCATGACTTCAAGTAGAAGCTTTTCTCGAGCGTTGTGCATTGGTACATAAATCACTTCATCCCAGTCCGGATTAAGGTTATTCTGAAATGTAACCGTCCGGCCCTTCTCGATCCCTGATAGGAGAACACGCACATACGGATCGGACTTGCCCATTGTCTCGACATTACGAAGGTCACGGGCGTTCTGCATGTGTACCCGCATAACACCAATAGGAGTGATATATCCGCCAGTTCCAGCACCGACGCCAGTCAGAGCAATAGGTTTCCATTGGAGCGACATTTTTGTACGGCCCGTCTTAGCTCCAGCAAGATTGTACCATTCTTGTCCCTTTGCCGTCAAATCCATCATGTCATCCAGCTTTATTTGATAGGTACCGAGAATTATGTCTTCACCAAGCTCGCGATTATCCTTGATAACGACGCCCAATTTTGCGGACTTCCTGTCGGTGATGAGAATTTCCTTATGTCCGTTATCCCAAATTGGATTGTTCGTTCTCTTCAGCTTCCTTGTTGTGAGTATCTCTCTGTTGTTCAGTAAAAGGACTGCATATGGATTCAACTGGCCGATAAGACTCTTCGTCCCATCAAGATCTTTAGCTTGCTCAACAGTGAAGCGGGCAATACCAGTATTAGATTCTGGCGGCGGTTCCTGTTTGCCGTCTTCAAGCTTGCGGCCTTCAAGGACCGGAAAGAATCGAACATCTGCAGACACGATGCCCCGGGCTTTACCGTTCGACATGACCTCGAGCTGTTGATTGTCAAGTTCTAAAATTTGCTCAAAGTTCTCCAATGGAAATGTTGCAGTCCCAAGCTCCTTGTCCTTGCGATACTCGTTGTAGTCGAAGATTTGCAAGGTTAAACTGTCTTTGAGCGATGTGACGATGATGTATTTCGTCTCATTCCACTTCGGGTTTGCATTCTCCTTGATGATCTTCGTTTTGTCCAGTGATTCTCTGGCATTCAGTGACACGACAGCATATGGATCGGGAGATCCAGCCAATTTGTCGGGATTTTTGAGGCCTTGTGCACCGTGAATAGTAACAGCGACGACACCAATTGCCTGGTCCACAGGGGAACCAGAAAGCATCTTCGCAACCTCGATTGGGAAGACATTCGGGGCATACATGATTGGGCCGAGATTTGCGTGTATCTGCTCCATGATGAAGCTTTCGAGTCCTGGGATAAAGTTGATATCGAAGCCGAGCATGTCACCACCGATGGGTTTGCACACGTAGTCGATGGTCGGTTTCTCCAAGAAACATATCTCGACCCTGTCAATATGCGGGAATGGAATCTGTAGCTTTATCTTAACTCGCATCAAGCCAGAGAACGCAAAGTCTTCCACGATGATAGGCATCGCCTTGCTGATCATTGCTTTGCCGATTCTAATTTCAAGAATGATTTTGGGGTTGATCTTGTTCTTCAACTGACGTGCAGTCATATCTGCAGTGTCATTTGGGGTAAAGCTGAAATTCCAGTCCATAATGACAATGTCGTCGTCAGCCTTCGGATAAGACCTAACGTACTCCATCCTTGGTGGTTTTGAACCTAGGGTGAAGAAACTCATTCGCATGCTGTCTAGAAAGGCAGGCGTTGAAGTGCTTAGGACCTGATCAACCGAGGCGACAATAGTGTCCGCAAGAACTGGAGCATATATTGGCCAAAATTTGATCAGGAAATTATTTATCCACTCTAAGCTTTCGTGATCGGTATCAGACAATTTCTTGGCCATCTGGCGATTTATATCATCACGGAAGTTTCGACGGACACGGCGGAGGGAGGTTCGATAGTATGTTCCGCAAACAGCCATGACCAGGAAGACCCATGCCAAACCACCTCCAATTACGGCAACAAACCATGATGCGAGACATGCAAATATGATTACCGCCGTATTGTGATACCAATCTACCGTAACGGTGTAAGAGATTGCTAGATAGTCCAATGCTTGTACTTACCACCAAAAAATTTGTCCTCAAGCTTGCCCTCTAGCCAGGTTTCATGATCTAACAGAGTTGGACCCTCGTCGTCCTTTGGATCGCCATTGCCAAATCTTGGAGCCCAGCCCGTTCGTTCTACCCACAGGTCTTGCTCGTCGTGAGTAAGGGCTCCGTTGGTCACAGCTTTTCCCTCTTTATCATTGGCAACCGCCACGACTCCAGCTTTGGAAGGCGTCGGTAGGTCGTATGTACCTGGTGTACCATCGTCGAGATCCGTTGCAACCGCAACGCCCACCGGCTTCTTCTCATGATGAAAACCCTCTGGGATGTGCTACAATGATCCAGTCAAATTAGCAGAGGCCCATCCCCAAGCTTGGCGTGCACAGCTTACACTACGAGCTTGCGCGGCCTTCTCCTCTGGTGATGCATCCGGATCGAATGAGAAGGCCTGTACTCCGGCTTTCTTGCTCTCCAACTCGATCTTTGCTAGAGCGTCTGCGGCAGTGACAGGGTTATTGGGATCTCGCGCGGCCTCAATAGCACCCTGCTGTTTGAGCTCTGCCTCAGCAGCAGCGGTAGCCATGGTCAATTTGCTCCGTGTTAGCAATTGAGATATGGTGAAGGAACGGAGCTATATTGACTTTGACCCTCGACAGATGGGAATTCCAAGAAGGCAGCAAAGGCAAGAGTGAGCAGTTGGATTGTAAAGGAAAGTTGTGAGGGGAATTGAAGTGGTTGGGTGGGATATATGCAAGCCACTACTGGCAAAAGCAGGGTAAGCTTCGGTTTGGAGCTACCTTGCTAGTACCTATGTCTCCCAGCTTTGGCGAGAGGGCGGGGGGGGCAGGTGCTTGTTTCTCCACTAAAGACGCTATACTTGGGCAGGTGGGAGATGGGACCTTGACATCCATCCATGGACCTCCAGACAGTGGCAGCAGCTGTGGCTTGACGCCGTTCGTCTTTCCCGCGCAGTTCTACGTACGAATTAATTACTCTTGTGTTCTCGGCACCCCCGCCGGCTTGGTTCTCAAAGATACAAAGCGTGCGTATGCGCGCCGGTAGGAGCCAAAATCAGATGTGCAGATGGCCGCTTGCAATTGTATACATCCATGTCCGGCTCAAAGGTATTCCAGATGGGGCTGGTTCAAGGTCCATCTGCCGGGAATTCCTCAGTCTACGGAAGTCAAGATCGACGGCGAAAGTCAATGATCCCTGCGGCCAATCATCGGCATTGCGGTTCATTATGTGGCACCGTGGCTTATCGACTTGTCTTTCGATTCAGCAGTGCAAGGTTCCAAGCAGACTGTATCCAATCTTAACCTCGCACGCCACCGCGCAGGCGAGTAGCCTGCTGAAGGACGCATATTTCCTGAGGCTTACACCTCTCAGATATTTTGCGGCCTAGCATTTTCTGTACAGGGATCCATATTTTCGACTCCTCTCATTTGTTTGTAGGTTGTAATTCTAATGTCTACCGGGGGGTTGGAGGAGATGCTAGTGGGACGAAAGTAGTCAAACCTCGAGTCTCCAAGCTGCTCAAATCGATCAAAAGCGTTTGTGAGACCATCACTAGAGTGCAAGAGTTCTATCATTTGTAACAATGGTTCGTCCATTCGACGATTGCTCTTCGGTGCTTATGAGGCTGTAGTTAGCGTCGCACAGCAACTTACGGCACGAGAAACCAATCCCACAATGCTAATTACCCATATGCTGCACATCAAATTGTTATACGATTGCGTTGGAACATTTATTTGCGCTATTTACATTGTCATGACTTTAAAACATTACAAACAAGGTGTAGTTCGCTCTTAGAAGCAAATCCCCTGCTGCCATTATGCCGTTTCATTGCATTTCCAGTACGTCACTTGACGCCACCTTCCCCTATGTATACATGATCATGGCCTCCCCGACGCCGACGGACTTTTCGTAAAAGATGTTCGTTGGTGTACAGTCAAGATATTACTAAATATGTTATCGCTGCGTATTTTCATGAGAGTTTTCACTGCTATTGTTTGATCTCATATTCACGATTTCCGCAGAGCCCCCAAGTAGATCGACACCAGGAGCATGGTCTGTAACCGTCCAAGTGCTATGGTGGTTTACATGACCAACACTTGAAGGGCTTTCATCAATGATGGAAGATTGGTTGCCCTGACCTTGATGCTCCAAACCTGCAATATTAGATCCAGCTGAAATTGTAGACTGCTCTTAGGAATTTGTACTGTCGAAGGGTAAGCGAGCGGAGTTCGTTGATGTGTGGAGTCGGTGTTGGACAGTACGGGGATCAGGATCGTAGAGATCAACCGTGCTATGTTGACTCGACTCAACCAATTGGATCCCTACTCCTCGAGACACGCGCCTTGGATTCTTTCGTGGGACTGAAGGTGGTACATAAATTTCACCTTCATGTCGAGAAGAGCTAGCTTTGGAAGGGAGCCTACTAGGCAGTTCTATGCCTCCTCCAATGTCAATATCAGGAAGCGAAGGAGGAATATCCGAAATTCGTGTCATTTCGAAGTTTCCACCATTGACGTCGATTTCTGAATCAGGCTCGCTATCGTCGTTTACTGGAATGAGCTTCTCGGCCTTGCCCTTCTTTCTACTAACTGGCTCATCATCGTCAGAATCAATAGGTCCGTTGCGTGCTTCTCCTTGAGTTGCCGCAGGGATTCCTTCTGGGACGTCTTCTGGCGGAGATTCTGCTCCTATGCCAGGCCGTTTCATTCCAGGAGGCATTCGTGAACTCCTGACGACTTCAAAACCTTTGCCTTTTTCCTTTGTTTTACCACCAAGAAGACGATTAAACCAGCCTGCTGCACTGGACGCTGGCCCAGTTGGATCGACTGGACCAGTCTTCAGTCGACGGTTTGGAACGTTTGCATTTAAAGCTGGGCCGCGCACACCATAATAGAAGTCGACCTCTCTTGTTGTGTAATCAGTCTGTGTTCGCCTAGGTTCATGGATGCTTGGTTCCGCACGCTGTGACTGGCCTCCAGAGAAAGCTGGCACAGGAGTCCCTCGGCCGGAAATAGAAGGCCCCAAAGGCTCAGCGGCATCTTCACTTGGGGTAGCTGGGCCAGTTTCCTGATTGCTCCATCTCTTATTTGCCCAATCGCCGCTGGTCCATGAACCACGGCTTCTAGCACCAGGGCTGTAAGTTGCTTCTATGGTAGGCCTCCGGAAACGAGGTGGGCGATAATATGGATCCGCAGTTTCCGCAGTAGCTAAACTGAGAATCCCTCGACTGGTTTTATTTGTGCTGGGATGTCCCGCAGCACTGGGATTAAAGGAAAAAGCACTTGTTTCACCTGGTGTTGTAGGCGTATAGGCACTCCCTCCCACTATACCGACGCCGTTGGAATCGTGGCCAGGGCTCCGAGGCCTAGTCAGCAAGACACCAGCGCTTCCTTCTGACTGGCTCCTCTCTCTACCACCATTCACAGTTGACTTGGGTTCCGGGTCGAGCATCGCTGTGGTCGATAATTGACTCTGTCTCGAAGCTGCACCTCCACGGGGTAATCGTCGGGATAATTGACGCATGCCAAAGGCCTTGACCAGTCCCCCCCTTGTTGCTCCACTTTCATCACCGCCAGCTCCAGCCAGGCGAGCAACCACTTCTACGGTTGTCTGCATCGCGTTAAGAAGAAAACCAAATACCAAGACAATACCATGCAACAGGAGAATGGCATATCCAATCCAGCCTTTAGGACCGTCTGTGACTCCAAGAGAAGGTGCAAAAGCGACCATAAGGAGGACTGACGCAAGCCTGGCAGCTGCAAACAATGTATGATAAGCGTTCATAGATGTCGGAGAATGGAAAGGTCGGAAAGAATGCAGCGTCAGAATAAAAACTATTTCACAAATAGCGAGAAGTACGATTTGAGCGATCCCTGATGGTTGGACAGCTCCAATCGCAACGCCTCGAATAAACGTGAGTAGTACTGGCACAAGTGCGAAAGCCGCGGCGTCGTCAGAGTACGTGTTGTATAGTGGTCCATAGAGAAGCACAGTAGGAAGATCGTCAAAAAGAAATGATCGAGGTCTAGTCGTAGCAATTATGTAGAGGAGCCACCCCGCGAAACCCACAACTGCTAGAAGAAGAACCACCGCCAAGGCCACCGCATATGGAGGAGAAGAAGAAGCCAGAACAAGTTGGAACATCGAGAGCGCAACGATAGGCAGAAGAAAATAGCTGAACACAATACGAATCACATTCCCAACAGAAAAGGGCATGTTTTTCGCTCGAAGATCTTCCTCCTGGATATCCAACAGGTGACGATAAATCCACCGGAGTAAGAAGGCAATTTGAATGATGGCCATGAACGCGCCTAAAATGACAAGAAGCCAGACAGCCATACCAGCCCAAATGTCGTCCGCCTGAGTCATACCCACAAGTTGACTGAGAATATCTAGGCCATACGTCCCATTAGTTGCATATATCCCGTCAATGAGGCTTTGAGAACCATTTCCTTGACTAACGAAACTTTCATTGAACATGAGCGCCGACCAAGATACTTTGCTGACAACGGGTTGGTAGTAGCCAGGATAGCTGAGTGTCAAGCCACCAGTAAGGACAATAAACTGGATATACTGCAAGCAGTCGCCAAATCCTGGAGTAACTAATCGAAGAAGATCAGCATCTCGTCCATAATTGGTCGTCCATCTGAATATATCGCTCGATCCCCAGGGACTGAAAACACTGGCAAATGCAGTCGCGAAGCCAACGGAAATGAGTACAACCAAGGGCAAAAACGTCAAGATTCCACTAAGCCCACTACCCAGGTCAGGCGTGACCTCGCCGGATATGCATCCTATAGTCAGGTTGGTTGGGTTACCATCAATTATCAAGAAAGTGACGGTTAAGGACGTGAAGGCGTAGCTCGAGTAGAAATCGTTGGTAAGATTGAAGGATGGGAAGTCGTACGGGACGCTCCTGATGGAAAATAATCAGCACATAATATTCTGGAAGCCTGCCACAGCATCACACAGTTTCGTATGAGTAAGGTAATTCAAAATACATACGCGTTTGCAGTGAAACTTGGCGCCAACGGACATGTTCCGTTGACCAGGACCTCACAAAATTGGTCATTCTCCTTCCAGGGCTCATATGTCAAGACATTGACCTTCCTGGAGAGAGTAGTCCATTTGGTGTATGGATAAGGCAGGTTTTCAATTTTCCCATTTGTATAATTGGGATTTGTCCAATCAGGGCTATTTGGAGGTGGCAACGGGACCTGAGTATAAGCTTCTGAGACATTTCCCCAAACTGTCACCATGAGCTGATGGCTTGGGTCTGTAGTATTGAATGAGGCGTCCATGAAAAGCGGAACGAATTGGGGAGTAGGAGGGTATGGTTGAGAAAGACAGTTTTGGAAGTTGATAAATGCGGCTGTCGCAGGAGTGATCAACAAGCACAGTAACATAGCAAGCAACCCATAGCCAAGGATGTGTGCCGATCGACATCGATATGCTTTGAATGTCCTCATGGTGGGCGGAAATCCCGTTGAGAGTTCTCGATGACATATCAAGTGGCCTTGCTCGAAGGATTGTGGTGCTGTTTGAGACGTGAACTGGCTGTCACCAGATCGATTGATGTTACATCTCTCTCGAGCGCTCTCTAGCACTCTCCCTATGACAGCTTCCTCGTATGTGTATACATGCTTGCCAGCAGAAAGTTGGCTTCGAACAGCGGGTTTTGAGGCTTCCATAAGATCGGCGGGCGGGAATGCATCGATGAGACTACAAAACCCTAGCTGTCCAGCGACAGTGGATCCTCTCTCGAGGGACCCCTTAAATTGATATCGACGTCATGGGAGTTGTTATTCGATCGAAGTTGTGGGTGTATATGAGGAAAATAACCTGAAACACGAAGCTGTGCTGCGCTGTGATTTTAATTTGCTTATCTGCGCTGCGCTTCGTCGAACGCGCCAGATTATGACGAAGGTTAGTCGCTAACAAAAGTTCTGAAGCCTTCTGGGCCCTGCGAACCGGACGATTGGAAATCTTTTGCTGCGAAATGGACGAGGAGTTGGCCAGGAAAAGGAGGAATAGTAGGATTTGAAGTTGGCTATCAGCTGTTCATCGGATTTCGTCTGGAGGTAACGGGTTCCTGCCTGCTGGCCTCGTATTACGCATTATTACGCAGGAAATGGGGACTGGCCTAAGTTCTTGCAGGATGGCACGAAGCGTAAAATTCATAAAATCTAATCATTCTATGACATCGTCGAGTCCAGGAATTTCACAAGTGGAAAGTAATCTAATTGTTTTTGCGGAAGCTATTTCTGCTGTGTCCTGACCTCATGCTGGTTTCTGCAACCATACAGCTGGCAAATTTATTCCGATACCTTAGTACTGTTTCTATTTCAGGGTGTGGAGGTAGCCTGTGGAAGGAGAGCACACCAATGGCAAAATGTTGATGTACAAAACTAAACAATCATAACTTGATGGGGCAATTTATTACTCTCCGGTTTGACATCGACATCTCCAGTTTTGCATTCGATAGCGCTTAGTAGTCGATTTAAGAGTGGTATCGTCGCGAGTATGATCAAGGAGAAGATACAAGGCAGCCAGCACTTCGACTTGTTAGTACTAAGATCCTTTCATAAATCACCTCCTCAAGACGAGCGCCCGTGACAATCGAAAAGCTTGAAGTATTATCGCGGGATCTTTCAAATTAAAAGAATATTCAGCAGTCCATAACAAGGGCCTAAAGGCATATACCGATTAGTTATCGGAACATATCCTCGTAATCTGTACACCCTAACAATGCAAACGCAAATCATAGTTGTAGAAATTTTTAGTATGAAGCCCAGTGCCAGCTCAGATTGAAAGAATGCTGCTTGAAAAGAAGCACTAATGCAGCTGCTTTAGTAGTTTGGAATGCGACGACGTAAGATGTGTGCCAACACGTGACATTGAGCCCAATTAAGTGATGGGTGCAGTCAGCCACCAAGCTGGTTCCATCTGACATCTGGAGACTGCGGCCTCTTACCCCTCACCAAGACCCCAGTCAGAGACAGGGATTGGCCTATCTTCTTTCGGCTGCAGTTTTGACTTCGAAACCCGCAAATGGTTGCAGCTCCCGATAGCCCCACGACAGACGTGTGAACCCTGCCTCATTTATTGAACCATGCTGCGTCCGCCAGGCACGTCGTCGCCAGCAGTTCTGAATACTGCTCTCTGCTTCTCTATGTACTGTTTCGAAGAAGTCTAACGTGGAAGTGAACACGGGACTGGAGCTCATTGTGTTTTCAAGTGTATTTCGTACGTCCATCTACAGTCCCACTTGAAGGAGTTCTTACACCGTATTTCATGTCAACTCTTGCTAATTAAATTCCCCATAGGCAATATCATTACACATGCCGAATCAGCATGGACGAGTCGACCGAATCCAAGCTGGATGGCCTTCGACACTTGAGCAAGGCGCGGGTTATGGGCAAGCTATTTGGAAGAGAAAAGAAGCCAAACAATATCAACGATGAGGATGTTTCTGCATTCCTCCATGGCCCATCAGACAAGCTTTATATGACAACATCTTCTGCTCCCCCAAAATTTCCCAAACTCGACATTTCAAACGCCCGTCGTTGGCCTACCGCTGCTGAGGTTAATCGTTCGAGAGATACATCTCGTCGTCGTTCAACAAGTCCTAAAGGTAGCAAGAAAGGCCTCATCGTTCGCTTTACCGACAAACAACCAGAAATCATTGGGGAAGGCGGCGATGAAGCGGAGTCACCAACCTTGGAGATCTCAGAAAGGAAGAGATCACACTCGCATCCACCTATTATTCAGCGGACTACAGAAAGCAATGAGAAATTATTTGAGGGATTCCTTGTAGGCGGTAACTCACAAAAGGCTCAGCCAGCGCCTGCCCAATCGGCACAGACTGCTCATGAAGCCGCACCACAAGGAGGGGTAGGCCCAGGGGTAAGAGAACTAAACTCCCGTAGCGGCAATAGTATTGACTCTGCACCTTCCATAAAGCTGTTAGAGACGAAACCTCCACATCCTACCTCGGCCTCAGCTCGGATGCAGGCTGAAATGAGAGCAGCGGAGGGAAGATCCTTCAAATTAGCTTCCCAATCCTTCGAAACAACCCAAATTACTTCTTCCAATGGCCGCGGCAATGAAAATCATCTCACCCCTTCCGCCTTACCTATCCATACAAGGACACCATCCCCACTTCAAGCCCCCATACAACTTGCTCCAGGGACACGTTCAACTCAGTCTAGCGAGATTGGCAGATCCGTGAGCGGTGCTAGAATGCAGGCTGCTGCAGTCGCGGCTGGCGTGGAAGCGCTCAACGACTTCTCCAACCGCCTCCAGCATCTTTATAAGCTCTTCCAACTGTCTGCCGAGTCAATATTGCCCATAAGTAGGTCATCATTTGACTCATGGGTTAGAGCTGCATCCTGGTGGTTTTTAAAGGGGAGAGCAAGCATAGAAAATGCTATTAGAGTCCGGCCCTCAAGTCCAGAAGGACAGCGAAGTCATGATATTCTACAACAACAGGGCCATGCAGACGTGGCAAAAGCGTTGTGGATCATGAGAGATATAATCACTCAGTGCGCAGAGCTGAAAGAGCATGATATCGATGACCTTGCTGAATTAGTTTCTGCATCACGAGATGTTGGAGACGAATACCTTGCTGATATGCTGGAGAGGTGTCAAGCCATAGCAATCAACTTGAGAATGCTCGCCATGTCTATGCAACGGAATCACTGTCTACCGCCCCCAGCAGAAGATGCACCTCTTCCACAGGGGCTGGATACCTCAATCTGGATCAAATACCCTTCTTTCCCAGCTGATGTGGTGGCTCTACTTTCGAGTGGACATGACGGGGCACTAGATGATAGAAGTATTCCGTACCGGATGAAGATATCTGAAGCTATGCCACTAGGTGATACCAGAAAGAGCTTCGAATATGCTAGAATGTTTGTTGACGTCATCGTTATGGAAAAGGGAATAGAGTCGCAACAAAACCGCTGGCCATCCATCATGTTTATTTCACGAGCAAAGACAGATAAGAACCTTGCGATCACGATTTCAAGCCAGAACGGCCATGTAGCACTCAGTGTGAAATCTGATAGAGAATTTGGGCCAAAATGGAGTGATGTGAACTGGCAGAGCAGAATAAGTGCAATAGAGATCAAGCTTCCAAGGGGTTTCATTGCCCGAGTTCAATGTTTGCCAAACGACTTCAAAACACTTTGGAATATGTCCGACTACACCGAAAAGGTTCACGCCAGTCTCCGGCCCCGGAAAGATGAAGAGGTAGTCTCTGAAGCTACGCTTAAGACCTTTCAATACTTCGATCGTGACCCTCAAAGTCGCGTGTTCCCCAAAGAATCGATTGCAGGTTGTCACATACGGGTTCTCGAGAAGAGTTTAATGGAGTCTGCAGGAATTGGAACCCGGAGAAAACATCGAGGCTTCCGCGTAGCAATAATAACGAGTACGAAGACAAAGAACTTAAGCGGTATCAATCAAGACATATCTCCAAACAAGCCTGTCCAGTATTCTCTTATGCGTGGTGATGAAGGAGCCCCAGCTCTACTTCTAAAATTCGACGATGGGATTAGGACACCAACCATGGTATTCACTTTCGAAAGTGTTTCTGAGCGGTCGCAGTTATTCAGTTGTATCACCGGTGGAGTACGCAATGACGAGACTGTGGTCGCCTATGTAGCAGTCAAGGATTTCTGTATTACATACTCATCTGGATCAAATTCTCCTACTACCCAAGATGCTCTAGGCGACCTCGAATGGCAGGGTGTGCAAGTTATTAACAAAGATCTGTTGGGTGGCCCTGACTCGGACAGTAATCCTGCTGTGCTGTCTGATAGTCTCCGGGTTATTGTGGAATCAAAATCTGGCAGCGTCACAGACCGTATTAATGTCGAGCCTGGCGAGATGAGGATACGCCTCAATCCCCAATTATCCATTAATGAGATCATGATTCTACGGCAACCACAGGTGGACTTGAGCATATCGATTTCAGAATCGCAGATATCAAAAGAAATGCCTGGCGAAGTGACAGCGCTGCTGGAGAAAATCGCCAAGGTGCAAACCA